>JADMIO010888843.1_pt1 | contig 101784 bp, 95 predicted proteins | sample 8958161 | NCBI WGS metagenome assembly JADMIO01 (sample SAMN16585339, study PRJNA669376) | soil metagenome | isolation source: Crop rotation soil | place: USA: Cullars Rotation, Alabama | collected 2011 | reverse complement strand
GCGACAACTTGTCCACGTGGAATTCTAAGCTTAGGATCCCAATGTGCTGGAAAGATGTTAAGGTCGTGTGCGATATCGGGCAGGAGGCCCATCATGACGAACTCTGTGATGCCTATGGTAAGGCCGCCCAGAGCAAGCGGTAGCAGACTTAATTTCATGCTGCAAAGGTACTATATCTTTTTAGTGTAATAACAAAAATTACAGTTAGAATTATTTTACGAAAAGGTTATTGTTGATAAGTTGCAGTTCAATTAAATTTAAATAAAATTAATCAGCTTTAGCTAATATAGAATCTACTACTTTCTTTAAATCTTGTTCAAATTTTTGGAAAGATGATAGTTGTTTAAGAGGGCTAAAATCTTCAATATTTTCTGCTACTAAATGTACCGCCGAATGAACATTGAACTTTTTTAGATTCCTGCTTTTTAAGCCACTAGCTAGCTTTAATAAATCATGGAGGCAGGTTTTAGGGTCTTTATGTTCTTCAATTTTAGCAAGTTGAGGAAGTGTAATCTGCCCATTATAGTTTCTGTTTCCAGAAGCTCTTTTTATGGCTTCTTCATTGAATAAGAGCCAAGATTCCATCATGGTAATTGGAACTATGCAAACAGTATTTTCTGTCAGGGGTGCTTCTAAATGATCAAAGACTTCTTTAACACGTGTTTCAATAATGTTATTTGCAGTGCTCTCCGCATCTCTATGATAAATTAAAATATCGTAAGGATAATAATCCCCAGCAAATTTTATTCTACCTTTTATATCATTTGATTTTGGAGGCTTGGAAAGATGCCGAAAATCTGCATAAGCTCCTTTATTAGGTAGTTTAGGATATAAATCATCTAACAACCATTTTATGATATTCATCAATGTTCTATCTGAGCTACCATCCGTAATTAATGTAAATTTTAATTCACTCATAGTATGCTATAATGTAAATTTTAATTGATAAACATTTTCAGCCACTGTTTTTTTTACCGATGTGTCCTTATCTCGAATATTAGGTTTATCAATTGAAGATTCTGTTTGAATGTCCTCGGATATGTTATTTTCTAAGTATGAAACTATCTCTCCTTTTGAAGTTTGGCTAATTAAATTATTGTTGGTTTTCCAAGTCGATTGTAGTCCGGAAAAACCTGTATATTTTACTTTTTTTTCGAACTTCTCTAGGTAGATTTCTCTTTCAGTAGCTAAGTACAAACTTTCGTCAGAAACAATACTGACTACTTTAGGAGAGTGAGAATTTATGATAACTTGTCGTAAAGGATTATCCCGATCAACTTCAAATTCAGTATCTGAAGCCATTTCTTCAAGAAGACTTACCATTTCTTCAATTTTTTTTGGATTGATTCCATTTTCAGGCTCTTCCAAACAAATTAATCCACTTCTTTCACTGTCTTCTTTTATTATAGCTAATCCTAAAAATCTAAGTGTACCATCTGATAAAGATTGAGCGGGTAATATTAGACCATCTTTAAATTTAACCTGAAGAGTTAATAAATCACGTTTTTCATCTTTATCAACATCAATTTCAACCACTTCATTTACTAATCCTTTTAGTTTATTAGTTAAAAGTTGATAAACATCAATGTCTTTTTTTTCATTGTGTAATCTATATAAAGTAGCAGGTAAATTTGAACCATTAGCAGTTATTTCTGCATTTTTTACTTCAAATATTAAATTTGGATTTCTAAGAGCACTAGGTTCAAACTGTAGCATCATCCAATTACGCATTTCTTGTCTAACTAAAAATGCTGTAGGAGATTCAGCAGTAACCGTCGAAAGTAAAGTACGAGGCATTTTTTCAGCGATAAACTCTGTTGTTCGCCCCCCTCTTTTCTTTTCTTTTGAATCGGAATGGAGTTTTATTATATTATCTTTAGTGGAAATAAAAGGAGCTCCTGCTCTTTTACCATGCAAAACCGATTTAAGCCATTCAGTGTTTTTTTTGAAATAGATGTTTTTTGCAGCATCCCTTTGATTTATAGGTATAAGTTCTTCTCTAATAATTTCGATGGGTTCTTTTCTACTGCTTTCTTCGTTTAATTTTAATTCTAGTATATATCGAAGGCTTGTGATTGTAGCTTCTGCCATCTGACCTAAATCATCTTCTGCTTCTTTTGAAACTAGCATATCAATTTCAAAAGACATTTTGTCTAAATAATTAGATCCACTTTTAAAAAAAATATCTTTTATGTTTGAATGCTTTTGATTCTCACTCCTAATTGACTTAGCAGCATGTAAAACAGTATTGTCAGCTAAATTGGAAAGGAACATTAGAGAATCAAAAAAGTTCGATTTTCCAATGGCGTTCGCTCCAGCTATACATGTAAAAGGACCGAAATATAATTCTGTTTCTAAAAGACTTTTAAAGCCGTTAATCTTAATCCTAGTTATCATTTATTCTCCTGTTATACAATATTTATCAAATATAGTTAATTAAGATTATTACTTAACATGAATTCTAACCTACCCCAACTTCACTTCCTTCACCGGGCTAAAGATACCAGTACTTCCGTCAAGGCGGCGTAAAATGGTAATGCGGTCGCACAGCCATTCGGCCTGGTAATCAAAAGGCGTAAGGTCTTCGAGGCGGTCAAAGTCGGCGGTGGCGATGCTGCGCGCAATGGTAACGTGCGGGTGTATCACCTTTTTGGCGCGTGGGGTCTTGTCCAGTATGCTCGTCTGGCGGTAGCTGCGTTTCGCCACGGGTTTAGGGTCAAGCAGTGCCATAAGGTTGTTTATAGGCTCGGGGTCTTCTATCTTCAGGCACAGCGTACGCGAAACACCTCCGTGTTTCAGCACCTCGTGGCCGTCAAGCTTTATGGTAAAAGGCTGCTGTGCCGCAGCGGCTTTTTTTACGAGCTTGAGCACCTGGGTGTCGGCAGTGGCTTTGGTCTTAAACAGCGACACATGCGCAATGCTCTTGCGGTTGTATTCTTCCAGGCCTATCATGCCGTGCAATTGCTCCTTCAGCCCGTCTACCGCCTCCTTAATGGCGTCGTCGGGGGAGAGTAGCACGAAGTACTCGTACACATTCTCGTTGAAAAGGGTTAATTGCGCGTTGTTCTTTTTGGCCATGTGTTTTTGTTGTGATGCAAAAATAGAGAATTTGTTGGAAGTCCGATGTCCGATGTCCGAAGATTTGAACTGAACCGTTGTCATTTTGAGCGGAGTGCAACGGAGTCGAAACACGAGGCTAAAAGCCGAGCTGGCGAAGCAAATCTCAGTTAATTCCAATAAATATTCTGAGATTCCTCCACTACGCTGCGCTTCGGTCGGAATGACAGACAGGTTAATGGAACGCGGACCTGCCTGCCGGCAGGCAGGTGACGCGGATCGGGCTGATTAACGCGGATCTGCTCCCCTCTCCTTCGGAGAGTCCCGATAGTTATCGGGAGGGGGTGAGGCCTAAACGGCATTAGTGAAGCATCCATCAACTGACAACCATCAACCGACAACCACTAAAACTAAATAACCCTCTCCGCAATCACCTTCCACTGTTCCCCGTCGTGCTGCAACAGGTAGAACTTATCGGCCCTGAATGCCGCGCTGTATTTCTTGTGCTGGTAGATGTCCATGGCGCGTTCGTACTGCTCGGGAGTCAGGTCGCGGAAGGCGATCGTCATGTGTGGGTGAAAATTGCGCTCGGTATACGGAATCGAAATATTGGGGTAGGCGTGCTCAAAGGCAGTCATTATTGACTTTTGCAGGCGTTCCAAAGCGGGTGTCATTATGGGTTTTACATAAATAACGGGGTTGTCCTTATTGGGAAAGCTCCCGAAATCCTCAAGCTCTACAACAAAAGACTCGGCCATTGGGCGTATGCCGTTAAACCAGTTCAGTAAAGTGTTGTGTTCGCGGGAAGCAAGCTTAAAGGGCGCTTTGAGGGTAATATGCGGCATGGTGCGCAGGGCACGGCTGCTGTTAAAGTTGTCAGCAAGGTCGTTCTTGAATCCGGTTACCTCTCCGGCAACGCCATCGGGTGGTATGAGTGCTATAAAGTATAGGTTCTGTTCGGGCATCGCGTGTGTGTTTATACAAATATAGGCGATAGGGAAATATGGAGGTTATGCTGATTGACGAATATTCTTATAATAAGGCAGAGAATATTTTATTTTTTGGTATCGTGATTTTTGTGTTAAAATTTATATTATATTGCTTTACTCTACTGCTTTACAAGAGTAATGGAAAAATATAGTTCAGGAGGTAAATTTGTTACATTTTTATAAAGGTAGAATTTTTCTTCTTTTTTGATTTGCTAAAATTTACGAATATGTTATTTTTGCATCGATTATTTAAGAATCAGTAAAGTAAAACATGTTAAAAAACGGTTTTATTTTGTTATTGATAAGAAAATTATAACAATTGAAAATAAAAAAGTGATAGGCAAAATTTAGTAGTTTATGTTTTTATTACTTTAAAATGCGGCTCCGGCCGCATTTTCTATTTTAAGAATTTTGCATTTCTGACGTTTTTTTATAAAAATCACTAAAATTTAACGGTTGGTAAAAAAATATACCATAAATTTAATCGTATGATTAAGAATATGTTATACTTCCGTCATGGATAATCCCCAAAAAAAAGTTTTCAGCAAAATTCACCTTCCAAAATGGCTCCGTATAGTGTCGGGGATCCTGCTGGCAGCATTGATCCTCGTCATCATTGCCTATGTAGGCCTGGCGTGGTATATAAACAGCAACAAGGAAGAACTGCAGGCCAAGCTTCTGAAAGAATTAAACGGAGGGATTTCGGGTTCGCTGACCGTGGAAGACATGGATCCTACGTTCCTGAAAGGTTTTCCGCATGTGTCGCTTAGGCTGCAAGAGGTAGTGCTGCGCGACAGCTTGTATGAACAGCATAAGCATACGCTGCTTAAAGCGGGGGAACTTGACGTGGCGGTAAATATAATGGGATTGTTGCGGGGTGCGATTGATATCCGGAGGATGAACATTCGTGATGCGGCTATAGACATGTATACCGATGCTTCGGGTTATAGCAACAGCGCCATCTTTAAAAAGAAGAAACCCAAAACAACTGAAGACGACGATGCCGGTACTTTTCCGGAACTGCGCAACATACTGCTTGAGAATGTAAGCCTGGCAATAGAGGATATTAAGAACGGCAAGAAATATAAGTTTACGGTTAACGAACTGGATGGCGATATCGATTATACTTTATCGGGCTGGGAAGCCGCCATCGATCTTGATGCGCTTGCTCACAGTATGGCTTTTAATACTGTGCACGGCAGTTTCATCAAAGAGAAAACCCTGGTAGGTACATTTGACCTGACTTACGACGAAAGCGCAGGTTTTATTGTTGCCAGGCCCAACAGACTTTCTATTGGAGGCGATGATTTTGTTATTGGAGCCAAAATCAGGGTGGGCGGCAAAACAGCTGACTTTACATTTAATATTACTAACGAAAGCATACTTTGGCGCAATGCCTCGCATTTGCTGTCGCCAAATATTTACCAAAAGCTGGATATGTTCAATATCGATAAGCCGATAGCGGTAAAGTGCGATCTTATTGGCGACTTTAATGCCGAGGGCGATCCGTCCATTTTCGTAAAGGCTGAGATTAGGGATAATGTGCTGCGTACGCCCGGGGGCGATGTATCTGATTGTAATTTTACGGGAATCTTTACCAATAATTATATTAAGGGCAAGGGGCTTAACGATGCCAACTCGGCAATCAAGCTCTATAATTTTAAAGGGACGTATGCCGGGCTGCCGGTGAATATGAAAAAGGCCTTCACCATCAATCTCGAAAAGCCAATTGCAGTGGGTGATTTCTCATCGGAATTTGAAATGCCGAAACTGAAAAGTGTTATAGATGATGACTTGTTGGCTTTTGCATCAGGTACGGCAAAGGTTAATCTCGATTTTAAAGCTGATATTGTGGATTTCATGATAACCCGTCCTTATATCAAAGGAAAGGTAGATATCAGGGATTCGGATATTACCTATGTGCCCCGCAAAATGAATTTTAATGATGTGTCGGTGCTGCTCAATTTTACCAGCGACGACCTTACCATCAGTACCATTTCGCTGAAAACGGGCAAAAGCATCATAAATATGAACGGGCATATTAAAAACTTCATGAACCTGTATTATACCGATCCGCAGAAGATAGTGCTCAACTGGAATGTAAACAGTCCGCAGCTTAATATAGGCGAGTTTATGTATTTTTTAGGCAGCAGGAGTAATGCCAAGGCAGCCATACGCAAAAGCAAAAAAGGTAATTATACCAAGGAAATGAACGAATTCTTTGAGAAAACCAATGTGGATATCCATCTTAATGTAGATAAGCTGTATTACAAGAAGTTTTTGGCTACGAGTGTAAAAGCTAATGTTTTTTTGACCGAATCGGGCATATTGCTAAAAGATACCGGACTTAAACATGCGGGTGGTACCCTGCAGATGAATGGCAGCATGACGCAGAAAGGAAAGTATAATAATTACAAGATACAGGCGAAGGTGAATAATGTAGATGTGCGAAAGTTCTTTTATGCCTTCAATAATTTTGGGATGGAGACTTTAAAGTCGGAGAATCTTAAAGGGATTTTTTCATGCAATGCCAATGTGTCGGGAAGCGTGTCTAATAGTGGGCAGCTCATTCCTAAATCTATTTACGGTAATGTAACGTTTGGTCTGAAAAAAGGAGGTTTGCTCAATTTTGAGCCGGTGCGTAAAGTGGGTAAGTTTGCTTTTCCGCGTCGCGATATGAATAATATTGCTTTTGATAACCTGAACGGCAACTTTGATATTGCCGGCGAAAAAATAACTATCCATCCTATGCAGATTAACTCGAGCGTGCTCAATATGGATGTGCAGGGCGTGTATTCACTTGGCAAGGGGACACAGCTGTATATAGATGTGCCGTTGCGAAATCCTGAAAAAGATAAAGGCATTACCAATAAGGAAGAGCTTGCCGAACGCCGCAACCGCGGTATCGTAGTGCACCTAACCGCCGAGGATGACAAGGATGGCAAAGTGGGGATTAAGCTGGGAGGTAAAAAAGATAAATAAAAAAGCCTGCTGATGAGCAGGCTCTTTTTTTATCCATGTATCGTTTCTGATTTCCCATAGCTCTGAATAATCTGTCCTTCATATTCCAGCCATTCGCCCCAGCGTTTTTCCACATCAACGTCTTCGGTATATTTTCGTGCAAAGCCCAGAAAAGTGGTGTAGTGTGTAGCTTCAGATACCATCAGGTCATAATAGAATTTTGCCAGTTCCTTGTCTTCTATATTTTGTGACAGCACCCTGAAACGCTCGCAGCTTCTTGCTTCTATCATGGCGGCAAAAAGAAGGCGGTCGATGAAAGAGGTATTGCGGCTGGCGTTTTTCCTGATAAATTTTGAAAGCTCGTTTACATAGTTATCCCTTTTTTCTCTTCCCAATGTATAACCGCGTTCCTTGATGATATCTGTTACCTGTTTAAAATGATCCATCTCTTCAATGGCGATCTCGGCCAGTTTTTGAACCAGGTCTAGGTGTTCCGGGTTGTTGGTGATGAGGTAAAGCGCATTGGCCGCTGCTTTCTGCTCACACCATGCATGGTCGGTAAGGATTTCTTCCAGGTTAGACTCGGCGATATTAGCCCAGCGGGGATCGGTCAGGAGTTTAAGTCCAAGCATGTGTTTTATTTTAATCAGCTTATAATTGTATTAGTTTCTTAAAGCGTGCAGTCTTGCGACATACTTGCCTACCACATCAAACTCAAGGTTTATTACAGTGCCCGGTTTGATAGCGTTAAAGTTAGTATGCTCATAAGTATAAGGTATGATGGCTACGCTAAACTCATTTTCTTTAGAATTTACTACAGTAAGGCTTACTCCGTTTACGGTAATAGAACCTTTTTCTATAGTAATGTTGTTGGCAGCTTTATCATATTCAAAAGTAAAGTACCAGCTGCCGTTAGCATTTTCTACCGATTTGCAAACGCCGGTCTGGTCTACGTGCCCCTGAACTATGTGTCCGTCAAGCCTGTCGCCAAGTTTCATGGCGCGCTCCAGGTTTACGATTCCGCCAACAGCCCAGCTCTTTAGGTTTGTCTTTTCAAGAGTTTCTTTTATGGCTGTAACGGTGTAGGCGTTATCATTAATTGCAACTACGGTAAGGCATACGCCATCGTGGCTTACGCTCTGGTCTATCTTCAGTTCGTGGGTAATTGCAGAAGTTATGCTGATGTGTATATTGTCGTTGTCTTTTGTTATTTCTTTTATCGTTCCCTGGGTTTCAATAATTCCTGTAAACATGCTGATTTATTTTACTAAATTTGTAGCCTCAAAAGTACAACAAAACAGCATCATGACAAAAAAGGCAGAAAATGTGATCGTAGGTATATCTATAGGTGATCTTAACGGCGTAGGCCCGGAGATAATCCTGAAAACCTTTGAAGATAACCGTATGCTGGAGATGTGTACGCCGGTTATTTTCGGTAACGTAAAAGTGCTGTCTTTTATCAAGAAGAACTTTGAGCTTACCTGTAACCTGCACGGTATAGACAGCCTTGACCAAATGGTGATAGGCAAAATAAACGTGCTTAATATATGGAAGGAAAGCGTAAACATTGAGTTTGGTAAAAATGATGAGACCGTAGGGCAATATGCTGTGAAGTCGTTTACCGAGGCTGTTGCTGCACTGAAAGCAAAAAAAATAGACGTGCTGGTAACGGCGCCTATCAATAAATACAACATACAGTCAGACGACTTTAAATTTCCGGGGCATACCGATTATCTTGACAAAGAGCTTGAGGGTGATGCACTGATGCTTATGGTTCAGGATAACCTGCGCGTAGGCCTGCTTACCGACCATATCCCGGTAAATGAAGTTTCGGCTCACCTTACAGAGGCACTTATCCGTAAAAAACTGCTTACCGTAAATAATTCGTTAAAGCAGGATTTTGGTATCAATAAGCCAAAAATTGCTGTTTTGGGTGTAAATCCTCATAGCGGCGACAATGGTGTTATCGGTAAAGAAGATGATGAGGTGGTAAAACCGGCACTGAAAAAATTATTTGAAGAAGGCGTGCTTGTTTTTGGCCCATATTCAGCAGACAGCTTTTTTGGCAGCGGCCAATACGAAAAATATGATGCCGTTATTGCAGCTTACCATGACCAGGGGTTAATACCTTTTAAAACGCTTGCTTTTGGCGGAGGTGTAAACTATACCGCGGGGCTTGAGGCAGTAAGAACTTCGCCGGATCACGGAACGGCTTATGATATTGCCGGTAAAGGTGTTGCCGATTTCAACTCGTTCAAAGAGGCGCTGTATATGGCTCTTGATATATTTCATTCAAGAGGGCAATATGCTGAAATGACAAAAAATCCTCTGAAAATCAAGGAAAAACAGTTGTAAACAAAAAAATGTTGATAACAGTTTTGGAATTGCGATAATTTTATATCTTTGCACGCTCAAAACTGTTGTAACGAATGAGTTGCGGTGTTTTTAGCCGCAGATATTGCGTTTAACGAAAATAAAAACCAACTGGAATGAAAGTGAATAAAGAATTTTTGATTCCGTTTGTGGGATTAAAACAAGGAAAGCACCAGTTTGAGTTTGAGATAAATAAAGAGTTCTTTGATGACTTTGGTTTTGATGAATATAACGACGTCAATGTCAAAGTAAATTTAGTTTTGGAGAAAAAGATCACGATGCTGGAGCTTAGCTTTAAGCATAAAGGAACGGTAAACGTGCCTTGTGATATTACCAATGAGGATTTTGACCTGCCTATAAAAGGCAAGCTGAACCTTTTGGTGAAATTCGGAGATGAGTATAACGCCGATCACGACGAGATACTTGTCCTGCCGCATGGTGAATATCAGGTAGATGTATCACAATATATTTATGAGATGATCGTGCTGTCGGTTCCTTCAAAGCGAATACATCCGGGAGTTAAAGACGGTACCGTCGCCGTTGAGATATTAGACAAACTGAACGAGCTTTCCCCTAAAGTGGAAGAGCAAAAAGAAGAAGAACAAAAAGAAAATACCGATCCCCGTTGGGACGAATTAAAAAAACTATTAACGGATAAATAATATAGTAAAATGGCACATCCTAAAAGAAAGACCTCGAAAACCAGAAGAGACAAGAGAAGAACACACTATAAAGCATCTGTTCCTCAAATCGCTACATGTCCTGTAACAGGAGAAGCGCATTTATACCACAGAGCTTACTGGCATGAAGGCAAAATGTACTACAGAGGCCAGGTTGTAATAGACAAAGCAGAAGCTGTAGCATAATTGCAGTAAAAAATAGGGTAAAACTCTCACGCCGTGAGAGTTTTTTTGTTACATACCCGTTTTTTAAAATTTAAGGGAGGCTTATTACAGGTCAATTTGTAATTTTTTTGTAATTTCCACCGCTTTTCAAATTCCTCAACTGAGATTGAAATATTTATCCTATGAGTAAAATAACAGCCGCCATTACAGCAGTAGGGGGATATGTTCCGGATTTTGTATTATCTAACAAGGTTCTTGAAACAATGGTAGATACTAACGATGAGTGGATTACTACCCGTACTGGTATTAAAGAAAGGCGCATTCTTAAAGATAAAGATAAAGGAACATCCTTTTTAGCGATACAAGCTGCTCAGGACCTGATTAAAAAATCGGGTGTCAATCCGGAAGAGATTGATATGGTGCTTTTAGCTACCACCACGCCGGATATGCCGGTAGCTGCAACAGCAGTTTTTGTTGCAACACAAATTGGAGCAGTAAATGCTTTTGCTTACGATCTTCAGGCAGCATGCTCCAGCTTTCTATACGGTATGAGTACCGCTGCAGCCTACGTGCAGTCAGGGCGATACAAAAAAGTATTGCTTATAGGAGCAGATAAAATGTCATCAATTATAGATTATACTGACAGGGCTACGTGCATCATCTTTGGTGATGGCGCGGGTGCTGCATTGTTTGAGCCAAATGAAGAAGGGCTTGGGCTTCAGGATGAGATTTTAAGGAGCGACGGTATTGGCCGTGAATTCCTTAAGATTGAAGCAGGAGGTTCATTATTGCCGGCTTCTCATGAAACTATCGATAACGGACAGCATTTTGTGCATCAGGATGGTAAAACAGTATTTAAATATGCGGTTTCTAACATGGCCGATGTCAGCGAAAGAATCATGCAGCGCAACGATCTTGAACAGGACGATGTAAACTGGCTTATAGCGCACCAGGCAAACAGGAGAATTATTGACGCTACGGCTTCAAGAATGAATCTTGATGAGTCTAAAGTGCTTATAAACATAGAAAAATATGGTAATACAACATCGGCAACGCTGCCTTTGCTGTTAAATGACTTTGAACACCTTTTCAAAAAGGGAGATAATCTTATCTTTGCATCTTTTGGAGGCGGATTCACATGGGGTTCCATTTACCTTAAGTGGGCTTACGACAAAAAATAAACAACAAACAAACTATACACTATACAAAAACGGAAATTATGGATATTAGAGAGATTCAAAACCTAATCAAGTTTGTAGCAAAATCTGGCGCTACAGAAGTTAAGTTGGAGATGGACGATTTTAAAATCACCATTAAAACAACTGAAGCAGGTGCTGCCGAAACTACAACTTATGTTCAGCATATGCCAATGGCTCAGCCAATGCAGCAAGCTCTTGCTCCTGCTGCTCCAGTTGCTGCTGCTCCTCAGGCTCCGGCTGCTGCTGCTCCGGCTGCAGATGATAACTCAAAATACATTACCATTAAATCGCCTATCATCGGTACGCTTTACAGAAAACCATCTCCGGACAAACCTGTATTTGTTGAGGTAGGAAGCACAATTTCTAAAGGCGATGTTGTTTGTGTTATCGAAGCAATGAAGTTATTCAACGAAATCGAGTCTGAAGTATCTGGTAAAATCGTTAAGGTTTTAGTTGATGATGCTTCTCCGGTAGAGTTCGATCAGCCACTATTCTTAGTAGACCCGTCTTAATAATTTTAAATAATGAATTTTAAATGCCGTAGTTAATAACGGGTATTTGGAATGATTTAAAATTTATAATTCAAAATTTAAAATAACAGAGACGATGTTTAAAAAAATATTAATTGCAAACAGGGGAGAGATTGCACTTCGTGTAATAAGAACCTGCAGGGAGATGGGTATCAAAACCGTTGCGGTTTACTCTACTGCTGATGCGGAAAGCCTTCACGTAAAATTTGCCGATGAGGCAGTTTGTATCGGCCCGCCGCCAAGCAACCTTTCTTACCTTAAGATATCTAATATCATAGCTGCTGCAGAGATTACCAATGCAGATGCTATCCACCCGGGTTACGGGTTCTTGTCAGAAAACGCTAAGTTTTCTAAAATATGTGGTGAGCACGGTATCAAATTTATCGGCGCATCTCCGGATATGATTGACAAAATGGGAGACAAAGCTACGGCTAAAGCTACCATGAAAGCAGCAGGTGTACCATGTGTACCGGGTTCTGACGGTCTTCTTGACTCGTATGAGCATGCTGAAAAACTTGCCAAAGAATTTGGCTACCCTGTAATGCTTAAAGCTACTGCCGGTGGTGGTGGTAAAGGTATGAGGGCTGTATGGAAACAAGAAGAGCTGTTGAAAGCATGGGAGAGCGCTAAGCAGGAAGCTGCTGCCTCTTTTGGTAACGACGGTATGTACATGGAAAAACTAATTGAAGAACCACGCCACATCGAGATTCAGGTGGTTGGAGATTCTTTTGGTAAAGCATGTCACCTTTCTGAAAGGGATTGTTCTGTACAAAGACGTCACCAGAAACTTACTGAAGAAACTCCGTCGCCATTCATGACTGACGAGCTTCGCCAGAAAATGGGTGACGCTGCTGTTAAGGCTGCTGAGTACATTAAATACGAAGGTGCCGGTACAGTTGAGTTTCTTGTGGATAAACACAGGAATTTCTATTTCATGGAAATGAACACGCGTATACAGGTAGAGCACCCTATTACCGAGCAGGTAATTGATTACGACCTTATACGTGAGCAGATACTTGTTGCTGCAGGTGTGCCTATCTCAGGTAAAAACTACCTTCCGCAGCTGCACTCTATCGAGTGCCGTATCAATGCTGAAGACCCTTATAACGATTTCCGTCCGTCTCCGGGCAAAATCACTACCCTGCATATGCCGGGTGGCCACGGTGTAAGGCTTGATACTCACGTTTACTCTGGTTATACTATTCCGCCAAACTACGATTCAATGATCGCTAAGCTGATAACTACTGCCCAGTCAAGGGAAGAGGCAATCAACAAAATGAAGCGTGCACTTGATGAGTTTGTTATCGAAGGTATCAAAACAACAATTCCTTTCCACAGGCAATTGATGGATGAACCGGATTATGTAGCGGGTAACTATACTACTAAATTCATGGAGTCTTTTAAAATGAAAGATCCTGCATAATAAAATTGAGCCCTGCTAAAAGCAGGGCTTTTTTGTTTATATTAGTGGCTCAAAAAAAATGGCACAGAACTTGTTTAAGCTATAAAAAACTATTAAAAATTATGACTATGTTTAAAACACTTATTTCTGCAACAAAAGCTATGGTTAGTGTAGTTGCTTTAGTACTTGCATTCACATTAAATGCTTCAGCTCAGGACCGTAATGTTCCTAATGCCGATAATGCTGCCCAAAAAATGGCGGATAACATGAAGGCTGAGCTTTCGCTTACGGATGCACAGTATAACAAGGTTTTGGATTTGAATAAAAACTTTACTGCGAAAGCAGCGGAAGCAAGAAAATCTTCGACAGATAAAAAACAAACAGCACAGGCTGTGAAAGCTCTTAATGAGGAACGTGAGGCTAGCCTTAAAACGATCCTTAATGAAGATCAATACAAAAAATATGTAGCTAAAAAAGAAGAGAGAAAAAAAGCTGCAGTAGCCCGTATGAGCGACAGAAGCAAAATTAACATGGATAATGTTAAGCCAAAATCTGAAACTGATCCGGCTGTAAAAACTCCTCAAAAGCAATAATTTACTTAAACTGAAAGGCCCCATACGGGGCTTTTTTATACTATTCCTGTTGATTTTCTGTTATATTTGTTGACGGTATTTCCCGGAATCGTAATTAACCATTAATAGAACTATGATCAAAAAACTTAATCATGCCGCAAAAGCATTATTGGGAGCGGCTGCATTATTTCTTGCTTTAACATCTGCTGCTGTGGCGCAGGAAAACGATAAAATCGCTGAGGCGGCAAAAACATCGGCAAGCCAGATGAAAACCCAGTTCACGCTAAACGACAATCAATATACTCAGGTTGTTGATGTGAATAAGGCATATCTTAAAAAAGTAAAGGACTGTAAAGCTTCGGGCGAAACGGATGTTGCTAAGGCAAAAAAAATGCAGGCGATTAATGAGGAAAGAGATAGTAAGCTAAAATCGGTATTAACCGCAACGCAATATAAAAAATATGCTGCCGTAAGAGCCGAGAATGTTAAGAAGCTCAAAGAAGCCGCAAGTATCTAAAAGAATGTTAAAGCTCCGTATTCCGGAGCTTTTTTTATGAAAAAAAGCGAAAACGGCTTAGGGTTTTTTGCGTAATACCTGTTTAGGTAGGACCAACAACCGTTTATTGCTATGGAAACGATATCATTACTGCATAAAGGCAGTAAAAATGAATTTAAGGCCGCGGTGCATTCCGGGGTTTCTGAAAAAATTGCCACTATTGATTTTGACGAGGTCAGTAAACTTGGGTTTATATCCCGGATTAGTTTGAAATCATTGCTTTGGGCACTGATATTTTTTATCTTCTTTCTGGATTTTTGCCTGAGAAGAAATCCTGACAACTGGTTCTTTTCCAGTATTGCGGCAATGTCAGTGGGTTTGAGCATACTTGCCCTCATCCTTGCTGACAGGAAATATTATATTGTATTGTGTATGAAAGACGGCATCAAAACAAAAATTGAGGTCGCTAAAGATAACAAGGCAGCCGCCGAGGCATTTGTTGCTTTGGTTAATGCCGGGTATACTAAACATTAAACTGAAAAAAAAGCTCCGCTGTAACGGAGCTTTTTTTGTTTATCAGAATTTCTCTGCCGATGCTTTTCGCCAGAAATAGATGAGATTTTTAGGAACAGTATCTTCATTAAGCAGGCAGCCTTCGTCAAGTTCGGGATAGGTTTCCATAAAGGTCTCTATCCTGGTTCTGTCTATTCGCATGCTTACCACGCTGCGGTCTACCTCATCGGGATGTTTTATCCCTGCTGATGCCATAAGTTCCATCGCGCTTTTTACGGTTTCCTGCTGGAAGCGGAATACACGTACGCTCTTTTCTTCAGGAACAAGTCCTTTAACGAGTTTTGGGTCCTGGGTGGCAACTCCGGTAGGGCAGGTGTTTTTATGGCACTCAAGGGCTTGTATACAGCCCAGGGCGAACATCATGCCGCGGGCCGAGTTACAAAGATCGGCGCCGGTAGCCAGGGTTTTGATGATATCGAAACCTGTAACCAGTTTTCCGCTGCATATAATCTTGATTTGTTTCCTGATGCCAAAGCCTACAAGCGAGTCATGTACAAAGGCAAGGGCATCGCGAAGCGGCATACCTACATGGTCTGAATATTCTTTTGGGGCAGCGCCTGTTCCGCCTTCGGCACCGTCTACGGTTATGAAGTCAAAATAGGTCTTGGTTTCTACCATAGCTTTACAGATGGACAGAAACTCAGACTTATTTCCTATGCATATCTTCATGCCGATTGGTTTTCCTCCCGAGCCTTTGCGAAGTGTTTTTATAAACTCCATAAGCTCCAAAGGCGTCGTAAACGCCGAATGATAGGCAGGCGAAACGATATCGTGTCCTTTGCTTACCAAACGGATATTGGCTATCTCGTCGGTTACTTTTTCTTTTGGCAAAATTCCGCCATGACCGGGTTTTGCACCCTGTGAGAATTTTATCTCAATCATTTTTATCTTGTCAAGAACGGCACGCTTGGCATATTCGTCATAAGAGAACCTGCCTTCGCTGTCACGGCAGCTGAAATAACCGGTACCAATGTTCCATACAATATCGCCTCCGGGTTCAAGGTGGTATGGCGAAAGGCCTCCTTCGCCTGTATTATGATAAAAGCCACCCATCTTTGCACCGGCATTCAATGCCAGTATGGCGTTTTTGCTGAGTGAACCGTAACTCATCGCACTGATGTTGAACAGGCTAGCCTCATAAGGCTGCTCACATTGCTCGGAGCCTATTCTCACCCTTGGATTGTGGTTGATCTCATTTAAAGGCAGTGCCCTGATGCTGTGGTTTATCCATTGGTAGCCCATTTGGTATAAATCGAGCTGGGTGCCAAAAGGAGTAGTGTCGGTTTCTTTTTTGCTGCGCTGGTATATCAGGCTTCTTTCAAGACGGTTAAAGGGTTTGCCTTCAAGGTCGGTTTCTATGAAGTACTGACGTATTTCGGGGCCTATGGATTCCAACAGGTAGCGCATTCTTCCCAATAGCGGGAAATTGCGGCGTATTGATTTCTTAGACTGGTACATGTCATAAAATCCCATAACAATAAGAGGGACGAATATGAGCAGCAAAAAAATGGATTTCCAGTTGATGTAGGTAAGCAGTGCGATTATGGACAGCGAAGTAATCGTAAAGACAAGGAAAACTTTTCTCATGACTGTTTGCTATTTATCTTTCGTGTAATGAAAGCGGTTAAGTTTTGTTTTATAAGGAGTGTTGCTATAGCAAAGATAGCAAGTATTTTTACTGCCTTTACCTTGGAAACAGTATAAATAGCAGGCAAAAAAAAATCCCGAAACGACGTTCGGGATTTAAAATATATTCACTCAAGATATTAAAAAGTATATCCTACTCTTATGTGTGCATCTACTGTAACATCGGCACGGTCATAGTTTTGTTCTTTGTTCAGATACCATACCGGTCCGACGCCAATACCAAGCTCATAATTAAAATTGCTTTTGGCTATAGCGCGGCGAATTCCCCATTTAGGGATAAAGCTTATCTGCTCATCCATTTCGAGGCCATCAGGTCCTCCGATAAGGAAAAGATTTGGATAGTATTCTACGGCCAGGGTTACAAAGTTGGCGCTGTTATTCTCAGTGTGTTTGCCTTTGTCTGCGCGTTTTTTAATGTTGTAGTACCATCTGGGTTCAATGTTTAGAGAGGGTACCAGAGTAACGCCTTTCTCAGTGTTGCCTATGCTTTCATAGTTGAAAACCTCATAAGACCATAAGTCAAGGCCTACTTCGGCGCGCAAAGCCCAACGGTCGCTTAAACGGCCTTCGTAGCTTACCCATGCCCCAACGGCACCTGTCTGGATGTTAAATAATGATTTTTCTACTGATGTTGTTTTCTCAGTATCCTGAGCATGTGATGCATGCGCAAGGGATAATGCGGCAATTGCGATGTAAAGTTTTTTCAATGGATGTAATTTTTATTTGGGCTAAAATAAAAAAAATCCCACAAAATAGTTTGTGGGATTTGTTAAATCACGGTTGTGATTATTGTTTTATGTTAAGCTTTTTCGCTATGCCAGACGGGATACCGCCTTTGTGAAGCAAAATAGCTGTAGACTTATATTTTACAAAGTTTTTAGTCATGTACATATAACCTTTGTAATCGTTAGAAGCACCCCAAGAGTTTTTGATGATGTAGTACTCTTTTCCTCCCTGGTCTTTTGCAATTCCTACGATGTGCATACCGTGGTCGTCCTGAGTGCTGTAGTTATCAAATGCTTTCTGGCGGATCTCTTCTGTGATCTCAAGCTCGTCTTTAGGGCCAAGGAACATGCCTTCTTTTTCTTCAGGAGTCATGTCAGCAATATTTTTAGCAGGGATGTAAGCTACACCGTTTTTCCAGCTGAAGCCTTTTTCACTAACGTCTCCGGCCCAACCTACAGTATAACCGTTTTTAAGCGCGTTGTCTATAACATCAGTAAGCTCGTTAAGCTTTACGTTGTATACCTGATCAAGCGACCAGTTGTCCGGCACCATAAGAACGAACTTAGAGTAGTATGGGTAGTTAGAGAATGAAGAAAGCTCTACATAATCGTCAGGGTTGATCCCGATAACATCTTTAGCAAATGTTTGCGGTGTATATTTTTTTCCTTTCCACTCAAAGTTTTGAGGAACCTCACCAAGGTAAGAGTCGATAACGCCTGTATAAGCCTTGATCCAGTTTGGAGAAAGCTCACCGTTAGGGTTTTTAACTACTGCTTCAAGAACACCCTGCCCCATAGCCTGCATTTCTGCAAACTTGTTGCTGGTAGTTCCGTAGTTAAGGCCTGTGTAAAGGCTTTGCGGAAGCGCACCATATAAACGGTACATATTGATTACATCATGAAGGGCTCCACCGTCACCAAGGGTAATGGCACCGTGCATGCGCACATAGTTTTTACCTTTCTCTATATAAGCGTTACGTGCTGTATATATCTGTGATATCTCTATAGGCTGCTTGCCCATACGGATCATTTCTGATTCAAGGAAAGAGTTGGCAGAGTAGCTCCAGCAAGTTCCTGAAGACCCCTGGCTTTTTACCGGAGTGTTCTCGATGTTGATTACATCGGTAAATTTAAAAGCAGCAGCACTGTTTGCGCTCTGGTTGTTTTTTAGTGAATTTACAAGATAGTCCTGTGCAAAACCCGTCTGCATTCCCGCAAAAAGTAACGCAGTAGCTACAAGCGGTTTAACTGAAAAATTATACATTATCTAAGCAAGTTTTATTATTAGATTTTTTTAACCGCGCTAAAATACGGAAAATTTATAAAAATGATACTTTTTTTGAACTTTCTATAAAGTTTCCTTTAGCCATTTGAAGAACTCGCGCTGCCAAACCAATGCATTCTGCGGTTTTAGCACCCAGTGATTCTCTTCCGGAAACAACATGAAGCGACTTTTGATGCCTCTTAATTGTGCGGCCTGGAAAGCTTCCTGACCCTGTCCGATAGGTACACGGAAATCAATACCACCCTGGATCACGAATATTGGCGTGTTCCATTTATCAACGTTATTGATGGGGTTAAACTGAGTATAGGTTTTTTGCGCCGCGGCATTGTTTTTCTCCCAGTAAGGCCCGCCACTGTCCCAGTTGGTAAAGAATACCTCTTCAGTAGTGCCATACATGCTCTGCAGGTTGAATACACCACAGTGCGAAATGAAAGTTTTGAAGCGGTTGTTGTGTATGCCCGCAAGATAGAATACAGAGTATCCGCCATAGCTGGCACCTACAGCTCCAAGCCTTGCTTTGTCTACATACGACTCTTTGGCTACATCGTCAATCGCCGAAAGGTAATCGTCCATAACCTGTCCGCCCCAGTCTTTGCTGATGGCTTCATTCCACTCTACGCCATGGCCCGGCATACCGCGACGGTTAGGTGCTACAACAATGTAGCCCTGCGCCGCCATAACCTGGAAGTTCCAACGGAAAGAATAGAACTGCGTTAGTGCACTCTGGGGTCCTCCCTGGCAGTATAACAGGGTAGGGTATTTCTTTTTGGCATCAAAATTTGGAGGAAGTACTACCCATACCAGCATTTTTTTGCCATCGGTAGTGGTAACGTAGCGTTTTTCGGTTTTGCTTAGGGCAATTCCGGCGTATGCTGCATCGTTGACTTTAGTAAGCTGTGCCCATTTTTTCTTCTTAAGGTCATAGCTGAATATTTCGGTCGCGTGGTTCATGTCGGCACGCTCCACGATAATCTTGTCGCCGCTAAAGCCGGTAATTCCGTTAATATCAAAAAGGCCATCAGTAAGCTGTCTTACATTTATGGCGATTTTAGTCAGTCCCGGGAAGTTAACTTCAAACAGCTGCTTGGTACCGTCGGTAGGGGCAATAAAATATACCTTCTTTCCGTCTGGGCTCCATGTAAAACTGTCAACAGTGCCGTCCCATCCGGCAGTCAGGTTAATATCCGTGCCTTTAAAGCGTACGATGATATCATTCTTGTCAGCTTCATAACCATCGCGTTTCATCTGCAGCCAGGTCAGGTCGCCATTTGGCGAATAAGCAGGTGCAGTGTCATAGCCATGGTTAGCAGGGGTAAGGTTTATGGTTTTCTTAGTGTCAAGATTGTATTCGTACAAGTCGGTGTTGGTACTTGTCGCATAAGCCGTGCCTGATTTCTTCTTGCAAACGTAAACGATGTTTTTACCATCAGGTGACCATGTGTAGTCTTCTTCGCCTCCGTGAGGTTTTTGCGGAGAATCAAAAGGCTCCTTAGGCATGATGTCGATAAAAGAAGTCTTGTCTTTATCGCCCGCTTTTGTATAGCCTACATGGTTGTGTGTTCCGTCATTGTAGGTGTCCCAGTGGCGGTAATCAAGACCATCATATAATTGTACATTGCTTTTGTCAAGCTCCGGGTAAAAATCTTTTCCGTGAACTTTGTCAACTTTAACTTCTTTAGAGGTAAGCGACCATTTGCCATCGGCAGAAACATATTTGTCATTCAGCAATGCTGCATATTCGGTAACCTCGGTTGCGGCACCGCCATTTACCGGAATGGTATAAAATTTTGAAGCCGATTTGTTCTCCTCTACATTTGGAGTAGAGACTTTATAAACGATGTTTTTTCCGTCTTTGGTAATGCCCAGGGCACTCACGCGGCCCAGTTTCCAAAGCAGTTCGGGTGTCATGACTTGTTGTGCCGAAGCGGTTAATCCCATGATGCTTACTGTTAGTAGTAGAAGTTTTTTCATTGAAAACAATTTTTATAGGGGCTAAAAGTAATGATTTTCTTTGATTGTTTTGTTTGGTAAATGCTGATGTGTTTTGTTAGAGGGTAATAAGTGTTGGAGTGATTTGTGTTAAATGTTTGTGAATAATGCAAAAGAATGAGCTTAAAATGATACGGAAACCCTCATTTGAAAAAATATGAGTATTTTCACGGACTTAAAACCTGATATTAGTGAAAAGCAACTCTAAACTATTTATTGCTATTCTGGCGGGCCTTGTGCTGGGCGTGGTGCTGGGCTTGGTTGTATATTATCAATACTCGAAAGAAACCGCAGCCGATTTTGCCAAGAACGTCAAGCTGTTAGGAACCATATTTATCCGTTTGGTGCAAATGATTATTGCGCCGTTAGTATTCTCTACACTTGTTGTGGGTATTGCTAAAATGGGCGATATGAAAATGGTAGGTCGGGTAGGCGGCAAAGCCATGGCATGGTTCATTTCGGCTTCGCTAATGTCACTTTTGCTGGGTATGGTACTGGTAAACTGGCTAAAGCCGGGCGAAAACACAACCGTTTCCATGGCCGATGTTAAACCTGCCGACGACCTTGTAAACAATGTACATGCTTTTTCGCTAGAGCAGTTTGTTACGCACGTAGTTCCAAAAAGTATTTTTGAGGCTATGGCTACCAATGAGATATTACAGATTGTTATTTTTTCTATATTATTCGGTATTGCACTGGCATCGTTAGGCAAAGCAGCCGAGTCTATAATTAAAGTATTAGATACTATCGCGCATGCCATACTAAAAATGGTAAGTTACGTTATGTGGGTAGCACCATTGGGAGTTTTCGGCGCGGTATCGGCAGCGGTAGCCGTGTATGGCGGAGGAATATGGAAGTTATATGCAAATTACCTTGCGGCATTCGCCTTTGGTATACTTTGCCTCTGGATAATACTATTGGGTGTGGGATACCTGATACTGGGCAACAGGTTATGGGCGCTTCTTAAAAGGCTTGCAGGGCCATTGCTTATCGCATTCTCTACGACAAGCAGCGAAGCGGTATTCCCGAAACTTACCGAAGAACTGGAGCGTTTTGGATGCGATCCTAAGATTGTTTCGTTTACCCTGCCGCTGGGTTATTCATTTAACCTTGACGGAAGCATGATGTACATGACCTTTGCGAGTTTGTTTATCGCACAGATCTATGGTATAGATATGCCGCTGGAAAAACAGATTTTAATGCTGCTGGTGCTTATGCTTACCAGTAAAGGTATAGCCGGAGTACCAAGAGCGTCGCTAATAGTTGTGGTGGCAACCTGCGCCATGTTCGGCATACCGCCGGAAGGCATCGCGCTGATATTGCCTATCGACCATTTTTGCGATATGGGCCGCAGCATGACAAATGTACTGGGTAATGCCCTTGCTACCACTGCCGTTGATAAGTGGGAAGCTAAAAAAGATTAAAGATTATTCATTACCAAAAAGACACAAATTATTATGGACAGTTTCCACTGGACACAGCTACTTAACCCTGAGTTTTATATTAACCTTCATTTAGGCGGAGTGCCCGTGGGTATCTACGTTGTATTGTTTATTGTTTTTGCCGAAACAGGCCTGTTTGCAGGTTTCTTCCTGCCTGGCGACAGCCTTTTGTTCCTTGCGGGTATTTACAGCGGTGAGCTTATGGCTACGCTGTTCTCTATCGAAGGCGGCTTCCTGAATGTGTTACTGCTATCTGTCCTTGTGGCACTTGCAGGTATCATAGGCAATATGTTCGGCTACTGGTTTGGTGCGCGCAGCGGTACTTACCTTTACCAAAAAGAAGATTCATTCTGGTTCAAGAAAAAATATTTGGTGCAGTCGCACGAATTTTTTGAAAAACACGGTGGGCGTGCCATCATCTTTGCACGTTTCCTTCCAGTTATCAGGACTTTTGCCCCAATCATTGCGGGTATCGTTCAGATGGATAAAAAGAAATTCATGCTTTACAATGTCATCAGCTCATTCCTTTGGGCTGTTACGCTGATATTTGCAGGTCACTACCTGTATGGTTTCTTCCTTGACAAATTCAATATCGACCTTAAGTCGTATATAGAGTATATCATCCTTATCATTGTGGCGGTTACTACCGTGCCCCTTCTTATCAATGCGCTTAAAGGTAAAAAGATTACCGAAGAGGAAGCAAGAAGAGAATCCAATGACAGTGACGATTCAAACATAATGCCTCCGGTATAATGTTCAGCTACTGGGAAATCAAGAACTGGTTTACCGATGTAGATTACACCATCGTAGGCAGCGGTATAGTGGGGCTTCATGCCGCACTGCGCCTGCGCGAACGTTTCCCTGATTCCAAAATACTTATCATAGAGCGTGGTCCGCTTCCGCAGGGAGCGAGCACCAAGAACGCCGGTTTTGCCTGTTTCGGCAGCCTGTCGGAGATTAACGACGACCTAAAGACACACAGTGAAGAAGAAGTGCTGGCGCTCATCCAAAAGCGCTGGGCAGGGCTTCAGCTGCTGCGTAAACGCCTTGGCGATGCCGTTATCGATTTCAAGCCATTCGGCGGATACGAGCTTTTCCTGAAAGGCGATACCGCGGGTTATGAAGAATGCCTGCGCCGTATGCCTTTTGTGAACGAAGTGCTCAGGCCGCTTTTCAAAACCGATGTGTTTGCCAGAGAGGTAGACCGTTTCGATTTTAAAGGCATACACGAATACCTTATCTTCAACCCGTTCGAAGGGCAGATAGATACCGGCAACATGATGCAGGCGTTGCTTAAAGAGGCTGTTGCCAATAATATCCTTATCCTGAATAGCCAGACCGTAACGTTATATCACGAGAAAGCTGACGGGGTAGAGGTTGCCCTTGGCGACTTTAGTTTTGTGACCAAAAAGCTGCTTTTTGCAACCAACGGCTTTGCTGAAAAGCTGACTAACGGACTCGTAAAACCTGCCCGTGCGCAGGTGCTTATCACCGAGCCTATTCCTAATCTCGATATAAAAGGAACTTTCCATATCGATCGTGGGTATTATTACTTCCGTAATATCAACGACCGCATATTATTTGGCGGGGCGCGTAACCTTGATTTTGAAGGAGAAACTACTACCGAATTCGGACAAACCGATATCATACAAAACCAGCTTGAAAAAGTATTGCGTGAAGTGATCCTTCCCAATACCGACTTTACCATTGCCCACCGCTGGAGCGGTATCATGGGTATGGGCAACCACAAAAAACCTATTATTGAGCAATTATCACAGCATACCTATTGCGGCGTGCGCCTTGGTGGTATGGGTGTTGCGATTGGAAGTATGGTTGGTGCTGAATTAGGGGATTTGGTGTAGAGCTCCCGAGGAGCGGAATATTTATAGCTGATTTGTAATTAATTAATATAAGCTCCGGAGGAGCGACATAAATTTGACATGTCGCTCCTCCGGAGCTCTTTGTTTATGTATGGGTAATATTTCTATAAATATACCGCCCCGCCGGGGCTTTTTTCAATCCTATACACAACCCCCTCTCCACCATGAAAATCCATAGGTTTCCAATACGTCATCCCAATTTTCTCCATTACTTTTATGGAGGCTGTATTGGCTTTCATCGCCCGGCCTATGATGGTTTTTATTTTCAGGTCATGTAACCCATGATCAAGGCAGGCTTTTGCCGCTTCGGTAGCATACCCCTGATTCCAGTATTTTTTAAAGAATCTAAAACCGATATCAAACTCATCAGTTTCGGGAGTGTATTTGAGTCCGCACCAGCCTAAAAACTCACCGTCTTCTTTTCTTATAACAGCCCATCGGCCAAAACCATATTTCTCATAGTGGTCGTAACCTTCAAGAAACTTTCTTGCCGCTTCAATATCTGCGAATGCATCATCACCGGTATAGCGAATTACTTCCGGGTCGGCATTGAGCAGGTAAAAGCTTTCGGCGTCTGCCGGGGTGAGATTGCGGAGGTTGAGGCGTGGGGTTGTGATGATCATAACCAAATTTACTCTTTTTTCTATTTGATAATAAATATGATTATTCGCTTATCAAACTAATTCGTAATTTCGCCTTTCGTTAACCAATTGCTCTATGTTCAAAAAAATAGCCCGTTTTCTTTTCAAGGTACTTTTATGGTTTGTTGCCCTATCGGTCATTTCGGTAGTAATCTTCCGTTTCGTGCCGGTACCGTTTACCCCATTGATGATTTCAAGAGCCTTTGAAATGAAAGAAAATGGCAAGGAAATGACTTCCAGCCACGATTGGGTGCCTATCGAGGAAATCTCGCCTAACCTGCAAAAAGCGGTTATCGCCAGCGAAGATGATCTTTTCCTTACGCACAATGGCTTTAACTTCAAAGCGATGCAAAAGGCTTTCAAGAGCAACCAGAAAGGCAAAAAACTAAAAGGAGGCAGTACCATATCGCAGCAAACGGCTAAGAACGTTTTCCTTTGGCAGGGCAGGAGCTATATCCGTAAAGGGCTTGAAGCTTACTTTACCGTGCTTATCGAGCTGCTTTGGAGCAAAGAACGCATTATGGAAGTGTACCTTAACAGCATAGAAATGGCCGACGGCGTTTATGGCGCTCAGGCTGCCGCTCAGCACTGGTACCATAAAGACGCTAAAGATCTTACCAAATATGAGGCGGCAGGAATCGCAGCCATACTTCCTAACCCAAGAAAATTCAGGGCTACCCGTTCGTCGGGTTATACCGAAAGGCGCAAAGGCAGGATCGTAAAACTGATGCGCTACGTTAAGCTCGATTACAATAAGTGAGAATAACCCTGAGTATAGCAGCGTTACTGTGCTTTTCCCTTTCATGGGGGCAAAAGCCGGCAGAAATCGGACTTATTACCGATAACGACCTCTATACATCTCCCATCAACGACCAGTACTATACGGCAGGATTAGAACTCTTTTACCGTTATCTCAGTGATAAATCGGACGAAAGGCTTGCAAAAAAAATATACGATTTCAGGATAGGGCAGTACATCTACAATCCGCAATCTGTCCGTGCCGAAGATATCAACGTCAACGACAGGCCGTTTGCGGGCTATCTTTTCGGTGAGTTCGGCATCAATAATTTCTATCAGAATGAAAGCGTATTCAAGCTCAACTTTCAGGGTGGGGTGGTAGGCCCCGAGGCAGGTGCCGAAGCAGTACAGAAAGGCCTCCATAAGATTGTGGGCTACCCAACCGTCCGTGGCTGGCAGCATCAAATCACCACTACCGTTGCGGTACAGATGGGTGCTTACTATTCGCATAAAGTATTTGCGGAAAAGTTCAAAGAGAAAGTCGATTTGCACCTCTTGGGTGAAGTAAATATCGGTACGATATGGAACAGTGCCAGCATTGGCGGATTAATGCGTATAAGCCTTAAAAATGGTTTGCATCCCATGTATGATTCGAGCCTGCATAGTTCGGTACTGAATAAAGACAAAGAATTGTATAAGCAGCACCGCGAACTCATGCTGTACCTGAACCCGAATTTTCAGTACATGCAGTATGATGCCACGATTGAGGGCAGCCACTTCAACAATACAAGCCCGGTTACTTACCCGCTCATTCCTTTGCGCTTTAACGCCGAAGTAGGCGTTAAATACCGTTACAACAACTGGAATTATTCGTATTCTTTCAACTATCGCGGCAAAGAGCTTTCCAATAACGTAATTACCGGATTCTATTACGGGTCGATACAGATATCTTATTTTTTGTAGGTGGTCGGAAGTCCGAAGTCCGATGTCGGAAGTCCATGCGTTCAGAATGACACACAACATAAAAAAAATCTATTACTACATTACTGCAATAATAGATTTTTAATTTTTATACTAAACTATTTAGGTAAAGGTTGTTCAACTGAACACTGAACACTGAACACTGAACACTGACCACTACTTCTTCACAACCGGAGTAACTCCCATATTATATAGCGTAAACGCCTGTATGTCGCTGTATTCGTCTATCATCTGTGCGATAGATTTTCCTGCGCCATGTCCTGCCTTAACGCCAATTCGTATCAGTACAGGATTGTCGCCTGATTGCTTGTCCTGAAGCTCTGTAGCAAACTTAAAGCTGTGTGCCGGTACCACGCGGTCGTCGTGATCGCCTGTAGTAACAAGGGTTGCCGGATACTTAACCCCTTTTTTTACATTATGTACCGGTGAGTAGCCTTTCAGGTAGTTAAACATTTCGGCGCTGTCTTCGGCAGTACCGTAATCATATGCCCATCCTGCACCTGCGGTAAAGGTATGGTAACGCAGCATATCAAGAACGCCAACTGCCGGTAATGCCACTTTCATCAGGTCAGGGCGCTGGGTCATGGTAGCGCCAACAAGCAGTCCGCCGTTAGAACCCCCGCTGATAGCGAGGTAATTTGACGATGTATAATTGTTAGCAATAAGGAATTCAGCCGCAGCGATAAAGTCGTCAAACACATTTTGCTTTTGCTGTTTTGTTCCCGCGTCGTGCCATTTACGGCCATACTCTCCGCCTCCGCGAAGGTTGGCAACAGCATAAATACCACCGTTTTCCATCCATACTGCATTAGATATGCTGAAACTTGGTGTCAGGCTGATGTTGAAACCGCCATAACCATATAGTATTGTTGGGTTTTTGCCATCAAGCTTAGTACCTTTTTTGTAGGTAATGATCATCGGTATCTTCGTGCCGTCTTTTGAGGTGTAGAATACCTGTTTCGATTCGAAATCATCACTGTTGAAGTCGACTTTCGGCCTTTGGTACAGTTCTGATTTTCCTGATTTGGCATCAAAAGAATATATTGTGTTTGGAGTGGTATAGTTCGTGAAAGAATAATATAAAGTCTTTTCTTCTTTCTTTCCGCCAAAACCACCTGCCGAGCCCAATCCCGGAAGGTTAATATTTCGCACTAACTTTCCGCTATAATCATATTGTTTTGCTACCGATACGGCATCCTGCATGTACAGCGCAAAAATGAAGCCTGAACCTGTAGAAGTAGATAATACATTTTCTGTTTCAGGGATAAGGTCTTTCCAGTTCTTCTGCTGCGGATTGGCGGCATCTACCGTGACTACTTTTTTGTTTGGCGCATTATGATTGGTAACAATGTATAAAGTGCTGCCGTTGTTGTCTATAATGTGGCTGTCGGTATCAAAATTATCGGTAAGCGCAACAAATTTACTGTTGGGTTTTGTCAGGTCTTTAATGTAAAGCTCGTTCCCTGAAGTGGAGTTAGAAGCCGAGACGATAAGGTAACGCATGTCTTCAGTTACGCCACCGCTCACATAACGCCTTTTCTGGTCAAGGCCAAAGATTACCTTGTCATCCTTTTGCGGAGTGCCCAGTTTGTGATAGTATAATTTATGCTGATCGGTCTTCGCCGACAGTTCGCTGCCTTGCGGCTTGTCGTAGCTTGAATAGTAAAAGCCTTCGCTGCCGTACCATGAAATACCACTGAATTTTACATCTACCAGAGTTTCACCTATCAGCTTTTTGGTTTTGGTATCCATTACGAATACCTTACGCCAGTCACTGCCGCCTTCGGAAATCGAGTAGGCCATCAGGTCGCCTTTTTTCGTGAAATTAGTTCCGCCTAAAGAAGTGGTTCCGTCTTTGGAAAGCGTATTAGGGTCAAGGAAAATTTCTTCTTTGCCGTCTTTGCCTTTTCGGTACAATACCGACTGGTTCTGCAGTCCGTTATTCCTGTAATAATAGGTGAAATCGCCCTCGTTGAATGGAGCACTTATCCTCTCGTAATTCCATAGTTTTTCCAGACGTGCGTGTATGGCAGCACGGAAAGGTATCTGCGAAAGGTAATTGAAGGTAACTTCGTTTTCGGCCTTTACCCATGCGGCGGTTTCTTCAGACCTGTCGTCTTCAAGCCAGCGATAGGGGTCAGGTATCTTTGTTCCAAAATAAGTATCAACAACATCCCCTTTGCGTGTTACGGGGTATTTAATAGAGGTTTTGCTATTTTCGTGCATCTGTGCATTTAAGGTCAGGCTGCAGGCAGCAGCCATCAGGGTTATTGCTTTTTTCATTAGCTCGTGTTTGATACACAAAAATAGCAAAATCAGTTTCTTAAGATGCAAACAAAGGCGTGTATTTCACGCGGTGCTTGTACAATAAAATACCGTTAAGCACAACCACAAGCAATGCGGCACTTATACCCGGAATATCCAGGAAAAGATGGAATAACAGGATGTTTAGTGATAACGGAATCAAAAGCAGCATCGCGAAGGGTACCCATATTTTGCAGATGAGCATAAAGCCGATTATGATCTCAAAGATGGCGACAACGGTTAGTATATAACCTGTGTCGGCCAGAGAAGCCATAAATGCACCTGCTTCGGGTGAGGGCTGTGGCAGCGGAATGAAAGTGTAAATTTTGTTTGCGCCGAAAACAATCAGGATAAGTCCAAGCAATATCCTTACAATTTGAGTAAATTTTGAATTCATAGGCTAAAGGATTTTAATTTAAACAAAAATTAGAAGGCTCCTTTAAAGTTAATGAATTTATTATTAGGAATTTAACAAAAATTGACGAGGTGAATTACAAATAAAAGACACACCTCTAGCCCTTCCGCCGTTGCGGAAAGAACAGCTTCACTCAATCTAAAGCAATCTTAGAGGGATATGAGTGCTCCCCTCTCCTTTGGAGAGGGGCAGGGGGTGAGGCCATTTTTTACTCCACACTCACATTAAATACTACTTCAGCATCGGTACTTCCACCTGCGTTAGTGATAATGCCCTGAGCTACGCCTTCGGCATCTTTGTTCGGTTCGTGTATCAGTCTTATGGTCAGTTTACCTGTTGCTGCATTCGCTGTTGCGGTATAGGTAAAGCTAAGTCCTGTTGGCTTTCCGTTTACATCGGTATCGGTATAAGCGAAAGAACCAAGTCCGGTTTGGGTGTAAAATATCTGATGCTCGTGGCCTTCTTCAAATATCTCCTCTGTAATGTTACCGGCAGGGTTTTCCAGTTCGTTAAGGAAAGTCACCGTTCCGTTATATACTGCCCCTTTTGCAAAGTTACCCGACACACTTACTACAGGCGCATCCGGTCCGTCGCCGTCAAGATCGCGAGATGTAAGCACTATTGGCGTTCCGCCGCCCTGAGGGGTAAAGGTTGCCGTTACGGTAGTTATCACTTCTTCTTCGTTTACCAATGTTGCTGTATCGTCGCTGCTGCAAGATGAAAAGGTTATGATAGTGATTAGTGCTAAAGCAGAGATTTTTAGATTTTTCATTTTGATAGAATTTTATGGATTAATAATTGAATTTTAACTGTAATTGAAAATTGCGGCCTATATCGTCAACGTACAGGCGTTGGCGATTCAGGTAATCGCGATATGTGGTGTCGAAAATATTCAGCACCGAAAAGTTTAATGCCAGTTCCGTATTCGTAGAGGTTTTGAATGTCATACCTGTACTGAAATGAAACAGGCTGTAGCCTTTTGGCGGTGTGCTGATATCTACCATTGTTTCTACAAATTCGCCATCTACAGGGATCTGGGCTATGAAGTTGTTATCGGGATAGCGTTTTTGGGTAAATACCGACTCGTTACGCACTTCAGCATAAAAGCCATGCCAGTCTGTTACGTCATAACGGATGGTGTTGACAAGATTCATCGGAGCCATTTCTATAAGCGGCAGATCATTGCTAATGTCTTGTCCATACAGGTAGGCGAAAGAAAGGTTGTGCTGCCAGTGGCGGTCTATTTTCCAGTTGGTATGCAGGTCAAGGCCTCCCATGAGAGCATCAGTCTGTCTGTATTCATATACCGGGAATGCTCCTCGTATACTCTGTTCTACGCCTATCGGCGACTGATAAATAAAATTGTTGATCATGTTTAGGTAGGGTGTAGCCTCAAACGTAAACGAGCCTTCCGTCTTTAAAAGGGTAGCCGACAGCTTATATGATTCCTCTTTCTGGATACCAAGGTTACCAAGCTCAATTGTACCAGTAGAGTGATGCAATCCATCACTAAACAGCTCTGATGGATTAGGGTTGCGCATCGCAAGCCCGGCATTCGCCAAAAGCTGATAGCCGCTGCTTAACTGTTCACGAACACCCAGGCTTGCCGAAATATTATGAAAGGTAAAATCGGGAGCGGTTAACCATTGTGTGCCTGCATCGGCAACAATGAAGTGATCGTAAACTCCATCGTAGCCGAGGCTCGTCCATCGGGTCTTCTGGTAATATTTAGAGGCTTCCATATGGGAGAAATCATAGCGTAATCCTGCCTCTCCGGTAAAGCTGTCGGAAAATGCATATGAGGCAATACCATAAGCTCCGGCATCGGTCTTTTTGTAATTGGGTATGAGAGGACGGATTCCGGTGTCCGGACTCGCATTATTATCCTGTGCCGAAAAGTTAACCCCGCTTTTCAGCGTCAGCGCATCCATTTCTTTTTTCCAGTCGGCCTGCGCCGAATGTGTCACTAAAGTTAGGTCGAGTGCAGGTTTGTCGGCATATTGTCCCCGACGAATATCATATTCTTTACGGCTGTTGTGCTGAAAAGCATACTGCACCGAAAGGCTTGAATTGTCACTGAATCTTTTATTGAAAGTAAGTTTTGCCAGATGGTGCATCACATCCTGTTTTGGTGCATCAATGTCGTAGGTAAAAGGTTCTATAACATTGGGCTGTTTGCTGTTGATGGCACGCACCAAATCCGATATATTACCAATGTGCGTTGCCTTTGCAATGCCTATTTCAGCATCATAAAGGCTGTAATAAGCCGAGATGTCATAGCTGTCGCCAATATATTTCAGGTCGCCCGCAAAATTGGCTTCACGGTTGCCGGTGTTGGATAAAACGTAGTCGGGAGCTTCCCTGTCGCCAAAGTATTTGAAAGTACCTGCCGCATTCCATGCCCAGCCTTTCTCTGCACCCTTGAGCAGGCTCGACGATATGCTTCCGCCACGGCCATTTGATGCCAGGTTCATGATGGTCTTGCCAAACAGCGTGTCTTTCAATACCGAAACAGGCTCTACCAACACCAGTCCGCCAATGGCATCGCCGCCATATTGCAGGGCATTGGCTCCTTTTATGACTGATATCTTTCCTGCGGCGTTAATATCAAGGTTGGGAGCGTGCTCGGTACCCCATTGCTGATCTTCCAGACGGACGTTATTAGAGATAACCGGAACCCTGCTGCTGTGCAGTCCGTTAATCACCGGTTTTACGATGGTATTGCCTGTTTTCAGGCTGTACACCCCCGCAATCTCCTTGAGGGCATCGCCAAGGGAAGCATCGCTGTACTTTTCTATGGTAGCTGTTTTAAGCTTTTCTTCGTATATGGTCTTTTTCGGGACGGCATTGTTCTCCGTCAGCACCACTTCCTGAAGTTGGGCTGTGTCGGGTTCAAGTTTGGTATCAAAACGCAGGTGCTGCTGAACCGTAATCAGCGTATCAAGGGTTTTAAAACCCACAAACGACACCACAAGGCGGTGCTCGCCGGATGGCACGTTATGTATTTCATAGCTCCCGTCGGGATTGCTTGCCGCATGCAGCTGTTCGATATGGATGTGTGCCCCGTCAAGAGGGGTATTCTGGGTTGTGGTAACGCTTCCGCTAATGGTGTTCTGGGAATGCGCGCACAGGGTTCCTGCCATAAATACGGCAAGAAGGATATAGTAAAATCGCATGGTAATGTTTTCAAGAATGAATAGAATATTCAATTCCCCGACTGCTTATTCCTCACCCCTAGCCCCTCTCAGAGGAGAGGGGGACAGGAAGCAAGTAGTATTGTTAAGCGAAACAGTATATATGAAATATACCAATTTATGGTAACATTATGTTCTCAAGAGTAAGTAAGCAAGAGTGTCCCTCTCCATTGGAGAGGGAGTCAGGGTGAGGCCTATACCAAATTTGGCGGCCCCCTGTGCGAAAACAAACTTCCGGCGAATGCCGAAGCTGTATTTTCTATGCTGTTAAAGCGGTATGGTATTTCTTTAAAAGGAAAATCGAGCCTTAAGCAGAACTGCTGCGGCTGGATAAAGTAGTCAAAATGGAAATCACAGACAGAACAGTCCTCATCTTCGTGTTCGTGGTTAGCGCTGAATTGCTTGCCTTCTTTTTTTAGCTCATGGTGCGCAAAAGCATTGTGGGTATGGCTAAAGGCATGAAAAGACTGGTAGGCAATAGTGAGCTGGACTAATGCCATCAGGGCCAGGTTAAATATGGCGAACTTTCTTTTCATTACCGCAAAGGTATAAAAAGAATTTTATTAATTGCAATAAAGTTGCAATTAGGGAAATTTTAACGATTGCCTGTTATTTCGACGAAGGGAGAAATCTCGGGTTTTCATGAGAGATTATTGTTCAAGAGCGTTATTTCTTAGTAATAACTCCAATGATAATAAAGATTACACCTAAAATGAATAATATTGGTCCTGCACAAAAAACAATAGTATTTATTGGAGGAGGGCCTAACTTAACTGAGTAACCAAATCCGATAGCCAGCCAGCCTAAAATTATAGAGGCAATTCCACTTAGTATATATTTTCTGTTTTTTATCATTAATTAATCTAATGTAGTCCATTTGCTTTTGGGTGATACGAATTCAAAAATAGCATCTGCCAATTCTCCACAATCTTCATTTTTTGAAATGCCACAATCGTTACAAGGTATAATAACATAATGGAACTGTTTGTGTCCAAAAGTGCTTAGCAATGGTTTGTGATTTCCTATTTGTGTCAAACAGGATTGCATTATATGCCACTTCTTTACTTTTTCTTTGAAAGAATCGTCCATGTTTTTTTCAGTAAAGACGTAGTAAAGTATTATTATTTTGGGATTTTCTTTATTAGTAAAGTATAGTATGCCCAAAGAAGCTTTGTCTAAAAATGGAAAATTACCCTTTTTAAACTCCATTGTCCAGTTTGAAGGTGTCTTAAATTCTTTCCAGTCATTTTTAAATTTCTGAGCAAAACAAAACGTGGTCGTTAGCAAAAAGAGAAACAGATATTTCATACATATTGTTTCTCAAATATAGTAAAAGAAATGAACGGTGATTGAGATTTCTCCACTCCGTTTCACTTCGGTCGAAATGACAGAAAACAAAAACCCTGCAATTCTCATTGCAGGGTTTCTATATCAATTAATCTTTTCAGATTATACTAATCCGTTTGCTGTAAGATACTCAGCGATTTGAACCGCGTTGGTAGCAGCACCTTTTCTAAGGTTATCGGCAACGATCCACATGTTAAGGGTGTTGTCCTGGCTTTCATCACGACGGATACGGCCTACGAATACATCATCTTTACCTTCAGCATAAAGCGGCATTGGGTAAGAGAACGCATCAAGGTCATCCTGGATAGTGATACCCGGCGTTGCAGCAAGGATGTTACGAACGTCTTTTACGTCAAAGTCGTTGGTGAACTCAATGTTTACCGACTCGCTGTGTCCGCCCACGGTTGGGATGCGCACTGCGGTAGCCGATACTTTTATAGATTCGTCAGATAAGATCTTCTTAGTCTCACGTGTCATTTTCATTTCCTCTTTGGTATAGCCGTTGTCTTCAAACACGTCTATTTGAGGGATAGCATTACGGTGAATAGGGTATTTGTATGCCATTTCGCCTTCAATGCCTGCATATTCATTCTCCAGCTGTTGCACAGCCTTAACGCCTGTTCCTGTAACCGACTGGTATGTAGAAACAACTACGCGCTCAATGTTGTATTTTTTGTGCAGCGGAGCCAGTGCCAGTACCATCTGTATGGTAGAGCAGTTAGGGTTCGCTATGATCTTGTCTTCTTTAGTAAGCTCACCTGCATTGATCTCAGGAACAACCAGTTTTTTGGTTGGATCCATTCTCCATGCGCTTGAGTTATCGATAACTGTAGTTCCTGCTGCTGCAAATTTTGGAGCCCACTCTTTAGAAGTGTCGCCGCCCGCTGAGAAAAGCGCGATTTGCGGCTTCATGCTTACTGCAGTGTCAAGGCTCACCACCTTATACTTATTTCCCTTAAACTTGATTTCCTTACCAACAGACCTTTCAGAAGCCACCGGTATCAGTTCGGTTATTGGAAAATTTCTTTCTGCCAGTACTTTCAGCATTACTTCGCCTACCATTCCGGTAGCGCCTACAACTGCAACTTTCATAATTTTAAGTGTTATTAATTATAATATTTCCGGCAAAATTAGTTATAAAAGTGTTTCAACACACAAAAATATAACAAAGAAAAACCATCCTTTAGGGATGGTTTTGTTAAACAATAGAATATATAGCGTAGCGGAAACGTCTTTTATACTGAGCGTGTTATATTCTCAACTTACTGTTTTGCCTTTAGGGCATCACGTATTTCCATAAGCAGTTTTTCCTCATTGGTAGGTGCAGGCGGCTCGGCCGGAGCAGTTTCGTCTTTTTTGCGCATTGCATTCACGCCTTTTATTACCATGAACAATGCAAATGCAACAATGATAAATGAAATTATGTTAGAAAGGAAGTTGCCATATTTTACACCGGCACCCCAGGTAAGCTGCTTGATGTCTTCTAAGTCGGCAGCCTTAAGTACAGGGGTTAATATCAGTGGCGTGATGATGTCTTCCACAAGTGATTTTACGATAGCTCCAAAAGCAGCACCGATAACAACACCGACTGCAAGGTCAAGTACATTGCCTTTAACGGCAAACTCTTTAAATTCTTTCATTAATCCCATAAAGTGTAGGTTTTAGAGGTTTGAATATTGTTTTGGTTAGCCTAAGATACAAACATTTTTTTACTCTTTATAAAAAACCCTCTTTACGCGCTGTGAAATGCTCGTTAGTATCTCATACGGGATAGTACCTAAAGTATTCGCCATCTCTACAACTGACGGACTTTTGCCAAAGATTACGGCCCTGTCGCCTTCTTTGCAGTCTATGCCGGTAATGTTTACCATCATCATATCCATCGATATGGTTCCGGTTATCACGGCTTTTTTGCCGTTGATGGTTACATAGCCTTTTTGGTTGCCCCATGCCCTTGGTATACCATCGGCATAGCCAATCGGAAGGGTAGCGATACGAATCGGTTCACTGGTAATGAATCTTCGGCTGTAGCCAATGCTTTCGTCGGCATCTATATCTTTTATCTGAAGGATAACGGTTTTAAGCGTGCCTACGGTTTCCAGCTGTTCACGTTCTTTCTGGTCGTTGCCTACACCATAAAGTCCTATGCCCAGGCGAACCATGTCATATTGCGCATCGGGGAAATTATAAATACCCGAGGTGTTAAGTATGTGACGAAGCGGTTGTATCTCCAATTCATTGATAAGCTTAGACGACCAGCGCTCAAAATTGTCTATCTGCCCAAGGGTGAAGTCGCGATAATCCGGTACATCACTTGACGACAGGTGAGAGAAAATACTCTTAACCGACACGAAGTTGTTGTTGCGGAGCAGGTCGATAAGCTCATCCAGCTGGTTTTCCATAAAGCCGAGGCGGTGCATACCGGTATCAAGCTTAATGTGGATAGGGTAGTTGGAAAGGTTCTTCTGCTGTGCCACGGCTATGAATGCCCTGAGTTCTTTCGCTGAATATACTTCCGGCTCCAGATTATAAGCAGCCATGGCTTCAAAGGCTGTCCTTTCGGGATTCATAACGATAATCGGAGTTTTGATGCCGGCGTTGCGTAATGCAATACCTTCATCGGCGAAAGCCACGCCTAAATAATCCACTTTTTGATGCGACAATGCTTTAGCAATCTCATAGCTACCGCTGCCGTAGCCAAAGGCTTTTACCATAACCATGATTTTGGTTTCGGGCTTCAGGCGGCTTTTATAGAAGTTGAGGTTGTGCACTATGGCATTCAGATTGATTTCCAGTACCGTTTCGTGGGTCTTTTCTTCAAGGAAAACCACAATCTCATCAAAACGGAAGCTTCGCGCACCTTTTACCAGTACGGTTTCGTTCTCAAAAGCGTTGGCTTTATAGTGGGCAAGGAACTCCTGTGTGGTATTGTACGGAAAAAAGTTAGGGAAATCGGCCAGCTCACGGCTGATGGTTTCGCCTATACCTATCACCTGGCTGATGTTGTGTCCTGAAAGCAGTCGTGCAACCTTGGCATAAAGCTCTTCGGTCTCGAATCCGCTCTGGAAAACGTCAGACAGTATTATTGTTTTTTTAGTATGCGTTTTATGCTGCTCAAGGAAGTCGAGTGCGATTTTTAATGACTGGTAATCGGCACTGAAACTGTCGTCGATGATGGTACAGCCATTAATGCCATTCTTTACCTGCAGGCGAAGCTCAACAGGGTATAGCCCTGCAAGGCGTTCCCTTATCACATCATGGCTGTAGCCGAAGTGCAGCAGCACCATAAGGCTGTTGATGGCATTTTCTATGGATGGCGCATCGGTAAACGGAATTTCAGCCTCAAAACTGCTGATGCCCTGTGTTATGGTAAGGGTCGTTTTGCCAAAACTCTGGCTGCTGCCAATGGTAACATCGGCACCTTTGGTAAAATCCCAGGTAAAAGTTTTTATGTCTGGGCTAAGTGCTTTTGTTACTGCATCGTTCTTTTGGCAGATGAGCAGTTTTGTGTTGGCAAATAACTTTAATTTCTCGCTGATTTTCTCTTCACGGCTCGAAAATCCTTCGTCATGGGCGTTGCCAATGTTGGTCAGTACCCCAATCTCAGGGCGGATGATAGGTTCCAGTTTTTCCATTTCTCCCGGAACGGAAATGCCGGCCTCGAAAATTCCAAGGTTGTGCTTTTTATTGATGCCGATAACCGATAGCGGTACACCCACCTGTGAGTTGTAGCTCTTCGGGCTCCGGATAATGTTATAATCAGGACTCAACAGATAGTTCAGCCATTCTTTTACGATGGTCTTTCCGCTGCTGCCGGTAACAGCAATAACAGGAAAACTGAAAAGCTGCCTGTAATAAATCGCAAAATCCTGAAGCGCTTTCAGCGTATTGCCAACAATAAAAAAATTGGCTTGACCCTGCGCCTCAAAAGGGATATGTGTCACTACAAAATTGACAACGCCTTTTTTAATAAGTTCGCTAATGTACTGGTGACCGTCGCGGTTTTGTCCGCCAAGGGCGAAAAAGAGGGTGCCGCTGTTGTTTTGCAGCGAGCGGCTGTCTATGGAAACATTATCAATTTCCATGTTTTGCTCAATCCCGTTGAATTCGGAATGCAGCGCGGGTATGATATCCTGGATTTTTAGGCTCAAGGTTATTGGTGTTTTTCGATAAGACGTTTTGTGAGTTCTTCTCTGTAGTCTAAATCAGGTGGAATTCCCGATTTAATTGAAAGACTCTTAACAAAATCAGTTATTTTGATTTCTTCACGATTATCAAGATTTTTCGAATCATTCATAAGTATGTTTTTGATTATGGATTCTCTTCTTTATCCTCACTTCCCCCTGTGGGGGTCAGGGGGCTTCTTATCGCCTCATAATAAGCCGCTCTGCTTAGAGGTTCGTATTCTTCCGTTTCGCCCAGCAGTACAAGGTTGTCGTTATTTGCTTTGCGGAAACTGAAATGCGCCAGATTTCCGGTGCGGGTACATACAGCGTGTACTTTGGTTACATATTCGGCGGTAGCCATAAGCGCAGGCATGGGTCCGAAAGGGTTTCCTTTAAAGTCCATGTCGAGTCCGGCAACAATAACACGGATGCCGCTGTTGGCAAGGTCGTTGCAAACGGTCACGATCTCATCATCGAAGAACTGGGCTTCGTCTATGCCTACTACGTCACAACCCTGTGCCAAAAGCTTCAGCATGGCCGATGAGGTTACCGGGGTAGAGCGAATTTCGTTGGCATCATGCGATACCACCATCTCGTCGTGGTAGCGGGTTTCTATGGCGGGCTTAAAGATTTCGACCTTTTGTTTGGCAAACTGGGCCCTTTTCAGCCGGCGGATGAGCTCCTCGGTCTTACCCGAAAACATCGACCCGCAGATGACCTCTATCCACCCGAATTGTTCTTTATGATTTACTGTATTTTCAAGAAACATTTTGTAATTTTCAGGGTGTAAAACTTAAATGTTTTGTTTTACTTTGTATAAAACAAATTTATTAAAAAACTATTGCGCCACTTCCTATAATTCTAAAAGTTATGAAGAAAAAATTAGAAGCCGAACTGATCAGCATTGCTCACAGGATACTTAAATTGAAGAACAGGGCAGAGCTTGACCAGCTGCAGCAGGAGACGCTGAAGCTATATGAAAAAATCTCTGTGCTGAGGTTTGTGGAAGATAATTTCAGCGATATAAAACCTACTATAGGGCACGTATCGGCAGAAGAGACGCTTGAAGAAATATATGGACTGGAAAGCCCCCTGACCCCCAAAGGGGGAAATGAGGCAGAAGACAAAAGTGAAGAGGTAAAAGAAGAGCCGAAAGCTGAAGAACCAAAAGAGGAAATTAAGGAAGAACCGCAGGCGCAAAAAGTGAAAGCCGAAGAGCCAAGAGCTGAACAAGAACAAGAACAAAAACAAGAAGAGCATGTTGCCATACCTGAAATAGAAAAAATGGGTGAGGAGCTAAAAGCAATGGAAGAGGCTGTTGTTGCTGTTTTTGAAAAAGAAGAGGACAGCACTCCTGAAGAGGAGGAAAAAGCCGCTGATGCCGAGGTGGAAACTATTGAGCCGGATCCCGAAACTAAAATAGAAGATTCAGGGCTTAGCTTTAAGCTGGCTTTTGAAGATGAAGCTGCACCGCAAGAGCCTGCAAAACAGAAAGAAATCACCTTTGAAGACTATAAGGACTATAAAGAGCCTGAGTTCGTTAAGAAGGAAGATATAGATAAGCCTAAAAAGGCAGAAGAGCCAAAAGCTGAAGAAGTTGTAGAACCGAAAGTTGAGGAGACTCCGGCTGAACCTGCTGTAAGGGACTGGCGCGACTGGGAACCTACAAAATCGGAGGAAAGCCCCCTGACCCCCAAAGGGGGAACGGAAGAGGTAAAAGCTGAGGAGCTTGTAGAAGAGGAGTCGAAGGCTGAGCCTGTTGCTGAAGAAGTAAAACCTGAAGAGCCTAAAGAAGAACCGAAGCAGGAAAGCACTGTTCGCGGTAACATCGCTTCACGTACAGACTTTGAAAGGCCGAAATCGCTTAACGATGCGTTAGGTAAAATGATTTCCCTTGGACTTAACGACCGTATCGCTTTTGAGAAGAACCTTTTTGGCGGAAGCACCGATGACCTTAACCGTGTGCTGTCGCAGCTTAATACCATCAATACTTATGAAGAAGCTAAGAACTTCATCGATGAGTTGGTTAAACCAGACTACAACAACTGGGAGGGCAAAGAGGAGTATGAAGAGCGCTTTATGGCTATTGTTGAGAAAAAATTTAATTAATGTCTAAACTATATATAGTTCCCACACCCATAGGTAATCTGGAGGATATGACCTTTCGCGCTATAAAAGTGCTGAAGGAAGCCGACCTGATCCTTGCCGAAGATACCCGTACCAGTGCCAAACTGCTGAAGCATTTTGATATAGGTACACATATGCACAGTCACCACATGCACAACGAGCATAAAACGGTGGAGGGCATCATCCAGCGTATTCAGGGAGGGGAAGTGATTGCCCTGATATCTGATGCGGGAACACCAGCCATATCCGATCCCGGATTTTTGCTGACCCGTGCCTGTGTAGAGAATAACATTCCGGTAGAGTGCCTTCCGGGTGCTACGGCCTTTGTGCCTGCGTTGGTAAACAGCGGCTTGCCGAACGATAAATTTGTTTTTGAAGGTTTCCTGCCCGATAAAAAAGGAAGGCAGACGCGTTTCCTGGCACTTGCCGAAGAGACCCGTACCATGATATTCTACGTATCGCCGCACAAACTGGTAAAAACCCTGGCTGAATTTGTACAGTATTTTGGCGAAAGCCGACCTGTATCGGTGTCGCGTGAACTATCCAAGCTGCACGAGGAAACCGTTCGAGGTACAGCTACTGAGGTATTGGAACATTTTACTAAGAAAGAACCGAAAGGTGAGATCGTAGTAATTGTTGGTGGTTTTGTGCCGGAGGGGAAAGTGAAGAAGAAGTATAAAGATGATGAAGAATAAACCCCGGAGGGGTGGCATATGTATAGCATATGTTGTATAATTATAAATAAGCTCCGGAGGAGCGATATATTATATGTCGCTCCTCCGGAGCTTATAGTATGAGCTTATTGATACTATAAATATGACGCCTCTCTGAGGCTTATGAAATATGCGCTGGAACCTAAAACCAAAACCCGATTCCTATAAAGTCAATCACCTTGCTGAGGTACTCAGTGTAGATACTGTTACGGCAGGCTTGCTGGTGCAGCGTGGTATTGAAACCTATGAGGAAGCAAAGACTTTTTTCCGCCCTATGTTGTCCGATTTGCATGATCCTTTCCTGATGAAAGATATGGACAAGGCTGTAGAACGCATAGAGCAGGCTATTGAAGCAGGGGAGAATATACTGGTTTTTGGTGATTATGATGTTGATGGCACTACGGCAGTATCGCTGGTGTCATCGTATCTGCGTTCGTATTATCCTAATGTGGCAACGTATATTCCTGACAGGTATAACGAAGGTTATGGTGTGTCTACTGCGGGAATTGATTTTGCCGATGATAATGGCTTTACTTTAATAATAGCATTAGACTGCGGTATCAAGTCGATTGATAAGGTGGTCTACGCCAAAGAAAAAGGCATCGGCTTTATTATTTGTGACCACCACCGTCCCGGAGATGAACTGCCTGATGCGGTTGCGGTCCTTGACCCTAAGCGTGAAGATTGCAGTTATCCTTACGACGAGCTTTGTGGTTGCGGGGTAGGGTTTAAGTTGGTTCAGGCATTGGCGGGCAGGAGAGGGCTCACGATTCAAAACCTTGTTCCGTATCTCGACCTTGTAGCTACGGCTATTGCTGCCGATATTGTTCCTATAACAGGGGAGAACAGGGTGCTGGCAAAATTCGGGCTTGATGTTATCAATGCGTTTCCGAGGCCGGGCATCAAGGCGCTTATCCAGAATGTAAAAAAGAAAACACTTACCATAAGCGATGTGGTGTTTATCATCGCACCGCGTATCAACGCTGCAGGTCGTATCAAGCACGGTAACCATGCGGTGGAACTACTAACCGAATTCAGTCTTGATCAGGCAGAAGAATTCGCTTCACAAATAGAAGGCCTGAACGCCGACCGTAAAGACCTCGATAAGCAGATTACTGCTGAAGCGCTTCTCCAAATAGAAACTAATAATGACCATGACAGGTTTACCACTGTTGTGTTTCAGGAAGACTGGCATAAAGGAGTAATAGGAATTGTGGCCTCACGTCTTATTGAAACCTACTACAGGCCTACGCTGGTATTTACCAAAAGCGGCGATAAGCTGGCGGCTTCGGCACGCTCGGTGAAAGATTTCGATGTGTACAATGCCCTGGAAGCCTGTGCTGAACACATCGAACAGTTTGGTGGCCACATGTATGCTGCGGGGCTTACCTTAAAAGAAGAGCAATACCCATTATTCAGGCAAAAGTTTGAAGAGGTGGTGCAGCAAACCATACATCCTGATTTGCTGACTCCTGAAATCTCTATTGATGCTGAAATTAACTTTGAAGATATTACGCCTAAATTCAACAGGCTGCTGAAACAATTCGAGCCTTTCGGTCCCGGTAATATGTCGCCTGTATTCATGACACGCAACATAAAGGATACCGGCTATGGCAAGCGCATCGGGTCAGACGAAAGCCATTTAAGGTTGTTCGTACGGCAAGGAGAAGTTGGGGGCTATGGGGCTATTGGTTTTGGACTTGCAAAAAAAATAGACCTTGCCTGTAATGGAGAGGCTTTTGATGCTGCTTATTCCATTGACGAGAACGAATGGAATGGGGAGGTGAGTATTCAGTTGAGGTTAAGGGATATTCGTTGTGACTAGTGAGTGTTTCGTGTCATTTCGACCGAAGTGTAACGAAGTGGAGAAATCTCGTTAATGTTGAAAACTCTTTTTAAAAATACTTTGATTTGTTTAGAATGATTTTAAATAATCGTTACTTTTGTTGAAATCAATCAGGTTATGAGAGAAATAGAACAGATATATTATAACGAGTTTGGAGTAGCTTTCCATTGGAAAAAAGACGACAGGGTGCTTACAGGGAAAGTCCAGATGGTGTTTAAGGAAACCGGATTTTATCTTTCGTATGATGAGATCAGGGCATTTGCACAGCTAATAGATAACACTTGTGAAGAAATGGGATGCAGTGGCTGTTGTCAGCGCAGCAAATGCCATAAGTTTTTGCTTAAGACACCTTTAAAGCAGGTAGATCTTGCAGTTTCCAAAAACGAGCTTTTCCAGATCAAAGACCTGGTTGAGGGTACACTCTTTAATATGGATCTACACGATTATATAAATAAAATATGCAGGAACTAATTCCTGCATTATTTTTTATACTCTTTAAGTTCAAGCTTCTCTCCATCGAATACGGCGTAGGTGAAATAGCCAATCCAGTCGCCAAGATTGATGTATTCTGAGTTATCTCCTACCTTAATGGTCATTGGCAGGTGGCGGTGTCCAAAAACAAAATAGTCGTAATGTTTACTCTCAAGTTTTCTTTTAGAGTACAGTACAAGCCATTCGTTTTCTTCTCCCAAAAACTTAACATCGGCATCGCCCGATATTAATTTATTCTTAACCGAAAGATATTGTGCCAGTTTTACCCCTAAATCAGGATGAAGCCATCTAAACAGCCATTTAGAGAAAGGATTAGTAAATACTTTCTTCATGCGTTTGTAGCCTTTGTCACCCGGGCCAAGTCCGTCGCCATGGCCGATAAGGAATGTCTTATTGTTGAAAACAAATTCCTGCGGGCGGTGAAATACGGGAATGTTGAGCTCTTTCTCGAAATAATCGCTCATCCACAGGTCGTGGTTGCCTGTAAAGAAATATATGGTAATTCCGCTGTCGCGTAATTCGGCCAGTTTTCCTAATACTCTTATGAAGCCACGTGGCACTACGGTTTTGTATTCAAACCAGAAATCAAAAAGATCGCCAAGGAGGAAAAGCGCATCAGCATCTTTTTTTATTTCGTCAAGCCAGGCTACGAATTTTTGCTCCCTCGGGAAGCTTTGTTCGGGGGTCGGTGCACCGAAATGCTGGTCGGATGCAAAGTATATACGCTGAATTTTGTCCATATTATTTAAGTAGTGCAAAGATAGTACTATTTTAATAATGAGATAATTTCAATAAAGTTGTGAAAACTTCGACACAACATTTTTAAATTCGTAACAAAACACCAGTATTTTGTTTATTTTAAGAAAAAATTAAATTATCTTCAACATAATGTATACTATGTATAAATATTTTTCATAATTTTCGTGGCATTAAACATAAACTACTAATTAATTCATTTGTCTATGAAAAAAATTACCTTAATTTTTTTCCTGACACTTCTTTCATTCTGCGGCTATGCACAGCTTGCGGAAGAAGGTTTTGAAAACACCTGGGCGCCAGCCAATGGTGGTACTGCAACCACAGGGTGGTTCCAGTTTCAAAATAGTGTCGGGCCACAGTTTAAGTGGACGCAAAGTTTACTTAACGTTTCTACCCAACCGCCTTATGCGGGTTCTTATGCAGCTTATCTTCAAAGAGAGAATGTTGCGCCGGGACCACTGCCTGAGGATTATTTGGTTACACCTCAGTTTAACGTGCCTGAAGAGCCTGAGCTTAGGTTTTTCTCGCGTCTTACTGTTCCTGGGGATGACGGAAGTGTTTATAAAGTGCTTATCGTAGATCTTACTACGAATCCTACGGCCGACCTGAATTTGCCGGCCTCGTATACAGCATTACAAACATGGACAGAATTGCAGATCAACCCTGATCAGGTTGCTTATAACGAAATCATTTTGCAGATACCGGCGGCTTATGTAGGCAAGCAGGTGCGTATTGCATTTATGATGACGGGAGACAACGGTGACAGGTGGCTTATTGATAATGTGAAGGTTGTGAAAAAATGTGTTGCTCCTGCAAACCTTGCGGCAGCTAATACAACGCTGAACAGCATCGATCTTTCATGGGGTAACCCTTCGGGTGCTACTTCATGGGAAGTTGAAGTTGTAGCTGATTCGGACGTGCCTACGGGTACTGGTGTTGTATATTCAGGAACACTGCCTTATCATATTACAGCGGAATCTGATGGTACGCCTTTAACCGAAGGAACATGTTATAAATATTATGTTCGTTCGTTGTGTCAGGGTGGTGGTGTAAGTGACTGGGTCGGAGCATTCTACTTCTGTACGAAAAAGACAGGAGATAACTGTAGCTTCCCGCTATTGGTTAATTCCCTTCCTTTCTCCGATCTTGATGATACAGCTAACTTTGGTGATGACTATAACGGAATGGCCGGTGCAGGATGTGGCGGTAACTCTTGGGAAAATTACCTGAGTGGTAATGATGTTGTGTACAAATATGTTGCAACGTTTACCGGTGCTATTGATATTGATCTTTCTGAGAATGTAAGTTCATCAGGTGTGTTTGTTTATGCAGGATGTCCTCAAATTGGTGTTTCTTGTCTTGATGGAGCTGTTAACGGATGGCAGGGTGGTCCTGTTTCTATTGAAGATTTCCCTGTTGTTACAGGTGAAGACTATTATATAGTTGTATCTTCTGCAGAAGCGCCTTCAACACCATACCAGTTAATTATACAGGCAGTGGCTTGTGATGAGCCTACTAACCTTTCTGTTGGTGTAACCGGGCTTACATCGGCAACTTTATCATGGGGTAATCCTACAGGAGCTACTTCGTGGCAGGTTGCAGTTCAGCCTGCGGGTTCGTCTATTCCTTCAGGAAACGGAACAACAGTTACTGATAATACAGATTATCTGTGGACTACAGGTTTAGTGGCTTCTACTGCTTACCAATATTGGGTAAGGGCAGATTGTAATAATGGTGCTTTTAGTGCCTGGGCAGGCCCTTATCTTTTCAATACGCAAATATGTGATACTCCTTTCCAATGTGAGTTTACATTTACAATGACAGATCAATGGCAATGGGATACATGGAACGGAGATAAAATCTTAGTTAAACAGAATGGTTTGACAATAGCTACATTAACCGGTCCTGATGGAAGTGGAGCTCCTGCGCAGCAAACTGTAAAGGTATGTAACAACCTTCCTCTTCAGTTGTTCTGGCAAAGTGGCGGAAGCATGTGGGCTGCAAGTGAAATTGGACTTACGGTTAAAAACTCTTTCGATCAGACGATTTTTGTTAAGCAGCCAGGTACGGCAATTGTTGCTCCGCAACTATATGAGGTTGTTGTAGATTGTGCTAAGCCATATTGTCTTCCTCCGGAAAACCTTAATGCAAGTAATGCAACCCAAACTACGGTAGATTTAAGCTGGGCAGGTCCTGCTACAGGTGAATGGGATTACTATATAGTTCCTGCTGGCGATCCTGCTCCAACAGATGCTACGCCGGGTATAACTACGACTACTAATCCTACAGTAGGTGCGGGTCCGTTAGTGGCGGCTACCAATTATGAATATTATGTAAGAGTACATTGTGAAGATGCAAGTACACCTGTGAGTGGCTGGGCTGGACCATTTGCTTTCAGTTCATCGGTTTGTGCTCCTGTTGATAAATGTATCTATGATTTCATACTTAACGCTCCTTGGGATGGTTGGGACGATGTTGTCCTGACAGTAAGACAAAACGGAACTAACGTTGCGGTTATGGGCCCTGAGTTTACAAGCGGTACTACAATGACTGTGTCTGTTCCGTTATGTAATGGTGTTCCTTTTGATGTTTACTGGACAAGTGACGGTGGCTGGGGAGGCCAGGTAGGTCTGGAAATCAAGAATAATTTTAGCCAGACTCTTTTCTTTAGGGATTTATATCTGGATGGTGGTGCAGGAATGGTGCTTTTCACAGATGCTGTAGACTGTCTGCATCCAAAATGTCTTCCTCCTGATGATTTAGCTTCTTCTAACGGAACAATGACAAGCATTGATCTTAGCTGGGAAGGACCTGCAACAGGAAATTGGGAATACATAGTGCTGCCTGCGGGTTCGCCTGCTCCAACAGCAGCAACACCGGGTACGCCAACAACGACAAACCCAACTGTAAATGTTCCTCTTTCTGCTCCGGCAACAAATTATGACTTTTATGTAAGGTTGGTGTGCGAAGGCGCAACTACACCTACAAGTGATTGGGCAGGCCCTCTGGCTATACACTCTGAAGTGTGTGACCCAGCTGATAAATGTGTTTTCCACTTTGAATTATTGAGTGAAAACGGATGGGGCTTTGAAGAGAATACAATGACGGTTTACCAGGCAGGTGTTCCTGTGGCTGTATTAGGTCCAGGATTTGACTGGAATGCGCCTAGCCAGGAATCTATGATGGTAGATGTTCCTCTTTGTCCTGATCAGCCAATTGAGATCGTTTGGAATAACGGAGGATGGGATGAGATGGATAAAGGACTGCATGTATACTCTCCATATATGGAAGATATATATATTAAAGATTTCGGAGAAGGATCTCAGGGAGAAACCCTGTTTGAAGGCCTTGTGACTTGTACTCCTCCGGCATGTTTAAAACCTCTAAACCTAAGCGTGTCTGATATTGAGCTTAACTCTGTAACTCTTGCATGGGATGAGATGGGTTCTGCTACAAGCTGGGAGGTTTGGGTATTGCCATACGGATCTCCTGCGCCAACTGGGCCGGGTACAGTAGTTACAGAAAATCCTGTAATCTGGAATGTTGGACTTGACTCAGGAACTCCTTATGTGTTCTATGTAAGAGCAAACTGTGAGACTGACGGTTACAGTACATGGACTGGTCCGTTCGCATTTGTTACTGCTATTGAAAATGACGATTGCGATGGCGCTATAAATGTTCCTGTAAGCTCTGGTGCGATTTGTGACTCACCTGTACCGGGTACTTTAACAGGCGCAACATCATCAGGTATACTGCCAAGCTGCCAGTGGATGGAGCCTGAGTATGATACATGGTATACGTTTACGGCTACCGGTGCTAACCATGCAATATCAATTAATGACGCAACATCTGTTGAAGTAGGTTATGCTGTTTATGAAGGAGACGGATGTGGTAACCTTACTGAGATTGCATGTGCAGGGCCTAGCTGGCCTGATGCAGGTGCTAAAGGGGTTATTACAGGACTTATTCCTGGTACAACATATTACATACAGGTTTATGCTACATGGTTCCCTGATCCGTCAGAGCCAACAAGTTTTGCTGTATGTGTTTCTTCGCCTGCAAGCATTATTGTAGATAATGATATGGCTGTTGAAGATATTGTTACTTCGGCATTAGTTGTTGAAAGCTGTGCTACTTTCGAAAATATTACATGGAGTACCGGAACTAACTTTACAGGTTGGGATGGAGAGCCAATGTCTGATGGTATTGGATATTTCAATAAAGGGCTTTCTACTTTCGGTATCGAAGAAGGTGTTGTTCTTATGACGGGTGATGCAGGAAAAGCTCCGGGTCCAAATCTTGGTGCTAAACTGAGCGATGGCGGATGGCCTGGCGATTCACAGTTGTTTAACTATATGACTGGTCTTGGTATTAATGTTGGAAGTTATAATGATGCAACGGTGCTTGAGTTTGACTTTACGCCATTGGCTAATAAACTGAAATTCCCGTTTGTGTTTGCTTCTGAAGAATATGGTACTTACCAATGTTCATACTCTGATGCGTTTGCGTTCTTCTTAACGCCGCTTAACGCAGATGGTACTCCGGCAGGAGAAACTACCAACCTTGCGGTTGTTCCGGGAACTAACTCACCGGTATCGGTAGTAACGATAAGGGATGGGCAATTCTCGCCTGGATTTGGTTGTGAATCGGTTAATCCTGAATACTTTGAAGATTATTATGGTACTGATGGAGGTGTAGATCTTACAAATGCTGTAGATCCTATGTTTGCTCCTATCAATTTCCAGGGCGCTACAATAAGAATGAGTGCTGAATCTGATGTTGTTGCCGGACAGAAATACCACATTAAGCTGGTTATTGCTGACAGAGGTGACTCAGGAATGGATTCTGCAGTATTTATCGGTGCGTTTGATATCGGTAAACCAGATCTTGGAGTTGACCTTACTATTGCTGACGGTAATGGTATATGTAATGGAGAGTCTTATACTATCGTAAGTGATCTTGATCCTGCGGATTATACATTTACATGGTTCCAAAAACCTTTAACAGGTGGAGATTATACTCAGGTTGCAGGTCAGACAACAAATCAATTGGTTGTAACTGAAAACGGCGAATACAAACTGGTAGCTTCTTTCGGTGGACTTTGTGAGGCAAATGATACTGTTAAAGTTGAATTTTATCCTGATGTTGAGCAAACTACAGGTAATCCTGCGCAATTGGTTATTTGTGATGCTGACGGATTTGGAACATTCAATCTTTCTGATAACAATGCTAATATTCTGGCGGGAACTCAAAACCCTTCTGGTTATGTGATTTCTTACCACCTTACGGCTGATGATGCTCAGGGCGACCTGAATCCACTTCCGCTAACAGGATATGATAACGTGACACAAGGACTGCAGGAGGTTTATGTAAGGATAGTAGATCAATATGGTTGTATTGGTATCAAGTCATTCAGCCTTGTTGTTCAGGATCTGACTCCTCACTTTACGCTTGGTAATGACTTTGCAATTTGTGAAGGAACTTCAGGCACTATAACTGTGACGCCTATTGAGCCGGCTGATTTTGATCCTGCGGTTGCAACATATAGCTGGACTCTTGACGGAGATGCTCTTCCTGATACTACTGCTTCTATACAGGCTACTGTTGCCGGTACTTATGCTGTAGTGGTTAACAATCAGGGATGTCCTGGTACAGATAGCGTTGTTATGTCGGTAACACCTACTCCGGTAGCTGACAATCCTGCCGATGTTGCTGAGTGTGCTAGCTATACGCTTCCTGCTCTTAGTGCTAACAACAACTACTATACAGGTACTGGCGGAACAGGAACGATGCTTAGTGCAGGTGATGTGATTTCGTCAACTCAGGATATCTATGTGTTTGCTTATAGTGCGGCAACACCTTCATGTACATCTGAAAATGTATTTAAAGTGACTATAATTCCTGCTGTGCTTGTTTCTATTGCAGAAGTTTGCCATGGTAATGATTATGTGCTTGAATCTGTATTTGATGATGAGATCTACAACGAGGATAATGTAACATTTGAATGGAAAAATGCTGCGGGTACTGTTCTTGGTTCAGGAGCAACGCTTACTGTTGTTGAAACAGGAAAATACTACCTGACAGTAACGCCTAGCGGACAGTCTATAAGCTGCCCTGTTACGGTTGAGACACAAATAGATAATACAAGTTGTTTAATACCACGTGGTATTTCGCCTAACAATGACGGAAGTAATGATGCATTCGATTTGACAACATTAGATGTGAAAGAATTGAAAATCTTTAACCGTTACGGACAGGAAGTATACAGCAAACGTGATTATACTAACGAATGGATAGGTCAGGGAAGCAATGGTGACGAGCTGCCTACCGGTACGTATTACTATATGATTGAGCGCTCTAACGGTGAAACTAAAACCGGATGGGTATACATTAACAGACAAGAATAAAAAACTTTTATAAAATAGGGCAGATTTTTTCAATACTGATTAAACCTTTTACAATTTCATAAGTCTAATAAACTTAAGTAAATGATTTTTTCAGGGATTGACTTAAATCTGCCCTATTATTTTTTTACAATTTAACCAACACACATTACATGAAGAAACTTTACCTTGCAGCATTATTGGCTCTTGGCGGCCTTGCTGACGCTACGGCCCAGCAGGATCCTCATTACACACAGTACATGTACAACATGAACGTGATTAACCCTGCCTATGCAGGATCCAAGGAAAACCTATCTTTCGCGTTATTATACCGTAAGCAATGGGTAGAAATTGAAGATTCACCAACCACAATGACTTTCTCTGGGAGCAGCCCTGTAGGAAAGAACGTAGGTTTGGGACTATCGGTTATCAACGATAAGATCGGTCCTGTAGAGGAGACTAACGCATATGCGGATTTCTCGTATACGCTTAACCTTGGTGGCGAGCACCGTTTGGCCTTAGGTCTTAAAGCGGGAGCTACATTCCACAACGTAGGCCTTTATTCGGATATTGGTAACGGACACGTGCCACAGCCTGATGATCCGGCATTCTCGTCAAACGTGAACAATACGTTCTTCAACATTGGTGCGGGATTCTTTTACTACACCCAAAAATACTATTTAGCGTTCTCGGTGCCAAACATGCTTAAGAGCAAACACCTTGACTTTAAGCCTGCAGGTGCAAGTGATCCCAGACCGGCTGCGCAATATGGTAGTGAAACTTCTCACTACTTCTTAACGGGGGGTTATGTATTCCAACTGAATGACAACCTGAAGATGAAACCGTCATTCATGATCAAATCGGCTTTTGATGTATCGCCATCAATAGACGGATCATTAAACTTCTTATTCTTTGAGCGTTTCGAGATAGGTGCTACCTACAGGCTGGACGACAGCTTTGGTGCTATGGTAAACTATGCCATCACGCCAAACCTGAGACTGGGTTATGCTTATGACCACATCGTGTCTGACCTTGATGTTACAACACCTGCCTCTCACGAGGTTATGTTATTGTTCGATCTGAACTTCCCTAAAAAAGTATCACGCTCACCACGTTATTTCTAATTTAAAGCGACTTAAAGAAAATGAAGAATTTATATATGACACTTGGACTTGTACTTGCTACCATGGCAATGACAGCCCAGACAAAAGAAACGGAGAAAGCCGACAAATTATTTGCGAGGCTTGAGTATATGGATGCTGCTAAAGAATACCAAAAGCTTGAAGGCAGCCCGTATGTATACAAACAGATAGCAGATAGCTACTATAATATTTTCAGTTCTAAAGAGGCTGTTGAATGGTATGCTAAAGCTACAGCAACTCCTCAGGATGCCGAAACATATTACCATTATGCACAAATGCTTAAGGCAGAAGGCAAGTATGAGGAAGCTAACGCGCAAATGAAAAAATTTGCATCGCTTGCTCCTCAGGATCAAAGAGCTGTAATTTTCAACCAGGATCCTAATTATCTTCCGAAACTTAAGTCTCAGACTAAGCTTTTTGATGAGAAAGTACTTGACATCAACGATGACAAATACGGATCATTTGGTGGTGTGCTTGCGGATGACAACAATTTCTATTTTTCGTCTACACGTAACACGGCAAGAAAGAAATATGGAACTAACGAAGAACCATATCTTGATCTTTATACATCTACCTACAATGCTAACGGTACTTTCAGTGAGCCAACTCCGCTTTCTGACCTGAACACAAAATGGCATGATGGCCCTGCAGCGATAAGCGCAGATGGTAAAACGATGTATTTCAACAGCGAAAGCTTTAACGAGAAGAAACAGTTTGAAAGAGATAAGGAAATGAACCTTAAATTAGGTCAGGTATTCCTTTACAAGTCTGTTAAAGAAGGTGACAAATGGGGAGAACCTCAATTGCTTCCTTTCAACAGCAAAGAATGGTCTACTCAAAACCCATCGATAAGTAAAGATGGCAAATGGTTATACTTCTCATCTGACAGAACAGGTACTATGGGTGGCCAGGATATCTGGAAAGTAGAAGTAAAAGGAAATAGCTATGGAGAGCCTGTAAACCTTGGAAACAAAGTAAATACTGAAGGAAAAGAAAGTTTCCCTTTCATCACTGATGATAACAAACTTTATTTCTCATCTGACAGGCCGGGTGGTCTTGGAGCGCTTGATGTATTTGTAATTGACCTTAACAAAGGTGGTGACGCTAAAAATGTTGGCGCACCGGTTAACACGGCTAAAGACGACTTCGCATTCAGTTTCAATTCAACTAAAAATATCGGATTCTTCTCAAGTAACCGTACAGGTGTAGACAAGCTTTACCTTGCTACTCCGGTTTGTGGTGTAGAGGCGGTTATCGTTGCAAGAGATGCAAAAACAGGAAAAGTACTTCCTGGTGCAAGAGTTGCAATTCTTGATGACAGAAATAACGTAATTGAGACAAGAACAGCTGGTGCTGACGGTAAAGTTGATTACAGCATTGACTGTAACAAAGCTTACACGATACAGGCATCTGCAGAAGGTTATGTAAACAATACGTTCCCAATCGCTAAAACTAACGGTGGAACTGTAAATGTTGATGCAAATCTTGATCCAATCGAGAAAATCATTACTCCAACAGAAGTTGTACTTAACAGTATCTACTTTGAATTCAACAAGAGCAACATCACAAGAGAGGCTGCACTTGAGCTTGATAAGTTAGTTGAGGCAATGAAAGCTAACCCATCTATGGTTATCATGGCTAAAGCCCACACGGATAACAGAGGTTCTGACAAGTACAACATGACCCTATCTAACAACAGGGCTAAATCTACAGTTCAGTACATCATCTCTAAAGGTATTGCTAAAGAGCGTATCTCTGGTCAGGGTTATGGCGAGAGCGAGCCTAAAGTTGACTGTAAAGAAAACTGTACAGAAGAGCAACACGCACAAAACCGTCGTTCAGAATTCCTTATTGTTAAGAAATAATCACACACAGGTCGATTCTTAACAAACCAATTTTATAGATGAAAATCCCCTCGCTGCGGCGAGGGGATTTTTTGTTTAGGGCATTTTTTTATTGAGGAATCGGATGCTTTGGTATAGTATGGAAAATTGTTTTCGGGGATATTATTTGGCTGATATCAAGGCTGGTTAATGTCAATAAAAAAGCCTCATTACTGAGGCTTTATAAGTTTTATAGGTTGTCGCTTTGAAACCATTCTGCGAAAGAAGTCTCGGTTTCCTGAAGACGAAGGGAATGAAGTGCTATGTTTTGTGGTAGTCGTCTTTTGATCTTATCGGCAAAATCAATTACCATATTTTCGCTCGTTGGCTGGTAGTCTACCAGGATAACGTGATGCCCGCGTTGTTTAAGCTCTTGGGCGAGCTCTACATGGGGCGTGTTTTGGTTGAATACCGTAGCGTGGTCAAAAACATCTACAATGTCTTCTTTTACGATTTTTTTCAGATCGCCAAAGTCGATTACCATACCATATTTTACATTGGATGTATCAGTTATGGGCGAGCCTATTACTGTTACCGAAAGCTTGTAACTGTGGCCGTGAACATTTTTGCATTTACCGTCGTAGCCATAAAGGGCGTGGCCGGTTTCGAAAGTGAACTGCTTGGTAATCCTGATTTTGCTCATCGTTATGGTATTAAGCCTGCAAATTTACTAAATAATATGCAGGAATTTAATTTATTGTGAAGCTATCGGTTTTCAGAGTATCTTTGAGCATTTATATTCAGTTACCATGGACGATTTACAGTTGAACCCGTTGTATGAAAAGGTTATTGACGACCTTATGGAACAGAAATACAGTGTTGTAGATGATTTCTTCACCAAAGAAGAAGTGCTTGCACTACGCACGGCTCTGCTTGAAAAATATGAGGAGGACAGGTTTAAGAAATCGGCTATAGGTAATCAGTCCAATGAGAAGATAATAGACGCCATCAGAGGCGATTTTATCCTTTGGCTGGATGAAGATAATGCAAATGGTGCCGAAAGTCAGTTTTTCACAAAATTAAACGACTTTAAGGACTATCTGAACCGTACCTGCTTTATGGGAATTGACGAAAAAGAATTCCATTATGCTCTATATCCTGAAGGCACCTTCTACAAACGCCACCTTGATACTTTTCAAAATGACAGCAGGCGAAAGCTTTCTATGGTTTGTTACTTAAATTCTGAAGACTGGGAACCTGAATATGGGGGCGAACTTACCATTTACCTTGATGAGAACGGATCAGAAAAGGCAATAGATGTCTATCCTGTGCAGGGCAGGATGGTTGTTTTTGAAAGCCAGGTACTGGAACACGAAGTGAAGCCTGTAAAAAGGGAACGCCTTAGTATTACCGGCTGGCTAAAGACAAGAGGTTAATTATTTCCTGAACTGGCCTAGAGCATTTTTAGTGAAATCCGACAGCACTAAACGACCTGATATTTTTGCTCTGTCTGCTAAAAGGCTGTCCCAGTTTTCAGTGCCTTCCCACAACACTTTTTTCATGTCTGCTAATGCTTCTGGATTATAACCCGCCAGTTTTTGGGTAAAGATGTCAAGTTCTTTGTCGAGTTCCTTTACATCTTCAAAAACCTTAGCATATAGGCCTTTTTTTTCTGCCCAATACGCATTTTTCCATTCGTGTGCTGCAAGCGTCATTTCAGATAGCGCCGCTTTGCCCATTTTGCGTTCTACTGCCGGAGCAATTACAAACGGTCCAATACCAATAGTCAGCTCTGATAATTTAACAGCGCTGTTTACCGTTGCCAGGGCATAATCGCAGGCAGCTGCAATACCTACGCCTCCACCCACAGCCTTTCCGTGAATACGGCCTATAATCAGCTTTGAGCATTTACGCATGGCATTGATAACATTGGCAAAGCCTGAGAAGAATACCGCACCCTGCTCCAGGTTTGTAACAGCAAGAAGTTCGTCAAATGATGCACCTGCACAAAAAGCGCCTTCGCCTTCGCTTTTAAGTATGATAAGATTAACCTGTGGATTATTGCTAAGTGCATTAAGTTCATCAGTCAGGCGTTGGAGTAGCTCTCCCGGAAAAGAGTTGCTTGCCGGATGGCCAAACTCTACTGTTGCAATATTATTCTGGATGTTTGTATATAATGAGCCATTAGGCCTTGTTGTAGTTGACATGTGAAAATATTTTGAGGTAAAAGTAAGGCAAAAGCAAAAAAGGGGAAACACTTTTTTTAAAACTTTGTAATTTGATATTTGTAAATTGGAAATTAAATATACTATATTTGCCACACATAATGGGGATGTAGCTCAGCTGGCTAGAGCGCTTGCATGGCATGCAAGAGGTCGTGGGTTCGACTCCCATCTTCTCCACATCAAGGACAAAACAGGTTTCTGGTTTGTCCTTTTTTATTTACCTTTAATAGCCCTAAATTTCGTATCATGTCATCAGAAAAAAGCAATCAGGAAAAAACAACGCTGCATCCCCATAACAGGAACAGGGAACGGTATGATTTAGCTGCACTGATTGTGGCAGTACCTGAGTTGGCAAATTATGTTAAGCCAAACAAGTATGGTGATGACTCTGTGGATTTTGCAAGCCCCGTTGCCGTAAGGCTTCTGAACACAGCTTTGCTGAAGCATTATTATGGTATTAAGCATTGGGAATTCCCGGATGAAAATCTATGTCCTCCGATACCGGGACGCGCAGACTATATACACTATATGGCAGACGTGCTAAAGGAAAGCAATTTTGGAAGGATGCCGGCTGGTGAAAAGATAAATTGTCTTGATGTGGGTATGGGTGCGAGCTGCATTTACCCAATATTAGGAGTAGTTGAATATGACTGGAACTTTTTAGGTTCTGATATTGATAAAAAATCTGTTGCTTCGGCGAAAAGTATTGTGGAAGCTAACGAGCAACTGAAAACAAATATCAAATGCTGGCTTCAGAACAATCCAAGGCATTTTTTTGAGGGAATCCTTCAGAGTGATGAAAAAGTTGACCTGACATTCTGTAACCCGCCGTTTCATGCCTCTGCAGAAGAAGCCCAAAGCGGTACACAGCGAAAAGTAAAAAACCTCTCAGGGAAAAAAGAAAAGACAGCCGAGCTTAATTTCGCAGGAATAAACAACGAGCTTATTACTGATGGAGGCGAATCTAAATTCATCAATGATATGGTTTATGAAAGCCGAAGGTTTGCTAAAAACTGTTTCTGGTTCTCTACACTTGTATCTAAGCAGTCTAACCTGAAAGGTATTTATAAAACCCTGGAAAAGGTAGAAGCTGCCCAGATAAAAACCATCAATATGGGAACGGGAAATAAATCTACACGAATTGTTGCCTGGTCGTTCCTCTCTAAAGAAGAACAGAAAGCATGGAAAGACTCAAGATGGAAATAAAATACAAAAAGGGAATTCAGCTTTCTTGAATTCCCTTTTTGTATTTTAATCCTAAACTTAGTTTCCTAATTCGAATACAAGTCCGCCACCCAGTGTAAACTGGTATAACGAAGAATAAGAGCTAACACCCGCACCGGCACCACCTGTTCCAAAGTACATACCGCCACCTACAGATTGTGCAATAGAAAGCATCTGTCCCTGCAGTTTTATCCCCACCACGTCTGATGCCCAGATAACTGCGCCGGCTTTAAGTCCCCATGCAAATTTTGTAGCGCTTTCAGAAAAGTTTAAAGTAGAGCTATCAATATTTACAATACCTACACCAGCCATAAAACCTCCAAATCCCTGTACTGACGAACCGGGCTTCCCGAAGTATTTATTTCCTCCGAGCATAATGTAATTCAGAGCGATGTCAAAGTTGGCATATTTATCATACAAACCTCCATTATAGTATTGTGTAGGAGCTTTGGTATCTTCCCTTAGGTAAAGTATTTCAAGGTAGGTGTCGTTTTTCATTTCTACTTCAATCCCGCCACCATACTGAAAACCATCTTCTATGGTTCCCTGATAGTAATTGCCGTAATCATAGTAAGAGTCAAAACCATCTTCAAAAGCATAAGATCCATAAAGGTTAAGTCTTATAGAACGGCCACTGCCGCCACTATCCTGAGCGTATGAAGATGAAGTGCAGATCGTAAGAAGTGTAAGCAATAATACAGATTTGATGATTTTTTCCATGGTTAAGAATTGAGGGGTTAATTAAACATAGTTAAAATTACTTCAATTCATTTTTTTTGATGCCTGGATTGGGCTTATATATGTTCCATATTATAATTTGATACATAAACGATCATTAAATCAGGTAAAAACACCTGATTTAGCCATGAGGCTAATATCTAATTTTGAGCTTGTTCAACTTAAAAATATACCCATGCAAAAAATTAAATTAAACTTTATAAACCAATCGAATGATGCTAATAACAGCTCGGTGGTTATTTTTCAGCAGAATGTTGCCGATGACTTCAACTCACTTCCTATCGCCTGGACAGTGATTGAGAATTGCGGGCAGGGCGATAATCATCCGTTTAGCTTTTCTCGGGAAATAAGTGTATCCGCCAGCGATTCTTATGGTAATTTCACGCCACGGATTGCTGCTCAGGACGGCGATGCTTTTGATATAATCAAATCTACCTCTGGTGATATTTTACAAAGGTCAGTCACTCCGGCAGTAAGCCCTACAGAAGTAGAAATAAGAAATAATTTATCAATGGGGGCAATAGACGCAAATTGTTACAGGGACGGGAAATTGTTTGCAACTAAACATAATCTGGCTCCGGGACAAAAAGCAGTGTTTCAATTTAAGCCTACGATATGGATAGGTGCTGTTTCAGAAATTCAGGAAGGGGAGGTTATGAATTCGGCAATTGTTTCACAAATAAACACCGAAATAAGCTTATTAGGTATTGCAGGAGCCGATATCGTTATGACGGGAGGAGGCTCAGGCCCATCGGCAAGGCCTTTTTCTTTTACTTTGCAAAATGTTGTTATGGTTTAGAACGTAATTCATATTTAAATAAAAAAACCGCCTGATTGTTCAGGCGGTTTTCTTTTGTATATACTATAATTACAGTCTTACAATTCCTGTAACATAAGGTGCGCCGTTTAACGGGTCGAATATCTCAACAATAGCTTCCCATACTACTTGTGCAGGTGGTATTGATGCGGTACATTTAAAACGGTAGTTTGTGCCTGCTACAACTTGTGTTGAAACAGTTTGAGGAGTGTATTTTACTCCTACAAAGCCTTTCATTGCTTCTGTGAATACTTTCTGATCGTTAGCTGTTAGCGGATGATATGCTGTCCATCCTCCTACGATTGGTGCTTGCGCTACATTTTGTGTTGACATAATAAAAAGATTTTAGTTGGTTTCCTACTCTTAAGGCTTTTCGGATAACGCCCCGTTTTTATGGTGGTTTCTGGCTCCACTTTATACTATGCAAGCTATAGAAAGAAATCCGTATAAAATCAGGTGGCATTACTGGTTTTTAAGTCAGGTATAATCACGTAATCCAAATCAGGTAAGAGGGATAAAACAGCCTGTTTTATCTGTGAAGGGTATTTCAAAAAGAAAAAGCTCCGTTTTAAAGATAAAAACGGAGCTTTTAATGGCGATGAATATTTTATCGCAACTCAGGGAAATCATTTTTTAATGCCGTTTCCATAGTTATAAATTCGTTATTTAGCTGAGAGGAGAGTGCCGCTATGTCTGAGGTGTCAGCTTCATATGTCAGCTTATTGCAGATGTCTTTGGCATTTGTGTTCTCAAGCATCTCAAAAGAAGGTTTGATGTTGTGAGCTATAGCACCTATCTTTTTATGATCTGCATCTCCAACGGCCTGCCTCAACTCTTCCATTTTAGTGCTTACAGAAGATATGAATGTACGAAGGCAGTCGACAAGAAAATCATGGTTGCCTCCCGAAATGGTTTCCAGATATTCCAGTGAATACACTTTTAGTCCTGATGCAGAAGTGATGTTTGGCTCTATCTTAAGCTTCAGGTCTTTTATAGCTGTAATAGTATACGGCTTGTCGATATAGTCGTATCCTTCTCTGCCAGCAGATAGTGATGATTTGCTTATCAGTATAGGCAAGATGTTTTTTAATTCCTGTCTTATATAGTCAAAAGTCTGAAACGCATTGAGTGGGGTAGCACTTTCAGAGATGATAGCTATTTTTGCTTCGTTGCCTTTTTTTAGCCATTGTATTGCCTCATAACTGCTTCCCACAGCCTGTACGTTCAGGTTTTCCTTTTGTGCCAGCTGAAGAAAATTATCTCTTTCGGCACTATTCTCTTCAACAAGCAGTATTATCTTTTTTGTATTACTCATTATAAAAAATATTCGGCTCAGGTTTTCCTGAGTTTATGTGGATTTACTAAATAGGTTCTTATGATATCCTGAAGCGCATCATAATTGATAGGCTTAGTTATATAATCGTCCATGCCCAGTTTAAGGCATTCTTCCCGTTCGCCTGCAAGCGCCCGTGCTGTAATGGCGACTATAGGGATATGTTCCAGAGGGGATTCCAGAGAGCGTATTTTTTCTGTAGCTTCAAAACCGCTCATCTCAGGCATTTGTATGTCCATAAAAATGATGTCCAGCTTTCTGCTTTGGTATGTTTTAACTGCCTCAAGCCCGTTTTCGGCCAGAATAAGGTTAGCATTTGGTATGATCTTCTGAATGATTGTTTTGGCCAGCATCTGGTTTACCGGGTTATCTTCGGCTATAAGCACATTGAAGATGCCATCAAAACCTTTTCTTGACTGATTGTCATTTTGTGCAAGAGCAATTGATTCATCTGATTTGTCGATGTTGTTAAGGAAATCAAACAAGTCATCGCTTACTATTGGCTTAGTTACATTAAAACGAATATCGAGATCTATACAGGCCTGAATCAGTTTTTCGTCATCCATTGAGCTGTGCAGTAGCATTATCGGAAGATTGTCGGATCCAAGATGCAATGCCTCCCTGATTTGCTTTACAAGGTCTGTTCCGCTCAGATATGGCATGTTGTAATCTACTATGGCGAGGTCAAAATTGCTGTTCTTTTCCAATATTTCCATTGCTTCTATACCATTAGAGGCAAGAGTGGTTTTTATATTGGCAACTGCCAGCATGTCTCTTAAAATAATGAGATTGTGGGCGTTGTCGTCTACTAATAGTACATTTTTTACTTTTACTTTGGTCTTTTTTACAGCTGGTTTTTCTTTCAAGGTACGGAAGCGTACTTTAAAAGAGAAGGTACTGCCTTTTCCAGCTTCGCTTTCTACCTGAATGCTGCTGCCCATTAAGGCGAGAAGCTTATTGCTTATAGTAATTCCGAGGCCGGTGCCTCCAAATTTTCGTGTTGTTGAGGCATCTTCCTGGTCAAAGGCATTGAATATTTTTTCTATGTTTTGCGGAGCTATCCCAATCCCTGTATCACGAATGGCAAATGAGAACACCATCTCATCATCAGAATCAGTCCGGGTCGAACGTACTTTAAGTTCTATTTCTCCTTCATGGGTAAACTTCACGGCATTGCCTAAAAGATTTACTAATATTTGCCTAAGCCTGATAGGATCGGCATATACAACCCTGTTCAGGTCGGGAGCAATATCCAGTAATATTTCGAGTGATTTGGCATGCGCCTGATGTTTGACAATGTCAATAGACTGGCTGCAAAGGTTTACAATATCAGTTTTCTCTTCCCTTAGTTCCAGTTTTCCGGCTTCGATCTTTGAGAAATCAAGGATGTCATTTATGATGTCAAGCAGCGAATGCGCCGATGTATTAACCATCTGCATGTATTTTCGCTGGCTGTCATTCAGTTCTGTTTTCATCAACAAGTCAGAGAAACCGATAACACCGTTAAGCGGTGTCCTGATCTCGTGGCTCATGTTAGCCAGGAACTCTGATTTTGATTTGCTTGCTGCTTCGGCACGGTCCCTTTCTTCCATTAAGGAAATTTCCATCTGCTTAAGGTTAGAAATATCAGTGGCTATTCCCAGGAAACCTGTAATTTCTCCCTCGAGATTACGCATTGCGGTAATAACGAGGTGCACAGCAAACCGGCTTCCGTCTTTTCGTATAAAAGTCCATTCACCGGCTTCATATTTACCCTGTTTCGGCCTGTATGTGAATATATCAAAGCCGCTAAAAGGCCTTCCATATTTCGCCTGTAGTAATATGGCTTTAGTTTCTACTTCCTCAGGAACATGGAAGACGCCCACGTTGTGCTTTCCTATAACCTCTTCGGCTTTATAACCCAAAAGGTTTTCTGCCCCTTTGTTGTATTTGGTAATGATGCCGTTCAGGTCTGCCTGGATGATGGCAACACGGGTAGTTGCTTTCAAAAAGCTTTCAAGCTCGTTAAGGCTTTCCTGCAATTCGTTTTGTGCCAGTACCCGTTTTGTGATGTTGTTTATTTGTGAAATGAAATAAAGCGGATTCTGTTCACTATCCCTTATCAACGAAACATTCAGCAGCCCGTAAACGGTATGGCCCTCTTTATGAATGTATCTTTTTTCTATACTGTATGTGTTTATTTTACCGGCAACAGTTTGTTTAAGAAGGGTCAGGTCGGCATCCAGGTCGTCTTCATGCGTTACTTCCTGAAAAGTAAGCTGAAGCAACTCTTCCTGAGAGTATCCTAACATTTGGGAAAGCGCTTCATTGACCATCATCCATGTCCCATCAAGCCCTACGAGTGCCATACCATTGGGAGAATACTCAAAAGCGCTAATGAACCTTGATGCATTTTCGGTAGCGATCTCTTCAAGGCGTTTGCTTATGGTTATATCTTCTATCTGGGTTATGATAAGATCTTCTGAAAGGTTTTGCCCCCGCACCATGGTTGTGTTTACCCTGCACCATATAAGGGCACCGTGTTTTGTGTAAAAACGGGCTTCCATGGTATAGTTTGGGACCATGCCCGAAACCATCAGTTCCCTGTTTGTATCTGCCTTTTCAATATCTTCGGGATGCAACATGTCACGGTAAGACATTGTGCTCATGTTCCTTCTGTCTTCATCACTAAAACCGAATATTTCGAGAACAGCGGGGTTTGCCATCAATAGATTGCCTGTTGCGGCTTCTATAAGCACAATACCGATGGATGAGTTGTGGTAAATTGTTTCAAATCGCTCTTTAGTGAGCTTATATTTGATATCCTGTTCTTTTTTGTCGCTAATGTCCTGGAATGCTCCAAATATCCGCACACATTTACCGTTTTCAATAACGGGCTGTCCAAAACCTCTTACCCATACTTCCCGGCCTTTTGCTGTAGTTATTTTGAATTCACCGTCAATAGGCATGCCTTTTGCAATGGCTTCCTCAAAAGTAGCTATCAGTTTTTCCCGGTCCGGACCCTCTTTAAAAAACTGTATTCCCTTTTCAATTGTTGGTTCATAATCATGAGGTACCTCATGTATGTCTTTGACAACATTTGTCCATGTGAGTTTTCCGGTTATAAGGTCAGATTCCCATCCTCCTACGCGGGCGAGCTGATTAGTGGCTTCATAGGTTTGGTTGTGTCTTTTGAGTTCATTTATTTCATTTAGGAGCCTTGCTTTATCAATGTTTTCTTCATCTGTGAATCGAATTATCATTCTTGGCTCTCCTTCAATATTGTTAAAGGCTTTTCCGGCACAGCGAAGTAATATCGGTTCATTATGCGCATTCCTTAGACTGATCATGTGGTCGAAGTCTTCTTCTTTAGTAAGGTTTACTGCCTTCATTATCTCTCCAATGACGGCATTAAATTCCCTGTTGTAGCTGTTAAAAGGGCTTGTGGTATCATCAACCGGGTATCCCAGCATCTTCCAGAAAGGATTGCTTATCCATATTTCATCAGCGGCTTCAGGATTGCAAAACCAAAGTCCATGAAGCGAATCTTCAATCAGCCAATTAAAGATTTTGGAGTTTACTTGTATTAAGTTTTGAAATTCTGACTTAAGCGCTTCTGACATGTTGATGAATTCTCAGGATAATCCTATTGAATTAAAAATAATACAATACTGTATCATAAACAAATAAATTATGATAATTGCCCTTAAAGAAATTGAGGATTTGCTATTTGTCGATAAAATACGTTGCTCGTCGTTGAAGGCGTGTGTCTTTGAGAAATCAATGCCGGGATTAATTTACATTCCTAACATAACCTTATCAATTGAATTAAGTAAGGGTAATCTGATGCTAACGTCTGCTTTACATTGGTGCTATAGTTTCGCGGCATTAACACACAAAGCAGACCAATATAGATGAAAAAACTACTTTTACTATTACTTTTTGTAATGGCAGGACTTTCGGGATATGCCCAAAAAAATGGGGTTATCTCAGGAAAAATTACAGATCACGATGGGAACTTCTCGCTTCCCGGGGCTACGGTAAAGCTTAGCGAAGGCAACCGTTATACCATATCAAACCAAACCGGAGATTTTGAATTCCTGAACATTCCGGCAGGAACGTATCAGGTAGAGGTGCTTTATCTGGGCTACCAAACCCAGTCGCAGCAGGTTACCGTTGAAGAGGGAAAACATGCAGTCATAAATTTTGTACTGATAAGCGGTTCTTCAACCCTTAACGAGGTAATTGTTGTAGGCGATGCATTAAGAGGGCAGGCAAGAGCGCTTAACCAGCAAAAGAACAACAGAAATATCACTAACGTTATATCCTCTGACCAGGTTGGCCGCTTCCCGGATTCTAACATTGGAGATGCATTAAAACGTGTGCCGGGCATTACGATGCAGAATGACCAGGGTGAGGCACGTAATATTATCATACGCGGACTTGCGCCATCATTAAACTCGGTTACCCTGAATGGCGACAGAATACCATCGGCAGAAGGTGATAACCGTAATGTGCAGATGGACCTTATTCCGTCAGACATGATCTCTACAATAGAGGTAAATAAAACGCTTACGCCCGATATGGATGCTGATGCGATAGGTGGTTCGGTAAACCTTATTACACGTGCTACGCCAAATGGCGAAAGGATATCAGCTACTTTGGCGGGTGGTTATGGGCCAATACGTCAGGAACCAATCTATACTGCGGCGTTTGTGTATGGTAACCGTTTTATAAATAACAAACTGGGCGTTGTTGCCAGTGGGTCGTTCAACAATAACGACTATGGTTCTGATAATATCGAGGCAACATGGGTGCAGGATGAATTTGGCAATACGTATGTAGAGCAGCAGGCTATCCGTTACTATAATGTGCAGCGTATCAGGAGGAGCATATCTCTTGCTGCTGATTATAAATTCAACGAGAATAACACTATTTATGCCAATGCCATATACAACTGGAGAGACGACCGTGAGAACAGGTATGCTCTTACCTATGATGACATGGAACCAATTTATAATGGTGAAGCCATAACAGGTTTTACCGGAAACGTAAAGCGTGAAAACAAAGGAGGTATAGACAGCGACCGCGGCAAAAGCAGAAGACTTGAAGAGCAGAAAGTACAAAATTATGCACTTCGCGGAGAGCACCTTTTAAGTCCGAAATTTGATATGGACTGGTCAGTTAATTATGCTACGGCAAGTGAATACAAACCAAACGAGCGTTATATAGAATTTGAGCAGGAAGAGCTTGAAATGTCTCAAAACCTGAGCGATCCAAGAAAACCTTTTGTAGCTACAACAGGAGAGGACCTTTCGTCATTCGAACTTTCGGAACTTACACAAAGTACCGATGATACTGATGAAAGCGAATTTGGAGCAAAACTTAACTTCCGTTTCCCGCTTTCGGCTATCGAAGGGCAAAAAGGTAGATTAAGAACAGGTCTTCGCGCAAGGATAAAAGACAAACAGCGAAATAACATTTTCTATTCGTATGAGCCAACTGCCGGCGACCTAACCCTTGCTGATGTGCCTACGGTATATTATGACGGTAAAGGGTTTAATCCTGGTGAGAAATATGTTCCCGGTACATTTGCCACGGCTACTTATTTAGGCCAGCTTGACCTTGACAATGCAACACTTTATGATAAAGAGGCTGATCCTTCTGAATACCTTGCGGTAAACTATAAGGCAAAAGAAAATATTTATGCAGGTTACATCCGTTGGGATCAGGATTTTAATGATAAGCTATCAATGATTCTTGGTGCGCGTATCGAAAATACGCACATTGACTATACCGGTAACAGGGTACTTGACGAAGAAGAACTTGAAGGTACAATTGAGAACACGAACTCATACACTAACATATTGCCAAGCCTGTCATTCAAATATGATGCAACAGATGATTTTGTGCTAAGAGCTGCTTTTACAACAGCATTGGCAAGGCCTGATTATTATGCCCTTGCGCCATACATCAACAACATTGCTTCAGATTCGGAGATTATTGCAGGTAATCCAAATCTTGATGCTACCTACTCATACAACTTCGACCTAATGGCCGAGAACTACTTCAAATCGGTAGGGCTTGTATCGGGTGGTGTATTCTACAAAAACCTGAAAGACTTTATTTATACCTATAGCAACAACCAGTATTCTACTGCCGATTTTGCTAATGACTTCCCTGGGCAGTCTAATCCGGTTCCTGTTGGAGAAGAGTGGACACTTGTACAGCAAAGAAACGGTGATAATGTAGACGTATATGGTTTTGAGGTAGCATTTCAGCGTCAGCTTGATTTCCTTCCGGGCTTTATGAAATACTTTGGTATCTATGCTAACTATACGTTTACCGAATCTAAAGCTAAAGGTATTGCCGATGAAGACGGTAACGAAAGGAAAGATGTTGCCCTTCCGGGTACGGCGCCTCATATGTTCAACGGTTCACTATCATGGGAACACGGGCGTTTTTCTGGAAGAGCGTCGGTAAACTTTACATCAGATTACCTGGATCAGCTTGGGTCTGATGAGTTCAATGATACCTACTATGATAAACAGCTTTTCCTTGATGTAAATGCTTCGCTTAAGGTTACTAAAAACCTTCGCATCTTTGCAGAAGCTAAAAACCTGACAAATCAGCCGTTACGTTATTATCAGGGTGTTTCGGCAAGGGTAATGCAGCTTGAATATTATCAGCCGCGTTTTAACCTTGGACTTAAGTTTGACTTGTAATTGTTGCCATAAGAAAATGAAGAAAATAATAGCACTTTTTATAGTTGTAGCATTTTACTTTTCGTGCAGCAGCAAGCTGGCTGCTGTAAGGCAGGATGCTATAAAACCCACCGCTGTTACCCAGCAAACACTGCATGATACCGATGATCCTGCAATATGGATAAATCCGGCGGATGCAACAAAAAGCCTTGTAGTAGGGACCGATAAAGATACCGATGGGGGTTTGTATTTATACGACCTTAACGGTAAAATCGTAAAGAAGTCGATAACGCTCTTAAGGCCTAACAATGTTGATATCGCTTATGGGCTGATGATAAACGGAAAGAAAACGGATATTGCTGTTACTACCGAAAGGCTTACCAACAAGATAAGGATATTCAGCCTTCCGGATCTTGAACCCATAGACAATGGAGGCATCGAGGTTTTTACAGGAGAAGCAGAACGCGATCCTATGGGTGTAGCACTATATACACGTCCGTCTGACAAAGCTATTTTTGCTATTGTTGGCAGAAAGACTGGACCTGCAGGTACTTACCTGTGGCAGTATGAACTTTCAGGCAAAAGCGGCCATGTGACTGGTACTGTGGTACGAAAATTTGGCCAGTTCAGCGGTAAAAAAGAAATAGAAGCCATAGCTGTTGACAACGAATTGGGGTACATATACTACTGCGATGAGCAGGCGGGAATTCGCAAATACCTGGCCGACCCGGCAGCAAAAGATGATACCCAGCTTGCCTTTTTTGGGATGAAAGATTTTAAGGCCGATAATGAGGGTATAGCCATCTACAAAAAAACAGCTACAACAGGATATATACTGGTGTCTAACCAGCAGGCAAATACATTTATGGTGTATGCTCGAGAAGGCTCAAACGGCAATGCTAATAAGCATGTGTTACTGGCAGAAATACCGGTGTCTACGGTTGAATGCGACGGTGCCGATGTTACAAGCATTAACCTTGGCGGCAGCTACGATAAAGGCATGTTTGTAGCCATGAGTAATGGTATGACCTTTCATTATTACAGTTGGAACGATATACAGCCCCTAATAGACATGGGTAAAAAATAACAAGTTAGTTTTCGTAGGTTTAGTTTAGTAAAAAATCCTCTTTTCCTCTTCGGGAAAGGGGATTTTTGTTTTTTGTCTCTTCACTAAAAAATTATCCTCGGTCATAGTATCTTAATTCTCGGTCAGCCTTATCGAATTCTAAGTCATCAAAAAGCAAGGAGAATTTATAATTAATTTCGTCTTTTTAATAAGCTGTTAGTTTATAATATTTCGTCTTTTTGTTAAAAAGAAGAGAAAGAGTTATTGTCTTAACATTGTTGATGTGTAAGTTTTTGAATGCCAAATAAAATGAAAAAGAAGAGTTTAAAAATAGTAGTGATTGTCCTGCTGATTGTCCTTACGGGTGCGCTGTATGGTTACTATGGCTTTTTGTATAAGCCTGCCCGTAACATAAGCAGTGAAAGCTCGGCTTATTCTGTTCCTGCGCATGGAATAGCGGGCGAATATGCTGCCAATATGCAGAAAGCTGATACCAAATACCTTAATCAGGCTTTAGAGATTAAAGGAAAGGTAACAGAGATAAGGGATTCATTGATAATACTGGATAATAAAGTGGTGTGCGGCTTTGATGTAAAGCCCGAGAATGCTGCTCTTGATAAAAACATTACCGTAAAAGGAAGATGTATTGGGTTTGACGAGCTTTTTGGCGAAGTGAAGCTCGATCAGTGCACGATTAAACAATAACTAACACATGAAGCGATTTTTTGTAACTGCAGTATGTTTTTTGGGATTGGCTACAGCCTATGCCCAGGATGACCTGCTGAAAGAACTTGACTCTACACAGGTGGCTGACACCTATGCAACAGCGCCCTTTAAGGCTTTGCAGATTGTAACCCTGCAAACGACCAAGATGGCCGCTAAAAATGAATTTTATTTTGTGGTATCTCACCGCTTCGGTAGCGTAAAGGGAGGGATTTCCGAATTTTTCGGGCTTGATCAGGCTACTACAAAAATAGGAGGCATCTACGGTATTACCGATGGTGTTTCGGTAAGCCTTTCGCGTCATACCCTGAGCAAGGTATATGAAACCGGTGTAAAATACAGGATAGGAAGGCAAAGTGCCGATTTTCCTGTAGACATTGTAGGTTATAATACTATAGATATCAATACGCTGCTTGAAGAAGAAGATTATCCGAAGATTGAGTTTGCCGACAGGCTTACCTATATAACACAGTTCCTTGTTTCAAGGAAGATCAATGAGAGACTGTCGCTTGAGATGGTGCCGTCATACATTCATAAGAACCTGTATGATCCTGAACTGGAAAATGATGACCAGTTTTCATTAGGAGCAGGAGGAAGATTGAAGCTTACCAAAAGGCTTTCGCTGAATATGGAGTATATGTACAATTTTGATAAGCCTGATTTTTACAGCAACCCGCTATCAGTAGGACTGGATATAGAGACGGGCGGGCACGTGTTTCAGCTGCTGTTTACCAATTCACAGTCTATGACAGAAGGCGGATATGTAACCAATGCTACTGGTGATTGGGGTGATGGCGATTTTTTCTTTGGGTTTAACTTATACAGGGTTTTTTAATATGAAAGCGAAAATATATTTAAGTACAGCGGTTTTGGCATTGGTTTTATTCAGCTGCGATTCGCATACATATGAGGACATTCAGGAAGAAATAATTATAGAAGGCGACGTTACGTATGATGCCAATGTGAAATCTATCATTGATGCTAACTGTGTGAGCTGCCATAGTGATGGCAATGCCGCCGCATTCAGGCCGCTTACCAATTATGAAGAAGTAAAAGATGCGGTTCAAAACGCGGGTCTGCTGGAAAGGATTCAGATGCAAAATGGCGAACCGGGGCTAATGCCGCAAACAGGCAGGATGCCTCAGTCTAAAATAGACGTGATATTACAATGGAACGAAGACGGATTGCTTGAAAACTAAATTTAAAAATGCTATGATTAACAGATATTTAGAAGTGGTGATTTGCGTGATATGCCTGCTTGTTTCGGCGGCGTTTTACGGACAGAAATACAGTACAAGAACAGGTAATCTTAAGTTTGAAGCATCAGTGCCTTCGTTTGAGGAGGTCTCAGCTGAGAATAAGACGGCGTCGGCGGTGCTTGACGCAACCAAAGGTGACCTTGCGGTACTTGCTCTTATGAAGGGGTTCCGTTTTAAGTTGGCACTTATGGAAGAGCACTTTAATGAGAACTATGTTGAGTCGGATAAATATCCGAAAGCATCTTTTACAGGTAAAGTGGAAGGGCTGGATGTGACTAAACTAACATCTGACGCTAAAACCTATACTATTAGCGGGAACCTTACTATGCATGGCAAGACAAAAAAAATTACGGATGCTGCTAAAATTTACAAGTCAGGAGATAAGGTAGTAATATCAGGAGTCTTTTCGGTAAAACCGGAAGAGTTTGATATCGAAGTGCCCAAAGTAGTAAGCAGCAAAGTAGCTGACAAAGTAGAGATCACTTATAACCTGTCACTTTCAAAATAAAAGAGATGAAGAAATTATTTTTTTTACTGGTATTGTTTTCCGCTTTTAGCAACGCACAGATTAAATCTAAAGATGTCTTTGATGTTGCCCGATCGGGAACAGTTGAAGAGATGAAAGCATTGGTGCAGCTAAAAAAAGACACTATCAATGCACTAAACCCAAGCCAGTTTTCGCCATTAATACTGGCCTGTTACAGAGGCAATGCCCCGGTAGCGGAATACCTGGCCAAAAACGTGAAGGACATAAACTACAATAGCCCCAGCGGCACGGCATTAGCCGCTGCCGCTGTTAAGGGCAACACGGGAATGGTAAAGGTACTCCTTGAAAATAAGGCTAACCCGGATCTTGCCGATGGTATGGGGATGACGCCTTTGTTGTATGCGTCTCAGTTTGAGAACAAAGAGATCATTCAGCTGCTGCTGAAATACAAGGCAAATAAGCAACTGAAAAGTAAAGAAGGCAAGTCGGCAATGGATTATGCGGTCTTTAATAAGAATCAGGAGATTATAGATATGCTCAAGTAGAACATAAAACTCAACATAAATAAAGCAAAAGCAATGAAAAAATTATTACTCTTAACAGCTTTACTCGCGGGGGCGGCAGGAACGTATGCCCAGAGCAAAGCCACGGCCGTCGTGAATCTTACGACAGGCATGACCGCCAAACTTGAACTGAACAGTGCAACTTCTACTGCTACGTTAACCTTTACAGGGCCGTCTGACCGATGGTTTGCCCTGCAGATAGGGTCTTTTACCAATAGCGGAGGTATGCAGGAAGGTGCCGATGTGGTGTATTGGAACGGAACAACGCTGGTTGATGGTGTGCATAACGGACTTGGTGCTGCACCAAGTGCTGATGCAACCAACGATTGGACTAGTACCAACAGCGTTTCGGGAACAACAAGAACCATTGTTGCCACAAGGGCTTTCAGTACCGGAAGCACCGACGATTTTACTTTTGTATACTCAGATATCAATGTAGATTTTGCATGGGCAAAAGGAAGTACGGCAACAAATACGCTTGTAACTCATGGTACTAACCGCGGTTACAGTCTTAACAATGCCTATACCTGTATTGCGCCACCTGAGCCTACATCTTCGGCACAATCGTTTTGTGCCGGTGCTACTGTAGCCAATCTTGTTGCAACAGGTCAGGCAGGAGCTACCTTTAAATGGTATGCGGCATCTACAGGTGGTTCGCCGTTAGCATCTACAACTGTGCTTACCAGCACTAACTACTTTGTGTCGCAAACAGTGGGTGATTGCGAAAGCGTGAGAAAAAGTACTGCTGTTACTGTAACTACAGTGCCTAAGCCTACGGCAAGTGAGGCACAGTCTTTCTGTTCAGAAAGCCATGTTTCAGACCTTGTTGCTACAGGCCAGGCGGGAGCAATTTTAAAATGGTATAATGTTCCTGTTGGAGGTGATGTGCTTCCGGGTACAACACTACTGGTTGCAGGAGATTATTATGTGTCACAAACAGTTGGAGATTGTACAAGCGAAAGAAAACATGTGGTGGTAAGTTTTACTACGATCCCTAAACCAACGGCAAATGAGCTGCAGTCATTCTGTTCAGAAAGCCATGTGTCAGATCTTGTAGCTACAGGCCAGGCAGGAGCTGTTATAAAATGGTATAATCTTCCTGTAGGAGGCGATGTACTTCCGGGAACTACACTATTGGCAGCGGGAGATTATTATGTATCCCAAACAGTTGGAAACTGCGTTAGCGAAAGAAAACATGTAGTAGTAAGCTTTACTACGCTTGAGAGTCCAAATGTTCCTAGTGAAACAGCTACGGTATGTGCCGGTTCAACTATCGCATCGCTTACAGTAACCGGATTACCGGGCGCCACATTTACATGGTATGAAAATGAAGTTGGAGGAAGCGCGATAGCTACATCTACAGTATTGGTTGATGGAGCGGATTATTATGTTACGCAAAAAGTAGGCGACTGTGTGAGCAACAGGAGAAAGGTAATCATCAATATCGATGAACTTCCTATTCCGGTAGCAGAGCACAACCAATCAGTATGTCCTGGTTCAGAAGTTGAGGATCTGCAGGCCGAAGGCGTTGCAGGAGCGGTGCTTACATGGCATAAGCCACAAAACGGCCCTGCGCTTGACCCAGAGGCAACTATTGAGGCAGGAGTGTATTATGTGAAACAAACCGTAAACGGATGTACAAGTGGTGTTAAAGAGGTGATAGTGGCACTTCTTCCTGCTCCGGCCGCTCCGGGGGGTAATACTACACAGGAGTTTGATGCGGGTGAAACCGTAAGTGACTTAATGATATCTGTAGTTATAGGTGCTGAAATTCAATGGTATGTAATGGAAGAAGGCGAACTTCAGGAAATAGGTATGGATGCACCACTTGTAGATGGTGAGACTTACTATGTAACTCAGGAAATTGAAGGTTGCGAAAGCGAGCCGTTAGCTATTACTGCTGATGAAATTATGGGTACGCCAACATTCAGCCTTAAAAACCTTGCAGTATATCCTAACCCTGTTGTTGATGTGCTGACAGTATCTTATAATGACACGATTACTGAAGTTTCAGTTATTAATATGCTTGGACAGGTAGTGATTTCACAAAAAGCTAATACTGATAAAGTAGAAATTAATACATCTAAACTGCAAAACGGAAGCTATATCCTTAAGGTCGCTACAGCCAAAGGTACAGCTACGGTAAAAGTAGTTAAGTAATAAATCGGATTGGTTTATTGGAAGGGCTCCCGCGAAAGCGGGAGCTTTTTTTATTATCCCTATTAAAAATAAGCCCTTAACTGAACGCTGCCGGTATGTATGGCTTTGCTGGTTTCGCTTTTTCGTGCCTGGTAGCTCACATTGATATCAAGGAACTGCGTAAGGTTTTTTTGCAGCAGCAATCGCCAGGTAAGGTTTTGTCCAGGCTGAAGTCCTTCAAGCATTTGATAGGCGGCAGGGGAAAGCGGATTGCCGGTAAAATCGTTATTGTAAAAAGAAAATTCGCCATTGGCGGTGAACTGCTTTTCAGAAGCATAACTGAAGGATGTTCCCAGCCGCTGTTGTACCAAGGTTTCCATCTCGCCAATTTTGTTTTCCTTATCACGGTATTCATAGAATACATCCCAGCTGGCATTGCGCGAAAAGATATACGATACTTTTGGTGCGAGTCCGTAACCTTCTACCCTGAAATTTTTGCTGCCATAATTCTCAGATGCCGATTCTGAAGTGACCGTTTGCCCCAAAAAGCCAAAAAGCCATGTCTTTTGCACCAAATGCGCATATTGAAGCTGATGGCTGCTGTTGCTGTTTTCCTGAGACCCTGCGGTTAGCAGTGTTCTTGCCCGGTTTTTCAGGAAAGTATACGTAACCGAATGGTCCTGCTTACCACGATTATAGAATAAGCTGTTGCGAATGGCTGAGCTTAGCCCCAGCAGGTTTTTTTCGCTGGTTGAAAAGGGGTTGAGGTCGAAATTGTCGGTATCGCGTTCAATCTTTCGGTCAACAAGAAACGAAGCCTGATCATAAAAATAAGACAGGAATTTTTTAAAACCCGTGGCGTTCTGCCATTGGTTAGGGTTAAGCGTAACCGATTGCGAAAACTTGTTCTGGTGCGTTCGCAAAAACACCTGATTAGGAAGAAATACCCTAACGAACGTGGCCTTATCAGGGAAAGGAGCAATTTCAAATTCCTGCAGTTCCTGAATGCCGTTGCCGTTATAGTCGTTCCAGGTGTAGGTTCCCTGTCCGGGTTCTACTTCCAGATAGGTAAATTCCTGTTGGGCTATGGTACCAGAGGTATTCTCATAGGCTGTATTAACCTGTACCAGCTGGTCCCAGTAACGATCGTTGTACAATAACCTTGAGTTAAGCGATGGCTCATCTTTAAAAGCGGGATCTTCAAATGTCAGGTTACGGTAGTTTACAAACAGGGTAAGGTCGCTTTTTTCGGTTTGCAGCAGCCTTGATTTCAGATAATAAGAGTTTGAGGTGTTTACCTTTTTAAGTAAGCCGTTTACAAGGCTGTCATTGGCACGGCGCAGGTAGCCAAGCTCTACATATACTTTTGTACTGTCGCCACGGCCTACAAAAGCGCCATATTCATTAAAGCGCTGGCTTAATGGGGTTAATTGTTCGGTTTGTTTCAGTTTTTCCTGATTATCTTCTATGCGTGAGCTTCCACCAATCCAGTTTTTGCCGGAATGGTATTTCGCCAGAGCCTCGTTACGAATGAATGTTGAGGTTGAATAACTGCTGTTACTGTTTAATATGCTTCCCCTATCCTGAACCAATAGCTTATTAAAAGAAAGACGTCCGTCTACTACATGGCGGGTTCCGTTAAAGGCGCTGGAGAAATCCAGTTTTTCGAGCTGGTAATTTACCTGCCCTTTTTGAGGCAGTCTGAAAGTTGTCCCTGCAATCAGGTAGCTTTGGTTTTGATCGGTAGTAATAATATTGTTGAGGTTCCAGTCACGGCTGAATTCAATGTTGAATAATCGCTCTATGGTCCTGAAGTCTTTTTGGATGAACTGGTAATTGGCAAAAGCATCAAGTTCCCAATTGCCGGTGTACAGGCGTTGTTTAGCATTCAGTTTTCCTGCAACACCATTATTATTGCCATCGTCTATGGGCGAAAAAAGGTTGAGGTCATTGTTGCTGATACCGGCCTCGAAATCGATCAGTGTTTTTTCGCTTGGGTTGTATTTACCCAAAACGGTAGCAATCTGGATTTTTGATGGAGGCGTAAGCCTGATAATAGGTTCATAATTACCCTGCGGCACTCCGTCAATAGGCTCTATGTACTGATAGATTCGGCCTACGGCTGCGGCATTCGCCAAAATATAATTCCCCAGATTATTGCCTACAAGGCTAAAGCGTACATTATACAATTCATCCGCAGGATTGTTTGAATATTCAAAGGCTTCAACACCGTTTATGACTACCTTTTTATACAGTATCTTATTTTCTGAATACGAATCTACAAAGGCAGACGGTGCAATCATTTCTAAGGGGTTGTCTCCAGCTTCCTTTAAGATATCTATCTGCTCGTTAGAGAGGTTCTGCTGTAGCTGCTGGTTTTTTACGTCGTTCTCAGAATATACAAATCCGCCAATGCTCCAGTCTTCGGCTTCATGGGTAACGCCTCCATAGGTGACGAAACGGGTATAGCTGCGTTCCGAATACTGGTATTCGATATTGATACGCATCTCTGACGTAATAGGGAACAGCGAGGTAAAAATGATCTCTCCCGCATTATAATCGATGATATAGTCGTTGTTCTCACCACGTTCGAGCAGGATACCATTTACGAATACCCTTTCAGAACCTGATATCACAAGTACATACAGTTCGTCATTCGGACCACGCAGTTTGTACGGACCCTGGTTGCCTTCCTGTCCTGTAAAGGTGCTTTTGGCATATTGCCCGCGTACCAGAGCGGCCGATGCAAATACCGAAGTTTTATTGCCCTCGCCGCCAAAAGTGAACGCAGTAGAAAGTCCCTGTACTTTTTTATTGAAATTCAGGAAGCGCGACTGGCGATTTTCAAGGAAAAGGTCTCCTGCGCGGATGTTCCATTTATCGGTAAACATCTCAATAAAGATCTGATCAAATTCATCCAGCTTTTGCGAGTATCCGCCTTCCTGTAGCGGAATATTAGTATCCTGTATGGAGGCACGAAGGCTTACTTTGTCTGATATTTTCCCTGTGATCTGTAAGTCGAGATTGGAATTTACCACGGCATTTTGGTTGTTGCCCACTGTTATGCCGCGGCTGATGCTTCCCGATGTGGTAAGGCCGTCAAAGGGCTTGTAGGTGTTAAGCGGATTTCGGGTAACCTTATATAGATTGGTAGTTCCGGCATCGTTACTCACTACCCGGCTGTCATCATAAATGCTGTATTTTTTGGTAAGGTATTCGGGGTAAGAGAGGTAACGCATCGTTAGCGTGTCCTGTGAGGTGTACCCGTTACGAAAAACGAGTGTGCTTTTTCTAAAATCTACCTTGTAAAATGAAGTGTCAATGTCAGCTCCATTAGCATCCTGAAGCTTAAAAAAGGCCTTGTTAATGCTTACGCTGTCTATTTTAATAGTATCCTGAGTGGTGAGTATCTTACGGTTTTTATAGGGTGTAGTGATCTCCTGCCCGTAAAGCGCGGAAACACAACATAGAAACACCACTAAGAGCCCGTTTTTCAGCATAGTACACTATAAACTCCAAAAAGGCAAAAGTAGTGTATTTAGAGGGAAGATTATAAGGTGTTTAGTGTGTATGATTTTTTTGTAGGTTTGTTGAAACTCAGATATTTTATGAAAGCAGTTCTTGGTTTGATTTTTATAACTTGTTTTGTTTCATGCAAATACAATAAAGATTTAGGAAGGGATGTTGACAGCCGTGACACTACCTGCATAAAAGAGCTTGAGGAAGCGGAACGTGATTTTGCAGCAAATAAGATTACATATTGTCATTATACCGGTAATCTGACTTTCAATGATCTTCGTTCGCAAAAGGAGATGACAGAATTGTTAGAAAAATATAAAATTGATTTTAGAAATGAAGGCTCATCGTGTTTTGTTTTCAAACATCAATCCGAACATTGTTTCTGTGAGTTTATGGAAAGTAAAATTAAAAAAAAGTTCGGAGATAAATTTATTGACTCTCTATTGATCGAAGCCGATGAATTGTATCTTAAAAACAATATAGATTCGACGTTTAATTATTTCATCTGTGATTCAAGGCCAATGTATCCGGGGGACAGAGATAGCTATCAGGACGAAGAAAGCGATGTTCTCCAAAAAGAGATTGATGCTGCTTTGACTTATCCTGAGAGATATGTGAAAAGGCCAAATTATGATGTTTCGGCATATGTAAATGTAAGTTTTGATGTTGATAAACAAGGCAATGCAAAAAATCACCTATTTTCATTTTGTTTTCGATAATAAAGCTAACGAGAAGTTTATATCCTATTTAGAAAAGAAAATCACTTCGATTATCAAAAAAGAGGGATGGCAGCCGGCTACTATAAGAGGAATAAAGGTAAAATCTAATATGACTTTGAGGATATACTTAAAGTGATAAAAAAAAGCTCCTTAGCAAGAATATATACTAAGGAGCTGTAAACTGTGACTGCGACTGTAAACTATTAAGCCTCTTTAGTAACTAACTGCAATGTTTCACGGCTTATCTGTTTTACTAATACATCTTTGCCTTTGGCAACGGCATCAGCAGATTTTTCATCAAAATGACGGATAGTGTATAGTGATACATTTTCGTTATAAGTAACCTGGAATTTCTTAGAAAGGATGGTTTTCAGTTCCGGGAAATTGCCAAATTTATCTTCTACGCATATTGAGAAGCTGATAGCCGTATTCTGAATAAGGGTTACCTTGATTTTGTATTTGTGCAGCAGCATGAATATCTCACTGATATTTTCTTCCATGATGAAAGAGAAGTCAAGCGATGATAGTGATATCAATAGCTGGTTCTTTTTTACGATAAAGCATGAAGCCTGTGGCTCAAGGTCGGCGCCTTTGCTCACACGTGTTCCCGGCAATAGCGGGTTAACGAACGATTTTACATAAAGAGGAATTTCCTTTTTCTGTAATGGCTGCAGCGTTTTCGGGTGGATAACCGTTGCCCCGTAAAACGCAAGTTCGATAGCTTCACGATACGATATCTGGTTAAGCAGAATTGCGTTTTCAAAATAACGTGGGTCGGCATTAAGTACGCCCGGTACGTCTTTCCATATCGTTACGTTTTCTGCATTCAGGCAGTATGCAAAAATAGCAGCGGTATAATCCGATCCTTCTCTTCCAAGAGTGGTTGTAAATCCGTTCTCGTCAGAACCCAGGAAACCCTGCGTAATGTTAAGGGTCTTTTTCTTAAGCCCTTTGATGTTTTTCTGTGTAAGATCCCAATCGACGATAGCATCACGGTAGGTATTATCGGTTTTGATAAGCTCACGAACGTCTATCCACTGGTTTTTAAGTCCGCGTGAATTGAAGTAGTGGCTCACCACTGTTGTAGAAAGCACTTCTCCAAGGCTAACAATCTGGTCGTACACGAAGTTGTAGTTAGGTGATTTGTTATGCTGCAGGAAGCTTTCAAGATCGGCAAAAATGGCATTGACAGCCCCAAAAACAGCATTGTTCTCATCTTCGAACAAGTCCATCAGTATCTGGTTATGGTATTTTTTTACTTCCTGTACAGATGCCTGAAGCTCGGGTGATTTATCAAAGTAGTTCTTTATAACTACCTCGAAGGCGTTGGTTGTCTTGCCCATAGCAGAGATAACCAGCAGCACGTCTTCGTGGCCAACTTTTTCTAAAACATCATACACATTCTTAATGCCATCGGCATCTTTTACCGATGCTCCTCCAAATTTGAATACTTTCATCCTGAGAAATGTTTATAAATCTAATGTAAACTTTGTTATTCCTTCTTCGTGCATCTGCACTGTACGCCAGCTTTCAAGAATGGCTGCTCCTGAGCGCTCATAGAATTCAATGGCGTGGGTATTCCAGTCCAATACATTCCATTCTACACGGCGCACACCTTCATTTTTCGCGTTTTTCATGAACTCTTTATACAATGCGCTGCCTGCTCCTGTGCCTCTTTTACTTTGGGTAACTATCAGGTCTTCCAGGTGTATGGTTTTTCCTTTCCAGGTAGAGTAGCGGTAATAGAATAAGGCCATACCTATGATCTCGCCGTTTTCCTCTGCCACAAAAGTGCTGAACAGCGGAGTGGGGCCAAAGCCGTCGCGCTCCAGTTCTTCTACAGTAACCACTACGGCATCAGGTTCATTTTCAAAAACCGCAAGCTCTTTTATAAGCTCCAAAACCGCGGGCATATCTTCTCTATGTCCTTTTCGTACAATCATTTGCCAAATTTGCGCAAAAATACGAGCAAAAAGGTATGGAAATAATAATTTCTTTTCATATCACAAAAATTTCGATATTTGTGCCCTCAATACAACTACAACGATATAGTAATGGAAGAACGCAACAGGACATTAGGCGAGTTTATCATTGAAAGACAAGAGGATTTCAAGTATACTTCGGGTGAATTATCAAAGCTTATCAACTCGATAAGACTTGCTGCTAAAGTGGTGAATTATAAGGTGAATAAGGCCGGATTGGTTGATATCATCGGTAAGTTCGGGGAGCAGAATGTACAGGGAGAAGACCAGCAGAAGCTTGATGTTTATGCAAATGAGATCTTCATGCAGACGCTTATCAATCGTGAAATTGTATGTGGAATCGCTTCTGAAGAGAATGACGACTTTATCACAATACAGGGTAATGACGGGGCACATAATAACAAATATGTAGTGCTTATGGACCCATTGGACGGGTCTTCTAATATTGACGTGAATGTTTCTGTAGGTACGATTTTCTCAGTATACAGAAGGGTAACGCCGGTAGGTACGCCTGTAACGATTGAAGATTTCCTTCAGCCGGGTACAAATCAGGTAGCAGCAGGTTACGTTATTTATGGTACATCTACCATGCTTGTTTATACTACAGGTAATGGGGTAAACGGATTTACGCTAAACCCTGCCATAGGTACATTCTACCTTTCACATCCTAACCTGACTTTCCCTAAAGACGGAAATATCTATTCGATAAACGAAGGTAACTACGTACATTTCCCGCAGGGAGTGAAAGATTATATCAAATATTGCCAGCTGGAAGAAGGCGACAGGCCATATACTTCAAGGTACATAGGTAGTCTTGTTTCGGATATTCACAGGAATATGATTAAGGGCGGAATATACATTTATCCAACAAGCTCAAAAGCACCAAAAGGTAAGCTTAGGCTGTTATACGAATGCAATCCTATGGCTTTCATTGCCGAGCAGGCTGGAGGTAAAGCTTCAGACGGTTTTGGAAGAATAATGGAAATTGAGCCAACAGAACTGCATCAGCGTGTGCCGTTTTTCTGCGGAAGCGAAAACATGGTAACGAAGGCAGAAGAGTTTATGGCGAAGTACCAGTAGCTGAGTTTCTGAGAAGCTTAGGCTCTTAGGTTTTACAAATCAGTATAAAAAATCCCCGCATTGCGGGGATTTTTTTATTTGAAGCACAGAACTAAGAAATTAAGCTTCTCAGTATCTAAGCACTTTTTTATTTATTCATGTGCTGCATTTCGTAAAGGAAAGTGTCTAAATCTACATTTAGCACCAGCAGTGATAAAGCTTTGTCTACAATATAATGTACGTTGCCCGGTGTAAAGCCCAGTGCAAGAGCAAAGCGTGTAAGTATTTCTTTTTGCTTCGGACCAAGTATGTGGTCAGCATAAACCATTCTTGAAAGGTCATAAAGACGCTCAAGCCTGTGTACGTGTAGGTACGGCGGGTTAATTGGGTATCTTAATGGGTTTTCAAGGATTTCTTTGTATTCGTCAGCCGAAATTTCAAGCTCTTTAGCAAGCTTGTCTAGAAAGTGGCGTTCTTCAGCACTAAGGTGTCCGTTCTCCATAGCAACCCTTACGATTGCTGAGAAATGTCCTTTATTTCTGTTTTTGAAACCACTATCGAATAGATCTGAAATAGACATATTTTTTCTGTTAATATTGTATGACAAATATACTTCTATATTTTATGTTGAAATAATTTTTTAAAAGATTTTAGCGATTTCTGCGTTCTTTTATAAGAGATTCAGCTGAGAGAAAGTTTATGAAAAATACCGTAAGTTTACGGTTTTAATAATTATCAGTCATATTATGTCAGATTTTTGGCTATATTTTGAAACAGGCCTTCGCCATGTACTGGATATCAATGCATATGATCACATATTGTTTTTGATGGTGCTTACCGTGCCTTATGGTTTTAAGGACTGGAAAAATGTTTTGCTGCTGGTTACTATATTTACTATTGGGCATACACTTTCGCTCATGCTTTCGGTATATGGGGTAATAACAGTGAATAGTACTATTATTGAATTCCTGATTCCGATAACCATTATGGTTACTGCCATATTCAATATCTTTAAATCGGGTAAAAAATCACAGAAGAATAGCAGCAGTCTCAATTTTGTGTCGGTAGCCACATTGTTCTTTGGGGTCATCCACGGGCTTGGCTTTTCTAATTATTTTAAGCTGGTTTTAGACAAGAATGCAGATGAGAAATTACTGCCGCTGCTGGAGTTTGCACTCGGAATAGAGGCAGCCCAGGTAATAATAGTGTTATGTGTGCTGATTCTGGCTTATATACTTACAGAGTTTTTCAGGCTCAACAGGCGCGACTGGGTATTGGTAACATCGGCGTTTGTAGCCGGAGTGGTATTGCCGATGATCATTCATAACGAAATTTGGTAATTTTTTAACATAAAGATGGCCCTGATAACTTATATTTGGAAATAAGGGTATTTCCTGAAGATGAAAGAGAAAAAACAAAACAAATACGACAGGGCTTATCTTAGGATAGCGAGGGAGTGGGGGCAGCTATCATACTGCAAACGCAAAAAAGTTGGCGCAATCATTGTAAAAGACAGAATGATAATTTCTGACGGTTACAACGGGACGCCATCGGGATTTGAAAATTGCTGTGAAGACAATGAGGGGCTTACCAAATGGTATGTGCTGCATGCCGAAGCTAATGCGATACTAAAAGTAGCCCGTTCAACACAATCATGCGAAGGTGCAACGCTATATATTACCATGTCGCCCTGTAAAGACTGTAGCAAACTGATACATCAGGCCGGAATTACAAGGGTGGTGTATATGGAAGGCTACAAAGATAATTCAGGGATTGATTTCCTGGAAAAAGCAGGTGTTGACATAGCGCACATTCCTAATCTGGAAGCTGAATTACATGAAAATTAAAAGAATATATTTACCGGTCGCTTTGTCGCTGGCGCTTGCTACGGGCTTGCTTATGGGCAGCTTTCTGAATTTTCCGGCAACACAGCGGGGTATGATTTCGAGCTCGAACAAGAGCAAGCTCAATAAGCTTATCGATTTTATAGAAAGCGAGTATGTAGATGATGTAGATACCGACTCTATTGTTGATATCACCGTAAACAGTATACTCGAAAAACTGGATCCGCACTCGGTTTACATTGCCAAAAACGAGATGGAAGAGGTTGCCCAAAGCATGGAAGGAAACTTTGTAGGCATCGGCGTTAATTTTTACATGTATAACGATTCGGTGGCCGTAATAAAGCCAATACCTGGTGGGCCGTCAGAAAGGGCAGGTATAAAAGCCGGCGACCGTATCCTGTTTGCCAATAACAGTAAGCTTTTTGGGCGTAAACTACCTAATGATACGCTCTTTTCTAAACTTAAAGGCGAGGAGGGTTCTAAAGTAACGCTTACAATTTTCAGGAAAAGCGAGAATAAGAAATTCAAAATTGATGTACAGCGTGATGTAGTGCCAATAAAAAGTGTTGATGCCGCAGTAATGGTCGGCAGCAATACAGGTTACATAAAAGTGAACCGTTTTGCCGAAACTACGGGCGACGAGTTTCATAGAAGCCTTGTCAACCTTAAAGCGCAGGGAGCATCTTCACTTATTGTTGATTTACGTGATAATGGTGGAGGCTATCTCGAAAAAGCAGTGGAGATTGCTGACGAATTCCTGAAAGATGGTCAGCTGATTGTAAAAACCAGGAATAAGAAAAACCGTGAAGACAAAACCTATGCTACAAAAAAAGGCGATTTTGAAAACGGTAAATTATATATTCTCATAAACGAGAACAGTGCCTCTGCGAGCGAGATACTTGCCGGAGCCATTCAGGATAATGACAGGGGGGTTATAGTAGGCAGGCGTTCTTTTGGAAAAGGCCTTGTACAGCGTGAAATGCCTTTGGGTGACGGTAGCGCAGTAAGGCTTACCGTGGCGAGATATTATACGCCATCAGGCAGGTCGATACAAAGGAGTTACGATCACGGAGGAGAGGAATACTTCAATGATTTTGAAAAGCGCTATGAGAGTGGCGAATTATATTCGGCCGACAGCATAAAGATTGCCGATACCCTGAAGTTTAAAACGACGAAAGGACGTATTGTTTATGGTGGCGGAGGTATTATTCCTGATATGTTTGTGCCGCAGGAGGGTAAACATGGCGACGAAGCAGTAACCATGGTGATGCAGAGTGGTGTCGTTAGCTACTTTGTATTTGAGCAGCTGGACAAAGACAGGAATGGCTTTAAAGGCTTAACCAATGAGCTGATTACTGAGAAGGTTACGGCTACCGACAAATACTTTAACGCATTTAGTAGTTACCTGGCTAAGAACGGTCTGGTTTTCCATCTGGATAAGCATAAAGCAAGAGTAAAACATTACCTCGCTGCTGAATTTAGCCGACAGCTGTTAAGTGAAAAGGCATATTACGAAATGATACTTAAGGAAGATAATATGGTGAAGGCTGTTCTTTTGAAATAGTTCACAGTTTACAGTGATCAGTTTACAGTGATCAGTTTACAGTCGCTTCACTCTTGCATAAAAAAACAAAGCCCGGATTCTTATGAGTCCGGGCTTTTATATTGTAGGGTTTGAGTGTGGCTGCTGCAAACTGCAACTGTTCACTGCTTACTTTCTTATACTGTCGTGGTATTGTGTTGGTTTACCGTCATTCCATAAACTAAGAATGTCAGTGCCTATGGCCGCGCCGCTTCCTGCTGCGATGGCAAGCTGGCTGCGATGTCCTGCAAGGGTTCCTGCGGCATAAATGCCTTCGGTTACAAGATGATCATCATTTTTAAGCTGTATGCGGTTTTTTTCAGGGATTGCCTTTTTATGCGGAATAACATAATCCATTAGCCCTTCGATGGCAAAAGTATTGGCAGAGCCTATAGCTATTACAACAGCTTTTGCTTTATATGAGCCTTTATTGGTTGTTACGGTAAAATTACCGGCTTCGCCTTCTACTCTCATTACCTTTTCGTTAGGAATTTGTTCCATGTCAGGATAAAGCGTTGCTAATTGCTCAAGGCTGGTTTCCATCAGGGTAGAGCCTAATGTGCCTGCGGGTATGCCATAAGCATTATTGAATATAGCGTCCTGAAGCGAAGTGGCTTTCTGGTGAGTGAATATACCGGCTTTTTTGCCTTCGGCATATGGTTTTTTTAGTGCAGAACCTATAATAAGTGCACAGGAAACGCCCGAAACGCCTCCTCCTATAATTAAAACATCAAACATAATTAGCGCCTTGTTTTTTCTTCGATGTTTTTAGATGTTTTAAAGATCAGCAGTACGCATACAGCACAAAGTGATAATACGATGCCTATCAATGCGATAAAACTGTTGCCTTCAAAAAGATTGTTGAAATCCAGTAGGGTAATGTTAAAAATTATAAGGGCAAGCGCAAGCCCCATAAGCGTATAAATAAGAATTTTCATTGTGTGTAGTTTCTATGAGTAAGGTGTAGCGATGTTTTTAATCGCGTGAAATTAATTAATATAATTTTATACAAACAATTGTTTAACATTCGCGGCAAATAATTTAACAGCTATAGCCAGTAGTATAACCCCGAAAACTTTTCGTATGACACCCAGTCCGTTAGTGCCTAACGCCCGTTCTATGCGGGATGACGACTTGAGTACAATAAAAACTACTATAACGTTGATTACTATCGCGATGATAATGTTTATTTTTTCATATTCTGATCTCAGGGAAAGAAGCGTTGTCATGGTCCCTGCGCCTGCAATAAGTGGGAATGCAATGGGTACTATGGATGCTGTGCTGGGATTGTCTTCTTTATAAAGGCGGATTCCCAAGATCATTTCGAGAGCAAGGAAGAAAAGTACAAACGAACCCGCAACAGCAAATGAGCTGGCGTCGATGCCGATAAGCTTCAGTATTTCTTCTCCAACAAAAAGAAAAACGATCATAATGATCATTGCAACTATGGATGCTTTTTCAGACTGGATATGCCCCAGCTTATTTCGCAGGTCAACAATAATGGGAATGCTTCCTACAATATCAATAACTGCAAAAAGCACCATGCTTACCGTAAAAATTTCTCTCCAGTCGAAACCCATATGTTTGATTTTGAATTAATCTGCAAAATTATCCTTAAAATTTAACAGTCGCAAGCTATTTATGAGGATTTTAGCTACCATGTATTTTGCTAACTTTTGCTTACCTTTGCAGCATGTTTCAACTGGGTAAAACGATAGTGTCTGAGGACATACTGGAAAAAGAGTTTGTTTGCAATCTTTCGGCTTGCAAAGGGGCTTGTTGTGTAGACGGAGATGCGGGCGCGCCGCTTAATGAAGAGGAAACCAGGATACTGGAAGCTATATATCCTAAAGTAAAGCCTTTTTTAAGAAAAGAAGGTATTGCTGCTATTGAGGCTCAGGGAACATGGGTAACAGGAACTGACGGTGAACTCGAAACGCCGCTTATTGACAATAAAGATTGTGCTTATGTAATTTTTGATGGCAAAACCGCGCTTTGCGGTATTGAGCAGGCTTACAATCAGGGACTTATTGATTGGAAAAAGCCGGTTTCGTGCCATTTATACCCGATAAGAGTAAAAGACTTTACCGAATTTGCTGCGGTTAATTATGACAAGTGGGATATATGCAGCGATGCCTGCGCGCTTGGAAAAGAACTTGAGGTGCCGGTATACAAATTCGTAAAAGAAGCACTTGTAAGAAGGTTTGGTTCCGACTGGTATGCCGAACTTGAAAAGGTCGCTGAGGAGCTAAAGGAAAATCCTGTCCAAAAGCGCCGCTAAGCCCTTTAAAACACTCTTTTTTTAGAATATTTCTAAATAATTTTACGTATATTTATAATTCACAATATATTGATAATCAATATGCTGTAAGATGTTATTTTCTTTGTAAGAAAAAGCAGGGTGTTAAAAACTATAGCCAATTGTGAATAAGTTTGGCTTTCATTTTTTATTTCAAATGCCAATCTTTGTAGTGCTTCTTGCTACAATAAGAGCAATTCCTTAACACTATAAAAGTCAAAACAATATGTCTGCAATCGAACCGATATTACAGGAAAATAAAAACCGTTTTGTGATTTTTCCCATTAAACACCATGATATATGGGACTGGTACAAAAAAATGGAAGCAAGTTTCTGGACTGCGGAAGAAATTGACCTTCATCAGGATCTTAATGACTGGAATACCAAGCTGAGTGAAGATGAGAAATATTTCATCAAACATATCCTTGCATTCTTTGCGGCATCTGACGGAATAGTAAATGAGAACCTTGCTGAAAACTTTGTGAACGAAGTACAGTATGCTGAGGCTAAATTTTTCTATGGTTTCCAGATCATGATGGAAAACATTCATAGTGAAACGTATTCGCTTCTTATTGATACTTATGTGAAAGACGAGGCTGAGAAAAATGAGCTTTTCCATGCGCTTGAAGTGTTTCCTGCAATTAAGAAAAAAGCAGACTGGGCACTTAAATGGATAGAGTCTGATTCTTTTGCTGAAAGGCTTATTGCTTTTGCAGCGGTAGAGGGAATCTTCTTTTCAGGAGCGTTCTGTTCTATCTACTGGCTTAAGAAACGCGGTCTTATGCCGGGGCTTACCTTCTCTAATGAATTGATTTCGCGTGACGAGGGTGTGCATTGTGATTTTGCAGTTCACCTGCATAACCATCACCTTGTGAATAAAGTGCCTAAAGCAAGAATAAAAGAAATTATTATTGATGCGCTTTCTATCGAAAGGGAGTTTATTACCGAGTCACTTCCGGTAAGCCTTATTGGTATGAATGCTGTGCTGATGACACAATACCTTGAGTTTGTGACTGACAGGCTTCTTGTGGAGCTTGGCTGTGAAAGACAATACAACGTGGGCAACCCGTTTGATTTCATGGATATGATCTCGCTTCAGGGCAAAACGAACTTCTTTGAAAAAAGAGTTTCAGAATATCAGAAAGCAGGTGTTATTAAAAACGAAGGTGACTCTCAGGAGATTACTTTTGATGCTGACTTTTAATTAGAATAACGGAAAACAACAACCATCTATACCGAATGAGTGTGCCGCGGCATGCTGATTATTAACCTAAAATTTATTGCCATATGTATGTAGTTAAAAGAGACGGAAGAAAAGAGCCGGTAATGTTTGACAAAATTACCGATCGCGTAAGAAAACTGTGCTATGAACTGAATGAACTGGTAGATCCTGTTAAGGTGGCAATGCGTGTTATTGAAGGCTTGTATGATGGTGTAACCACATCTGAGCTTGATAACCTTGCGGCAGAAACTGCTGCATCTATGACAATTACTCACCCTGATTATGCGCAGCTTGCTGCACGTATCGCGGTGTCGAATTTACATAAGAATACTAAAAAATCGTTCTCGGAAACAATGAACGATATGTATCACTATGTTAACCCAAGAACAGGGCAGGAATCTCCGCTACTATCTGATGAGGTATATGAGGCTATTATGGCAAATGCCGAAGCGCTTGATTCGACGATTATATACAACAGGGATTTTAACTACGACTACTTTGGGTTTAAAACCCTTGAGCGCTCTTATCTGTTGAGGATTAACGGACAAATCGTAGAAAGACCGCAGCATATGCTTATGCGCGTGTCTGTAGGTATTCACCTGAATGATATTGCAGCAGCTATAGAAACCTATGAGCTGATGTCTAAAAAATTCTTTACCCACGCTACGCCTACATTGTTCAATGCAGGTACGCCTAAGCCGCAAATGTCGTCGTGCTTCCTTCTTTCAATGAAAGATGACAGTATTGATGGTATTTATGATACACTGAGAAGTACTGCGAAGATATCGCAGTCTGCCGGTGGTATCGGGTTATCTATACACAATGTAAGGGCTACAGGTTCTTATATCCGTGGAACGAATGGTACATCTAACGGTATCGTACCGATGCTTCGTGTGTTTAACGATACTGCCCGTTATGTAGATCAGGGTGGAGGTAAACGTAAAGGTAGCTTTGCGGTTTACATTGAGCCTTGGCATGCCGATATCTTTGATTTCCTTGACCTGAGAAAAAACCACGGTAAAGAGGAAATGAGAGCTCGTGACTTGTTCCTTGCCATGTGGATTCCGGATCTTTTCATGAAACGTGTTCAGGAAAACAGCACATGGACGCTTATGTGTCCTAACGAGTGTCCGGGACTTTATGATGTGCACAGTGATGAGTTTGATGCAATGTACCTTAAGTATGAGGCAGAAGATAAAGGAAGAAAAACCATCAAAGCGCGTGAGCTTTGGGAAAAAATACTTGAATCTCAGATTGAGACAGGGCTTCCGTACATGCTTTACAAAGACGCGGCCAACAGAAAATCGAACCAGAAAAACCTTGGTACTATCCGCTCTTCAAATCTTTGTACAGAGATTATGGAGTATACATCGGCAGATGAGATTGCTGTATGTAACCTTGCTTCGATATCACTGCCAATGTTTGTGGAGGACGGTAAGTTTAACCACGATTTCTTATACCAGGTTACTAAGCGTATAACACGCAACTTAAATAAAGTTATTGACAGGAACTATTATCCTGTTAAGGAGGCAGAAAACTCTAACATGCGCCACCGTCCGGTAGGATTAGGTGTTCAGGGTCTTGCAGATGCATTCATCCTGTTGCGTATGCCGTTTACAAGCGACGAGGCTAAAGCGCTGAACCAGGAAATCTTCGAAACCATTTACTTTGCAGCTGTTACCGCTTCTATGGAGATGGCAAAAGAAGAAGGGCCATACTCAAGCTTTAAGGGATCGCCAATCTCTCAGGGAGAATTCCAGTACAACCTTTGGGGTCTTAACGATGGTGATTTAAGCGGTCGTTGGGACTGGGCTTCGCTTCGTAAAGAAGTTATGGAGCACGGTGTGAGAAACTCGCTATTGATGGCGCCGATGCCTACAGCATCTACATCGCAGATATTAGGTAATAATGAGGCATTTGAGCCTTATACTTCTAACATATATACAAGAAGGGTACTTTCGGGCGAATTTATCGTTGTGAACAAACACCTTCTTGAAGATCTTGTGAGCCTTGGTTTATGGAATGAAAACCTTAAGCAGGAGATCATGAGGGCTAACGGATCAGTACAAAACATTGATATTATTCCTCAGGACATCAAAGACCTTTACAAAACGGTTTGGGAAATGAGTATGAAGGATATCATTGATATGTCGCGCCAAAGAGGTTACTTTATTGACCAGTCGCAATCGCTTAACCTGTTCATGGAAGGGGCTACCTTCTCTAAGCTTACGTCGATGCACTTCTATGCATGGCAGAGCGGCCTGAAAACAGGTATGTACTATCTAAGGACTAAGAGTGCGGTTGATGCGATCAAGTTTACGCTTAATAACGACAAAAAAGTGGAAGAAGTACCGCAAACAGCAGCAGCTCCTAAAGCAGTAGCTGCAGTTGCAGAAGACGTTCAGCCGATTGCCGTGAGCGAATTCCAGGCTATGCTGGAGCGTTCAAGGACTGCTGATCCTGAAGATTGCGAGATGTGCGGATCTTAAGATGAAAATATTTTAGATAAAAAATAAAATAAGGAGCAATTGCTCCTTATTTTTGTTTTCTAACCAATCAAATTTTTATGGAGACCATTTCTTACGTAGAGCTTAGCCAGGACATGTTTGTATCATGGCATAAAAGATTGCTTACTCTGGTAATAGATATTGCTGTTTTTTTTCTGATTATTCTGGTAATAGGTTTTATCGGAGGCTTATTGGCTTTAGCAGGTTATGATGGACTTTTGTTATGGTTTGACCAGATGGATGGTTTGACCGACAGGGTTTTTTCTTTGTCAATAATGGTAACATATCTTTTTGCTATGGAGGTACTTACCCAGAGAACTGTTGGGAAGTACATTACCGGAACAATGGTGGTGATGGAAGATGGTTCCAGGCCTGAGGCCAGGGCTATTATAATCAGGGCACTTTGCAGGATAATAACTTTAGAAGCGTTAACTTTTTTAAGTGCCTATCCGAGAGGATGGCATGACAGTGCTTCGAATACATATGTTGTTGATGCAAAAAAATATAAGGCTGCAGTGAGTCTGAAAGACTCGTTTGAAGAAATAGGAATGCAAGAGGTATAATATGCAAGAACCCGTTGAAATAACATATGGCATGCTGGCGACCGGTAATAAACGGTTCCTGAATTTTATTATAGATAGCATTGTTACTACCCTTTTACAGCTTGGATTTGCTAAAGGAGGTGACTTGCTGTATAAAATATACGAAATCGACGGTTTTCAGGTGGGGCCGCCCGTGTTGGGGAACATTAAATATACTTTATTGGGACTCGGCATCAATATAGTGTACTACGGATTGTTTGAAACAGTCAGTATGCGTACAACGGGAAAATATATTACCAATACGATGGTGGTAAATGCCAATGGGACCAGGCCCGATAGCATGCGCATTTTTATAAGAACACTATGTAGGCTGATACCTTTGGAATTCATCACGTTTTTTGGAAGACGCCCGGTTGGGCTTCACGATGGACTTTCGAAAACACTTGTGGTTGATATAGCTGAGTTCAGGCAAGCGAAAAACAGAAAAGAGAATAAAGAAAATAACGTAGAAGATAGTAATTATGAGTAAAGATAAAAAAGGAGTCTATTCGGGACTGATAGAAAAAGACGAGAACGGCAATTACTTTTGTGGAGAATACCTGCTGGATTACCAGCATGTAGAGAAAAACTTCAAGATTGGAGATAAGATAACCATCAAATCGGTTATAGATAATCCAAGCGATAAAAGCTATGAGCAATACCCTAAGAAATCACGCGATTTCTTTTTATTCAACCTGAAGAAGTAAATTTGCCTGTTAATTAAATACGATAACACTTGAGCGGATTATTTTTTACAGACAGGAGTGAGGTAGACATCAAAGACGTTATTTTTAATGATGGCGTTGCCGTGCAGATAGAACAGTTTCTAAAAGAGTACCGTTTCAGGGATATACTCGATAAGTATGAACTGCCGGTAAACAATAAGATGCTGCTGTACGGTAAGACAGGATGCGGAAAGACCATGACGGCCAAGGCGATTGCCAAAGTGCTCGATAGAAAGCTTATTGTGGTCAATCTGGCGCAGATAGTATCGTCTAAACTGGGCGAGACTGCTAAGAATGTTGCTACGCTCTTCAAAGAGGTGAGTTATCACGACGCTGTGCTGTTTTTTGACGAATTTGATACTTTGGGGCAGGTGCGTGAACACGACAGCCGTGACAGCAGCGAAATGAAGCGCGTTGTAAATGCGATCCTTCAGCTGGTGGATAATTTTCCGTCTAACTCGGTACTGATAGCAGCCACTAATCAAATCAATATGATTGATGAGGCGCTGATACGCCGTTTTGAGCTGAGGCTTGAATTTACGTCGCCTGCAGCAGCAGTGCTGGATAGCTATTATGACAGGCTGTTGATGAAATATCCTTCTGAATTTACCAAAATCGAACGCAAATACAATATCTCGTTTGCTGAGGCTAAAACCGAAGTATTTACACAGGTAAAGCATAACATCATCCAGGCGGAGCTGGCAAAATCGGGAATTAATTAAAATAATAGGTTTCAAAAAATCTGAAATCTAAAATCATAAATCTGAAATAAGATATGATGCAATGGGAACAGCTTTTGTCGCTTAAACGACAGGGTGATACAAGCAAAAGGTTACGAAAGGAACAGGATGATACCCGTTTGGGTTTTGAGGTAGATTATGACCGTATTATATTTTCGTCGGCTTTCAGAAGCCTGCAGGATAAAACGCAGGTTATTCCGCTTTCCAAGACCGACTTTGTACATACGCGTCTTACGCACAGCCTTGAAGTGTCGGTTGTAGGCCGATCGTTGGGTAGGCTTGTTGGAAAAAAAATCCTTGAGAAGCATCCGTATCTGCAGGAAGTGCATGGTTACCAAATGAACGATTTTGGTGCTATTGTAGCTGCTGCTGCATTGTCGCACGATATAGGTAATCCGCCTTTTGGGCATTCGGGGGAGAAGGCGATAGGCGAATATTTCAAGACCGGAAAAGGACAACAATACAAAGAAAAGCTTACTGATAAAGAATGGCAGGATCTTGTGGATTTTGAAGGAAACGCCAATGGTTTCAGCCTGCTTACAGCTTCACGTCCGGGGATAGAAGGAGGGCTTCGCCTTTCGTATGCTACCCTTGGGGCATTTATGAAGTATCCTAAAGAGTCATTACCCAAAAAACCGACAGCAAATATTGCCGATAAAAAATACGGCTTCTTTCAGAGCGATGCTGCTTTCTTTCAGCAGGTGGCAGAAGAGCTTGGGCTGATACCCAATAAAACAGGAGATGATATTGGCTACGAAAGACACCCGCTGGCTTATCTTGTAGAGGCAGCTGATGATATCTGTTACACAATTATCGATTTTGAAGATGGTATCAACCTGGGAGTAATCTCTGAAGATTATGCGCTGGAGTATCTCATCAAGTTGGTTAAGGATAATGTACACGTTGAGAAATACAAATCGCTTGTTACTAAAGAAGACCGTATCAGCTACCTGCGTGCACTTGCCATAGGCAGCCTTATCAATGATGCGGTTGATGTGTTTATTGAGAATGAGGAAGCGATCCTGAAAGGTGAATATCCCTATGCGCTTACCGATAAAGGCAGATATACGGCCCAGATGAAGGATATTATCAACATCAGCATCAAGAACATTTACCAGAGCAGGGAAGTGGTAGAGAAGGAAGTGATAGGTTATCGTATAATCAATACGCTTCTGGATACTTTCTGTACGGCTTACAATAATAAGTTTGAAGGTACGGCGAGCAATTACGATAATCTTGTACTTAAGCTGATGCCTGAGAAATTTATTACTGACAAAATGAGCCTTTACGACAGGCTGCTGCATATCTGTCATTTTGTATCGACATTAACTGATGGTAAAGCCGTATTATTATACAACACCATTACTGGTGCCAAATAAAATATTTTTGCCACGAATTACACAAATCTGCACGAATTAATTAGTGATAATTGGTGTGATTCGTGGTAAGTATAAAAACAAAAAGGCCCTGCATTGCAGGGCCTTTTTTATTGTAGATGTAATTATAGATTACATTGTTCCTTTTTCGGTCTTTTTGCCTGCAGAGCAGCATCCGCCTTTTTTCTCACCTGCACCGCATGAAGCTTTAGCGTCTGATGAGCAAGAAGAAGCGTCTTTAGTTTTTTTGTCTGCTTTCTTAGTTTTTTTCTCAGCTTTTTTCTCTTTTTCCTGGTCTAAAGAAAAATAAGCTTTATCGCCTGAGTTATGAACGTCTGATACTTTGTAAGCACCGTCAGCAATATGCTCTACAGTCTCTACAAATTTCTCAGGAGTCTGTTTTGCAGCATCAAAAGAGATAGTAGCTGTTTTAGCATCAAAATCTACTTTAGCTTCCTGAACGCCTTCCATGCCGGCAAGTTTGCTCTCGATAACTTTAGCACATCCCTGAGGGCATGTCATACCGTCAATCTTAAAGGTTGTAGTTTCAAGGTTGGCAGCAGTTTCTTTTGCGTGAGTGGTGTCGGTTACTGTTCCTTCAGCAGGAGTTTCGATGTTACCATCTTTAGAAGTGTCTTTACAGCTTGCAAAAAGCAATGCAGCCAAAGCGAAAAACGAAAGTTTCTTTACAAGGTTCATTGTATATTGTGTATTAAGTTTAAACTGTTCTTTTAAAAGAGTTTACAAATTTATGCAAAAACGGTTTGCAATGCCGAGTATTATGTTGGAATTTTGAATCAAATTCATCAATATGCAATCAAATCAACTCAAATGGTATCTGTTAGCTCTGCTTTCGCTTATCTGGGGAAGCTCATTCATACTCATAAAACGCGGCCTTGAAGGCCTTAATCCCTTTCAGCTGGGGTCGCTTCGCATAATCTTTTGCGCCGTGTTCCTGCTTATCATCGGCTTCAGGACATTAAAGAACATTCCGCTGGGACAGTGGAAATATATAGCACTTACCGCCCTTATGGGAACGTTTCTTCCGGCTTTTTTGTTCTCTATTGCCCAGATGCAGATCAACAGTTCGGTTAGTGCAATACTGAACTCACTAACGCCACTTAATACACTTATACTGGGCGCTACGGTATTTGGGTTAAGTTTTCAGCGAAGGCAGCTTATAGGGGTTGTTATAGGGCTTGTTGGCTGTGTCTTGCTCATCTACAATGGAGCAATCAATAATCCAAACCAAAATTATTACTATGCATTGTTTGTAATCGTGGCCTCAATATGCTATGCGACCAATGTAAATCTGATAAAAAAGTACCTGTCGGATCTTACGCCGCTTACCATAAGCACCGGTAATTTTACCGTAATGCTTATTCCAGCCATATTGGTGTTATGCTTTTCAGGGTTCTTTGATATCGCCACGTTGCCGCAAACGCATCGTTCGATGCTGTATATTGGTATACTTGCAATAGTAGGTACCGGTATAGCGAATATTGTTTTCTTCAGGCTGATACAAATGTCGTCGCCGATTTTTTCGTCATCGGTTACTTACCTGATTCCTATTGTTGCCTTTGGCTGGGGTTTGCTGGATGGCGAATCGCTTACGCTGGTTCAGGGATTGGGAGCGGCGATTATTTTGGTTGGGGTTTATTTCTCGGCGAGGAAGTAGTTAGTATTCAGTCGCAGTAAGCAGTTTTGCAGCACTGCTATAAAACAGAAAGGCCTCCGCATTGCGGAGGCCTTTTTTATGCAATCAAAATAATATTATTGGAAATCAGCAGGTGTAACACCTTCGTTGATTTTAACCTCGCTAACAGTAAGGTCAAGTTCAACACCAACATTCATTACTACCTTGTGAGGAACTTTTATTCCTTTTACTTCTTTATAGTCGCTATAGTAAGTGAAGATTGGGGCTTTTTGTCCCGGAGCAACTTCCTGCTCACGAGATTCTGCAACTTTAAAGCCAGATTTAACATCGTAGTAGTAAGTTGTATCACCTTTTTTAATACCGTAAGCATCTGAGCCGTTGATTGGCTCAATTCCTGTTACAGTGGCGTCTTTGCTGTTGGCAATTGTAAGTTCTTCAAAAGGAACAGCGCTTGCTTTTAGTTCAGCAACTTCAGGACCGGTAACGTCTTCTCTTTGACCGTTGCCTACTCTGTAAGCTCCTTTTTCGTTAACAACCTGTTTCATCATAGAGTTGCCCATAACAGTAAGTTCAACAGCTTGTTTGTTGTCAGATGTTACTTTAGATGTCAGCACTACAGGAGCTCCCTGGAATGTAGCATTAGATTTAGTGTAGATGCTCTTAACAGCTTTAGCTGCTTTTTCACCACCAATAGCTTTAATGTAGCTATCCATAACTGTTTTAGCAGTCACACCTGCAGGAACCGGCTTCTTAACAGCTGGTTTTTCGGTAGGTTTACCGTATTTGTCAAAGTAGAAAATTGGCATTTTACGGCTTTCAAGGCCAGGAAGTACGTCAGCCGCTTTACCTACGATAACGATACGAGCGTTGTCAGTAAGGAAGAAACGGTTAGCAGCTCTTCTGATATCTTCAGCTGTTACAGCGTTGATGTTCTTGATGTAGTTCTCATAGAAATCTGCAGGAAGACCCTGAGTTTCTGTAGTAAGGGCATAACGGGCAATAGTTCCCGGTTTCTCCATGTTCATTACGAAGCTACCTACATATTTAGCTTTAGCGTTTTTAAGGTCTTCTTCAGAAACAAGGTCAGTCCTGATTTTCTTAAGTTCGTTGAAGATCTCTACAACAGCACTGTCAGTAACTGTGTTTCTTACAGAAGTTGAAGAAGAGAATTCACCAACGTATTTGTTTCCGCGTACAGAAGAGTAAGCACCGTATGTCCATCCGTGAGCCTCACGAAGGTTAAGGAAAAGTCTTCCTTCACCACCACCACCTAAGATCTGGTTTGCAAGAAGTGTAGCAAAGTAATCTTTGTCAGTCATCTTAAGGTTAACAACATTCACTACAGAGATTTCAGACTGTACTGCGTTTGGTACATCAACAAAGTTGATTTGAGAGTACTGAACATCTTTAGGGTCACTGTAAGATATGTTTGGAGCTTTAGCAGGCTTCCAAGAACCGAAAAGTTTCTCAACTTGTTTCTTAACGTCTTTTACTTTAACATCACCTACAACAACAAGGTAACCATTACCCGGTACAAAGTAGCTTTCGTAGTTAGCTTTAACGTCAGCAAGAGTAACATTGTTTAGTGTCTCTTCGCTAAGGTACTCACCAGCCGGGTGGTCTTTACCATAAACAAGTACGCCACCAACTCTTCCTGCGATAGCAGAAGCGCTTTTCTCGTCAGACTTAAGTCCTTCAACGATCTGAGCTTTTTGTTTGTCAAACTCTTCCTGAGTAAATACAGGGTTAAGAGCTCCGTCAGCCATAAGTTCTAAAATTCTGTTTGAATATTTAGAAAGTCCGCTTCCGTATGCCGACTGCGATCCGAAACCGATGTTAGCGCCTAAAAAGTCTACTTCTTCGTTAAAAGCATCTTTTGACATTTTTTTAGTTCCGCTACCCATTAGGGCAGAAGTCATGTCAGATACACCTTTTTTGCTTCCTTCAGCATAAGGAGCGTTGTCAAGCGTAAGTGTATAAGATACAGTAGGTAGTTTGTGGTTTTCTACTACAAGAACTTTAAGTCCGTTCTTAAGTGAGAAAGTTTCCGGTTTTCCTACGTTGACTTTAGGAGCCGGTCCCGGTTTTGGCTGGGGTATAACTTGTCCGTGCATATTTAGTGATAACAATACGCCGGCTAGAATATAAATAACTTTTTTCATGATATTTTTCAATGCTTAGTTTTGTGCTTTGTCTTTAGCGCCTACGTAGTCTAACGTTAAACGTTGGTTAGGGTTAAGGTATTTTTTAGCAACCTCCCTGATTTCTTCTCTTGTAATAGAGCGGTAAATGTCTATTTCAGTGTTGATAAGGTTTACGTCACCATAAAGAAGGTAGAAAGTAGCAAGGTTTTCGGCAATTCCCTCAACGCTTGCGTTGCTGCTTACATAGTTGCTTTCGATCTCATTCTGAAGTTTCTGGAATTCTCTTTCAGAGATAAGCTCTGTTTGTAGTCTTACGATTTCAGCGTCAGCTTCTTTCATAACGTCAGCAGCTGTAAAGCCCTGCATTGGGATACCATAAACTATGTATAGTCCGTAATCTTCCTGGCTGTAGTTGAAAGCACCTATCTGAAGTGCCATTTTCTTCTCGTCAACGATTTTTTTGTACATCCTTGAGCTTTTTCCACCTGTAAGGATAGAAGAGATCATGTCAAGAACTTTAGCATCTTTAGTCTTCATAGACGGAGTTCTGTAAGCAGTAACTACCATCGGAAGCTGTACGTTAGGATCTTCGTAAGTGGCTTTGAAAGCCTCAGTGATTGGTTTCTCTTCGAATTTCTGACGTGTAACAGGAGTTCCTTTAGGAATTTTGCTGAAGTACTGGTTTACCCATTGTTTTGCCTGAGCCGGATCAAAATCTCCTGCTATTACAAGCACCGCATTGTTAGGGATGTAGAATTTCTTGTTGAAAGCCTGGAATTCCTCAAGGGTTGCAGCATCAAGGTGATCCATAGAACCGATAGTCGCCCAACGGTAAGGGTGTACTTTGAACATGTTTCTTTTAACCTCTGCAATAAGGTTTCCGTAAGGCTGATTGTCTATACGAAGCCTTTTTTCTTCTTTAACAACTTCATTTTGGGTGTCAACTCCTATCTGGTTGATAACCGGGTGAAGCAATCTTTCAGATTCCATCCAGATAGCAAGCTCAAGGTTGTTAGAAGGGAAAACCTCATAGTAATACGTTCTGTCATCAGATGTGTTTGCGTTGTTGTTACCACCGTTTGCAGTAACTATTTTAAACCAATCACCACGTTTGATGTTTTCTGTTCCTTCAAACAGTAAGTGTTCAAAAAAGTGAGCAAAGCCTGTTCTTTCAGGATTTTCATCTTTAGAACCTACGTGATACATTACCGAAGTAATGATAACCGGGGCCGATTTATCCTGGTGAAGGATAACATGAAGGCCATTGTCTAAATTGTATTCTTCGAATGCCACTTTTTGAGCCGAAGCAACTCCGCCTAGCATTAGAAGTGAACCCAAAGCCATTAAAGATTTTTTCATAAAAATTAATAATTATTTTGATATTGCTAATTGGTGTGCAATTTCGAAATTTTGTTACAATATTTTTAGTTTTTTTTAAGGATTTGAATTTTAAGTGTTTTTGATGATGATTTTTTCGCATAAATTAATGGGTGTATGTTGGCTGATAAATAATAAGTTGTATATTTGCAACCTTAAAAAAATTAATTAAACCATATTGTTATGTACGCAATCGTAGAGATAGCAGGGCAACAATTTAAAGTTAGCAAAGACCTAAAAGTTTATGTTCACCGTCTTGACGCTAAAGAAGGAGATGCAATATCTTTTGCAAAAGTTCTTCTTTTAGATGATAACGGAACTGTAACTATAGGCGCCCCGGCTATAGAAGGTGCTTCAGTAGAAGCCAAAGTGCTTCAGCACTTAAAAGGTGAAAAAGTAATCGTTTTCAAAAAGAAAAGAAGAAAAGGTTACAAAAAGAAAAACGGCCACCGTCAGTCTTTAACGCAAATCCAAATCTCTGGTATTACAGGAGCAGGTGCAGCACCAAAGAAAAAAGCGGCAGCTAAAAAAGCGGAAGCTACAGAGGAATAATTAACATTTAAAAACAAAACATCATGGCTCACAAGAAAGGTGTCGGTAGTTCCAAGAATGGTAGGGAATCAGAATCGAAACGTCTAGGCGTTAAGATTTATGGTGGTCAGGCTGCTATTGCCGGTAACATTATCGTAAGACAAAGAGGTTCTAAGCACAACCCGGGTGAAAACGTTTACATGAGTAAAGATCATACTTTACATGCAAAAGTTGCCGGTGTAGTGAAATTCCAGAAGAAAGGTGACAACAAATCTTTCGTTTCTATAGTTCCATTCGAAGCTTAAGAATTTACTCTATCATATAAAAACCCATTCCGAAGGAGTGGGTTTTTTTGTTGGCCTCATGTTCTGTCTGTCATTGCGAGGAGGGACGACGAAGCAATCTCATAGATTACTTCGTCCGTTCGGCTTTCAGCCTCGGGTGCCGCGCTCCATTGCATTACGCTCGCAATGACGTGTAGGCCGTAAACCGTCAACTGTTAACTTACAGCTTAAGTATCTCCAAAAAATCCTCGCGATCAATTTCCCGTGCCCCAAGGCTTTCCAGATGTTCGTTGTATACCTGGCAGTCCAAAAGCCTGTAATTGGCAAGCTGAAGCTGTTTTGTTAAGGCTATAAAAGCAATCTTGCTGGTATTGCTCGCTTTAGAGAACATGCTCTCGCCGCAAAAGATATGGCCAAGGTCTATGCCGTATAAACCACCCACCAGTTCATCGTCCTGCCATACCTCTACCGATTTGGCAAATCCCAGTTCGTTAAGCCTGCAATAGGCTTCAACCATCTCGGGAGTTATCCAGGTGCCCGGCTGCCCGTCGCGCTTAATGTTGCGGCAATTCGATATGACTTCCCTAAAAGCAGTATTAAACGTTACCCTGAACATTTGGCGGTTAATGATATTACGCATGCTTTTGGTTATCCTGAGTTCATCGGGAAATAATACCATGCGTTCCGGCGGGCTCCACCATAGTATGGGCTCGTCATCCTCAAACCACGGAAAAATACCGCTCCTGTAGGCCAGTATAAGTCTTTCGGGCGACAGATCGCCGCCTATGGCTACAATACCTTCGGCCGAAGCACCGGCAGGGGGAGGGAAGTAAAGTTCTCGTGACAGGAAGTACATTTTGCTCTTTTCTGCAAATTTACTGTATAAAAACTATTGGTTGTTTCAATAAATAACATAAATACTGCATTTTGTGACATGATGTTTTTTTAACATTCGAGTGTAATATGCTGTAAGGTTTTTCGTGTAGTTTTGCTTCGGAATACAAGTGTATGTAAGTCGTAGCTTATTCAGCTATAACAATATAGATGCCCTTTAGGGCGTCAAAACATAATTTGTGTTTTAGCTAAATTTATGCGGGGAGCTGGTGGTTCGGCTCCCCGTTTTTTATTCTGTGAACACAATAATATTTTTTTAAGCCGTTACAGAAAACTAAACCAATTTTTCAATGCCCCGATTTCTATTACTGCTTGCCCTTCTTTTCTCAATGCCCGTTTTCTCTCAGGGCAATTTGTCTTTAAACGCTGAACAGGATACTACGATTCAATTAAAAAACATTTTAATCGAGAAGGGAATCAAAAAACCTAAAATCAAAAAGATTAAAATAGGGAAGCATATAATGACTCATTATTCTTTTTTTAGTGATGATCAGTTTTATTATTTGACAGACAGCATTCCTGATGGATATTTACAGCAAATAACTCTTTTTTTCAGTGAACAGGCAATTAAACCTAAAATTGGTGTGAGAGATTATAGTACTTTTAAAGTACATAAAACAGAATTTGAAATTACTTTTTATGAAGTTGGAGATGGTTGTAGTCTCGGAAGTAAAGTTAATATTGATCCTATACCTATTACGCTTGAGGAAAGTACTAATGACAGGCTGAAGAAGATTGAGCTAAATCTTGCCCAATATGATTTTGAAACCAGTCGATTTTTTATCTGTCTTAAAAGAATCACTAAAATAGATGCTTCAGAAATCGATACTTATTATCATGCTCCTGTTTTGTATGATACAAGAGATAATTATCATTACATAACGGACAAAACAAACGAAGTTTATAAAAAGCAGAAGCAAATTTGTGATTCTTGTTTTGGTCTCAGAATGGATATAAAAACCCTCACCCGCGATTATTAAAGCATAAAAAAACCGAAGCGTTAACTTCGGTTTTTTTATTACTAGAACGGCAAATCGTCGTGTTCTTCTTCTTTAAAGCCTGTTGCCGGCTCAAAACGGTCGTTGTTTGCCGGTGGTGCCTGCTGGTATCCCTGTGGCGCCTGGTTGTAACCCTGTGGTGCTTGTCCGTAGCCCTGTGGTGCTTCGGCTCCTGCCTTCTCAATTCTCCAGCCCTGTATAGAGTTAAAGTATTTTGTCTCGCCCTGAGGGTTTACCCATTCCCTGCCTCTAAGGTTTATGGAAACTTTTACAGGCTCACCTACAGTATAGTTGTTAAGCAGGTCACATTTGTCCTGTGTAAACTCTATCATGATGTGCTGTGGGTACTGCTCATCTGTAGTAACTACCATTTCTCTTTTTCTGAAACCGTTAGCCCCAAAAGCTTTGGTATCGTCAATCATCTTAATTCTTCCTGAAACTTCCATAATTGTTTGCTGTTATTTTCTGCCTTGCGGCAGCTATCGTTAATAATTAAAAATCTATTTTGCAAGCAGCACTTTCCATGCGGTGGCTACCTGGTTGTTGTCAAGGTATTCCTTGGCTTTCAGGAACTTTTTGCTTTCGTCGTCAGCACTCAAAACGGCTTTAACTTCAAAGCTCTCTTTTACAAATATATTAATTTCTTCTTCGGTAGGCAATGTTTCGGTGTTGCCTAATTTGCCAAGATCGTTGCCGTCAAAAATGCCGCTTTCTTTTACAAAAGCAGGTATGGCATCTACGCCTATGCCCAGTGTGGTTAATGGTTTTTCTACTTCAAAAAGCCCTTCTGCCGAGCGTGAGTACCAGTTGCCGCCAAGACGGGATACAAGGTCAATCTTATGCTGGTCTATACCGCCATTGGCATCCAGTATGCTTTCGTCAATGTGCATCTTAAGCACTTCACAAAGTATCAGGTTTCCGGCACCGCCTTCTTTTCCAAGGGCAATAATTTCGTTTACGCGGCACTCAAATTGTACCGGCGCTTCCTTTACCCTGTAGGGTTTTACGGTTAGCGACGGAATCATGGTAAATCCTGCTTTCTCAAACTCGTTTACGCCTGCGGCATACTCAGTGCTCGATAGCGATACCTGCTCTACCATGGCGTAGTTTACCACGTTGATAACTACTTCACGGTTTAGCTCTGCATTTAGTAATGTGTGTTTTACCGTATTGTCGCGTACCCTTCGCGAAGGCGAAAAAATAAGTATCGGCGGGTTAGAGCTGAAAATATTAAAGAAGCTGAAAGGCGACAGGTTGGGAGTGTTGTTTCCGTCTAATGTGCTTGCCAGTGCTATTGGCCTGGGACCCACGGCGCTCTGAAGATAGCCGTGAAGTTTAGGTGTTGTAAGTTCTTTAGGATCTATAGTTAGCATGATTGCTTTTTTGTTTTTACAAAGCTTTCCAGCACAGTGGGATCCGAAGCTTGGAATTCACGTGACTTGAAGTCGCGG
>JADMIO011721393.1_pt1 | contig 101832 bp, 68 predicted proteins | sample 8958161 | NCBI WGS metagenome assembly JADMIO01 (sample SAMN16585339, study PRJNA669376) | soil metagenome | isolation source: Crop rotation soil | place: USA: Cullars Rotation, Alabama | collected 2011 | reverse complement strand
GACTTCAAGTCACGTGAATTCCAAGCTTCGGATCCCACTGTGCTGGAAAGGAATCCGCCGATCTATCCGATCCTCTACGCGGTCGGCGGACATCCGATCGTGACGCCAAACTCCGATAGCGCCGGCGACACGCCCAGCGGAACGGGCGCGCCCGTTCGCATCTACACCTATTCGGGCCCTTCAACGGCCGCCACGATCAGCGGCGATTATCAGGACCTCAATACCGGCGGCGGTGATGGACAGAGCGTGAAGATCTATCAGAACGGCACCGCAATCCTCCCCACGACCGCAGTGTCTGGAACGCTCACGACGTATTCCCTCCCCATCACGCTGAACCCCGGCGACCAGATCGCCTGGGAGATCGAGCCAAATACCGGTTACTACTATGACGACACGAGACTGACGGGTGTCATCAACTCCGTCCCCGAACCCACGTCGTTTGCGTTGTTGTCGTTGACCAGTCTGACGCTGCTGGCGCGCCGACGCCGCCATTGAGCCGCGTGGGCATCTCTCTCTAGAGACATCAGACGGCGTTCGCGGAATATTCCGCGAACGGCGTTTTCATGAAGTGCTTGAATTGGAACTAGCGTTCCGGATTGACGGCGTCCCCGGCAGTCCGAGAATTGCTTCGCATGCGCCGTGCCGTCTATGCCGGGAGCTTCGATCCGATCACGAACGGCCATTGCTGGATGGTCGAGCAGGGGAGCCGGCTGTTCGATGAGTTGATCGTCGCGGTGGGCGTGAATCCGCAGAAGCAATGCCGCTTTTCCCTCGAGGATCGACTGGCCGTTCTTCGCGACGTGACGGCGCACCTGACAAACGTGAAAGTCGCGAGCTTCGAGAACTTGTTTCTCGTTCATTACGCGCAGCAGATCGGTGCAGACTTCATCCTGCGAGGCGTTCGCAACGAACAGGATTACCAATACGAGCGCGGCATGCGCTACGTCAATGGCGAGTTCGACGATCGGATCAAGACGGTCTTCCTGATCCCGCCGCGCGATCTGGTTGAGGTCAGCTCGAGCTTTGTGAAGGGACTGGTGGGGCCGGCGGGATGGGAAGGGGTTGTGAAGAAGTACGTGCCGCCGGCCGTTTATCAGGCGTTGCTGAAGCAAGCGACAACCAGCAAGTCAAAGGCAGGTCCGACGTGATCACGTCCGCCGAGCGCGAGGGGTTGCGCGCGCGCTGGGATGCGCTGTGTACGCGGCTCGGATCGACGCTGAATCGATCGATCGTGGACGAGTTGCTCGACGCATACGAGATGCCGACACGGCATTATCACAACGCGAGACATCTCATTCAGTGTTTCGGCGAATTCGATCGGATCCGCAGCAATGATGATCGATCGGATGCGATCGAGATGGCGCTGTGGTTTCACGATGTTGTTTACGACTCAACCCGGCACGACAACGAAGCACGCTCCGCGGAGTGGGCGCAGCACCGGCTGCGCGAGGCGGGAGTCGGCGAGGAATTTTCGAACGAGGTCGCGCGCTTGATCGTCGCAACGCAGCACGCGACGCCGCCAGTAGACGCCACCGGGCAGGCGATTGTGGACGTGGACCTGTCGATCCTTGGTCAACCGCCGGATGTCTTTGACGCGTACGAAGCCGCGATCCGACGCGAATATGCCCATGTCGATGAGGCAGCGTTTCTCGTCGGACGAGCGCGAATCCTGACGCGGTTTTTAGATCGCACGACGATCTATTCGACGCCCCAAATACGCGAACGGTTAGAAGCGCCGGCGCGGCAGAACCTGGCGAGGTCACTGTCGAAACTCGGGGTTGGCAGTGAGTCCAAGTGATGTATCCGCAGGCATCCTTCCCTCAGCAACCGGCTTGCCGGAGAATCTCCTGCATGTCACCTGCGCGTTGCTCAGCCGTGGTTGCGATCATTTCTCTTCTGCTTCAGCTCCCCGCGTCGGGTGCCGCGGAACCGGAGAAGGATGCCACTGAACCTGCAGCGGGAACGGCGATCGTTCATCCGAGTGACAATGCGGTGATGGTGTACGTCCCCGGCGGCGAGTTCACGATGGGGATCGATCGACCCGAAGCCGAGCGGCTCGCGGCCGACCTGGGCTACAAGGACTACCACGTCATCGCCGCCGAGGAATGGTTTCCGAAGCGGAAGGTGCGCGTCGAAGGGTTTTTCATCGACAAATATGAAGTGACGGTGGGGCAATGGAACGACTACGTGAAAAAGACGGGGTACAAATCCGCGCTTCCAAAAGTACCGGAGCCGGGATTCAAGGGGAACGCGGATCTCTTTCCCGCGGTCAGCGTTACGTGGGCCGAGGCGCAGCAGTATGCGAACTGGGCGCGAAAAGCGCTGCCGTCGGAGCGCGAGTGGGAGAAGGCCGCGCGCGGCACCGACGGGCGCCTCTTCCCATGGGGCAATGAACTGCCGACCGCGGAGCGTGGCGTCTTCGTCGATCTCTCGAAAGAAAAAAAGAACCAGGGGACTCACACCGAAATGGTCGGCAGCAAGCCCGCTGGTGCGTCGCCATACGGCTGCATGGACATGGCGGGCAACGCCTATGAGTGGACGAGCGACTGGTTCGAGCCGTATCCCAACAATCCCGAATACGAACGGATGCTTCCCTACACCGGCCACAAAAACGGCGTGCTGCGCGGCGGCTCGTTTTACCACGCCGACCATGCCTACTGCGCCGCGAAGCGGTTCGGTTTCCAACCGCAGGAAACGTATTACCACGTCGGCTTCCGCTGCACCTGGACCCCGCCGGCGGGGTATTTCGCGTCGCCGCAGTTCAAAGTGGATCAGGAAAAGACCAAAGACCGCGAAGCACAGATCGCGCGCGAGCGAGAGCAGAAGTAAAAGAGTCTTGTGGTCGAGGTTTGGGAGGCTCGGGAAAAAAGGGGGTCATTCGACGCAAGCGTGATACGCGTGAGGTGCGGGCTCCAGCGATCCGCACGCCCCTGCGACTTTCCCTTGCCGTCACCCGGTTCCCAGTGGTATCACTAGCCGACCCGCCCGGGCGCGTGCCAGAGGGGTTCGGACCGTGGCGTGTCATCTCAACTCCAGGATCATGCGGAGGTCACAGCCGATGCATCAGATGCTGCGGTGGTTCGTCGTTCTCGTTGCGGTCGTCATCCTCGGCGCGATTGGCATCGTCGGCGCCACAGCCGCTCGCGCCGCAGCCGATGGTCCCGCGGCTGCTCCCAAAGATGCTCCCAAAGATGTTCCCGCCGCTGCTCACAAGGCCGAGGTGCCCGCCCCCGCCAACCCCTTTGAAGCGCGGCTGGAGAAAGCGAAGGCAACGTACAAGTCGAAGGTTGACCGCTGCAAGGCCGACCTGGTCAAGGACCTTGACGCCAAGGAAGCGTCCGTCCGCGCAAAAGGGGACAAGGACGCCGTCGACAAGATAAAGGCCGACCGCGCCGCGTTCGCCGAGAAGGGCCGGCTTCCCAAGACCGTCAGCACCACTGCCTACGAGACCCGCATGAGCCAGGCGACCGACGAGCTTGCGGCGGTGTATGCCGCCGTCATCCGCGAACTGGTGAAACAGAAGCAGGACGATCGCGCGTCCGCATTGCAGACCGAGCTAGCCGCCTTCCGGGCCGGCGGCGAGATCGGCTGGACCGACCTCTTCGAACTCGCCGAGTGGGACAAGAACGACTCGCCCGCCCACTGGAAGCGCGACGCCGACGGCGGCGCGACCGTCAACTGCGGCGGCGCGTGGTCGCCGCTGGTCTTCCGCGGCGTGGTGCCCGAAGAATACGACATGGAAGTCGCGGTTTCGCGGCTGGGCGGCAACGACTGCTTCGAGATCGGCGTCGTCTGGCTCGGCCACCGCTGCTTCTTCCTCTTCGACGCCAAAGGCGGCAGCGGCATCGTGGCTATCGATGGCAAAGCGGACAACGAGACGGCGTGCCGCGTTCCGATCTTCCACGACAACGGCCCCACGAAACTCCGCGTGATCGCAAGGAAGTCGGGGCTGAGCGCCGTCGTGGACGGCAAGCAGATCTTCAAGTTCACCGGCAAGCCCGAGCGTCTCACCGACAACAACTACAACCTCGCCCCAGGCTGCATCTTCCTCTCAGCAGCGCCGGGTGGAAGCTTCAAGGTGACTTCGGCGCGCATCAAGCCGGTCGCGGGGAAGGGGAAGACAGGGGAGAAGTGAGGGGGGTGACCTTCCGTGTCCTTTTCAGCAGTCGCACGCTCAATCGCCTACCGCAACACGATTCGGCGCATCGTTTTGCTCGTGCTCGCGCTCATTGCCTTGGCGTTTACGCCGGTGGGAAGGTGGGCGCTCGTTCCACGAGCGAATCAGATCGATTCTGCGCTAGATGAACGATTGACGGACGTGCATTTTGAAAACGTCAGTTTGGTCGAAGCGTTAGGGCGGTTGGGGCAGCAGGCCGGTGTCGAGATCGAGGTGGATTGGAAGTCGATGCCGAGCGGTCGATCGGGGGCGTTGCGCTCGGAGATCGTCACGGCGCGTCTTCGCGATGTCACGTTGCGCGAGGCGATTGACGCAGTACTCCGGGCGACACAAGCGGATGCACCGCCGGACCCGGTTCTCGTCGAGCTGTCTCAGTCGCGGATTAAGATCTATTCACAGAGTGCGATGACCGCCGCGGCGGCAAGCACACGGATCTATGACCTGCGTCCACTCATTGGACAGGACATTTCGACGTTTCCGCGATCGATGAGACTAAAGAGTAACGGCGGATTGGTCTATTTCGATGACACCGCCAACCAACTCGCCGAGTTATACGGTGAAGCGATTCGAAACCGGTTCTACGGTTCGGCCTACCGACGGGTTCCCGCCGGCATTGACTTCTACGGACAGCTCGACGCTCAAATCCTGGTTTGTGAGACGCCCGAAAATCATCGACGAATTCGAGCATTGCTAGATGGCTTGTCGTCCCCACTACCGCTGAGGTCCGGATCCCCGACCCCCCGAACGACTTTGCCTGCGGGCGTGTCGTCATCGGCTTCAACGCGCGTCGATGTACACTTCGACAACGTGTTATGCAGTGAAGCAATCCGCCGGATCGCGGAGCAAGCGCAGCTGAACATTGCGATGAGCACCGATCAAAATGGTCCTACGGATGAACGGCGAATAACGCTCGATCTGTTTGAAGTCACGCCGCGTCAGGCGATGCGAAGCATCACGAACCTCGCACTCGATGCAAACCACTATCCTCGATATCGGGCTGTCATTCAGGATGCGGATTCAGGTGTGACCGCTAGGAACAGCGACGACGACGGAGCGTTCGTTGATGCCGGGTACGACGGCCAAATGTCGACGCGCGTCTACGACGTGCGAGACATGCTTCGTGCCCTCGCTTCAGATCCCATGACATCCGCGATAGGGCTTCGTGATGGAAATGCGATGTCTGCGGCGCCGCTGGCTCGAAGTCAGGCGTTCCTCGAAGAGATCATCGACGAGGAGCTTGGCTCGCAGGACATCTTTGCTTCGACAGGGTATGAGTCGTTTCGGCTAATCAGTGGGCGTTTGATTGTCCGATTGGCCCGGGTGAAACATGCGGATTTCGCGCGGTGGCTGCGCGATGTCCATCGACAAATCACGCAACCCATGGACGCTTCAGTCCAGCGGGATGTTATTCGCCGTCGGGAAGTATCGTCTGATGGGGTTTTGGACGTTGCGCTCGAGCAACAGGGATTCGAACACGGTTACAGTCAGCCAGATGGGCGCATGCAGGTCATTTCCGAACTTGATCTGGATGGAGTGCAATTCAAACAGGCGATCGATCGAGTTCGGCGCTTCAGCGACAACGCGATTTACGTCAACGAACAGCCGTTGATCGACGCCGGCGTGGACATGTCCAAGTCGATCCGGCTGCGCGTTAAGGACGTGAGTGTTTCCGCCGCCCTTCAGATCATTCTTGACGCCGTGAGCGCGCCCGATGCGGTTTCGGTCGAATACGGAATGCTCGGGACAAAGCGTTGTTTTGTCGTCTCAGCGCCGCGGCGATTCCCAATTCAGATTTACGACATCCATGACCTCATCACCAGTTACCGGCTGACGCCTACGGTCAGCCGGCCAGCGATGACCCAACCCTATGTCGGCCCAACGATGCCGATTGCCCGACGTTCCACGCTGCAATGCCTCGCCGCAATGGTGCACGAGCAACTACAGTTCAGCGACGAAGTAAGCCGTGACTACGGCGGCAAGGTTCGCATCATTGCAGGACGACTTGCTGTCAGCACCTCACGGGCCAACCACCGTCGGGTCGTTGAGTTGCTTGATGAGCTGCGACTACCGAAAAGCCCCGCCGCCAAGCGCCTGCTTGAATTGATCAGTGAGTCGGCGGCAGAAGCGGCGTTGCGGCAATTGTGACGCCCTCCGCGTGCTTCACGTTCGTGCGTTAAACCGCTATCAATTTCAACGCCCGCCTTCGATTCGTCTTGTTCTTCCCCGCGAGTTTGCGATCGAGCACGCCCACGGCACCATCTCGATCGATATCGAAGACGTTCAGGATGTCTGCGCTCGTAGTTCGTTTGCGTTTGACGAGTTTGCTGTCCTTGGCGTTGACGATCGCATCGAGCGCAGGTTTGTTGCCCGTCTCGCCAATCGCGTTGCCGAAGTAGAAGACGTCCGCCGATGACATGCCCGTGTTTGCTGTCGGGTTCACCGTCACCTGGAGCCACTGCTTTTGGATCGCGTTGTCGGGCCAGATCAGGGTGATGCGATCGGAGCCTGAGATTCCCTCGCCGGGGCGGACGCTCACGCTTGGGGCGGGGGCGGTGGTCCATGTCGAAGGGGTGGTGTCGTTGCCGATGCGGAAGACGAAATCGTCGAGGGTGAGGGATGTCCCTTGCGGAAGAGAGTTGACGTCGATCATGACGCCATTGATTCCCTTCGCGTAGCTCGTGTAGTTGGCGAAGGTCGCGGTCTGGCCGGGAAGAAGCGCTTGCTTGTCGATTGCGATCGCGGCGTCATCGTTGGCATTCGCACTCGCGTCGTTCCCGTCGAACAAAGTGTTGTTGTAGAAGACCGAGCGGCCAACGACCGTCGCAGTGCCGGGACTTGGGGATGGCGTTGGAGTGGGAGTAGGCGTCGGCGTCGGCGTCGGAGTGGGCGTTGGGGATGTCGGGGTGCCGACGGCGGGAAGCCGCAGCGGATCAAACGTCGTCGATTGCGAGTTGGCCGAATGCACGCCACCGCCGGCGACGTAGATCGCGCCGTTGTGAAGCAAGGGGAAAATGCCGTGGCGCGGCGTCTGCATGGCGGGGCCGAGACGCCAGGTGTGGGTTGTCGGGTTGTAGATATCGACGCGGTCGTAGACGTGGTTTGCGGTTGCGCCCGCGCCGGTGAGCGTCTCGCCGCCGAGGATGTAGAACTCGCCGCTGGCGAAGACGGCTCTGCCCATGCCGCCTCGGGCTTGTGGTAGTGGGAGGAGATCACTCCCGGAAGATGCGCTCGACGTCCAGTGATTCGTCGCGGGGTCATACGCCTGAACGGTGTTGAAGCCGTTGGCGACAGTGTTCGCGTCGCCACTGCCAGCGCCGCGTCCGCCGAAGACCCACAGCTTGGTTCCATCCGTCGCGGCGGCGGCATGGTTGCGACCTTGCGGCATCGAGGCGATGTCGGTCCAGTGATTCGTCGCCGGGTCGTACATCGCGGCGCGGCCCGTCGTGTGCGATCCGACGATCCCGCCGGCGACATAGATCTTGCCGCCGATCACGCTAGATGCGCTCGATCCGGCGGCAAAGGGCATCGCTGTGCCGGTCGTCCATTGGCTCGTCGCGGGATCGAAGATCTGAACGATTCCATCACTGCCGTTATCCAGGCCGCCGAGCAAGTAGAGCTTCCCGTTCACCACCTCCGCTGCGTGATGGTTGCCAGCAAGTGGGCGAGAGGGTGCGGTCGTCCAACTACTGGAGTCAAAGTTGTAGACGAACGTCGTCGGATCGCCTTCGCCGACGAGATAGAGCTTGTCATTAATGATCCCGCCGGCGACTTCGCCGAGCGCGGTCGGTAGGGACGGGAGGCTCGTCGCCCACGACGCGCCCAGCGGCTCGGACCACGTGGCATCGTGAATTGAGCTGTGGTAGCCGCCGGTCACGTAAACGCGGCCGTTGATCTCTCCCGCGACCGGCGACTGGCGCGGGCCGGGAATCGACGGGAGCTCTGACCAGATGTTCGTCGCCGGGCTGTATGCGTAAACCGAATCGAGCTCGGTCGAGCCAATCCCGACGCCGCCGATCACCAGGATGCGGCCATCCGCCGCGACGCTTGAGGCGGTGACGTGGCCGAGGCGCGCGGGAAGGGGAGGCAGGTTCGTCCAAGTGTCCGTCGTGGGATCATACGACTGAAAGGTGTCTTGATCGCCGGCGTCTTCGTCCCCCTGGTGCTGGCCGCCGATCGCGTAGACCTTCCCATCGAGTCCGACGCCGCCGATGTGGTTGCGTGGATTCGAAATCGGCGCGGCGGTGCTCCAGCTCGATGCATCGTCTGACGTCGAAGCGCTGGCGCCCAGCGAGAGCGTCCAGTGATCCGGCTTGTCGTTGTAATTGAGCAGTCCCGCGGTGCGCGTTGCGCCCCCGAAGTAATGAAGCGTGCGTCCCTCTATCGCGAGCCCGCCGCCGCCACGATCCGAAGGAAGGGACGGCCCTGCCGACCAATGATTGGTGGAGGTATCGAAGATCCAGACGTGGTTCGTGCTTCCGCCGGGATGTTGCCCGACGAACCCGCCGGCGACATAAATCAGATTGCCATCGACCGCTTGGCCGGAGTGGGTCAGCGGCTCGGGCATGTCGGCGCGCTGATTCCAGGAGTCTGTGGAGGGGTCATATGCATCGACGCGGATCGACGCGTGCAAATCGTCGTCGTAGAACCCGCCGATCACGTAGAGCTTGCCGTTGACCACCGCGCCTTCGGCCTCAAACCTGGCGAGGGGTAGCGCGGCCTCTTGGTCCCAGGCGAACAATCGCCGAGGCTCAAGGCCCTCCGGTAGCAATCCTCGCGATAATCGATGCATGCCGATCTGAGTGGTCGCTCGCCGGCGATTCTGCATTGCTGTGCGAATTCTGCCCACTTCTAAAACGCCGGCGGATGCCTTTGCAGAGGCGGACATCGCATGTATCGACGATCGTTATCGGACCTTCTGTGAAATCACCGACAGAAGGTCGGTGTCGGTACAAGCCGCACTCCTTTCCCGGTCTCCTCGGTGTCAGCCTGAGTCCAACTACAGCCTGTCAGTTTTTCGCGGTGGTCGGTTTGTCGCAAGGGAGATATGGGTTCACACTGCTCTTGATGGTTCAAGGTGTTACAGTCGCCGACGGTGGCTCGTTGGGGGCGCGGCGGTGACTTGTCGATCCGAAATCACTCACTAGAATGCGATCCGCCGGGCCGCAGTGGGTGCTGTGTAAGTCGGGCAATTCAAAACAGGCCGCGCACCTCGCCGTGCGGACACGATTAGCCTGTTCAAAAGAGAACCATCGCGCAAGTCGGTGATTTTGTTGCACGCGTGCGTACGAGCGCGGCACCCAGTTGTGTCGTTCGCACACGTGCAAGGGGACTTCGTTCTATGGATCGTCGGGAGAATGTTCGAAATCGTTCGATTCGCAAGGGTGATGCGCGCCTTCGTCAGGCAGCGGCCGCGGCGGCGCCACGCCTCGGCGGCGCGTTGGCCGCTGCGCGCATGGAGACCGAGCCCCTTGAACGCCGCGTGTTGATGGCCTTCAACGCGCTGGTGAACTTTCAGCCGGCCGGGGTGCCCGTTCCCAGTGGCTTCGTCGCAGACACCGGTTTGGTCTATGGCGATCGTGGCAACGGCTTCACCTACGGCTGGGACGCCGACAACACCGCCAACACGCGGGATCGTGACAACACGTCGTCGCCGAACCAGGCGTACGACACGTTCAACCACACCGAAAAGTCAGCGGACCGGACGTGGAACATCCTGGTGCCCAACGGCACCTACAACGTGCACCTCGTCGCGGGCGATGCGGATGCGACCGACAGCACGTTTAAGTTCAACGTCGAAGGAAACCTGCTGCTCGACGGGAAGCCTACGTCGTCCAACCACTGGGTCGAAGCGACCGGCACCGTGGATGTCAGCGATGGCAAGCTCACGCTCACCAACGGGACGGGCTCGAGCAACAACAAGATCGACTTCATCGAGATCACCAGCGGAAGTTCGACCGGCGCGCATCCCGCGATCCTGTCCGTCGTGCCCGCAGATGGCGATACGAATGTCGACCGTGACGCATTTGTTGGCGCGGATCTTGTGCTTCCCAACGGCGCGCTGAATCCCGCTACGGTAAACACCTCCACCGTTTCGCTGCGAAAGTTCAGCGACAACTCGCTTGTGACCGCAGTCGTGAATACCAGCGGTGGCGGCGACTCGATCGTCCTCACGCCAAGTGCCTTGCTTGCCGCGAACACGAAGTACGTCTTTGCCGTTACCGCCGGCGTGAAAGATGTCACCGGGGCGACGCTCACGCCATTTTCGATGACCTTCACCACCGGCACCGGCGGCGTGCCGGTGCAGAGCGACATCAAGTTCGAAAAGGTTTCTCTCTCCAACTCGACGGGCAAGGCATACACGTCTGTCGTTGTCGGGCCCGATCACAAGCTCTATGCCTCGAGCGATGACGGCTACATTTTCCGCTGGCCGATCAACGCGGATGGAACGCTCGGGACAAAAGAGACGATCAGCAGCCTGCGCACGCTCTACGGTGGCGATCGACTCCTGATCGGAATGGCGTTCGATCCGTCCTCCACCGCAACCAACCTTAAGCTCTGGCTCAGCCACGGCGACTACGCGTTCGACACCGACGCCGTGGCCTGGAGCGGCGCGATCACGGTCCTCAGCGGCAAGAACAATGGCACCGATCTTCTTAAGGCGCAGGATGCGATCACCAACCTGCCTCGCGCCGCGCACAATCACCTGACCGACCAGCTTGTCTTCGGCCCGGACGGCGCGCTCTATATTTCGCAAGGCGGCAACACCGCGCAAGGCGCGAAGGACAGCACCTGGGGTTTGCGCGACGAGACGCTGCTCAGCGCGGCGATCCTGCGCGTGGATACTTCGCGCATCACCCCGGGCAGCCCGCTGAACGTGAAGACGGTCGACGGTGGCGGGTCGTACAACCCGTTCGCGACCTCAACGCCGCCCGTCACGCTCTACGCGACCGGCGTGCGCAACGCGTACGACCTGGTCTGGACCGCCGACGGTCACCTGTACGCGCCGAGCAACGGCTCTAACGCCGGCGGCGCAACCCCGAAGACGCCGTCGAGCCTCGGAAGCGGCCTGCCGCGCATCGATAGCGCAAGCAAAGGCGCGTACACCGGTCCATCTGTCCCGGCGATCAATCCGCTTAACGAGACACAACCGGACTACCTCTACAACATCGTGAAGGGGGGCTATTACGGTCATCCCAATCCGAGCCGCTACGAGTTCGTTCTCGACGGCGGTAACCCGACCAGCGGAACCGATCCCGAGGAGATCAAGAGTTATCCAGTCGGCGTAAAGCCCGATCGAAACTATCGCGGCATCGCCTGGAATTTCGGCGCGAAGCACTCGGCAGACGGGATCATCGAGTATCGATCAAACTCGTTCGGCGGAGCGCTCAAGGGAAAACTCCTCGTCGTCCAATACAGCGGTGGCGACAACATCGTCGTCCTCTCGCGCAACTCCGCCGGCGACATCACCGGCGCGCAGACCGGTCTCACCGGCATGACCGGCTTCGCCGATCCGCTCGACCTGATCGAGGATACGACCACCGGCAACATCTACGTCGCCGAGTACGGCGGCGATGATTTCGTCGGCCAGAAGATCACGCTCCTGCGGCCGATCCAATCGACGAGCACCGTCAATCCGATCCCGATCGGCGCGCTCGGCGGCACCGACATCAACGATTCCGCCGCCGGCAGCACCACCGAGATCACGCAAGGGAAGGATTACGACGTTGTCGCCGGTGGCCCGAACATCGACGCGACCAGCGACGGGTTCCACTTCGCGAATCAGCAGCGCACCGGCGATTTCGACATTCAGGTGCGCGTCGATTCCCTGACCGCCGCGAGCGATACGAGCAAGGCCGGGTTGATGGCGCGTGCCAGCCTGGCTGATGATGCAGCCAACGTCTTCGTTTCGACCACCGCGAACAAGACGTTCCGACTCAGCTACCGTTCCACGACCGGCGACGACACGATTTACGTCCACGGCGCTGCGCCCACGTTCCCCGGTTGGCTGCGACTCGTCCGCTCGGGCGACTCGTTCACCGGCTACTTCGCGACCGGCACGACTCAGCCGACGAACTGGACCAAGCTCGGCACGGTCACGGTGAACCTCCCCGACACGTTGTACTTTGGCCTTGCGGTTTCATCCTCGGTGACCACCGCATCGACCAAGGTCACCGCCAAGTTCCGCCAGCTCGGCGACATCAGCGGCACAACCACAAACAACGCCTGGACCGCCGGCCCTTCGCTGCCCGTGAACATGGCCGAGACCGGCGGGGGGGTGATCGGCAACACGCTCTACATGTGGGGCGAAGGGAGCAGTCACACCTGGAAGCTCGATCTATCGAACCCCAATGCGTCGTGGGTCGATACGGGCGCCGATCGTCTGTTCCTCGGCGATGCGACCGACGCCGAGCACGCGACGGAAATCCTCAACGGCAAGATGTATCTGATCGGCGGGCTTGGTCAGGACACGTGGCAGAAGATGCAGATCTACGATCCTGCCACCAACCACTGGACGACCGGCCCGGACCTCCCCTTCAAGACGGGCTCGACCAACAGCGCCGTCATCAACGGTGAGATCTACATCGCCGGCGGGGCGGTGAAGTATCCGTCGTACGGCCCGGTCGCGAAGGTGGCTAAGTACAACCCGACCACCAACCAGTGGACGTCGTTGCCCGACATGCCCTATCCGCGGCATAGCGCAGCCTTTGGCACGGACGGGCAGAAGCTCTACGTCTTCGGCGGACGCGATCAGGGGCTCGAAGCGTCCAGCGGCACGGACATCATCGAGGTCTACGATCCGGTCGCTAACGCGTGGACGAGTAGCAACAACGCCAGCAGCGGATTGCCGAAAGTCCCGCGGAAGATCCGCGGCACCAGCCGCGCCGTCTTCTACAACGGCGAGTTCTACATCTTCGGCGGCGAGACGAGCAACGCGACCGATCCGGGCGCGACCAGCAATCTCGTCTTCAAGGAAGTCGACATCTACAACCCGGTCACCAAGACCTGGCGGCGCGGCACCGACATGATCACCGCCCGTCATGCGTTCCTGGCGGCAAACTATCAGAACAAGATCTACACGGTCGGCGGCGGCGTGGTGCGCGCGACGTCGTCGAGCAAGATCGTCGAGATCATGACGCTTGCCGCGGTAGTTCCCCCGACCGTGACAGTCGCCGCGACCGATTCCAGCGCATCAGAATCCGGCCCCGACGCCGGCAAGTGGACCGTCACCCGCGCCGGCCAGGCGACGCGCGGCGCGCTCACGGTGAACTACACGCTCAGCGGCAGCGCGACCAACGGCACCGACTACTCAAACCTCTCCGGCACCGTCACGATCCCCGATGGATTCGCGTCGGCGGTCATTACCCTTTCGCCGGTTGACGACCAGACCCAGGAGACTGGCGGCGAGGCCGCAACCCTGACGCTGACGTCCGGCAGCGGCTACAACGTCGGCGCATCCAACAGCGCGACGATCAACATCGCCGACAATGACAATGGCCCGGTCGTCACGCTGACGTCCAGCGATACGAGTGCATCCGAAACTGGCCCCGACAACGGCACCTACACCTTCACGCGGATCGGCTCGACCACATCCGCGCTGACGGTGTCGTATCAGCTCAGCGGCACCGCGACGAAGGACACGGACTACTCGCTTAGTCCCTCAACCGCGACGATCACGATCCCCGCTGGCTCCGCCACTGCCACGCTGACATTGGCGCCGATTGACGATCCTGATGTCGAAACCGGTGGTGAGACCGCGACCGTCACGCTTTCCGCGAATGCGGCTTACGTCGTTGGCGCGGCGAACAGCGCAACCGTCACCATCGCCGACGATGACACGCTCCCCGTGACCTCCGTCATCGCGACCGACAACGCCGCGTCCGAAACTGGCCCCGACAACGGCGTCTTCACGATCAGCCGCGCGACCGCAACCAAGTGGCCTGTCACCGTCTTCTACACGATCGGCGGCACGTCCTCGTCCGGCGACTTCACCGCGCTCACCGGGTCAGCCACGATCGACGCGAATCAGACGAGCGTCACGGTTGACGTGACGCCCAACGACGACAGCATCTACGAGGGTGCGACCGCGGAGACGGTCGTCCTGTCGCTGGCCAACAACGCGAACTACGTCATCGGCACCGCCAACTCTGCGACCGTGAACATCGCCGACAACGATCCGGCCCCGCCGACGATCAGCGTCGTCGCGACCGACAACGCGGCGGCGGAAGGTGGTCTCGACGATGGCACGTATCAATTCACGCGCAGTGGCCCGACAACCAGCCCGTTGACCGTCTCGTTCCTGATGAGCGGCAGTGCATCGGAAGGCCAAGACTACCCGTTACTCGGCGGCACAGTCACGTTCGCGACGGGCAGCGCGACGGCTGACCTGACGCTTGCGCCCACCGATGACCCGAACTACGAAACCGCGACGCCGGAAACCGCGATCCTGACGATCCAGTCGTCCGGAACGGGCGCGTATCTCGTCGGCGCGCCGTCGGCGGCGACGGTCTCGATCACTGACAACGACCCCGCGCCGCCGATCGTCACGGTCACCGCGAGCGATTCCGATGCCGCCGAAGCGGCGCTCGCCACCGGGACCTACACGTTCTCGCGCACCGGGTTGCTCATCAATTCACTGACGGTGTCGTTCTCGATGAGCGGCGGTGCGCTGGAAGGGACCGACTACGAAACGATCGGCACCTCCGTGATCATCCCCGCCAACGAATCGACCGTAACGCTCACGCTCACGCCGAAGGACGACGCGCTGTTCGAAGGGGCTGAGGGCGCGACGCTGACGATTGCGTCGGGCGCGTACGACATCGGCACGCCGTCGAGCGCGACGGTCACGATCGCCGACGACGACCCGCCGCCGCCCAGCGTCTCGGTGTCAGCGTCCGATCCAAACGCGGCGGAAGCGGGTCTCGACACAGGCACGTATACGTTCACGCGCACCGGTTCGACCGCGTCCGACCTAGTCATCGCTTACACGATGTCGGGCGGCGCGCAGGGCGGCGGCGTCGATTACGACTTGTCGCCGGCAACGGTGACGATCCTCGCCGGCAGCACGACTGCGACGCTCACGCTCACGCCCAAGGACGATGCGTTTGTCGAGGCCGGGGGCGAGATCGCGACCCTGACGCTCGGCGCGGGCGCAGGCTATACGCTTGGGGCGCCAAACATCGCATCGATCACGATCGCCGACAACGATGTGCAGACATTCACCAGCGCCGACATCGGCGGCGCGACGCCTGCCGGCTCGACCAGTGTCGTTCAGGACGGCGTCTCATACAACATGACCGCCGGCGGCGCGAATATCGCCGGGACTGCCGATGCGTTCCGGTTCGCTTACAAGCAGCAGGTCGGCGACTTTGATGTAAAGGTGCAGGTCTCAGACTTCACCGGTTCCAACAGCAGCGCGAAGGCCGGTTTGATGGCCCGCACCGATCTCACCGGCGGCAGCGCCGAGATCTCTGCGGTCGCCACGATCACCGGCGGCTTCCGCTTCATCCGGCGCACGTCGGCCGGCGGCTCGACCTCCAGCACCACCGCGGGCACCCCCAGCTATCCCAATGCGTGGGTGCGCCTGCGCCGCGTCGGCAATACGTTCACAGCGTTTTACAGCGCCAACGGCACGAGTTGGACGACGATCGGCTCTACCACCGCGACGCTGCCCAGCACGCTGTACCTGGGGCTCGCAACGACAAGCGCCACGACATCGTCTACGGCAACCGCGCAGTTCAGGAGCTTCGGCAACGCAACAACGCCAGTCGCGCCCGCGATCCCGACGAATTTCACCGCAACCGCCGCGAGCGCAACGCAGATTAACCTCGGATGGTCGGCCGTCTCGGGCGCAACGCTCTATCGCATCCAGCGCAAAGCGCCCGGTGAAACCGTCTTCACCGATTACAAGACCACGACCGTGAATTCGCTCGCCGACATCGGGCTGGCCTCCGGCAGCACCTATGCCTATCAGGTGCGTGCGGAAAACGGCGCGCTCGTGTCCAACTACACCGCGTCGAAGCAGGCAACGACGCTCGTTCCGACGAATCTGCCGCTGACGGGCATCAACATCAACGCAACGCCCGCGGGCAGTCAGACGACGGTTGGCACGACCGGCTATGACATCACCGGCGGCGGCGCCGACGTGGACGACCTCGCAAGCTCGTTCCGTTATGACTACACGCAGCTCGCTGGCGACTTCGATTACAAGGTGCAGGTCAGCTCGATGCAGGCAGTGACGACGACGTCCAAGGGTGGCCTTCTCATCACCGACAGCCTGACCGCCGGCGCGCGCGAGGTTTACAGCGCCGCCACGCCGTCCGGCGGCTATCGCTTCGGCTATCGCTCAACCGCCAACACCGATGTTGCGTACCCGTTCAAGGGTGGCACGACGTCGTTCCCCAATGTCTGGGTCCGTCTGAAGCGCACGGGCGACACGTTCACCGGCTTCTACAGCAGTGATGGCGTCAACTGGACGCAAAGCGGCCAGATCACGATCGATATGCCCGACACGATCTTCTTCGGCCTCGCCACCGCGGCGCGAAGCACGACGACGACGATGCTCGTGCAGTACCGGAATCTCGGCACCGTGTAATCGAGCAGGGCGGGATTCATCTCGCCGTCTCCGCGGCGTTTTCCCGGATACGATGGCGGGATGAGTCCTGCCCTGCGCCCAGGCGCTCGATACATCGCGTTCGCATTGGCACTCGCGCTGGTTGGCGGTACGTGCGCCGGCTGTTTTCAGACAACGTTGCCGGGCAAATCCTTTGCAGGGGACTTGGCTCCGCTATCGAACGACCAGATCGTTCTTCGCGGTTCGCTCAAACGTCACGTCGACATGCTCGCAAGCCAGATCGGCGAGCGAAACCTGCTTTGGAAATATGATGCGCTCAACAGCGCCGCCGATTACATCGAGCGCGAATTCACGTCATGCGGATACGTCGTCCAGTCCCAGCGGTGGACCGAGCGCGGCAAGCCCGTGAGCAATCTCATTGCCGAACTTGCCGGTACATCGCGCCAGAGCGAGATCGTTGTCATCGGCGCCCATTACGACACGGTCGGTGGCTCGCCTGGCGCGGATGACAATGCCAGCGGCGTCGCCGCGCTCCTGGAGATCGCACACGCAATGCGCGATCAGCGTCCAGCGCGAACGATCCGCTTCGTCGCGTTCACCAACGAAGAGTCCCCGTTTTTCTGGACAAACCGTATGGGTAGCGCCATCTACGCGCGCGAGTGTCGCTGGCGGGGCGACAACGTCGTCGCAATGATCTCGCTCGAGATGCTCGGCTGTTACGATGCCGCGCCCGGCAGTCAGCATTACCCGCCGCCGTTTGGGTTGATCTATCCTTCGACCGGCGACTTCGTCGGCTTCCTCTGTGACTACTATTCGCGGTCACTGCTTGATGACGTCGGCCGTTCGTTTCGCAAACGCACGCCGATCCCTTCGATGGGTCTGGCGAGCGCGCAGTTCGTCACTGGCCATTCCGATCAGTGGTCGTTTTGGATGAGCGAATATCCCGCCGTGATGGCGACCGACACGGCGATGTTCCGCAACTCCCGTTATCACGAGGCGTCGGATACGCCGGACACGCTGGATTACGATCGGATGACGCATGTGGTTGGCGGCCTGATCGACGTTGTCCGCGATCTCTCCGATGCACGTCCGTGAAACCACCAATCGTTCAATTTCTGCAATGAAATGCGGCGTTCATGAAATCTGAAATAGGCGAATGGTGCGCCAGCGCGCAGAGGAGGCCCCATGCTGTTCAATTACACATCCCGGCGAACTGAACGACTCGTGTCCGTGGAGACGCTCGAAGGCCGACAATTCTTCTCCGCCACTGCTGCGATCAATTATCCGACGCCAACTCCGGCCCCCGGTCCCGGCGGCTCGACCACGCCGCCGCCGGTGACCGTGAAAGCGAAGAAGGCGAAGGGTGATCGCTTTCACGTGACCACGCTTGTCTCCGATGGGTTTCATTCCGCGACGCGCGTCGATTCGAACCTCATCAACGCGTGGGGACTGGTTGCAAGTCCGACTGGGCCGTGGTGGGTGACGGCGAACGAGACGGGACTTTCGATCACGCTCGGCGGCACTGGCGCGGCGGTCGCTCCAACATCGCTGACCGTTCCGCCACCCGCGGGACAGTTAACCGGCGCCGCGCCGACCGGCATCGCCTATCGCGATCCCAACCCCGGCTTCGACATTACGTCCAATGGCCAGACCGGTCCGAGCACGTATCTCTACGTCACCGAAGAGGGCACGATCGCCGGCGCAAACCCTGATGTGGATGCGACGACCGCAGTCACCGTCGTCGATCGCTCATCGGCGGGGGCGATTTATAAGGGCGTCGCGATTGCAACGTCGTCAACCGGCGGCGGCGAGCGACTCTTCGCCGCCGACTTCCACAACGCCCGCATCGACGTCTTCGATCAGGCGTTTGCGCCAGTCACGCTCACCGGCGCATTCGTCGATCCAAAACTCCCCGCGGGATTTGCGCCCTTTAACATTCAAAACGTTAGCGGCAAGTTGTTCGTTGCTTACGCGAAGCAGGACGAAAGTGGTGAAGACGAAGTCGCAGGGAAGGGGAAAGGCGTCGTCGACGTCTTCGACGCCGACGGCACGCTGGTTCAACGTTTCGCGAAAAAGAAATCGCTGAATGCCCCGTGGGGCATCGCGATCGCCCCCGCGTCCTTCGGCAAGTTCGCCGGCGACATCCTCATCGGCAACTTCGGCGATGGAAAGATCAGCGCCTACACCGCGAAGGGAAAGTTCAAAGGTCTGCTGCGCGGCGAAGACAGACGCCCGCTGGTCATTGATGGCTTGTGGGGCATTGCCCCCGGCAACGGCGCATCCGCCGGATCAACCGACACGCTTTACTTCGCCGCCGGGCCCGGCGACGAGATCTACGGCGACTTTGGCTCAATCACGCGGGTGGTCTCGTAAGGCTGTCAGCACTTTATGTAAATAATTGAGGCTGCGTTCATTACGATTCGGCTTGTGCTGCGGCCTCACCCCCGAAAGCCGCCGCCGGAAGTTCCGGGCTACGAACCTTTCTTTCAAGCAAATTTATAATTCGTTCGAAATGTGGTAAGAAAGGCGAGCCCCCGGGCTATGGGCAGAGGGGCACTGCAACGCAACTGAGCACTTCATGTCGACCGTAGACGATCTAGAGCAATTCCCTGCTGCGCCGGCGGCCGCCGCGCCCGCGCGCAAGGACTGCTGCATGTGTGGCTGCGACCTCAATGACGCCAAACGCACGCGCGATTCGGCCGGCCGTTATTGGTGCGAGCCGTGCGGCAAGCTCGAGGTTCGCGACCGCCACGCATCCAACGTCAAAGTCTGTCCCGACTGCGGAGCGACGGGCGCGCTGCTGGTTCGTCACGATGACCTTCACGTCTGCGGCGTCTGTGCCACGATCCGAAAGCAGGAGACCATCGAAGCCGAGTGGCGTCGTCGGCAAAAGGGGTTTCATCCGGAGCGACCGCTTCGTCGAATGATCCGCATCCTCCAGATCGCGGCGGGGCTCTTCGCGATCCTGATGGCGCTGCGCTACACCTGGATGCGCTTGCGGTGGGACGGCCGCTTCGACGACGTGGCGAACGTCATCGCGCTGATCCTGCCGCTGGTTGGGATCGGAATGCTGTGGCTCACGATCCTCGTGAAACGAAAGATCCGCCTGATCGAGTATGACGCGCTGCTGGTGAAGGTTGAGCATGGGATCGTCGCGCTCGCGGAGCGACATCACCAGTCGCAGACCGTCGTGGAACGGACCGACGGGATGCGCCAGCAGGTGCGCCGCGCCATCCGCCGGATCGAAGCCGCCGCGGGCCGCGGCGTTGAGAAGGCGGAAAAGTTGATCGAAAACTTCAACCGCCGGCACGAGACCGCGGCGATGGTAACGTTCCTCAGCGCCCAGCGCCCTCGCGCGCACGACCTGGTCGTTCGAAATCGAGAAATTGAAACGCTCGCGTACCTCGGCGAGGACTACGAAACCGCCACCCGTGCCATCAACGCGGTTCTGCTGCGCATCCCCGACGAGCTGGACGGGCTCACGCGCCAGGCGATGATCTTGTGCGCCGTTGGCTCGCTCGATCAGGCCAAGCGCATCTTCACCCGCATCATCAACCTCGCCAAGCGCGCCGAAGACAAGCTCGCCGTCGCCGACGGGTATGCGAACCTCGGTTTGGTCCACCAGCTTCTGACCGAGATCGACGACGCCCACAAGCATCACAACAAGGCGCTGTTCATGTATCAGAAGCTGCCCGGCAACGAAGACCGCGAGGCGGACTGCTACGGCAACATCGGCTTCATCCACCACAAGCGCGGCGAAAAGGAAAACGCCGAGTTCGTCTTCCGCAAGGCACTGGGGATCAATGCGAAGCTGAAGCGCATCGAAGGAATGGCGCTCGACTACGGCGTACTCGGCCTGATGGTCTACAACAAGGAAGAAGGTCAACTCGCCGAATCGGAGCAGATGCTCCGCAGCGCCGTAAAGCTAAACACCCGCATCGGCCGCTTCGGCGCCGTCGCCGCCGCATACGGCAACCTGGGCCTGGTAAAAGCCAAAAAACAAGACTTCGCCCGCGCCCGCAAGATGCTTTTGAACGCCCTGAACATCTACCAGCGTATGAACCGCCATCAGATGGCGAATAAGGTGCAGGGGATGCTGGCGCAACTGGCAAAGAGTGCGGGACCGGCGTAAAGACTAGCGGCCTTATTGCAAACGCCCTCATCACCGAAATGATGAGGGCGTTTTCGTTTTGAACGATCGATAGAAGATCGTCAGCGGAGAGGGGGAGATTCGAACTCCCGCTACCCTTTCGGGCAGACCGGTTTTCGAAACCGGCGCATTCAACCACTCTGCCACCTCTCCAAATGCTCGCGCGGGCAAGGCGTCGTGCGAGCGCGCATTTACGGTAGCCCGATTGGGCGTGATGGTCAATTGGTGGTGGGCGCTGGGGACGAGATCGAACAAGGCCGTGCGATCAGCCATTCGCTGGGAGCGTGATCGTGAACGTCGTGCCGCGGCCGACGGTCGATTCGACATCGATGCGGCCACGGTGGTGTTCGATGATTTGCTTGCAGATTGCCAGGCCAAGGCCGGTGCCGCGCGACTCGCCGCGCGGGGGGGCGGATTTGGTGGTGAAGAAGGGTTGGAAGATCCGCGGCAAGACGCGGGGCGGGATGCCGGGGCCGGTGTCGATCACCTGAATGCGAATGCACGCGTCATCCCCGGCGGTCGCGGGCTCGACGCGATGGGCTTTGATCGTGATCGACCCCCCTTTGCCAAGCATCGCCTGGCGGGCGTTGATCAGGAGGTTGAGCAAGACCTGCTCGAGCTGAACCGCATCGGCAAACGCGGTGAGCTCGGGCTGCACCTGAACGCGAAGGGCGATGCCGTCCTTCTGCGGATCGCGAGCGAGAACGAGGAGCGTTTCGTCGACGAGGCGTTGGACGCCAACTGTTTCGAAGCTCGACTCGCCTCGGGCAAGGCCGAGCATGGAGTTGCAGATGCGACCGGCCTTGGTTGAGCCTTGGTAGCTCTTGCTCAGCGCTTTCTTGATCAACTCATGGTCGGGCTTGTCGCTTTCGGCGCTCTGCAACGCGAACTGTGAATAGCTGACGACCGGGGTGAGCAGGTTGTTGAACTCGTGCGCAATGACCGCCGCGATCGTGCCGATCGTCGCAAGCCGTTGGCTTTCGGTGAGTTGCTCGCGAAGGGAATCGATTTGCGATTGAAGCTCCGCAACGCGATCGAGGAGCTCGCCCGGCTCGGCAAGCGCGGCGGCGGCAGTCGATGCCGCATCGAGTGACGGAACCGACGATCTGGAATGGCGCGGCGACGGCGACGAGTCTTCGATCACGATACAACAGAGTATCGGTCTCGAATCACACTCGTCTTGATTGCTGAGGATGCAATGGAATTCGTGATGTTATCGGACGCAGGCTTGATGAGACGAAGGTGAGTCGCTTTCGATGTTTCCGGGCGAGGCGTTTTCTGCGCTTCGTAGCCCTTTGGGCAACGGTAGAGTGATGCGCAGAGCCGTCCATCGGAAATCCAATTACTTTGAGAGTCGTCACCGTGCCCTGGAATGTTCTATCAAATCGTCGCTTAAGGGCGTTTACGCTCGTCGAACTGCTCGTCGTTATCGGGATTATCGCAGTCCTCATATCGCTCCTCATGCCCGTGTTATCGCAAGCTCGGCGGTCGGCGCAGAAGACCGTCTGCATGTCGAACCTCCGACAACAGGGCGCGGCGAGCCTGTCGTACCTTCAGCAATACGGGACGTTTCCGCCCACGGTCTGTCCGGGCCATTGGCCGATGGGTGTGATGTGCGTGGCACCGTATCCCACCCCCGGCGCGCCGGCGGGGCAGTGTGCGCTATTCGCCGCGCGGATCGTGAACGATGAGAGGATCTTCTATTGTCCGACCTACGATGCGCTGCCCGGGTTCATGACGCTCGAAGATGGAGGATGGCAAGCGCCGAACTGGAACTTCACCGGCGTGGGGTATCCATATTGGATGGGCTACTGGCTCCGAGAGTCGAATGCCGGACTAAGAGCGATTACCGCGGAGAGCGATCCTAAAAAGGACAATGGCCGGCGCATTCTGACGTCGGATCTGGTGTCCAGCGATAATCTGTCGGGTCTCGATGCGAAATGGAATGGCCATCTGCTTCACGGCAAAAAGGCCGGCGGAAACTTTCTTTACAACGACGGAAGTGTCCTATGGCGCCCCGCCGATGACCTGAAGGTGATCTTCAATCACGCGAGCACGGACTTCTGGCTCTAAGCTTCTCACGCGCGCAGCGTCACGTCGCGCTGGTCAGAACCAGAAATCCACGAAGAAGCTGCCATCCCCGGTGTGACTGAATCGGATTTGCATATCGGAAATGTCCCGCCAAACGACGCTGCCGTCGTTATAGAGGAAATTCCCGCCGGAGTTGCGGCCGCGCTGATCGAGGTGATTCGACCACAAGGCCGGTCGGCCGTTCGTCTGCGCACTGGCGACGACATCGCTGGCGAGGATGCGGACGGACTTGTCCTGCGGTTTGTCGGCGACGACCTTCGGTAACTGCTGTGTGAAGTCCTGGCCGGAGCGGTATCGGCACCAGCACGGATAGCCCAGATACGTCAACTGCCACTGGCCGGCATTCCAGGCGCCGCTGTCGGGACTGAAACCGAATTCCGGGATGACGGCGGGGCAGTACAGGATCTTCTCAGTCGTGATGTACTTGCGTTCGTACATCAAGGCCTGCCCAACCGGCGGCCCGGGTTGCGGGAAGACGAACGTCATTGCGCCCACCGGCCAATGCCCCAGTGGCAGGGGCGTCGGGTAGACGCCTTTGTTCTCGCTTGCATACATATGGAAGCACAAGCCCTGCTGGCGGAGATTGGATGCGCAACTGACTCGCCGCGCATGTTCGCGGGCGCGGCTCAGCGCGGGCATCAGGATGCTGATGAGGAGCGCGATGATGCCGATGACGACGAGGAGTTCGACGAGGGTGAAAGCACGACGATGAGATCGGATTTGTAGTCTATACAGTGGAGGAACAAACATCTCGATCGATCCTTCGATGGTAAACAGTCTTCGCAGACGCTCTCTTGCGATGTATAGACCGTAACAAAAAATTTGCCGGCCGGAAGCGCTCAATGGCAATCCGGCCGGCGTGTGTCAATTCTTGTTCTGGATCCGCAGTGCCGCCAGATGGCCTACTTCACACGACGTCCGCGGGCCAAGCCGCCGAGAATCCCGATCGCGGCGATGCCGAGGACGGATGGCTCGGGCACAGTGACGTCATAGGTGCCGAACATCGAGACGCGCAGACCAGTCGGTCCGCCGCCATTGCTCACGTCGAACTGAAGGGTGTTGGTTCCGACTTGGAACCCGGAATTGAGGGAGAACTCGGTGTAACTACTGAATCCCCCGTTACCCGTAGAGACCTGTACGCCATTCAGCCGGATGACATCGAGTCCCGCGTCCGCATCGTCGGCCGACCACTCACCCGTGATAAGCACTTTCGAGAGATCCGTATTCGCGGGAAGCGTGAAGGTCGTCTGATAGGTAAAGACTCCGGCACCACCGTTGGCATCATCATCGGAGCCAGACGGACCAATCCACTTCGAGGTATCGGCGGTGTCGTTACCAAGCCAGGCACCAATGGGGAAACCGTCATCCGGCACCACACGGGCCGGACCTGTGCCGACCCCGCCCGGTGCTGTTACGACGGTGTAATGAGGGTCATTGCTCCGGTCAGCCACACGTGTTTTGTCAGCAGCGATACCCGTGCTGAACAGATCGGAGATCGGAAGGCCCTTCTCGTTGGTGAAACCGTATTGATGAAAGGCATCTGCATTGTTTGCGGCGGCGAACGAATAGGTGATGTTGCCGCTCGCGGGCGCGGTGAACGCGTACATAATTCGACGCCCGTACGGCCCGCCACGATCGGTGGTAAGTGTGGCACCACTTCCATCGTCGGTCGAAATGGTCTGGTTAGCGCCTTGGAAGCCGCCGACATAGAACGACGTGATGTAGTTCTGACCGGGAGTGAGATTGTTGAGCGTGAGCGTTTGGGCGCTGGCGGGGGAGCCACCATCGTAGAAGAAATCGTCCAGTAGGTCCTGAACATGCTGGGTGCTGTTCCCGCCGTTGCCGTCGAACGTTGCGGCAGGAGTTTGGAAGTCGAGCGTGTAGCCGTTGCCGCGGATGGCATCCGGCCCCGTTGTCCCGCCAGTATGGAAGGTCACACCGTTGATGACTAACGGCAATGCATCGTTACCGCCGGCTGTGTCACCGCCGCCGCGGTTCAGATCGACCGCATGCGTATATGTCTTGGTACTGGAGACGCCGGAACTGACGTCGCCGCCTGCTCCTGCCTGATAGAAGGAACCGGCGTTCGCTGATATCGCACCGCATCCGATGAGGGTTACGACAACTGCTGAATTGAGAGCGCGCAGTCTCTTTGCCATCGCTTTCTCTCCGCTACGAACTCAGAAAATGAAATGCCGCAATGATACCGCAAAGCGGCCGACAGAAATGTGTGGAGTAATCCTTACAGAACCCACATGTCCTGTCAACAAAAATCTTGCGGTCGGTCCTGGACTCCGGAAGGGGCATAGGAAGGCTTCGAGGCGGTCCGATGCAAATCTCGGTGCTCGGATGTGCCGCCATTGAATTGCGGGGGCGTCGAGCGCCCCCTATGATCGATCTCTCACCCGAAACGAATCACGGATGAAGCAATCTCGACGGTGGAACCTCGAACCGGCGGACCAGCAAACCGCCTCTGGGCTGGCGAGCCAAGTCAAGGCGTCGCAACTGCTTGTCCAAGTTCTGTTAAACCGGGGGATCCGTGAGGCCGCCGATTGCCAGGACTTTCTCACACCGACCTTAAAGCACCTGCATAACCCGACGACAGTGCCCAACCTGTCCCGGGCCGCACAGCGGCTCGCCCATGCGGTTCGGACGGGGGAGAAGATCGTCATCTATGGCGATTATGACGTCGATGGCATCACCGCCACCACGATTCTCTGGCATGCAATCCGTGCGTTTGGCGGGGTAGTGGACTTCTACATCCCACATCGGATTGAAGAAGGGTATGGACTCAACCCCGAGGCGATCGCGCAAATCTGCGATGCGGGAGCCAAGCTGATCGTCACCGTCGATTGCGGCGTCACCGCCATCGAACCGGCGAAGGTGGCGCGCGATCGCGGCGTGGATCTCATCATCACTGACCATCATGAATGGAAACATGCGGAAGGGGAGATGGGCAGATCGGGAGATGGGGTGTCGTTGGTCCAAACGCCCGCACCGCTGCTTCCCGATTGTCACTCGATCGTCCACCCTCGTCTCACGCCCGACGGCGCTGCGACCTATCTAAATCCCAACCTCTGCGGCGCTGGCGTCGCGTTCAAGCTTGCATGGGGCTTGGGGCTCGCGATGAGCGGCGGCGATCGCGTCAGTGACGCGTTCCGCTCGTATCTGCTCGATGCAACGGCGCTGGCGGCGCTGGGAACGATCGCCGACGTCGTGCCGCTAATGGGCGAGAATCGCGTGCTGGCGCATTTTGGGTTGCGTGGACTTCGCCAGAGCCAGCTCGTTGGTCTTCAGGCGCTGATCGCATCGGCGGGACTCACCGGTCAGAAACTCGACAGCTACGATGTCGGCTTTCGGCTTGCGCCACGACTCAACGCGTGCGGTCGCATGGGACACGCGAAGCTCGCTGTCGAGATGCTCACGACGGAGGATCCGAAGAAGGCGGAAGAGATCGCGAACTATCTGGAACAGCAGAACCGCGCCCGCCAGACGCTCGAACGATCGATCGTCGAGCAAGCCGTTGAGCAGGTGAACGAGCAGGGGCCGCTCGACGGCCGTTGCGGTCTGGTCCTCGCGAAAGATGAGTGGCACCCCGGCGTAATCGGGATCGTCGCATCGCGCATCGTCGATCGATTCCATCGTCCCACCGTCATGATCGCCCTCGACGCGGATGGAAACGGCTCGGGTAGCGCCCGATCGATCAATGGATTTCACCTTGCCCGTGCGTTTGAAGCGTGCGGCGAACATCTGGAATCGTTCGGCGGTCACGAAATGGCTGCGGGGCTGAAGATCAAACGGGAGAAGGTCGAAGCGTTTCGAGAAGCATTTTGCGCCCACGCCTCGAGCGTGCTCGAGCCGGAACAACTCATCGGCGAGCTGAACATCGACTGCGTCGCCGAGCTTCCGCAGATCACTGAGGCACTGGTGCGCGACCTTGCCCGTCTTGGCCCGTTCGGCCAAGGCAATCCACGGCCGCTGCTGTGCTGTCAGGGGCTCGAACTGACGACCGCCCCGCGCCGTGTCGGCGCATCCGGCGATCACCTGCAACTACACGTCCGCCAGGGAGAGCAAATCATCAAGTGCATCGCGTTCGGCTTCGGCGCGCTCGACAGCAAGCTCACTGCGGGAACACGGATCGATCTCGCGGTCGAGCCGCGACTCAACGAGTACAACGGCCGAACGAGCGTTGAACTGGAAGTGAAGGACCTTCAGTTTTGCGCGTAACCGGTGGCGGCGCTGTTCCTGTGCGGCATACACTCCGCGCATGGAATATCGACTCCTCGGCAAATCCGGTTTTAGCGTTCCCGTCCTCAGCTTTGGCACCGGCACGTTCGGCGGAAAGGGAAAGCTCTTCGAAGCATGGGGTGCCACCGACACCGCCGAGGCGACGCGGCTCGTGGACATCTGCCTTGAGGCCGGCGTCACGATGTTCGACAGCGCATCGGTCTACTCCGGCGGCGCTGCGGAAGAGATCCTCGGGCAGGCGATCAAAGGGAAACGAGACCGGTTGCTCATCTCAACCAAGGGAACGTTCCGCACCGGTCCAGGCCCCAACGATGTTGGATCATCGCGGCACCATATTATCCGCAACGTTGAGGCGAGTCTGAAGCGCCTCGGGACGGACGTGATCGACCTATACCAATTGCACGCGTTTGATGCGAAGACGCCGATGGAGGAGGCGCTTGGCACCCTCAATGACCTCGTCCATGCCGGGAAGATTCGCTACATCGGCTGCTCGAACTTTTCGGGTTGGCACCTGATGAAGTCGCTCGCAATCTCCGAGCGATACGGCTGGACGCGCTATATTGCCCATCAAGCCTATTACTCTCTGATCGGCCGCGACTACGAGTGGGAGCTGATGCCGCTCGGAGTCTCGGAAGGCGTTAGCGCCGTCGTCTGGAGCCCACTGGGATGGGGAAGGCTCACCGGCAAGATTCGTCGCGGCGCGCCGCTGCCGGAAACGAGCCGCCTGCGGTTTCAGGCGTCAAACGATGCCGGGCCGCCCGTCGCGGATGAACATCTGTATCGCGTGGTCGATGCGCTGGACGTTGTCGCTAAGGAGACGGGCAAGACGATCCCGCAAATCGCGCTCAACTGGCTCTTGCAGCGGCCCACGGTGGCGACGGTCGTTGTCGGGGCGCGCGACGAAGCGCAATTGCGGCAGAACCTTGGAGCCGTGGGGTGGAACCTCACGCCGGCACAGGTGAAGACGCTTGACGATGCGAGCGCGGTAACGCCGTCCTATCCGACATGGCACCAGCGCAGCTCCTTCACCGACCGCAATCCGCCGGCGGTGTAGCGCGCGTCACACTTGGCACTTCCCGCGGTATAAGCTGACGCATTCACCATTCACGAGGGAACCGCCAATGAAAATCCCGCTTGCATTTCTGTTTGCCTTCGCGATCGCAGGAATAGCCATCGCTGAACCGCTTCTCAGTCCGACGAAAGATCAAATACCGACTGATACCGGCAGCGACGGCGCCACGAAGATGACGATCGAAGAAGTCGCGGACCTCGGCGGCAAGGCGCTGAAGGTGGTCTTCGCCGCCGGCGATAGTTTTGGGGATCGGGTGCCGCGCGTAGCCGATTGGACGGCGTACAAGGTGCTTCGGTTTGATGCGCTGAACCCTGCGAAATCGGACGTGAAGTTGTCGCTGGTCGTTCGGCACAAAGGAACGACGAATGTCGGCACGCGCGTGGAAGTTCCGCTGGTGCTGAAGCCCGGGAAGAATTCATTTCGACTGGCGATCGATAAGTTCGCAAACGGCAATGGATCAGCGCCGGATCTTTCTGCGGTGAGCAAGTGGTACATCGCCGCCGACGATGGCGCGGGCCCGACGGTCTACTTCAGCGATCTGGTTCTGGAAGGAGGCGCATCGGACGCGAAGAGCGATACAGGACCTGGGCCCGGCAGCACAAGCGGCGGTCCAGCAGTCGCATATCGCATCACCGGCAAGATCGGCGATGCGAATGTCGATCTCGTCGCAACGCCCACCGTCGCGGCGGCAAGCGCCACTGCGGCAGACGCGGCGAAACCGACGAAGGCCGTGCCACTCACCGGCGATCCCGCGCGTCTGGTCCGCATCAAAGCGGCGAAGATGCCCGCGATCGACAAGCCGATTCTCTTTGACACGCCGGAGGCGGATGCGATCTGCTCGGCGCTGGAAGTTTTTCCGCCAGACAATCCGTGGAACCTGGTCGTCTCCGACTGGCCGCTGCACCCGAACAGCAAGAAGATCATCGCGTCGATCGGCACGGCCAAGCCGATGCGCTACAACCCGGATATGTCGTTCGTCCTCGTGCCGCCGGACCAGAAACGCATCGAGGTGAAGCTCGGCGAGTACTCCGGTGAGTCCGACAAAGGTCCGTATCCCGCGCCCGATATCATGCCGATCGAAGGCTGGCCCGGCCCAGGTCGAGCCGCCGCCGATGCGAAGGCGTCGCGTCTTAGCAGTCTCGACGATATCCAGCGCGACAAGCGCAACGAGGGAGGCGATCGGCACGCGATCGTCGTCGATCCGGTCAATCGAATGCTCTACGAGTTCTACGCCGCGAAGAAGACCGACGCTGGCTGGACCGCTTTGGGCGCGGCGATCTTTGATCTGAAGTCCAACAAACTCCGCCCCGACGGCTGGACCAGCACCGACGCCGCCGGCCTGCCAATTTTCCCGGCGATCGTTCGCTACGACGAGATTCAGCGCGGCGTCATCGAGCACGCGATGCGCGTAACGGTCGTGAAGACACGAAAAGCCTACGTCGCCCCCGCGACCCACTATGCCAGTCCGCACACGGACGAAAGCCTGCCGCGGATGGGCGAGCGAATCCGCCTGCGCCAGGACTTCGACGTCACCGGCTTCACGCCGCCGGTGCAAACGATCCTCAAGGGCCTGAAGCAGTACGGCATGTTCGTCGCCGACAACGGGATCGACTGGGCGATCTCGGTGGCACCCGATCCGCGGATTCCGGTAATGAATGATGAGCTTCGGAAGATCACGGGGGCGGATTTCGAAGTGGTCGTGCCACCGACGGGCAAATGATCCGCACCGAGTTGTTGATCGACCTATATGTTCTGCTGCAGTGGCGGAGGAGGAGCTGCTAATGGCGGCAGCGGTGAGAGTACTTGCGGCGATGGTGGCGTCTTTACCTGCGTGTTGACCACAGCGGTTGGCGTCGACGCGTTGTGTGTCATCGTCGGAAGCACTGCAAAGCCCGGGGTGGCTTGAGGCACGAGCCGGCCGGCGCGGGCCATCTTTGCGCCGCCACGGCAGGCCATGATGATCCCCCAGAGGACGACGCCATGCGCGATGAAGTAGCGTCCGCCGCCGCGGGAGCTGGCGGCGGCGAGGTAGGTCCCCGCGGTGACCACGATTCCGCCGACGCTCAGCCCAAGCCCGCCGAGCAATTCTTTCATTCCGGCTTTTCGCAGCTTCGCGATCTCGGCGGCGCTGTTGCCCGAGTTCAGCAGGCTCTGGTCCATGTACGCTTTGATCGTCCGCAATGCCTCCGCATCGGGCGCAAACTCGAACGTGCCGTTGGCGGTTGCAATGTGCAGGTTCTTGATGCTCGACGTAAAGCTCGGAAACGTGAAGGCCCCTTGGGCCAGTTGCGGCTCGATGATCTGAACCAACCCGCCCTGCGGATCAAGTAGCAGGGCGTTGCCATCATCGGCGAAGCGCAGCGTCCAGATCGACCCCTTGTACGCCTTGGTCATGCAGCGGAGCGGAACGTCATACATCGAGATGTCCCCTTCAAAAGAATCCAACGAGAGATCGAAAAATAACCGATCCTATTGGGCTCGAAAAGAAGGGCGGCGATTTATCGCCAAATCGAAATGATCAGTCCCATGAGGGCAAACCGGATGACGTGAAAGGTGGCGTCGGTGAGCCACATCGACATGGACGTGCGTCCAGAAGCGTAGTGGATCCCCAGGCTGCCACCGACCCAGACGGCGCCGATCAGTGCACCAAATCCTACGCCGGCGAGGGGTGAGGGAGGGGGATCAAACGCGACCGCCAGCAGCATCGCCGCGGCCAGGTTGACGATCAGTGCGATAGGGAGCTTCGCCAACCACGAGGTCCAGCGATGTTTGGATGTTGAAGCGGAGGACGAGTCCTCCGATCCGTTGATCGCGACGACGGACCGGCCAAATGCGAATCGCGAATACCAGATGAGCCCAAGGATGACTCCCGCCACCGCGGCAACGATGACTGCAAGGTAGTTTACGTTCGGCATGATGCAGGATCTCGTGGGCGCGCGAATCTTGGCAAGCTGGTGAACGACGGGTGCCGGTAACGATCGTTCATCATGCGATGTCGCATGAAGATCGAAAACGCCCAAAATTCCGCACGAATCAACCCCCGTTCATAGCGGTCCTCCGCACCGGCGGATATCATGGATTCACCTTCCGCAGTGGGTCGTAACGACAAGTCGCGCGACAGCACGTAAGTCTGTTTGTCAGTGAGGAAAAGTCATGGCAGGTGTGGGTGCGCCTATCGTGGGCGAAGCGTTTGATCCTTCATTTACCGATACGAGAACGACGACCGGCGGCCTCGCCGATGTCCGTTCACCCACGGCCAGCGCGCTCGCTTTAGCGACCGTGGTCTTGCTCGCGATCGCGCTCCTGATCGTGGACATTCGCTTTCTCTGGACCCCCGCGACCGATGACGTCGAGGGAGACGTACTCATTCACCTGGTCTTCGCGCGAAACATGGCGCAGGGACGCTGGTTTGAATATGGCTATCAGCAACCGTCGCGCGCCGGAACATCGTTGATGTGGGAAGGCCTGCTCGCAGTCGTCGGCCGTGTGACGGGGCAGTCACAGACGCCGGAGGGGTTTCTGCTGATGGCGCGGGTCTGCTCGGGCGCGTTTCTCGCGATCTTCGCGATCCTCTTCTTCAAAGCGCAGCGAAAACTCAACCTTTCGTCCCGCACCGCAGTGCTGACGACCCTCCTCGCGCTGCTGAACCCGATCACGTTCTATTGGTGTATCGCGAGCCCGATGGAGACGGCGCTGGCGATGGTCGTCGTGATGCTCCTGCTGCTTCTCGTGCTTCGATCGCGATCGGTCGGCACGGCGAGCGTCTCGGAAACTTCGACGTTCGCCAACGCAAACGTCCTCGCGGGTCTGACGTTCCTTTCGCTCCTGGTCCGTCCAGAACTCGCGATCCTCTGCGGCATCACTGCAATCGGAATGTCGTTGCGAAACGGACTTCGGCCCAGCGCCGAGCGGCTTGTGGTTTACTCTCTCGCAGTGGCAGGCGGGTTCGTTGCGTACGCGGGCCTCATGCTCTGGGCCGGCGTGTCGCCGATCCCCAATGCCGGCGCGGCGCGGCGGCTGTTCCTGCGGCTCTTCGACGCGCGCACGTTACCGATCCTTCACATCCCCTGGTCGCCGGACTCGTGGCTCTTCCTGGTGATGTTCTCGCCGCTCGTTGCGGGCGCTTTGCTCGCGTGGCGTCGGAAGGAATCGGGTCGCGCGGGACCGCTCGCGCTCGCATGGCTTTGCGTGATGGTCCTCTTCTTCAGTTTCTACTACTACAGCTCCTGGCGCGGCCGCTATCTGCTGCCGACGCTCGCCAGCCTCACGCCGATCGGCATCGCGGGTCTGCTGCACGCGCGAGATTCGGTTCTGCGCAACATGGTCCGTGTCGGTCTTCCCGTGTGGTACGCGGCGGTGTGCGCCGTCTGCCTCTGGCCTCTCGCGCGGCATGTGCGCGATGGCAGACTTGGTCATAACACGGTCGCGATCGATCAGGCCGACCTGCTGCCGTCCGATCATCCGCCACTGAAGCTCATGGTGCAGGAAGTGCAATGCGCGATGTACGACCCCAACCTGATCTTCATCAGCACTGACGGTCTGATCGACCTCAAGGCGTTTGATGCGTATCGGCAGGGTGTCACCGTCACCGAATTCGTCCTGCGCGAGAAGCCCGACCTGATTGGCTTCGGCCGGTTCTACCTTAAGGACCCTGACAAACTCGAACAGTCGATTGCCCAAACGCTGACGAGCAAGGGATCGTTTCAACTCGGCTCACTGAAACTGACCTACGCCGGCGCACTTCGAGGCGGCGGGCCGGTCCTGCGCGCCGAGTATGGCGCCTCGCCCGAATCTCCCACCGCGCTCGACGACGCCACGCCACGGTAGTAGACCAGGGCGAATCGAAATCCTTCTACGTCTTACAATTGCCCCTCCACGCGGCACGCCATTGGCATACAGTCTGGGTGATGATGCTCATCACCTGGCAGCAGATCGGCGGCTTGCTGGTGCTGGCGATCCCGATCGCCTGCATCGCGCGGACGATCGTCTATGAAGAGGTCTTCCGCGAGCCCCGCGACTGGTGCATCCAGAAGAGTCAGACCTGCAACCGCCTGCTCCAGCGAAAGTTCTTCTACCTCTTCACCTGCGAATACTGCTTCAGTCACTGGCTGACGCTCGGCTTCCTGATCCTCTCGGCGATCGGTCCGGCCCCGGGCTTCCGGTTGCTCTTTGCCGACTGGCGCGGATATGTCGTCTCGTTCTTCTCGCTGGTACTCGTCGCCAACGTTTATTTGAGCCTCTATTCGCGCCTTCGCGTGGACATTACCAGCGAAAAGAAAGCGATAGAGGTGAAGGAAAAAGAGGCCGAGGCACTGCAAAAGGAGATTGAGAACGGGGGAACGGCATTTGGCGAAAGACTGGCCAAAAAGGCCTCGCGCGGGTCGATCGATGGGGATTGATACGTCTGCACACCCTCTTCGACGCAATTTTCTTGACACGGCGGCCCGCAAGTTTAAGCTTTTATTAACTGGGGTGGACACGTCAAAACGCAGAGGGCTGAGTAATGTTGCGTCGTCTTCACACTGGCCGTCGCTACTCCATTGCAGTTGCGGTTGCGTCATCGCTTTTCGGCATAACGTCGAGCGCGCTTGCGGCTGGCGTTCCCCTTCAGAACGCGACGGCCACCTTTACGCAAGGCGGTTTCGATCCCGCGCAGACGATCGACGGCAGCAGTCCCACCGCCGACTCCGGCGGCGTGGGATGGGCCATCTATGACGGCAGCGTCCCGGACCCCACGTCGCCGCATACGATCGTCTGGGAAACGCAAAACAATCTCTTCGACCCGGCGGGCGTCAACCTTCAGTTCTCGATCTTCGCCGGCGGGTTCACCAGCCACACGCTGGGGAGTTATCGACTCTCCTACACCACGGCTGATCGAAGTACGTTCGCCGATCAGGTCAACAATGTCGGCGCCGCCGGGATCTGGACGCAGCTCGCGCCGGTTCAAGCCTACTCCTCCGGCGGTGCCGCCTATCGCTTTCAAGGCGACAATTCGATCCTGATGTCGAAGCAGAATCCCAACCTCTCGACCGATCGCATCCTCGCCAAGACCGGCCCGCTCGCCCAGCCGATTACAGGGTTTCGCCTTGAAGCGCTCCCCGATCCGTCGCTGGCAACCAACGGCCCGGGGCGATCGAGCAACGGCAATATCGTCGTGCGCGAGGTCACCGTCGATACCGTCGCGAACATCGGCACCAACATCGTCCTTCAAAGCGGCACCGCGCAACATTCGCAAGGCGGCTTCTCGATCGACAACGCGATCAACGGCATCTTCGACACCACGAACAACGGCGGCTCGGGCTGGGCAAACGACGCGCTCAACGCCCCCAACGTCGCGACATTCGAAACCCAGACCACCATCCCCGGCGGCGCTGGCACGACGCTGACATTCAAGCTCTTCTCCGGCGGTTTCGGCACGCATGAGCTGGGCAAGTTCCGCATCAGCGCCACGACGGCTGACCGCGCCCTCTTCGCCGACGGCAATGATGAAGGCGGCGCGAACGTCGGCACCGAAGGTATTTGGACGGTGCTGGACCCCAGCGCCGTTACCTCCGACAACGCCACCACCACGTTCAGCGAAGACGCCAGTCACACGATCCTCGCCGGCGGCACGCCCGCGGAGCTGGAGACGTACACCGTCACCGTTCCTACGAGCTTGGCAAACATCACCGGTATCAAGCTCGAGGCCCTGACCGACCCGAGCCTCGGCGCCGGCCACGGCCCGGGACTGGGGAGCAACGGCAACTACGTCTTGCGCGAGTTCACCCTCGACGCGGTCACCACAGTCCCCGAGCCCGCGTCCATCGCCGCGACGTCTCTACTCGGCGCGATCGCACTGATGAAACGCGGCCGCAGCCGGCGCATCTGACTTGAACGATGCGATCTGCTCGATGGATTGCGGTCTTCCAGATTGATGGTGTGCGTGACTCGGTGCCCGCGCTCCTGCGTGGTGCATCATCACTCCGTCACGTGCTGAATGGCAGGTCAGCCAACTTCCGACCGCTCATCCTGAATTCGCGTCCATCATTGGTGCGAGCGAAGACTGCGACGATCTCGCGGCGGGCAAGGTTCCACGCGTCCACGTGGCGCAGCGGGATCACGCACGCGGCTTGCGGCGCGAGGCGAAGCGGCAGCGATGCGCCATCGAGCGTCGTCGCGTGCTCGAGCACCAGGTCCGCCGCGTGGGGCTGGTTGACGCGGATCCCCACATCCGCAACGGTCACCGACGCTCCACTGTCGTTGTAAATGCGAATCGCGGTGATCGCCGCATCGCCGCCCCCGGCAGCAGCTCTAACGTGCGCGGCGGTGGACGTCGCGCCAGTTCGACGGTCCTCATCAGGACACACCACGTCGATCACGAGCCGAACCGCCCGGCCCTTGCGAAAGATCAGGAACCCTGCCGGCACGGCGACGATGACGATGACGGCGACGAAGATGAAGAAGACGCCGAGCGGTCCCCCGATCAGAATGGTGATGCTTGCGCTCATGCCCACACGCGCCGCCCGCCGCGTGGGGGATGACTATAGAACTCGAACATGACGAATCGATGACCGCTCGTCCTCGTCGCCTCATCGCGGTGAACGCGACATCTACGATCGACGACGGAACATCAATCCGGCCACGCCCAATGCAAGCAGCGAGAGGCTGGCGGGTTCGGGGACCGCGGAAATGTTCGCGAAGAGGCCGGTCGAGTCGCCGGCGATGCCATCGCCACCGGCATTGACGGCGAAGTCGAGTCGGTCGCCAGCGGTCAACGAAACATTGAGAAGATTGAACGCGCCGGGATCTCCGACAGACTCACTCTGGCTGAACAGGATCTGCGATTCGTTCAAGCGCACCTGATTCACCGTGGCGCCGCCGCCGAGTGACGCGTACGCGCCGACGATGTTGTAGCTGCCGCTGGTCGCGACGGTATATCGCATGACCGAATCGACGATCGGCCCTGTGAACGCATCATTAGGACTGCCGATGCCGCCGGGGTGGAGCAGCATCTGGTGCGATCCGATGCCGGAGACCGTTGAGCCCGTGACGTTCACGACGGCGGCGGGCACGAACGCGTTGTTGTGCTTGTAGAATCCTTCGATCCCTGCGAATCCGAACGACGCGTCGTCGTGGTCACCGGCGGGAGCTTCGCCGGAAATGAAGGCGGCAAACGTTGCTGGCGTTCCGCCATTATTGTCGACGTCGCCGTATATGCCGACGGTGAGCGTCCCGCCGGCCGGGCCCGAAAACGTCGGCACGAAATCGCTCGCCGCCGATGTTTCATTCGTGATGAAAGCATCGTTGACGTTGGCATTACTGGCATTTTGAGCGGTAGCAATCGTCCCGATTCCAAAAACCGCCGCACCGAATGCTGCAATTCGCAGGATTTTCATCTTCTCGCTCTCCACAAGCGGATCCCCGCTGAAACGCAAACCAGAGTTGGGTTGGCTGGCTTGGTAGAAACTTGCATTTATCGTACGGAAACCGTGTCGGCGATGCAAACAATTTGTTGAGGTCGGGCAAGCGAAGGCGCAATCAAGCGACAGCTTCATGGATCAATGTGATCCGTGTCGATTTCGCACTGGGACGATGCAGCCTGTTCCTCCCCGTGCCGCCGCGTTGCAAACTCGATTTTCCGTATCCACCCGCATCGTCACGCCGGTACTATCGCGCGCGAATACGATGCATGTCCTGTACGTTCACCAGAAATACCCGGCCCAGTTCCGGCATGTCGTGCGACACCTCGCTCGGACCGGCCGGCGATGCACTTTCGTAAGCTGGCGTCGCGATGGGTTAACCGATGACAAACTCGACGGCTGCCGCGATCGCGCGGACGGCGTCGAGTGCATCGGATACGAACCCGCAGGAGCGGCGCGCAAGAGCGCTCACCCCTGCGCACGCGGGTTTGAGAATCGCATCTGGCATTGCGACGCCGTCTATCATGTGCTGAAGCGACGGCCGGATATCAGGCCGGACCTGATCGTCGGGCACAGTGGATTTGGTACGACGCTGCTCCTGCCCGAGCTGTATCCCGGCGTACCGATCATCAACTACTTCGAGTACTACTTTCGCCCGCGCGATCCCGAAACCGATTGGGGGTTTCGCAAGGACCTTAAGGCGCTTGGATGGTCGATTCCGGAATCGACTTACCTCCGCAACCGTGCCCGCAACGCGATGATCCTGCTCGATCTCCAGGGATGTGACGCGGCGTACGCGCCGACGCTCTTCCAGCGGTCGGTCTTTCCGTCAGAGTATCAGCAGAAGATCCAGATTGCGTTCGACGGCGTCGATCGCTCGATCTATCACGGACACACCGAGCGCCTGCGTCCCGCGCCGCGCACCGGGATCCGCCGCCGGCAACTGCGCGTGCGGGGCAAGACGATTCCGCAGGGGACGCGCGTCGTGACGTACGTCAGCCGCGGCTTTGAGGCGATCCGCGGGTTCGACATTTTCATGCGCACCGCCCGGCGGATCGCCGAGCTGTATCCGAACGTCGTCTTCGTCGTCGTCGGCGACGACAAGGTCGAGTACGGCCACGATCGTCAATATATGGGCAAGAACCGGAGCCTGCGGCAGTGGCTCTTGGAGCGCGAAAAGTTTGACCTGTCGCGCTTCATCTTCGCCGGCCGGCTCTCGCAACGCGCGCTGGCGCAGCTTCTGGCGGCGACGGACCTACACATGTATCTGACGGTGCCCTTCATCCTGTCGTGGAGCCTGATGGACGCGCTCAGCTGCGGCGCGATCGTGCTCGGCAGCTCGACGCCGCCGGTGATGGAGATGATCCGCGACGGACACAACGGGCTGCTTGCCGACTTCTTCGACGTTGAGGGGCTCGCGCAACAGGCGGTGCGCGTGCTGAAGGATCCGGCCGCGCACCGACCATTGGGCCGTGCGGCGGAGCAGATGGTGCAGGAGATGTACAGCGTCGAGGCGGTCGTGCCGCAGATGCTGCGGATGTACGAAGCCACAATCAACGCCAGTGCTGCGGCGGTTGCTAGTGCCGCAGCAGGGCCTGCGGTGTCGTCATCATCGACGAACCGCATCGATATCGTGCGTGCGAATTAGAGGCTGAGTTCCAAAATTGCCGCAGGTCAGAATTATTTACGGACCCGCGTCACTTTTTGTCTTGTGGACTTCCCCACGTTTGGTGGGCGCGCCCGAGCGACAGCATAATGGCTGTCCGAAGGAGCGATGGCACATGGCACGTCGGAAGTTCACGCGGGAGTTCAAGCTGTCAGCAGTGAAGTTGGTCAACGAGCAGGGATACACGATCCCTGCGGCAGCGAAGAGCCTGGGCATCGACGCCGGGAACGTGCGCAACTGGGTGGAGCGATATTCCGGCGAAGCAGGCCTAGCGCCCAGCGGCGAGGGGGCGCTGGCGGCCGAACTGCGACAACTGCGCAAGGAGAACGCCCGGCTCCTGATGGAGCGTGACATTTTAAAAAAAGCGGCGGCGTTCTTCGCCAAGGAGCAGTTGTGAAGATCCGGTTCATCCGCGAGCACCTGGCCGGTGCGTTCCCGGTGGGCGTCTGCTGCTCGGTGCTGGACGTCAGTCGATCCGGGTATTACGCGCAGGTCGATCGTCCGCCCAGCGCTTACGCCGTTCGCAGGAAGGAATTGGCCGAGAAGGTGAAGACGATCCACCGGCAAAACCGAGGCGTTTACGGCAGCCCGCGGGTGTACGAGGCACTGGTAGCCGAGGGTGAGCACGTGTGCGAGAACACGGTGGCCAAGGTGATGAAGGCAGCACAGATCCAGGGCAAAGCCAAGCGGAAGTTCGTGCCGCGCACGACCGACAGCACGCATCAGCAGCCGGTCGCGGCCAACGTGCTCGACCGGCGGTTCGCGGCGGACCTGCCGAATCAGAAGTGGGCGGCGGACATCACGTACATCCCGACCGATGAAGGATGGCTGTACCTGGCCGGCGTGATCGACCTGTGCAGCCGAAGGATCGTCGGCTGGTCGATGGCCGATCACATGAAGACGGAACTGGTCACTGATGCATTGTCGATGGCGATCGCGCGACGATGCCCCGGCACAGGTCTGCTGCACCACAGCGACCGCGGCGTGCAGTACGCGAGCGATGACTATCAGTGTCTGCTACAATCACATTCGATGAAGTGCAGCATGAGCGGAAAAGGAGATTGCTGGGACAACGCCGTGATGGAAAGCTTCTGGGCGACGCTCAAGACCGAGCTGGTGAACCAGCAGCATTTTAAATCGCATGACGAAGCGAGAGCGGCGGTCTTTGAATACATCGAGGTGTTTTACAATCGAACACGTCTGCACAGCGCGTTAGGTTATCAGAGTCCCGAACAGTTCGAGGCTCGCCTAAATTAATCAGGTTGGCGCGCCCACCAAACGTGGGGAAGTCCAGTGCCGTCTTTGCGGATTGCGTGGACCGGAGAATGCAAAACTTCTCGGTTGCGCGCCGATCACCGACATTTCGAACTTCTCGCATCATCGCACGCCGTTATTCTCGATTGCGGACGAGTGAGAGACTCGCTCGTCATCCCATGAAAACGAGCTGGTGTTTAGCGGAAGTTCTGGAGCGCCGGGTGATGTTCACTGCGGTGAGCCTCAGCGCCGGCGGCCGATGGTGCATCGATGGGCACGTCACCGACGCCGGCACTCCTATGGAAGGGATGCTGCCGAACAGCCGGATGGTGCAGGCGACGTTCGATGATGTGAACGCCGCGACGGCGGGTTACTGGAAATATCCGGACACCGGCAAGTGGGACCCGACGCGGAACATCAACGAGTTCGTCGCCGCCGTTCCCTCCTGGCGGGCAAAGGGGCTCTTGGCCGCAACGCTCAATTTTCAGGGCGGCGGGCCGCAACCCAGCGGATTTGCGAATAATCAGGCCTGGAGTAATTCAGCCTACAACGCGGATGGTTCGTTGAAGAGCGACTACCTCGACCGGATGGAACGCGCGATTCGCGCGCTCGACCAGAACGGCATGGTGGCGATCGTCGGCCTTTTCTACTTCGGCCAGGACCAGCGTCTCGCGGACGAGTCGGCGGTGAAGCGCGCGGTGAACAACGTCGCCGATTGGATCGTCGCCAAGGGGTTCCGGAACGTGGTGATCGAGATCGACAACGAAGCGGATCTCCATTACGACCACGCGATCCTGCAGCCGGCACGGGTGGCGGAACTGATCGATCAAGTGAAAGCGCGGACCGGCGGGAAAGTGCTCGTCAGCACGAGCCTCAGCGGCGGCGCGATCCCGCCGGCCTCGGTGATCGCAACGTCCGACTTCATCTTGCTTCACGGCAACGGTCAGTCTGCTACGGCGATCACGAAGATGATTCAGAAAGTTCGGGCGAGGACGTCAAAGGCGATCGTCTTCAATGAAGACTCGACGAACCTCGACAACTTTCACGCCGCGATGAAGGCCGGAGCATCGTGGGGGTACTACGACCAGGGTGACGCGGCAGGGCACGGCTTTCAGACGCCGGCAGTCAACTGGACGATCAACACCCCATCGAAGCGGGCGTTCTTCGACGACCTTGCATCGCTAAGCATACCGTCATCTCCCGTCGCGTCGATTGCGTCGCTCAAGCTGATCGATGCCGACAGTGGGGTCATCCTTGGCGATCTCACCGACGGACAGGTCATCGACGCGAGACCGTTTCCCAACCGCCGGCTTGCGGTTGTTGCGACCACAAGCGGCTCGGGGAAGGTGGGAAGCGTGCGCTTCGACTTCGATGGCGTGAAGCGATTCAAGATAGAGAACGCAGCGCCCTATTCTCTCTTTGGGGACACCAGCAGGGGCAAACCGCGCGGCCGCGTGCTGAAGGGGGGCAAACATACGCTAACGGTGCGAGCCTACGCGCAGTCAGGGGCGGCGGGGACGGCGGGATCGGTCCGGACGGTGAATTTCCGCCTATTGACGTGAGCCGCTTGCCATCCGACCGTAAGATTCCCGTCCATGCCCGCAAGCGACCCGATTCAGATCCTCCTTGCTCACGACCATTGGGCCAGCGAGCAGATTCTCAATGCCTGCGCTGCGCTCACGTCCGATCAATTTCATCGGCGGTTCGACATCGGGCCTGGGTCGCTGCACGACACGCTCGCGCACTTGATCAGTGCGATGCGAACGTGGACGGACACGCTCGTCGGGCGCGAGCATCGTCCGCGGCCGGACGAGGACGGGCAGCGACGATCCGTGGAGCAGTTTCGCACGCTGCTCGAAGAGTCGTGCGCCGAGTTCGCGAGCGAGGTCCGGCGCGGCCCGCTCGATCCGATCGTCACCCGCCGGCTGCGGACGGGAAAAACCACCCAGATCACGCGCGGCGCTGTTCTATCCCACGTCGTAACCCACGGAATGCACCATCGCGCCCAATGCCTGAACATGCTGCGGCAATTGGGCGTCAAGCCGCTGCCGCCAAGCAGTGTGATGGAGTGGACGTGGCTGGGGGAAGCGAGGTGAGTTTAGAGTTTAACCTCAAGGCAACGCCCTGCGCAAGTTCACGCAGGCGTTGCCCCGCGGCTAACTCATTTCACTTCACACACGTATAACTTCTGAGCATTAAAGTGTCGCAGCCTTACAGCGCCGCAATCAACTCTTTCGCCACGTGCCTGACCTGTGCTTCCGTTAGTTCCGGATAGATCGGCAACGCGAGCACTTCGTTGCACGCCCGTTCGGTCTCCGGGAGGTCGCCGGCCTTCACGCCTAAGTACGCGAAGCATTCCTGCAGGTGCAGCGGCAGGGGGTAGTAGATCGCCGAGCCGATCTTGCGGTCGGCGAGGCGCTGCTTGACGGCGTCGCGCTTGCCGCCGGGGATGCGAATGACGTATTGGTTGTAAATGCTCCAGTTGCCTTCTTCGATAAACGGCGTCACCACACCGGTGCCGGCGAGGAGCTTGTTATAAAGGGCGGCGTTTTTGCGCCGGGCTTCGTGCCAGGTGTTGAGGTATTTTAGCTTGACGCTCAGCACCGCCGCCTGGATCGCGGCCATGCGGAACATGCCGCCGATCATTTTGTGGAAATACTGGTGGCCGGAGCCGTGGACGCGCAGGAGACGGCAGTCATTTGCGAACCCGTCGTCATTCGTGAGGATCGCGCCGGCATCCCCAAACGCGCCCAGGTTTTTCGTCGGGTAGAAGCTGAGGCACCCCGCGAAACCGATTGCGCCAGCGGACTGCCCATGTCGCTTCGCGCCGATCGCCTGGGCGGCGTCTTCGATCACCTTCAGGCCGTGCTTCGCCGCGATCGCCTGGATCGGCTCCATATTCGCGACTTGTCCGAACAGGTGAACCGGCATGATCGCCTTCGTTCGCTTGGTGATCTTCGCTTCGATCTTCGACGGGTCGATGTTGTAGGTGCGTGGATCGATGTCGACGAAGACCGGCTTGGCGCAGACGCGCGCGATGCAGCCGGCGGTCGCGAAAAACGTGAACGATGGGCAGATGACCTCATCGTCGGCTTTGATCTTGAGCGCCATCAGCGAGCAGAGGATTGCATCCGTGCCGCTGCTGACGCCGATCGCGTGTTTGGCGCCGCTGTATTCGGCGAGGCTGCGCTCGAACCGCTCGACATGCGGGCCGAGGATCAGCGACTGCGTATCGCACACCTCGTCGATCGCCTTGCGGATCTCGTTGCGAATGGGGAGATACTGCCCCTGAAGATCGAGCAGCTTGACCTCGGTGACGTCTGCATCCATGCGATTACACTTCCCTTCTTTCGGATTCCTGATCTATATCCTAATCGTAGTCCCAATCTTAATCTGCCTGACCGCGCCGACCAGCAGCAAACAAGATTAGGATTACGATTAGGATTAAGATTAGGATCAAAGCAGAAGGAGACCAAATGAACCGCCGACGTTTCATGATCGGGACGGGATGCATCGCGTCGTTGTGCCTGGCCTTCGCATCGCTGAGCGCAATCGCGTTTCTCGAACCCCCGGTGAAAAGAGAACTGCCGCCCGGCGCGGAAGGGGCGAAGGAGCGATTGAATACGTCCCCGCGCCACGGTGAGTGGGCGGAGATCGAGGTGCCGGGGATAAAGCAGAAGATGAAGGCGTTCGTGGTCTATCCCGAGATCAAAGAGAAGGCCCCGGTCGTAATTGTGATTCAGGAGATCTTCGGCTTAAGCGATTGGATCCGCAGCGTCGCTGACCAGCTCGCCGCGGACGGGTTCATCGCGATTGCGCCGGATATGCTCAGTGGCAAAGGCCCCAACGGCGGCGGGACGGAAGCCTTTGGTTCTGTCGATGACGTCCGCAAAGCGGTCATGGGCCTCAAGAACGACGACGTGAAGGCGATGCTCGACGCGACGCGCGCGTACGGGATCAAACTTCCCGCCGCGAACGGAAAGTCCGCGACGATCGGCTTCTGCTGGGGCGGCGGGGCGAGCTTCCGTTACGCCACGCAGCAGCCCGAGCTTAATGCTGCGGTCGTCTATTACGGCACGAGCCCTGAGGCCGGCTACGACAAGATTAAATGCCCCGTGCTGGGCTGCTACGGCGGCAATGATGAGCGCGTAAACGCAACGATCCCCAAAGCCGAGGCGGCGATGAAAGAGGCGAAGCAGAGTTACTCGCCAAACAAGTTCGAAAATGCCGGCCACGGGTTTTTGCGTCAGCAGGATGGGCCGAAGGACCACCCCGGCGCGAACCAGAAGGCCGCCGAGGCAGCCTGGCCGAAGACGATCGAGTTTTTACGCGATAACACCAAGTAAGCCAGCAAAGCCGGATTTATTGCGCGAGGCGGCGCTACCGCGTATTTGCGCCGTACGGATCGCCTTCCGCTGCCTTCTTCGCCGCCAAGGCGATTGGGATCGCGATCCACGCGACCAATGCGGTGATGAGGACGGTTCCGATGCTCGCGCGAAGCAGGCGCGACGAAACCGGAATGCTCGCGGCGATCGCGATGAGAAATGGTGCGGTCAGAAGCAGCGCTGCGTTCAGCCGGCTGATTCCCGGGTCCGGATAGAGATGACCGCCGACGAGCAGGCCGCTCAGAAGCGCGATCCCGACGATCGCGATGGGCCGTGTCGGTTGCGTGCCGGTTCTGACGATCAGTGAGAGGGGCACAAGGGACGCTGCCGCGGCGAGTCCGTAGATGCCGACGATGCGCAGGTTCGACGACAGCACAACAATCCCCGTCGCGGCGAAGAGGATCGAGAGGGCGACGAGGACCGGCCCCGCGCCCAGTTTCGTCTCCGCGAATCGCAATGCAGCACAGAGTGCGACGCCCATCGCTGCGACTGAAATCGAGAGAGTCCAAAGCTGGGAGATCGAGACGGTTGCCGGCGACAGTGGCCGCGCGATCAGGTAAGCGACAAGTCCCGCGATCGCGCTCAGCAAAAATCCCCATCGCGACGAGACGAACGCGTCAATCAATCCGAGAATGATCGCGGGGATCGCCGCCCACAGAAGCCAGTCGGTTCCGTCGGCGGGCGGCAGTCCCGGATTGCCGGAGATGAGAAACGCGCCCGTGAGAAATCCCGCGCCGATCGCAACCGGCATCGGCCACGTCCATCGGCGCCAGCGTCCGAGCAGGGCGACGATCGTGCTGACGATCGCGGGCACGACGATGGCGCGAAGGATGTCTTGTGCGTTGACCACAACACCGGGCTGATTACCCGGCCGTCCCTTCCATCGCGACGATCACCCGCACTTCATCGCCGATCATGCCGGGCATCCCTTTGAATTTGAAGTCGCTCATCTTGAGGTTGAACGTCGCCTCGATACCTGCGCGCGGCGTGCCGGGTGGGAACTGGCCTTTGCCGACGTACTCGACCGGGACGGTGACCGACTTGGTGACGCCATGAATCGTGAGGTCGCCGGTGACGTCCAGCACGTTCCGATTCCCTTCCTGCACTGACGTATTTGGTGATTTCTTCACCGCCGTGCTCTTGAACGTGATCGTCGGATATTGCTTGGCGTTGAAAAAGTCGGGGCTCTTGAGGTGTGCGTCGCGCTTCTCGTTATGCGTGTCGACGTTCGCGACGGCGATCTCGACGCTGAACGTGCTTTTGGTCAGGTCCGATTCATCGATCGAAAACGAGCCGCTCGGATCGTTGAAGCGGCCCCAGACATAGCCGACGTTCGCATGATGCACACGGAAGACGGCCGACGAGTGAACCGGGTCCACCGTGTAGGTGTCCGCCGCTTGGGCGAGCGCGCCGATCGCAAGGATTGCGGTCAGGGAAAGCATCGTGAAGCGGGAAATGGATTTCATGGCCAATGGGCTCCTTCTTGAGGGGAATTTGTCAGTATCGCAAAAGGTTGCAGATTGTAGACCGCTCGAAGAGACGGAAGAAAAGCGGCCGGACATTCGCGGCGGATGGGCAATCCGCGTAAGATCAATGGGCTATGGATTGGCCGACGACGGGAGCGGGTTCCCGCGTCGATTGTGGCGTCCGCGCGCAACGCCGGGCGAACCACGTTTTGAGGGTTTGGCGGTACTGTATCGGTCCGCATTGTTGACCTCACCCACATACGGGATATTCGCGCTCATGAATCAACGCAGATTTCTGCTCATCGTCGGTCTGTTGTTTGCCGCCGGCCTGCTCGTCGCGATGCGCGGCGCGTTTGCCGCGCCGGAGTCTTCTTCGCTGGAACTGAAGAAGGGTGACCACATCGCGATCGTCGGCAACGCCACGCCCGATCGGATGCAGCACAGCGGATACTTCGAGACGCTGCTGTACGCGAAGTTTCCCGAGCACGATCTGGTCGTGCGAAACCTGTCTGCGTCCGGCGATGAAGTCGTCACGCGGCACCGCTCCGAGAACTTCGGCAGCCCCGACGATTGGCTCAAGAAAGTAAAGGCTGACGTCGTCTTCGGTTTCTTCGGCTTCAACGAATCGTTTCAGGGTGAGGCGGGCCTTTCGAAGTTTCGGCAGGACCTTGATGCGTACGTCAAGCACATTCGCACGACCGATTTCAGTGGCAATGGCCCCGCGCGCATCGTCCTGTTCTCGCCGATCGCGAACGAAAAGACGCCGGACCCGAATCTCGCCGATCCCGCGCCGACGAACGCGAACTTGAAGCTTTACTCGCTGGCGATCGCGGAGGTCGCGAACGCAAACAAGGTCCCTTTCATCGACCTGCTGAACCCATCAGCCAAGCTCTACACCGACGCCGCCAAGGCGGGCAAGCCGCTCACGATCAATGGCTTTTTGCTCACGCCTGAAGGCGACCGTCAGGTTGCGCCGGTGATGATTCAGTCCCTCTTTGGAAGCCCCGCGCCCGCTGGCGATTTCGAGAAGCTTCGCGCCGCGGTGAACGAAAAGAGCTGGCAGTGGCATCAGCGATATCGAACCGTTGACGGCTACAACGTCTACGGCGGTCGTTCGCAGATGGAGTACGTCTCCGGCCCCAATGGCCCGAAGATTAAGAACTACAAGGTCATGCAGGAGGAGATGACCCAGCGCGACGTCCTGACCGCCAATCGCGACAAGGTGATTTGGGCGGCGATCAAGGGGCAGACGCTCAAGCCGGATGACTCCAACCTGCCGCCGGTGACGAAGGTCGAGTCGAACATTGCCGGCCCGAATCCGGACCGCAGCTTCAAGTTCCTTAGCGGTGAAGAAGCGATTACGAAGATGAAGACGGCGACGGGCACGAAGGTGAACCTCTTCGCCAGTGAAGAGCAGTTCCCCGAGCTGGTGAATCCCGTGCAGATGGCGTGGGACACGAAAGGACGATTGTGGGTCGCCGCGTGGCGGAATTATCCCGAGCGCACGCCCACCTCCACCGTCGGCGACAGCCTGCTCGTCTTCGAGGACACGAATGGCGATGGCAAGGCCGACAAGTGCACACACTTCGCCGATGACCTCAACTGCCCGACCGGCTTTCAATTCTGGAAAGATGGCGTGCTGGTCATGCAGGCGCCGGACCTCTGGTTCCTGCGCGACACGGATGGTGATGGCAAGTGGGACCAGAAGACCGTCGTGCTTATGGGCATGGACAGTGCCGACTCGCACCACACCACCAACGCGATGGCACTCGATCCGGGTGGGGCCGTCTATCTCAGCGACGGCGTCTTCCACCGCACGCAGGTCGAAACCGCCAGCGGGCCGGTGCGAAATGAGGATGCGAGCATCTATCGTTTCGAACCGATGACGTTCAAGTTCGAACGGTACATTCCCTATGGCTTTGCCAATCCGCACGGCAAGGTGTTTGACTACTGGGGCAACGATCTCATCACCGACGCAACCGGCAACAACACCTACTTCGGCCCGGCGTTCAGCGGATACATCGACTATCCGGCCAAGCACGATGGGATGAAGGAATTCTGGAACCGGCCGAGCCGCCCGTGCCCCGGCACGGCGATCGTGACCAGCAAGAACTTTCCGCCGGAGTGGCAGGGAAATTTCCTCAACTGCAACGTGATCAGCTTCCAGGGAATCTATCGCGTGAAGGTGTCGGAGGATGGCTCGGGGCTGAAGGGCGAGACGCTCGAAGACCTCATCTCATCGTCCGATCCCAATTTCCGCCCGACCGGCGTGAGCGTCGGCGCGGACGGCGCGCTGTACGTGATCGACTGGCAGAACCCGATCATCGGGCATCTTCAGCATCACTTGCGCGATCCCAACCGCGACCACGCGCACGGACGCATTTATCGAATCACCTTCGAAGGCCGCCCGCTCGCGACGCCGCCGAAGATCGATGGGCAGCCGGTGAACGCGCTGCTCGAATTGCTCAAGCAGCCCGAGAACGACACACGCACGCTCGCGAAGGTCGAACTGAGCAAGCATGATCCGAAGGAAGTGATCGCGGCGGTGAAGCATTGGGTGTCTTCGCTCGACAAGAACGACCCGGCGTACGAGCACCATGTCACCGAGGCGTTATGGGTGCATCAGTGGATGAACGTCGTCGACGTCGATCTGCTGAAGCGCGTGCTGCGCTCGCCCGATGCGCATGCCCGTGCCGCCGCGACACGTGTGCTTTGCTATTGGCGTGATCGCGTCACCGATGTGCTGCCCCTTTTGAAGGTACAGGCCGATGACGAAAGCCCCCGCGTGCGCCTCGAAGCTGTGCGTGCGGCGAGCTTTTTCAAGAGCGCGGGCGCTGTTGACGTCGCGCTGATGAGCCTGAAGCGTCCGAGCGACTATTACCTTGGCTACACGCTCAAAGAGACGATGAAGCAGCTCGACCCGATCTGGCGCAAGGCGCTGGCGGCGGGTGAGCCGCTGGCGGTCGATAATCCTGCCGGCATCAACTACCTCATTGGCACGGTGAAGACGGCGGACCTGGCGAAGCTTCCGCAAACGGCCGGAGTCCTCCAGGCGATGATGCTGCGGCCTGATGTCGCCGATGCGGATCGCGCGTCGGCGCTTACCGAAGTCGCAAAGCAGCGCGGCGTCACCCGCGCGGTGGTGTTACTTAATACGATAGATGGATTGGGACGCGCTGCCGCGGCGAGTGGTGATGCGGCGCGCCTGGCTCGCATGCTCCCGGGCCAGTCCATCGAAGACCTCAAGGCTGTGCAGGATCGGCTGACCAAGCTCGCGACCAGTGCCGATGTTCCGGCCGATATTCGCGAGCCCGCGTGGGCATCCCTCGCGACAGCCGATGGGAAGCTCGACAACGTCTGGGCCCAAGCCAGCAAGACGCCTGCCGGCCTCTCCGACCTGCTCGGCGGCATTCCATCCATTCTCGATCCGCTCGTGCGCAACCCGGTTGCCGACAAGGTGAAGGCGATCGTCGGCGGCCAATTGCCACCGGATGTTGCCAGCACCGTAAAGGGAAACAAGTCCGCTACCGGGCGCGTCGTCCGCATCGAGCTCCCGCGCAACGGCACGCTTACGCTCGCCGAAGTGCAGGTCTTCAGCGAAGGGCGCAACATCGCCGAAGGTTGCGCCACGAAGCAGTCGAGCGTTGCGTACAGCGGCGCACCCGCACGCGCCGTGGACGGCAAGACTGACGGCAACTTCAACGCCGGCACCAGCACCCACACGGCGGAGAACGAAAACAACCCGTGGTGGGAAGTTGACCTTGGCGGCGACAAGCCGATCGAATCGGTCGTCGTCTGGAACCGCACTGATTCCGGCGGGCAGTTCGTTAGCCGGCTTGAGGGATTCACCCTCACCGTTTTCGATGGCGGTCGCCATGAAGTCTTCAAGTCCGCCGGAAACCCCGCGCCTGCTGAAAGCGCCAAAATCGCCGTCGGCGGCGGCGATCCGGTCACCGGCCTTCGTCGTGCGGGCATCCGCGCCGCCGTCAGCATGACCGGCGACAACGCGAAGGGAATTTTCGTCACGCTCGCCCAGATGGTGCAGAAGGGCGACCTCGTCGTAGACGCCGCCCGCGGCATGCGCGCGATCGAGCGCAAGAACTGGGACAAGGCCCACGCGGGCGCAGCGGCGAGTTCACTGGTCGAGTGGGCGAAGAAGGTGCCTGCGAGTGAACGTACCGGTCAGGAGTACGTCGAGACCGTTCAGTTCGCGAACGATCTGGCGGGCTACCTGCCGGCGGAACAGGCAGCCGCGCTGCGCAAGGACCTCAAAGAGCTTCGCGTTGCCGTCTTCGTCGTGAACACGGTCCGCGAACAGATGCGCTATGACACGCCGCGACTGGTCGTCGAGGCGGGGAAGCCGTTTGAGATCATCCTTCAAAACTTCGATTTCATGCCGCACAACCTCGCGGTCGTGACGCCCGGCAGCCGCAAAAAGCTCGCCGACATCGCTGCGAAGATGAAGCCGGATCAACTCGATAATCAGGGCCGCGCCTATATGCCCGGCGGCCCCGATATTCTTGGCTCGACCAAGCTGCTTGAGAATGGCCAGCGTGCCACGCTTAAGTTGATCGCTCCATCGAAAGAAGGTGATTACGAATACTTCTGCACGTATCCAAATCACTGGGAGCTGATGTGGGGCCGGCTGATCGTGACGAAGGACGTGGACGCCTACTTGCAGGCCCATCCCGACGCGGCCCTGCCGAAACCCGCTAAAGCCTCCGCCTCAGCAGCGGATGCGGCGGAGCACCATCACGTGCATTGAAGAAAAGGCCAGACACCAGAAGGCAGAAAGATGAGCGTGCCGCGACGCATCATCCTTCTGCCTTCTGCGTTGACAGACTTCACTTGGGTTTGAGCAGCGGATGTGATGTCCAGCTGTTCGGATCCGCCCCCATCTGTTTTCCGAGTTGTGCCAGTGAGCGCATCGTCTTCGGATCAAACCATCGATCGCTGGCGGGTCGCCAGTCGTCGGGGATGGCGACGATGCGAAGCTCTGCAGTCGTCTCTCCGTCTGCATTGAGAAGGGCAAGGTTCGCCGCCAGGTCGTCTACTGCCATCCAGGTCGAGGCGCGCACTGACGTTTCGAGGCTGGCCTGCGCGACGCTTTTCCAATCGGGCTGCACGATACGCGGGCCAGATTCCTTCTGATTGTTCACGACGACCCAGAATCGCATGCGCGGCGGCCGCCGGCTCGGATAGCGGCGCCGCCAAACCGACAGGATTCCCGCGGGCGCCCGAACATCGGCGGGATTCAGGATGTTCGCGGTCACTGCGCCATCGATGTAAAGCTGACGATCGATCTCGATAGCGGGAAACATGACCGGCATCGCCGATGACGCGAGCAGGATGCGATGGATTGCCTCGATTCCCTCAATGCTGACGTGCTGATCGGATTCGCGGACCGACCGCATCGATTCACTGCACAAATCCCAGACGCGTCGTCGGCCGAAGTCGATGTTGGTCGCGCCGATCGCGACGACGCGCCCCTCGCGTCCCGCGGCCGCCATCGAGCGGATGACCGATGCCGTAACGCCGCGGTTAATGTCGTGATGCAAGCCGTCTGCATCGAGCAGGGAGCTGCCGCCGAAGAGAAACGTAAAGGCGTTGAACGGGCGGGCCCAATCCTTCTTCGGTTCCTGATAGGAATAATACGCAAGTCGGTAGGACGCCTCATCACCAGCGCAGACGAATGGCGCCAGGATCGATCCGGTGCTGACGCCGGTGATGACGTCGAACGTAGGGCGTGCGATTGGGTTGTCGGCGGCGACTTCACCCCAGCCGTACATGAACCCCGCGCCAAACGCGCCGTAGTCCGCGCCGCCCGATAGGATCAGCACATCGAGCGTCGGCGGCGACTTCGTCCGACCGGCGGCGAAGTCATCCGCCTTGCGCTTGAGCCGCTCGACAAGACGCTGGGTGAGCGCCTCGGTTTCCGCATCAGCGTTGCGAATGAACGCATCGCGCGAAGCGGAAAGGTTTTTCGGATCGACGGCCGAGCGCGCGTGATCGGTCCCGCAGCCGCAGCACATCGCGAGAACGATGGTCACGATACATGTAATTCCGGCGCGACATATGCGACGTTCCAATGGTAACGGTGAAGATGTGAGCATCGTCATTCTGAGCGAAGCGAAGAATCTCGGGTCGAGGAATTGAATTTCCTTCGACGGAACTTACCGTCCCGAGCTCCTTCAGAGAACCTCAGAATGGCGATTGAGAGACGTTTGCCGCCGGACGCGAGCGGGCGCGGCAGCTTGCACTTAGCGGATCACCTTGCCCTCGACACCAAGCAATTGTGTGGCCGCAGTGCTGTTGCCGAGGTTCTTGAAGTCCTTGAATGTCCAAACCACTTTCTTCTCGCGCGTCACTTCGATGAGCTGCGGATTCTCGGCACCGGCGTGGCAGTTGCCGATGACGATGTTGCCGTTCGGTAATACTTCCAGCATCGTCACCCACGCCAGCGTGATCCCGGGCAGTTCCTTCTGGTCAATGCTCCAGACGGTCTTTCCCTCGGGGTTGACCTCAATCACACGGTTGTTGTTGCCGCCGCCGATTAGGGTATTGCCATTCGGGAGTCGATAGGCGCTGTAGACGTGATCGCCGTGTCCCTCTGGCCCGTGGCCGCCGGACTCGGGTCGGCCGGCGAGGTCGAGCTTGTAGGTCCAGACGACTTTGCCTTTGTCGTCATACTCGCGCACTTTGCCGTCGGCTTCGTGTGCGACAAGGTAATGCCCATTGTCGAGCTTTCGCACCAGACGGGTGTCGCTGTGCGTGTTCGGGTGTTCGACGGTGAGGGGGACTTCCTTGACGATCTTGTCGTCCTTGTCCACTTCGATGATGCGGGCGTTGCCTGATTCCGCGACCATCGTATTTCCGTCGGCGAGTCGCTGAAACGCGTGGATCTGCACGCCGTTGTGGCCCGGCGTCGGCTTGGACTCGTGTTGCCAGACCACCTTCTTCTCCGGTGTCATCTCGACGATCGTCGTGTCGCTGGTGTGCAGGAGGTAGTTTCCGCTGGGCAGCATGGCGATGTCGTGCGACGTAAAACCCTTGATATCGACGGACCAGACGACTTCGCCCTTTTCATCGATGACGACCGCGTGGCCATTGTCCTGCGCAAGCACCTTGTGCCCAGCCGGCGCGCTCTTCGGCGCTTCCTCCGCGACGCTCGGGACGAATGTACCCAGCGCGCAAACAAATCCGGCGAGGATGATCAGCGTCCACTGCGCCCATTGTCGTTTCCAGATCGATTGATTCATGGTTTGCTTTCTTTCCTCGGAAGTTTCAGCGATCGACCGCCGGCATCGTTGCCATCGGTCGTCAGAGCGGACTCCTTCGTTGCGTCATCAGTTATCTTCGAAGAGGAGTCGCTCGCTGCGGTCGTATCGCTCGCTTCATCAGACTGCTCCGCCTGGGCGGCGATCTTATCAATGTCCGGCGGCGTTTCGATCTGTTGGAGCAGGTAATCCAAGTCACTCGGCTGCGGCTCAACGGTGAGAAGCCTGCCTGCAGGCTTCACCGGTTGTGAATCAGTAACGCAGAAGACGCGGTGCAATTTAAGTTTTTCGCCGGGCTTCAGCGTGTTCAACTTATCATCCAGGCCGCGGATCTTGATCGGCACGCGCTTGCCGCTGCGCATAACGGAGTAAACGCCTTCCCCCTTCTTGACGACCTTCTGATTCTCGAAGAGGTCAAATCCTGCAATAACGTCGTTGCCATCGACTTCGCGCACTTCCACTTCGCCCAGGATGCCGATCGATTCGCCGACGCTGATCGGGCCGGTGATCGTGACGGTGGTGACGAGCGCTTCAACGAGCGTCTGCCGCCATTCGAGGCTCTTGCGCGCCGTCGCTCTATGAGTGCTGATCCGCTCGCGCAGCTCGGCGTCGCGCTTCAAAAGATCGGCGACGCCCGGATCGGCATCGAGTCCCTTCTCAAGTTTATCGAGGTCCGTCTTGAGCCTGTTGTAATTGGAACTCGCTTCAATTCGTTCGGCGGCGGAGGATCCGCGCGCGCGGGCGTCGTCCAGCGCCGCCTTTGACAAGGCGACCTGCTCGGTCAGTTTTACATAGTCGGACCGCTTGTGAAGCACGACGGTCAGGTCCGCACGCTTGTCGGCGATCTGTTTCTGCAGGATCTTGAGCTCTCGTTGCGCGAGCCCAATCTTCTTCGCGAACTCGACGATCTCCTTATCGAGCGTTCCCTTCACCTGGGCCGGCGTCCCCTTCACATACGAGGTGATCCGCCATTGCCGGTCTTCGGGGTGATCGGTCTTAGGCGGGAGAAGCGACTCACGCGTCACCGACCCGCTTCCGCTGCCATTGTCGCTACTCGGTGGACTGGATGGGGGCTTGGCCGGCGTCGGTTTTCGTGGCACGGCGGCCAGCATGTCGCTCGCGATCAGCGGGAGCAGCGCGAGCAGAAGAATGGTCGTCCGACGGCGGTTCATCGAGCCGCAAATTGTACGTCAAACCGGTTGTTGAAGGGGAATCAATTCCGCCACCGTAAGTTGTGACGAACCTGAAGCGGGATTTGCGTGGTTCACTGAGTAATCGATAGGCTTAGACGCGCGAAAGGAACACCGTCTACTTCGAGGAGGCTTTTCATGCGTCGATTCTTCACGATGTCTGTTGCGATCGTCCTGGGTGCCGGTATTGCGGCGGCAGGTTGTTCGTCGTCGTCGTCGTCAACCTCCGGCGCCTCCACTTCGAAAACAACTTCCGCCTCAATGAAACCCGTAACCCCGGCGACAGATGCCCAGCGGGCGGCACTGTTTGATCGAGTGAAACAGTTGAACGGCGCCTGGCAAATGAAAGACGAGACCGGCAAGCTGACGACAACCGCCGTCTTTACGGTGTCATCCGCAGGGTCGGCGGTTCGTGAGGTGATGTTTCCCGGCGCCGGCGAAGAGATGACCAACATGTATCACATGGACGGCCCCGCGCTGGTGATGGTCCACTACTGCGCCGAAGGAAATCAGCCTCACCTTCGCGCGACAACCGACAACGTCAAGGGAAATCAGATCGTCCTGAAGTCCGACAGCGTCGCCAACCTGACCAGCGCCGATGGCGGCTACATGGGCAAGCTCACCATTACGTTTAAGGATGCCGACCACATCCAGCAGGAATGGCAATCGTATAAGGCGGGCAAGGAAGCGGAGAAAGTGGTGTTTGAGCTGGAGCGGAAGAAAGGGTGAAAAGATTGCTGATTGCGGAGTTCGGATTGCGGATTGGTTGCGTCGGCAAATTGCATATCGTCATCCTCAGCAGAGCGAAGGATGACGGTTGCGTGTGCACGGCCTGTTCGGGGCCGATCGTGTTCACACTGCTCGCACTTCCAGCGTCCCCATCCGCTTTGACCCCACGCGCTCCAGCGCCAGGTTGTGCGCCTCGTGGTAGTGCTTCACCAGCACCGACCAGTCGAACTGCTCGCCGATGCGCTCGACGCGATTGCGGAGTTCGATGCGCTGTCGGCGATTCATGGTGGCGAAGTGGAAGAGGTAATCTGCCAGCCGATCGGCGGCTTCGTCGAAGCCGGCGTAGCGGCGCGGAAGGACCAGGATCCCCTGGTCTTCGGCGCGACGGCCGCCAAGCAGTTGCCCGGCGTGTCGCTGCACGTACGCGCCGAAGCCGCTCAGGTCCGTCGTGACCGCGGGAATCCCGAGTGCCACGCACTCCATCGGCGTGTAGCCCCACGGCTCGTAATAGCTGGGAAAAATGCCCATGTGGCAGCCGCGCACGAACTGCTCGTAATCCAGGCTGATCGTCGGGCTGGTGGCGCTGACAAACTCGGGATGGAAGACCATCTTCACCGGATCCCCTTGCAGGTTTACCAGATGCCGATGACGCAGATGCTTGAGGACTGGATCGTTCGCATCGTCGACCAAGTCATGCGTGACGATGAGGGGCTGGCGCCAGCTGCGCCAGGCGTGCATGGCGCGCTTCAGACGCACTTGTGAATCCTCGGGCATCAGCTCCGCATATGTTGGCAATCGGCCCGTCGCGGCGGCGTGGAAGAGTTTGCCGCCCATCTGCTGCTGCAGCTCAGTGCACGTGTTGCGAAGGTCTTCGAACATCGTGTGGTTGCGCAGCACGTCCACGTTGACCGTTCGGGTCATCGCTCGCGTGATAATGAACCCGACCACGGTCGGCGGGTCTTTCACCTCGCGTAAGCGCAGGTTCAGCCGCCACATCGCCTCGATGAACAGGTCCATTCCCTTGTTGCGATACTCGTAGCGACCGCTGGTGAAGACGTAGATCGTGCGATCGAGGTCGATCGGATAGCTGGGGAAAAAGTGCCCCATCACGAACTCATGAATCCGTTCCTTGTAGCGCGAATGGAGGGATTGAAACTCATGCGGCGCGGCGAAACGTTGGATATTCAGCCCGTTGGGAAGGATCGCATCGGGCGTGCGTCCAAGCAGCCGTTCGGCCTCGAAGCTGGTCACTTCGCTAACCGTCGTGAAGACCGTGCTCGCATGGGCCGCCGCTCGCTCGATCGCGAAGCGGGGGTAAATGTTGTATTTCGCCGCCTCGGCGTCGGGATTCAGGAAGGGGAGGTGGTCGTAAAAGTAGGGATTGTCGCTCGCGAGATACCTTCCCAGCAGCGTCGCGTGCGTCGTGAAAACGGTAGAGACCGGCAGCCGCAAGTGCGCGATGCGCGGCACCGCGACGCCGCCCATCCATTCGTGGAAGTGAGCGAGGATCGTCCGGTCGCGCACGATCTGCGTGAAGATCCGGAAGAACTCGGTGACGGCGAAGCCGAACGCGATCACCTCGTTCATTTCCCCGTCATCCGTGGGCAGAGAGATGCCGTGGTCCTGATACATCAGGAACTTGTCCACGTGCAGGTTCGGAAAGCGGCTGCGGTAATCGATGAGGATCACCCGCGGCCGGCCGGGGATGAGCCAGCGGCCGAAGTGGCACGTGAGACCGACTTCGTCACGAAGGCGCTGAATCGTGTCGCGGATTGAGCCGTAAGTCGGTTGCTCTTCGAACTCGACGGCGGCCGTTGCTGGGTTGTAAGGACCGATGAGGCAGTATCGATCCGACCACACATCGATCATGCAGCTGGCTTTGGTCTTCAGCACCGTATAGATGCCGCCAAGCTGCCAGCAGACTTCCCAGGCGCATTCAAAGAGAAGCGGGGGCTGCGCAGTGGGTCGTGGTGGTTCGGGCGCGGGTGGTGGTGTCGCAGCAGGCGCAGCTGGTTCGGGCGCGCGCACCGCCGCCGGTGCGATTGCTTGGGTGGACGCGGCAGGAGGCGCGGCCGCTTGAGCGAGGGGCACTGAAGGCTGTGCAGGTGCGGGCACTGTCGAAGGAGCTGCGACTTTCGAATCAGTTGTTGACACTGTCGGTGGCGTCGTCAGTTTCGGCGCAGGTTCCACTCGACCTACCGGACCGGCCGCGGGCGACGTCTGAACGGCTTTCGTCGGTGACGGCGGAACTTGCTTCGCCGGTGTCGCAGAAGGTGCGGCGGTCACCGGGGCCGCGGGTGTTGCAGGAGCGGCGGCAGGCTTCACTTCAACTTTCGGCTTGCCCTGCACAGGCGGGGTCTGTTGCCGTTGCTGCGGTTGTGATTGCTTCGATTGCTGGTGCGCGCCTTTTCCGCCGGGGGGCGCGTTCGATCGTCGAGCCATGCATGGCATTATGCGCGCGGGCGTATCGACATGCCCATGTCGATTGTTTTACATGCCAGGCAAACGTCCGATTACCCATTGCATTCGTCGCAGCTCCCGTTTATCCGAGGATGGAGTCTGGACTGTCCGGTGCCCGATACATACGGTAAGGCACGTCGCGCTCGCGCGGAAACGACTTCACGCATGGCGATCTGCACCAGACACACATGAGCGAAATGTCGGCAACCACACCGTCCGCTCCCCCAGCTTACCGCCCGCCGGGCTTGGCGGTGGCGATCCGTGAGGAATACAACCGAACCAACGTCGATTTTCGACTGCCGATGCCGCGGCCCAAGGTCCGTGGGCCGGTCATCGACTTCCACTGCCACCTGCTCGCCCATCGTCACGCCGCCGACTGGTTTGAGGCGGCGGATCATTATGGCATCCGACATTTCCTCACGATGACGCCGCTAGAAGAGGTGATGGGGCTTCATCGCGATTGGGGGCATCGCGTGCAGTTCATCGCGGTGCCGCGGTGGGGGCCGGACATGCCGGTGAACTGGATCGATGACTATCGCATGCGGCTCGAGTCGTTCTACAACCTGGGCAGCCGGATCATCAAGTTCCACGCCGCCCCCGGCACGATGGCGATGCGCGGCGTGCGGCTTAATCACCCCTCCATGCAGCCGATCTTCCGCGACGCGATCGATCGCGGCATGGCGATCATGACTCACATCGGCGACCCGGAACTCTGGTATCAGGGCAAATACACCGACGCGGCGAAGTTCGGGACACGCGATGAGCATTACGAGATGTGGGATGACCTGCTGACGAAGTACTCGCCCGTCCCTTGGGTCGGCGCACACATGGGCGGCAACCCCGAAGATCTGGGTCGGCTGCAGGACCTGCTTGACCGGCATTCGAACCTGATGCTCGATTGCAGCGCCACGCGATGGATGGCGCGCGAGATCTCGGCGCGGCGTGACGCGGCGCGCGACTTCTTCATCCGCAACCAGGACCGGATCCTCTTCGGCAGCGACCAGGTCAGTGGCGACGACCGGCACTTCGACTTTCTCGCCAGTCGATTCTGGGTGCATCGAAAGTTATGGGAGACGACGTTCGTCGGCCCCAATCCGATCATCGACCCGGATCTTCCGAAGGATGCCCAGACTCCGCTGCGCGGACTGGCCCTGCCGGACGAGGTGCTTCAGAAGCTGTATCATGACAACGCTGTGAAGTTCCTGAAGCGCGTTGGGATGCCGTTTCAGGAAGACGCCACGTCGAAGCGCACGGCCGCGGCCGCGTGATGTGTGTGGGCTGGCACTGGACAGCGCGCATCATTCATTGAGTTCTTAAAAATCTTCCCGCCCGCATACGCCCACCAAAATGGAGGTGATCCATGGTTCGCCCGGATGGATCGAGCCCAGGTTTTACACTTGTCGAGCTTTTGATTGTTATTGCGATTATAACGATATTAATCGCAATCCTCTTGCCGGCCTTGAGCCACGCTCGCCGGTCGGCGTCGCAGGCGTCGATCCAGGCGCAGCACGACCGCGTGCGTGAGGCGGCGGTGGACGCGATGGCGTCGCAGCTCAGCGTGCCACGCGATCAGGCAACGATTCCGCACGCCCAGGTAAAGCGGTTTGAAGCTCAAATCACGCTCACGCCGCGGCTTTCGATCGCGTCAACTGAGCCGGAGTCAATCTACGAGGCGCGTTTCATTGCCCATGTGACGGCAGTTGCGCCGCCGGCGCCAACCACCGCGCCGTCAACTTCTGAGAAATCCGCCGCGCCCACCCCCGCAGCCGATTCCAATGCCCCGCGCGATTGCGAGATCGAGTTGCCGTTGCCTCCACAGGTGATTTCACTCTCCGATCTTTCCTCCGCCGGCGGAACTGTGCGGTTGCGCGGGCCATCGCTGATCTGGACCGGCAAACTTTCTCCGCGCGAGCCGACGACCGTCGATCTCACCTATGCGGCGGTGGGCAAAGGCCTGTTCGCGCTCAACACGCCCGGCGGGGCGGCGGTGGTCGATGATTTCAAGATCGTCCTTACCGCCGACGGTTCGGATGTGCAGATGCCCGAGGTTGCGCTTCAGCCGACGAGCGTTGTACGCGGCGCGAACCAGACGACCTACACGTGGGATTATCATCACCTGATGTATGCCCGCCCGGTCATTCTCGATGTGCTCGGCATCGCGCCGATCGATCGGCTGGGTGAGCTGCGCTGGCTCGGCCCGCTCTCGGTCATCCTCTTCGGTCTGCTTGTCGGAATGATCACGCGCGCCGCCGGTGCGAACTTCGACAAATGGGTGCTCGTCCTGATCCTCGCCACGTTTGCCGCGGCATATCCGCTGATGTATTTCGCCCAGCAATTCCTTTCGCTCCGCCTGGCGATCTTCGGGTCATCGCTGGCGGTGATGATCATCGTAACTTCACGCGGTGCGCAGTACGTCGGCGTGCGTGTCGCGATCCTCGGCATCACCCTGCCTGCATTGGGAATGCTCTCGCTCGCGATCGCCGGCGCGCTGCGCCCGACCCTTCAAGGATTGCTTCTGACCGGCGCCGGCATGGGACTGTTCATCCTTGCGCTCGACCTGCTGCCAAGGATGCGAAAAAACCGAGATGAACGATCGACGCCTGTGAAAGGTGGGAGAAAACTTTCGCCGGCGATGGCGTGAATTGTTGCGCGCCTATTGTCGGCGCGCCGAATCACTTCCCTTTCGCGTTTTCAGTTTGCTTCCCATCCAGTCCCTTCTGCATGAAGTCGATCACGTCCGCGAGGATCGCATAGCGATCGACGCCGGTGAAGAAGTGGTCGGTGTCGATCCAGCGCTTGGTCACGCTCGGCGGGTCGCCGGCGGCCTTGTGTAGGGATTCACCGAAAAACTTTGGGACGAGCTGGTCCTGCTTCGCATTCAACAGCAGCAGCGGCCGTGGCGCGATCTTCGCGACGTGGTAGATCGGATCGATTCGCTTGGCATTGTCGAGCGTATCTTTCGGCCATTCGACGCCAGGCACCGCGCCCAGCCAGTTGCCGCCACCGACAATGGAGGCCATCGCGTGCACGCGCGGCTCGTGGGCGACGAAGACCAGTCCGGTGATCGCGCCCCAACTGATGCCGGCGTAACCGATCCGATCGTGATCCACCTCGGGGCGCATCGCCAGGTAATCGATCGCCCGGCTGTAGTCGCCGAGATACCACGCGAACGCGCCGGAAGACTTGAGCATCGACGAAACCCCTTCATTGGGTTTGCGCCGATCACCTTTGTCGGCGACGTCGATCGTCAGGACGACGAAACCTTTCGCGACGAACTGCTCGCCCAGCGCGACGATGTAGTTCGTGTTCTTGTTTCCGCCACTGCCGTATTGCAGCAGGACGGCGGGATGGTGAATGGGAGGAGCCTTGGCGTCGTCGTGCGGCAGATACAGGTATCCGGGCACGCGATCGCCGCGAATGCCGTTGAACTCGACGCGAAGCCGCACGTGATCGGGTTTCTCCCGGTCGGGAGATTCCTTTGCATCCAGCGGCTTGTCATGAGCGACCGCGAACGGACAGTCGGCGTCGTCGCTGGCGGGTTTCGCAGGAGTCGGCGCGATCGGATCGCCAGGCTTTGCCGCGTTGCTCTCCGCCGCCCCGGAGGGAGATGTGCAACACACCATAAGAAGCAAGATTGTCGAGATCCGGATCAACTTCGACCGCATCATTTTGAACCTCGCAAAGCTTTAACCCGACTTGGTAAGGATTTCATTCTACCGTACGGCCGTGACTTCTGTTCGCGCTTTCTTGAACCTTGGCGGAACGCCCTGTAGAAGGGCGCGAATGCCTCCTCCCATGCCTGATGCCGCGCATGCTGTGAATCCGGATGCGCAGCGCAAGCCCGACGATCCTAAGCCTGGGCCGTCCGGCGGCGTGGTGCTCGAACGAATGCTCGATCGACTTCTCGCGTCGCTCACGAGCGGGCCGAGCCTCAACTGCCGGCCGCATCGAAGCCGCCAGCGGCTGGATTGGTCGTGGTTGTCTCGACTGGATGACGTTGCGCCGGTCGATGCGCTGCGGGAACTGCTTAGTGAAACTGCGGAGGTGAAACTGACGGCGCGCGTCACCGCCCCGAAACGCGTGCTCAAAGCAAAAGGTCGCGGACGATTCAAGAAGAAGGGGCCGGAGCAAGCGGAGTCGACCTCGGAAGCGCCGGCATCATCCGAAAGTGCGCACGAGGCCGAGCAGCCGCTTGATCCGGCGGAGCAGGCGTGGATGGATCAGTCGGCGTTGATCACGAAGTTGCGCATCATCGCCGACGATGCCCGCACCTACGAGCAGGACACCGGCGTCGCGGTGCTTGAAGTCGGGTTCCCGATCCTCAGCCTGCCGCCGGGATCATTCAGCGGTCGGCAGGGAGCGACCAAGCGAGTACTCGCGCCGATCGCGTTCGTCCCCGTCACCGTTTCGATCGGCGGAGGAACGAGCCAGACGGTCACGATCGCCTGTCGCGGCGAAGGTCTCGATCGCGTGACGCCGAACGCGGCGCTCTTCGCATGGCTTGAGCAGCAGACTGGCAAGACGATCGAGGATCTCTTTGAGGACCAAGATGGGGCCGACCCCTGGCGTGAGATTGGTGAGCTCGTGCGCCACGTCTGCAAGACATTGCAGCTGGAAGTGCCGCCGGAATTCCAGCTCGCCGAGCCGATCGAAACCATTGTCCAAACGTCAACCACACCCACACCTACCGAGGCGCTCTCAAACCAAGCCGTCGTGGGGAGCGAAGGGACCGAAGCGAATTCTGATGAGAGCCTCGCCATCGCGCCGCTGGACCCGACACCTCAGGCGAAAACGGCGTATATCGCATCTCCAGTACATACAACTGATATTTCCATTGCTCCCTGTCCGCGCGCGGATGACGAAGAATCGGAATCCAAAGCCGCCGTCGTGGCGTGTGCGGTGTTCGGCCTCTTTCCGATGGCGAACCAGGGGCTGCTGCGCGACATGCAGATCATGGCCGGCGGCACGGAGCCGCTCAGTGGGCCGGTCCAGTCATTCGTCGAAGTGGGCGTGGGTCTTTCCGGCGACGATGAGATCCTTCAGCCCGCCGATGCGCGTACGGTCGAACGTCCACGCGTCTTTGCGGAAGAGCGATTGGTGACGGCGGCGGATCCGTGCCAGTCGCGGGCGGTGCGCCTCGCGAGGCAATCACGCGGGCTGGTCGTCCATGGGCCTCCCGGCACCGGCAAGAGCCAGACGATCACCAACATCATCGGCGATCACTTGGCGCGCGGGCAGCGTGTGCTGTTGGTGTGCGACAAGCGCACCGCGCTCGACGTCGTCTCGGACCGGCTCGATCACATGGGCGTCGGCGGGCTGTGTGCATTGATCCACGACCCCCAGCGCGATCAGCGGGAACTCTACCGAGCGATTCGCGAGCAGCTCGAAGCGCTTCCTGAAGCGGGAAGCGACCCGCGCGCCGAAGGGCGCGTCGCCAAGATTGATGCCGAGCTACAGAAGCTGCACGCGGAGTTGACCGATTACCGCGCCTCGGTGATGGGCCGTCGCGACGGTCAGGACGATTCATTTCACGACCTAGTCGGACATTGGCTGCGACTGGCGAGTCCACAGCTTCTTGAGAACGGCGTCGCGTGGGATGGCTCCGCACGCGTGGACGAATCGAAGCTCGCGACCAGTTCGATCACGGAGGTCGAACATCGGTCCGCCGAGATCCGCGACCTGCTCGACCGGGCGGCGCGCGTCAGTTACGTGAACAACCCATGGACGACCGCGGCGGGCCAGCCGCTGGGCGAGTTTCTATCGCGGCCGATGGAATCCGTCCGTAGCGCCATGACCGCGACTGCCGATGCGGCAGCCGCACTGGACGCGTCGGCCGATCCGTCGATCCCGCCATTTCCCGCAGGCGAAGAGCTCGCCCGTCATGCCCAGGCGCGTGCGACACTCGCGGCACAGCTCCACGAAGTCATGACGCGCGTCGGCCCGGCGGTTCGCGCGCGTTGGGCGGGGCCGCCGCGCGAGTTGTCGCTCAGTGGCGATTTGCCCACCGCGCCGCCGAGCGGTGCGCCGACGCTGGAGTCGATGCGACAGGCACGCCAGCGGCTTCGCGATTCGGATACGTTTCTCAAGCAGTTGCAGGTCGGGCCGCTCGACCCGGAGCTGCTGGTTTCCCTTGCGGGAAAGCCGCCGGAGCTGGTTGATCTCACCGGCCAGCTCGCGGCCCTGACGGCCTACGTGGAGGTGGCGCGAAAGTGGTGGTCGTTCTTTGCATTCAAGCAGAAGAGCGCCGCGCAGGCGGCGCTGAATCGGTACGGCCTCACCCTGTCGCCGGAGAATGGCGAGCGGCTCAGAAACTTTCTCACCGCGCTGCGCGCGCGGCTCGTGCTGCGCGGATTGGCCAGCGAACTGCTTCCCGCACAGCCGTTGCCCGTGCTCCCCGCGGATCAAGAGCTGTCGAAATCGATCACGGACCACATCGCGGCGCTCGATGTCCTGCTTCACGCGTCCGCCGAGCCGCAGCTCACGCCGCTCGTGCCATTGGTGATTGGCGCACTCAGCGACGTTTCCTACGCGCCAACGGTGATCAACGGCCTGCGACGCTCGGAAGCGCGTGCTGCGGCGCTGATGAAACTTGAGCAGTCGATCGCGACATCGAAGCTGTTTGACGCGAAATGGGCGAGCGATTTCTCCGCGAAGGCTCGCGCCGGCGAGAAGAGTGCCCACAAAGTCGATGAACTTGCGAGCCGCCTGGACTCGCTCGAAGGCGTTCTCCGCGTGCGAACCGGCCTCACCACCTTGCCGACGACGCTCCGGTCGGCAGTTGAACAGCTCGTCCAACAGTCGCCCGTCCCTGATGAAGGAATCAATGCTCTGCGTCGCGACATGCTCGCCGTCGAGATCGGCCGGCGGCTTTCAAGCGATTCAAAGTTGCAAGGGATTGACGGTCAGCGACTCAAGGCGAACTTCGATCGATATCGTGAGTTGGATAAGCAGAAGAAATCGCTCGTGCGCGATGCGGTGCTGCATCGCTGGACCGACTTGGCCCAAAAGCGCCTGCTCGCCGCGACGGGTTCGCGTCTGAACTCGCTTGGGGCCGACCTCAAACGCCGGCTCACCATGCGCGGCGAGCGTGCAATGCGGCTGCGGCAGGTGCTCGCCGTGGGCCGCAACATCGACGGCGGCGATCCGATCTTCGACCTCCGCCCGGTCTGGATGGCCAGCCCTGAAACGGTGGCGCAGATCTTTCCCCGCGAGCCGATCTTCGACGTCGTCGTCTTCGACGAAGCATCGCAGTGCCGGCTGGAAGAGGCGCTCCCCGTGCTCATCCGCGGCAAACGCGTCACCATCGCCGGCGATCCGAAGCAGTTGCCGCCGACGCGATTCTTTGAGTCCGCCGTCGCGCAGAGCGAAGACGATTTCGATGAAGTCGAGACCGATCAGCAGCTCTTCGAAATCCAGCAGGCCGAAACGGAAGACTTGCTCGGCGCGGCGCTGGGCCTCGACATCCAGCAGTGCTACCTCGACGTGCACTATCGCTCGAAGAGCGCGGATCTGATCGAGTTCAGCAACCAGCATTTCTACGGGTCTCGCCTGCAGGCGATTCCCGGCCACCCGAAAAATCGCGGCCTCTGGCCGCCGGTGACGCTGGAGCGTGTCGATGGGATGTACGACAAACGCCGCAACGAAGCGGAGGCGGATCGTGTGTGCGAGCTGGTGCGCGAGCTGCTCGATTGCAAAGATCCGCCGTCGATCGGCATCGCATGCTTCAATCTGCGGCAGCGCGACCTGATCGTTGAGCGGCTGGATGAACTGGCCGAAGAAGATGCGAAGTTCGCCAAGCGGCTGGAGACCGCACGCACGCGGCGCGGCGCAGGATCGTTCGAAGGGCTGTTCGTAAAAAACCTGGAGAACGTTCAGGGAGACGAGCGCGATCACATCATCATCAGCACGACCTACGGCCCCAATTCCAGCGGCAAGTTCTACCAGCAGTTCGGCCCGCTGGGCCGCGCCGGAGGCGGCAGGCGGCTCAACGTGCTCGTCACCCGCGCCCGCAAGCAGGTGCACATCGTGACATCGATCCCGCGCGAGGTGTATCGCGCCCTGCCGCCGGTGCCCGCAGGCCAGACGCCGGGCGGCGGGTGGTTGCTATTCGCGTATTTGCAATATGCGGAGAAGCTGGCCGAAACTTACCCATTCGCGCGCGAATCGGATGCGGAAAGCGGACAACCTTCGACAAAATCTGTCGAAGTCTCGAGCGAAGCAGACCAAGCGGTACTCTCATCTGATCCACAGGCCGATGCTCCGACATCTCCGATGAAGCAAGCACCACTTCCGGGCCAGGTCATCGAAAACCCAACACGAACGCCGTCGGAACTCGCGCGCTCGCTGGCCGAAAAGCTCTCCGCCGCTCGCGGCATTGGCAGTGATGTGCACTGGGGCAACGAAGGGTTTTGCGTGGATGTTGCAATTCACGACGAAGCCGACCCAAAGCAGGGCGTCACCGTCGGCGTCCTATGCGATGCTTCCCGCTTTAACGGGTCGGAAGATCCGGTCGAATGGGACATCTTCCGCACCGGTGTGCTTGAATCGCAGGGTTGGACGCTTCACCGGCTCTGGTCGCCGCACTTCTTCCGCGACCCGCGTGGCGCCGCGACGAAGATCCTCGCCGAGGCCGGGGATCGATCGAACGCAGCGGCTGACGAGGGCACGATCGCTCTGAAGTAAAGCTCTGCACGAACGGTTGGAAGAAAGAATCTTGGGTCGCGAAGACAAAGAAAGAATTTAGCCACAGAGCGACTGTGTTTGATTTCAAGGGTTCGTAGCGAGCTTCTTCACGACGTTCAGCTGATCCCAGGTGACGCCGTCGCGGAGCATGGCGTTGAGCAGGCAGAGCAGCTTGCGCATGCAGGCGACGATCACGACCTTGCGGGCCTTGCCGGTGGCCGCCAGGCGCTGGGCGAACGCGCGGATGAGCGGGTTGCAGCGGACGGCGGCGAGCGTCGCCATGTAGAGGCAACAACGTACCGCGGTGCGGCCGCCGCTGATGTGCCGGGCCCCGCGGTGTCGGCCCGAGTCGTCGCAATAGGGCGCGACGCCGACCAGCGCGCAGGCGTGCTGGCGGTCGGTCGTGCCCAGCTCCTGCACGTCAGACAGGATCGTCGCGGCGAGCGTCGGGCCGACGCCGGGCACGGAGCGCAGCAGCGTGTCGGTGTGCCGGAAGTCATCGTCGGCGTCGATCAGCTTGCCGATCTGCTTGTCCAGCGACGCGATCTGCCGGTCGAGCGTGCGCAGGACCGCGTCGATCGACTTGCATGCGGCCTTGCTGAACGTCGCGCCGCGGCGGTTCGACTGCTGCGTGCGGGTCATCGTCAGCTGACGACGGCAGGCGATCAGGTCGCGCAGCTCGGTCTCGTTGGCCGCGCGTCGCTCGAGCAGACGCGGCGCGGCCTGCTGTCCAAAGCGCACGAGCACGCCGGCGTCGATCCGGTCGGTCTTGGCCAGGATGCCCAGCGCTTTGGCGAAGCTGCGCACGCGGCCAGGGTGGACCAGCGCGACGGGCAGGCCGGCCTCCAAGAGCGCCACGACCAGCGGGCGTTCCAGGCCGCCGGTGGACTCGATGACGATCATCACCGGCCGGGCCGAGGTCAACATCGCGACGATGGCGGCGATGGCCGCTTCGTCGTTGGCGATGCGATGCGATCGGTCGTGGCGGTGTCCGAACGTGCCAGGTCCAACTGCGGCTTGGCGACGTCGATCCCGACGTACAGCGATTGCTGCTGCGGCGGCTGCTGCGGCGGCGGCGGCGGCGGCTGCTGCTGCGATTCATGGTTCGTGTCAGTGGTCATGCGGCGGACGTCCCTGTCTTGCGAATGCGAGCGTGACAATGATGTCAGCGGCTCAGTCGACTGTTCGGGCGGTAAGACGCGACGCGACCGGCTTGGACCTCGCTCTGTGACGGTCGCCGCAGCTGTGTTGCGGGACCGAGACACGATCGGTCGTGGGCCGGTCGTCGTCGGCGTCGTGTCCGCATGACGACTCGCTCCGCTCGCCGTCATGCGGACACGACGCCGACGACGAGACGTATTAGAACCTTTAGGCTTAGAACGTTTAGCTGTGTTTTTGAACATACAAGACACAGAGGCACTGAGGCCAACTTGAGCTACCGCGCTCTAGCGAGTGCCACATAAATGAATTCTGAATTGACAGGCGTGGACGCAGCACGCCCACGGATCGTCGGGCACCACCTCTGTGCCTCTGTGTCTCTGTGGCTAAATCTTTCTTCTTCCAGTCGCACACAACGAGACGTTCGTCGAAGCCCGTCGGCACATCCGAACACAGTTGAGATGCCCTTACGCCACCTAGATCGACTATGATTCGGTTGGCACGCCAGATGTGCGGCGTTGATCGAAAGGCCTGGTGATCGATGCAACTCTCCCAAACCATTCTTCGAACGGCGGCTCTTGCCGTCCCACTCCTCATCGGCGTCGAATCGTCCCTCGCCGACGTCGGCAGTCGCCAGCCGGACGTGAGTGATCCGCGGGCGATCGGCCATCGCGGGGTCCTGGAGAAGCCGTCGGATGCAGGATCGTCGCGCCGCGAGAACCTGCACGAAGTCGAGCGCGCACGCGACCGCGGCGACGATCGGATCGTCGATGACCAGACGTGGGAGCTGAACCAGCTTCGCGAGGAGCGTGAGGCACGCCGCGAGACAGACATCCTGCTCGACGATCGTGATCGAACGTTGCAACTGGAGGCGCGAGACGCGCAAGGCGGTCGTCCGGCGGACGAGCGGCCTAATCCCGGAATCCGCGGGCGCGATCGCGATCTTGGCCAGCCCGGCGCGATTGGGGCAAATCGTCGAGATGACGACGGCGGCGCCAGCAGCGGCTCATCTCCGCTCGACAGCCAGATCTTTGACGATGAAGCCGCGATGCGGCAGGCGAAGCGCGATCTGACGAATCGTCTCAACACCCTCCAGGCCGATGAGGCGAAGGAACTCGCCAGGTCGCAGCAAACGCTTCAGAGTGCCGGAAAGCTCGATCAGATCAACGCCGCCGCCGAGAAGATCCGCGAGAAATACAGCGCGCTCCGTGACAAGGCGATGGACGACTACGTCAAGCAACGCTCGCGCATCATGGGACTGCCGGACATGCTCGATGGTCCACTCCCGCCGGAGCGGAAGCCGACGACGACGACGAAGCCGAATGTGAAGAGCGGGAATGGTGCGAAGGAGAAAACCTCAAATTCGAAGGACCAAGATACAAACAAATCCAAACCATCAAATTCAAGATGATCTTCAGTAGGGCGGGATTCATCCCGCCGCCTCGATCGGTAGTCTAAATTGTCAGTGGACCATCAACCTGATTTGCCGAATCACCTTCAACTCGGCGATAGGCAACCGAAATGCGGGAGGCCGTTCGCGAGAATTCAAACAGATATGTACCCGGGGACACGTCCAGAAAAACACCACCTCGGTCACCTATTGGCTCGCGACCTTCGCAAGTAACTTCCTCCGCAGCCCCGATGAATATGCGACCGCTCGGAAAGGTGATTTTTGCGGAGCGACAATCTGCAACTTGGTCATTTTTGAGTTCGACCAAATATTTCCCATCTGAACCGAGAGAGACGAATAGCGCGTTTCCTTTGCGGACCTCCAAAAGCTCGGCCTGCGGTAAGGTCCACCAGTCGTAATCCTCGGTGATCCGGTGACGAATTGCGGCAGGGTCGACAATGCACATTGTCGCGGTGTCCGTGACAAACTCGAATGTGAGTTGGTGCATTGGCTTTCGGACCCGTGACTAATGCCTCCCACTCCAACTGAAGCGGCGGGATGAATCCCGCCCTACGAAGAGCGTTGACGACTTCTCGATTGAGTGTTTCCTGATTCTTACTGAATTTGTTTGTCTCTTAGCCCTTTGAATTTGCGATTCACTCCGCTCGGCGCCTCACGCACCCAATTGCCCACCCGCTTTCTGTTCCGCTTCCCGCAAGATCGCTTCCCCCTGCGGATGCCCCGCGCGCCGTGCCGCTCGTGCTGCGGTGATCGCAGCTGAATAGTCCGGCGGCTGTTTCAGCAGGTGCGTCAGGGCCTTGTAGTACTGCGCATCCGCCAGCATGTCGTTTCGCGCAACCGCGGCGTCAAACCAGCGCAACGCCTCGTCGTGCCGGTCCTGCGCGAGATAGATCCGGCCGAGCGTCGTCATGCACTGTTCGCTGCTATTTAGCGCGTCAGGAAACTCGCCCGCCGCGGAGATGGCGGCGTCGAAATCCTTCATGCTGCCGTAGAGCGTGAGGAGCTCATTGAGCGTGATCGAGTTTGCGGGCGAGTTGCGCAGGCTGTTGTAGAGGGAGATCGTTCGCTCGTGATGCTGCTGGTCGACGGCACTGACCCGATGCCGCAGTTCCTCCGCGCTCACCGGGAACTGGGCACCACACTGCGGACACTGGCTGAACGTCGTCTTTCCCGACATCGGAAAGATCGGAATGAAAAAGATCGTGAACCATGTGCGAAAGCTCTTGGCCTGAAAATCGACCTCCGCGCTGCAGCGCGGGCATTGCGTCCGCACCGTCGGCCCCGGCTCGGACGAAATGATCGTCTTGGAGCCGAAAAGCAGGATGAATCCCGCGGCGCGGGTTCTGCGGCGATGCCTCATGGAATTGCCTCACGTTACCCGACCGCCAAACCGTCGCAAAGGCGGCGTGTCTGTCGTGTTGCGGCCGGCCATGCCGCCGGCGGATGCCTTGTGGCACATCGTTCGCATCAGGCCGGTTGTGGCCTGGTGAATGCCCGGGACGAATCGTATGGTCCTTCGCCTTTTCATTTTGTTTTCATTTGTTGGCGCAGTTGCCCTCAGCGCCGCCGGGTGCGCGAGCGATTCGAGCACGACGCGTCCGGCGACTTCGCAACGTTCTTTGATTAAAGGCCTCGGCGACGTCGCCCGGGCGTCGATCGAGCGCAAACAGCGGCTGATCAGCGCGGTGGTCAACGCCGGCGGGTCGCTGCTGGTCGGCGCGCGGCATGAGAAGGTCGAGTCGGGCGCGGTGGATGAAGCGCTCGCCGCTTCGGCGCGCGCTGAACGCTCGCCCGCGAAGGCCGATGACGTCACTAAAGCGGCTTCGACGCCGACCACGGCCGACTTAAACGGCGACGGTTTCGTCACGCTCGATGAGGTGGTCGCCATGAAGCGCGCCGGACTGTCCACACAGACGATGATCGATCGGCTTCGCGGCACGGACCAGGTGTTCGAACTGGCCGACTGGCAGGAGAAATACCTCCGCGATCGGGGGGTCGATGTTGCGGTCATCGATGCAATGCGGACGATGAAGCACTCCTGATCAACTCGTCATGCGACCGCTTGCCGCTGCAACTTCATCACTGCTTCGATTGCTGTTTTTGGCAGCGGGTCTTGTCCTCGTCGCCGGCATAAGTGGGGGATGTGCGACGTACGAGTACGACGTCATTCGGCCCCCCGAAGTGGGACACATCGGTCAGAAGGAATGGAAGAGCGTCACGCTTGACGATGCGGCGGTCGAATATCGACTGCGATCGGCAAATAACCATCTGGTGATGGATGTCTTCAATCGCGCTGACGATGAAACGCTCAAATTGATCGGCGACGACAGCGCGGCGGTCGATCCGAAAGGGGAGAGCCATCCCTTCAAGAGCCGCACGATTCCGCCCGGCAGCTACATCCGCCTGATCCTCCCGCCGCCGCCACCGACGATTCGCAGGTCCGGCCCGACGTTCGGCTTTGGCGTCGGCGTCGGCACGCTCGGCTCACGCTATCGGCGAAGCGAGTTCGGATATGGGCGCGTGTATGACGACGATTTCTACGATCCCGGTCCAACGTATTACGCGGTGTATGACTATTCCGACTCTACCTTATGGCAATGGGAGGGGGATCGGACCGATGTGAAGCTAATCCTCATCTTCGAACGGGGCAAGGAGCGGTTGCACCACGAGCTTCTGCTGCGGCGGATCAAGATGTGAGGATGAATTTAAACCACGAAGTCACGAAGACACGAAGCACAACTCGATGATCCAGTTCGGATTGTTAATGAAGAAGAAATTTTAGCCACAGAGACACGGAGGCACAGAGGCCAACTAAAGCTGCCGTGCACCAACCCAAGCGAAAATTAGAAATTCTAAATTGAAAGGCGTGGCTGCAACCCGCCTATTGATCGTCGAGCGCCACCTCTGTGCCTCTGTGCCTCTGTGGCGCATTCATCTTCAACTGATATCCAAATAGCGCTGCAAGCAGAATCGCTTGAAAGTTCGATCACTGCTTCGTGACTTCGTGACTTCGTGGTTCAACATCTCATTATCAGATCGAATAATCCTCACCAAACACGCGGGGGTTGTGCAGCTTGGCGTGCACTTCTTCGCCTGTCTGAATTCCTAGTGCCCGGTAGCGATCGCGCGTGAGGGATGCCTCGATTGGCTCACCCGTGTCGCTCCGCCGAAGCTGCACGTGGACGGACGGGCCGGCGAAGCTGATGTGATCGACGCGGGCGGCGATCGTCGTTCCGTTGGCGATGCGCTGAAGCTCGACGTCGTGCGGGCGGACATACGCGACGCCCTTGTGGAGCGTGCTTCCGTTTCCGTCTGATCCAACAGCGGGCCCGTCTGACGCCACCGAAGATGCCAGGTCCAGCCGTCCGTCATGCACGCGGCCATGGAAGAGGTTTACGTTGCCAAGGAACTCGTAGACGAACGGGCTGGCGGGGCGCTCGTAAACCTCCTCCGGCGTGCCGATCTGCTCGATCTTTCCTTTATTGAGGACCGCAATGCGGTCCGCCAGTTCGAGCGCTTCTTCCTGATCATGGGTGACGAAGACGGTCGTGATGCCGATCTCCTCGTGCAGCCGACGGAGCCAGCGACGCAGCTCGCGTCGAACACGGGCATCCAGCGCGCCGAACGGTTCATCGAGCAGGAGCACCTTGGGCTCTACCGCGAGCGCACGCGCGAGCGCCACGCGCTGCCGTTGGCCGCCGGAAAGTTGTGGCGGGTATCGGTGAGCGAGTCCTTCAAGCTGCACGAGGCGCAGCAGTTCCAGTACGCGCCGTTTGATCTCCTTTCGTGCCGGGCGGGTTTTCCATGGGCGGACGCGCAGGCCGAACGCGACGTTCTCGAAGACCGTCATGTGGCGAAAGAGGGCATAGTGTTGGAAGACGAAGCCCACTTCGCGCGTGCGCACATCGCGGCGGGTCATGTCCTCATCGTGAAAGCGCACGACGCCGCCGGTGCCGGCGTCGGGGGTTTCCAGGCCCGCGATGACGCGCAGGAGCGTGGTCTTCCCTGAGCCACTGGGCCCCAGCAGCGCGATCAGCTCGCCGGTCTTAATGGTGAGACTGACATCGCTGAGCGCGCAAAACGTGCCGAACGATTTAGTGATGTTGTGGGCTTCGATGCTCATAAGGCAGATGCGTTCGCGAGCTTTGCGTCACGCTCGATCTTCCATTCGGAGATCGTTTTGATCACCAGTGTGACAACGGCCAGCAGCGCCAGGATTGACGCGACGGAGAACGCCGCCTGCGTGTTGTATTCGTTCCAGAGCTTCTCGACGCGAAGGGGGACGGTGTCGTTGGTGTCGAGGTGGCCGCTGACGACGGAGACGGCGCCGAACTCGCCGAGCGTACGCGCAGTGCAGAGGATCACGCCGTAGAGCAGTCCCCACTTGATGCTGGGAAGCGTGACGCGCCAGAAGATCGTGCGGCCCTTCGCTCCCAGCGATGCGGCGGCTTGCTCGGCGTCCGTACCTTGCGATTGCATGAGCGGGATCAGCGATCGCGCGACGAACGGAAACGTTACGAAGATAGACGCGAGCACAGTCGCCAGCGGCGTGAAGATGATGCCGGTTTGCCACTCGCGCACGCCCAGCGGCCAGATGTGCTCCGTGAACCCGCGCCAGTAGAGGGTCGTGAAGTCCGGCCAGTGCGTCGTGCCCGCCCACGGGCCCCAGATCCCCTGACGGCCGAAGAGAAGAACGAAAATCAGCCCGGAAATCACGGGTGAAACGGAGAAAGGGAGATCGATCAGGGAGACGAGCATCGACCGTCCGCGAAACTGAAACTTTGACGCCGTCCAGGCGGCAGCCAAACCGAAGATCGCGTTCATCGGCACGACGATCGCGGCGACGCCAATCGTCATCCGGATCGCCGACCAATTCTTCTTCGCCTGCTCCTGCTCCTTGACGACCTGCCGGCGTTCTTTGAGTGGAAGTTTTTTCAGATCGGGTGCGGGGTCTGGGCGGAAGGTGACGACGTAGGCGTGCCACCCTTTGGAAAGCGCCTGTGTGAAGACGTTCGCAAGCGGCAGGACGACGAAGACGGTTAGGAACGTCAGCGCAACAAGGATCAGCGTGATGCGCGTAACGCGACCGCCACCGGCAACGCCGGCGCGGCTTGTGTCGCGAGCATAGACAATCACGTTTCCAGCCATCGATCTTTTCCTGACACGTGCGCAAAGGGGGGCACGAAAAGGGGGTCAGGTTCACTTACGGTAATAAGTGAACCTGACCCCCTTTTTTATCGCTCGTGCCTGCGACTCCACCAGTCGAGGCCGTTGATCAACAGGAGGATCAGGAGCGACACGCCCAGCAGCACTACTGCGATCGCGGTTGCCTGGGAATACTGATACTCATCCAGCTTGGTCACGATCTGCACCGGTGCGATCTGGCTTTTGCCCGGGATATTGCCAGCGATGAAGATGACCGAGCCGTATTCGCCTACCGCGCGTGCGAACGCGAGCGCGAGGCCGCTGAGCCACGCCGGGAAAACTTCGCTGAAGACAACGCGACGAAAGATCGTCCAGCGACGTGCACCGAGCGTGCGCGCGGCTTGTTCGAGTTCGGGGTCAAGGTCCTGTAGGACCGGCTGCACCGTTCGCACGACGAAGGGCAGTCCGACGAACGTCAGCATCAGGATCACGCGCAGCTCGTCGAGGCCAGAGAGCGTCTGCGCCTCGATCGAGCCGCCGCGATAGACGAGGTGAAGGAGCCAGTTCACCGCGTTCGTGATCCAGGTGCCGATGCGGATGTCATCGATCCAGGTTGCTTTCGAATAGAGACTGCCAAACGTGAGTCCAGCGACAGCGGTCGGCAACGCGAAAGGGAAATCGACGATCGCGTCGAAGAGCCGCCGGCCAGGGAAGCGATAACGCACGAGAACCCACGCGACGATCAGCCCGAAGATGCTGTTGATCAGCGCGGCCGCCAGCGAGGCTTGAAACGACAAGCGAAACGCCGCGGAAACGAACGGGTCGGCGATCGTGTTGAGGAACTCGCGCAGCGAAAGCTGTGCGGTCTTCAGCACGAGTGCGCCCAGGGGTACGAGCACCAGCAGCGTGAGGTAGAGCAGGGTGTATCCAAGCGACAATCCGAAGCCGGGGATCACGCGACGTTGTTGGGAGAGAGCGAGCGACACGGGTCTTCAATGTTCTTTGCTAAAAAAAGCGAGAATTTCGCTTGTCATGCTGAGGTACTCCGAAGCATCTCTCGTTCATCGCGAAGGGACGAGAGATGCTTCGGAGTACCTCAGCATGACAAACTGGCAACTCATGAAAGGGCGCACCGACTTGTTCAGTCGGTGCGCCCGGCGGAGAGGGGAAACGGTAAGACTGTTTCCGCAGTGATCTGGGAGTCGGCATTTACTTCGCCGACGCGGAACCTCCCGCGGGTTGCTTGTAGATCTGGTCGAAGACGCCGCCGTCGCCGAAGAAATGTTTCTGGGCGACGTTCCAGCCACCGAACGTTTCATCGATCGTGAACAGCGGGAGCGGCGGCAGTTCAGCCTGATGCTTTTTCAGCGCCTGCGTGTCGCGCGGGCGATAGTGCAGGGCGCCGATCGTTTCTTGCGCTTCAGGGGTGTAAAGGAACTTGAGGTATGCCTCGGCGACCGCGCGCGTGCCACGTTCATCAACAACTTTATCGACGATCGCCACCTGCGGCTCAGCGAGGATGCTGACGCTGGGGTAGACGATCTCGAACTTGTCCTTGCCGAACTCTTCGAGCGCGAGCCAGGCCTCGTTTTCCCAGTTGATCAGGACGTCGCCCTGGTTCTTCTGGGCAAACGTGACGGTTGCGCCGCGAGCCCCGGTGTCGAGCACCGGGACGTTCTTGTAAAGCTTCTCGACGAACGCACGCGCCTTCGCATCGGAGTTGACCGGGAACTCTTTCGCTTTCCCGGCGGCGTCCGTGGCGGCCTTCAGGCCCTCGGCGGTGCTGAGGTCATGCCCCTTGATGCCCGCGGCATAGCCCCAGGCCGCCAGGAAGTTCCAACGCGCGCCGCCGCTGGTCTTGGGGTTCGGCGTGATCACCTTCACGTCCGGGCGGATCAGGTCATTCCAGTCCTTGATCCCCTTGGGGTTGCCCTTGCGAACGATCAGGACGATCGTCGAGGTGTAAGGGCTGGCGTTGTAGGGGAGCCGCTTTTCCCAGCCAGCCTTGATCAGTCCCGCCTTCTCGACCGCGCTGGTATCGGAGCCCAGAGCGAGGGTGACGACGTCGGCTTTCAGGCCGTCGATCACGGCGCGGGCCTGCTTGCTCGACCCGCCATGCGACTGCGTGACTTCGACGTCCTTACCACTTTGCGCCTTGTAGGACTCTGCGAATTGGCGGTTGACCTCTTCGTAGAGTTCGCGGGTGGGGTCGTAGGAGACGTTAAGAAGTTTCGTCTTGCCCGCGGGCTCTTCAGCAGCGCGGATCGACGACGGTTGAATGTTGAACGTGCCGACCACCGCAATAGCGGCGGCCAAAAGGATCTTGGACAAACTTCGCTTCATGTTCAATGCTCACTTTCAAGAAAGAATGGCCGGAAATGGCCTAGTTATCATAGACTTATCACAAACGTCTTTTCCTATAGGACAACAAGGTAATTCGTCGATACTGGGCCTCCTTTCCGATCATCTGCGCTTTCAAAAAGGGATTCGGCGACTGGCTCAGGTCCGGGTGGCGGCGTTTCTAGATGCCTTCGCCATCCGAGAAGCCCTGGGGTCGGGCGGATTCCAAGCCACGTTCGTCGGCGTCGAGTCTTCGCGCTAAAAAGCGCTCAAAGCGATAAAGCAGTTCTCTCCCCTCCGCAGAGACTGACGGGTCCCGTCGAACGAACGCATCGACGGCGGGGAGGATCGACGCGATCGCTTCCGTGATCGCCTGATACCGGCCGCGCTGGTAGGCATGGCGGCTGTAATCGTCGAACGGTCCCCCGAAGAGGGTCGACGCCGGCTGTTGCGGTTGCTCAGCGCTGACGTCGACCCAATCTTCGGTGAAGGAGACTTCCGTTGCATTCACGACAGTCACCTTACAGCAGTAACTGGAACTGCGCCCGCAGGACGAACTGATTGTCGTCCGACGGCTGCGCAAGCACGCCCGCGCCATCGAGGCTGACCGGCGAACCGTTCGGCAGCCAGCTCGCATCGATCGTGAACTTCGCGGCGTGGCCTTGCAGGTAATAGTTCAGGCCGACCGTGAACTCGTGAATGTGGTCTTCCACGAGTGCCGCCGCGCCAAGCGTGCCTGTGCCGGTGGGGGCGTCATCGTCGAGCGACGTGTAGTCGTAACGGCCGAAGACTTCCCAGTTCTTATTCAGCAGGTAACCCGCTTGTGCGACGAGGCCCCAGTCGTACGCGAGGGCTTTGGAGCCGGGCGTGCCGTTGCGGAAGTCGCGGTACAAGCCGACATACGCGCCATAGACGCTCAATCCCTTCACCGACTGCGGCTCCCACTGCACGTCAACGGTGTGGAAAATCGCGTTGATGTTGGTCGCGGCGTCGTATTCCGCGCCGCCGCCGACCACGAGCAGGTCGTCGGTGTTACCGAGCGCCGTGAAGTCGTCGTACTGCTTCCAGTCGCCGGAAAATTTGTAATCGACGCGGGCGAACGCGCCCCACTGAGGGTTATTGATCCCCAACAGCGTTGACCCGCCGCCGCTGTCCTGGAAATTGGTGTTGCGGGTCGCAAATCCGTCGGTGATTGCGAGCGATGCGCGGAGCGGGCCCTTGCCCGGATCGTAGATGCCTTGAACGGCCTGGAGGTAATTCTCGCTCCCCGTGCCGCCGCCAGAGATGATTTCATGGAGTACGGAGCGCTCGACGGCGAGCTGGCGCTTGGAACTGACGCCCGTTTCATGATCCCAATCCGAGGTGATGGTGCCGCCTCGCAGCGCGAAGGGTGTGTTCGGAATGTGATATCGCACCCAGCCCTCATCAAGCTGGAGGTTGCCGGTGCTGCGGCTGGTGGCCCACTGGAACTTATAGACCAGGTCCTTCGTGAAGATGTTGCCATCAACTGCGAACTTCAGCCGGCGGGCTTCGAAGCCGCTGTCGATCGCGTCACTGTCGCCGCCGTTCTTCGTGTTCTCTCGATCGTTGAGCACGCCGCGGAACTGGAACTGCACGTTTGGGTTCAAAACGAAGTTTCCGTCTTCGCTTTGGATGAGGAACTTGCCCTTGCTGTACCCGGCGGTGAATCCCTGGGCCTGAAGCAGTTGGCTGCGCTGATCGGCGTCGCGAAGGATCGCGTCAACCGTTCGGTCGGCATCAACGGCGTCGATCTGCCGCTGGCCGGCTTGTTGCTTCTGCTCGAGCTGTTCGACCTTCGCCTGAAGCGCATCGAGCTTCTGCATCAATTCATCACGCGTTGGCTCAGCGGCGAACACATGACTGGAGAGGGCCGAGAGAAATGCTGTGGCGCCAACGGCGGCAGCAGTGGAGAGCGCCAAGGCACCCTTGCGCGCCTGACGATGCCGCGATGGTGCAGCCGTAACAATTGAACGATTCACGAGAGCGTCCTTCCGCCGACCGCGGCGAGCGGGCCGGCAAAAACAGGTTAACAGATCGAATCGGAAACAGGTGGGGGCGGTGAGTCGCTGGCCGCGGCTTCACGCAGTCGCAAACATTACCGCCGGATTACGTGCTAGATCGAAACGTTGCGTTATCAACAACAGCAACAGCGAAACCCCGAGGCCGCAGAGGCGCGGGGCGGTCGCATCGTGGCGACAGGGAGATGATGGGAGGCGGTTGCAAACATTTGAGTGAGGCAGAGTCTAGCGAGGAAAAGGGTCATGTCAAGAAAATAAATCGTCAATACCTATAGGTTTACTATAGATTTTTATAAACTACGAAAAACACTCGATTTGCGATCCGGAATTTCAGATTGAAAATGCCCGGCGCGGATGGATGCGGCGTCCTGCCGCCCCATCCTGAGTTACGATCCATCTGCCATCCGCGCCGGGTAAATCGAATGGTCTGAGTTGGCGGTGCGCCTATATGCGTGATTCGTCTTCCATTTTCAAGTTGATAACTCAAAGAAGTCCAAAACGAATGTGAACCGCCCGCTGGAGCCGCGCAAAACACCATCGATCGACGACCATTCCGATCATCACCATCACCGCCATCACGGCGATGACCTCCGCGACACCATTCACGGACACGTTTCGCGCATTGTCGAGCAGGAACCCAATGCCGTGATTGACGCCAGCGGTGATCAAGAGCTCTGCGCCCATCAACGACCGCCATGCGAAGCTGAACCCCTGCCGCAAACTCGTCGCCAGCGCCGGCAAACTCGCGGGAAGCAGCACATAGCGATAGAGCTTCCACCCACTCGCGCCCAGCATGCGTCCCGCGTGTTGATACAGCGGCGGGATCGTGCGAAGGCCGTCGCGCATTGCGATCGCGATAGCAAAACAACTCCCGACCACGAGCACGAAGAGTACGCCGGTTTCGGACAATCCGAACAGCACGATGCCTAGCGGCACCCAGCAGACGCTAGGCAGGGTTTGAAATCCGAGGAAGAGCGGCCCAAGCAGTTCGTCCAGCCATTCAAAGCGCCACATCGCCATGCCGAGGAACATCCCGACAACCACGGCGATTGCGAAGCCGATGAGCAGGCGCACAAAGCTGACGAGCAGTGCGACGAGCAGGGGGCTCGCCCCGAGCGAACCGCTGGTCGCGATCCATCCCGCATCCGCGGCCGCGCGTGGCCAGTGACTTGAGATCGCGTTTCCGAACCCCGTTTGGATGTTCAACAGGCTAAGCAGGGCATCGATGATGTGACTTGGCGCGGGGAAGACCCACGGCCGCCACGCGAACAACCTATATGCCGCCTCCCACATCGACAGAACTGCCACCCACATCATCAGGCGCAGCAGGCTTCCAATGATCCGCTTCCTGGTCTGGATCGACGCCGCGGAGCTGTTGATTGACGCGGGTGACTTCATCTTCGATTTCTCGTCGGACGAGGCGGACCAGTTCGGTGATGTCGGGACTGTCGAAGTTACGGGGGTGGGCAAGCGACACCTCGATCTGTCTACGGATGCGCCCCGGATGCGCGTGAAGGACCACGATGCGGTCGGCCAGACGCACCGCCTCGCCCACCGAGTGCGTGACGAACAGGATCGTCTTGTTCGTCACCAGCCACAATTCCTGGAGCTGCTCGTGCAGGAGCGTTCGTGTTTGCGCATCGAGCGCCGCGAACGGCTCGTCCATCAGCAGCACCGCGGGTTCCATGACAAGGGCCCGCGCGATCGCGACACGCTGCTTCATCCCGCCGGACAGTTGATGCACGAGCTTCTTGGCGCTGTGCGACAGGTGGACCATTTCCAGTGCCGACGCGACGCGTGCTTTCTGCTCATCGCGCGAAACGCCCGCCATTTTCAGTCCGAATCCGATGTTCTGCTCCGCGGTGAGCCAGGGGAAGAGCCCATGGTCCTGAAAGACCATCGCCCGCTCAGGCGCAGGGCCGTTGGTCTGCACGCCATCCAGATGAACGGTGCCGGCGTCCTGCTTCACCATCCCCGCGGCGATGTTGAGCAGCGTGCTTTTCCCACAGCCGCTCGGACCGACCACGACGACGAACTCGCCCGGCTTGCACTCTAGGTCAATTCCGCCGATCGCATGACCGCCGGTGCCGGTGAAGCGCTTCTCGATGCCGCGCATCACGAGATGTCCACGACGGCCCGATGCGCCCGGCGTCGTCGCCGAGCCGCTTGCGCGATAGTCGATCGTTTTAGTGAAGGTGGCGGTGGTCATGGAGTCGCAGATCGCGTTATTTTGAAGAACCGTTAGTCGCGATTTTGTCGAGTTGTTGAAGGACCGAAAGATCGATCAATCCCTCGGTACTCTGCTTCTGTTTCGAGAAGCCCAGGTCAAGCGACCACTGCGAATACGTATCGAAGGTCTGCGGCAGCGGATCGGTCGTGAACGAGGTGTACCCGATCGCTGACTTCACCACCTCCGGCGGGAGGCTTTTCTGCGTTAACTTGAACATCGCTTCCTTTAGATCGGGCAGATACTTGTCCGGTGACTCGCTCAGCCGCTGTGTCCATTTCTGATGAACGCTGAGAATTGCCTTGACGGTATCCGGATGATCCTTGAGGAATTTCGGCGTCGTCACAACGACGACCGTCGCGAGTTTCTTGTCGGGCCAGAGGTCTTTCTCTTCACCGATGATCTGCGCGCCGGCCTGCATCACGAGGAACGATCCCCACGGCTCGGGCGCCCAACTCGCGTCGATCTGCTGCCGCGCCATCATCCCCGCCTGCTCCGCATTCGCGACCGGAAGGACGTTGTCCAGGTTTTTTTGATTGAGCACTTTCAAAAGGTAATGCCGCGCCGAAATGTCCTGCGTATTCCCAAGCTGCGGCGTCGCGACTTTTTTGCCCGCAAGGTCTTCGAGTTTGGTGATTCCTGATTCCTTGCTTGCGACGATCAACACACCATTCGCAGCGCTGCCAGAGATGACTCGGATTCCTTCGCCATGACTCTTTGCAAACGCGTTGAGCGCGGGACCCGGCCCGACGTAGCCAATGTCGAGTTTGTCGGCCAGAAGCGTTTCGATCAGCGCAGGCCCGGCGTTAAATATCACCGGCTTGAGCGTTGACGACGAGCCGATAGCCGCTTGGAATTCGCCAGACGACGTTCCCAGCACCGCCTGGGCGTGGGTGAGATTCGCAAAGTAACCCAAGCGAACTTCCTTCGGCACCGCTGTGGTGGTCCCGTTTGGCGTTGTGGTCGATGTTCCGCGATTACACCCGTTCAGCATGAACAGGCCAAGCGAGAGGAGAATGATGCTCCATTGCCACGCCGCACGAGCCAACCGAGATGTAAACGCCAATGACATCGAAATACCTCGACTGAGAACAAAAGACCGGCAATCTTAAGGGGCAACGACCGCTGGACAAAGGGGGTCATGGAGAATCATTGTGAACAGCCAAGCGGATGCTGCGCTCTTTGCATTGCGGAGGGTTGCCACCGCGATATGCTGGACGTTGATTCCTGCGTGCACATCTGCTTCGCGAAAGGAGCCCCGAATGAATCGCATCACCTCTTATGTGACGTCGTTGGCGGTCACGCTGTCTCTCGCCCTGGCGACCATTGGATGCCAGGACAACAAGGAGCCACAGAAGCCCGCGCCCAGTGCAAAGAAGACGACGCCAACCGTGACCGTTCCGACGACCAAGCCTGTCAAGCCCGCGCCGCCCGTGGTCGTTCGCCCCAAGACGCTCTTCGAACGCCTTGGCGGCACGGCAGCCATTTCGAAAGTCGTCGATGACTTTGTCGCGATTGCCGCGCCCGATCCGAACGTGAACTTCACGCGCAAGGGCCACCCCAATGAATGGGACGCGACCCCCGAAAACGTGGCGAAGCTGAAAAAGGGCCTCGTCGATTTCATCGGCTCCGCGACCGGCGGCACGGTCGCGTACAGCGGGCGTGACATGGTCACCGCGCACAAGGGAATGGAGATCACCGACGCCGAGTTTGATGCGCTCGCAGCCGACCTCAAAGCGGCGCTCGACAAGAACAAAATTCCCGCCGCCGAGCAGACCGAGCTACTGACGATCGTTGGCACCACCCGCAAAGCAATCGTTCAACCCGCGGCGGTGAAGCCTGCGGTAGACAAGCCCAAACCCGATGGCGCGAAGCCCGACGTGAAACCGGAGGATTCTAAGCCCGATGCAAAGCCCGACGAAGCAAAGCCGGGCACAGAGCCCAAACCCGACGACACGAAAGCGCCCGACGAAAAGCCGGCGACGCCGGACGCCCCGAAGAAACCCACCCCTGACGACGCCGCCGGGAAGGAAGCGCCGGATAAAGACGCGGGTGTGAAGGATCCCGCGCCGGCCGAACCAGCGAGCAAGTGACCTACTGTGACTGCAGCCCTTTGCGTCCCGGTGGCACGGATTTCCAACCCGTGCGTGCGATTCAGCAGGCCGATTTGCTTCGATGCCAAATCTAATCTCATTCCGATCAACTCGCACGGGTTGAAAACCCGTGCCACAGGGAACGTGTTTGCCATCCGCCTCGTCGGCGATTCCAATGCGTTTTGACCGCTTACGACGATCATGGCATCCGCAGTGGAACAACTCGTTCGCGAGACGATGGAACTGACCGGAGCAACCGCTCCGTCGCTGCTTGCCCCGGATGCGCCCGTCCTTGCCGCTGAGGCGATCGCCGCCGATGGCGATGGAGCCGTCGATGATTCGTCCGACTTCTATCTCGTCGGTCTGATCGGGGGGAAGGACGTTGGCAAGAGCGCGCTGGTGAATGCCCTCGTTGGCCGATCGATCACATCGATCACCTCGCATGGACCGGGAACCGAAGGAGTCATCGCGTACGCCCATGCGTCACGCGAAGACGCGCTACGGCGGCTTCTCGAACGCGAAGTGCCGGGCGAGTATCAGATCGTCACACACGACTTGGATCACCTCCGTCGTCAGGTGCTGCTCGACCTCCCTGACATAGACAGCCACTGGCAATCGCATTTACTGGTAACGCGCAAGATGCTCCGCCACATGCTCTATCCCATCTGGGTGCAGAGCATCGAAAAATACGCCGACCAGCAGCCGCAGCAGATGCTGCGGCAAGTGGCCGAGGGGAACGCGGCGGCGAATTTTCTGTTCTGTTTGAACAAGGTAGACCAAATCAGAGGTCAGAGGTCAGAGGTGAGAGGTCAGGGAGAGTCAGCCGCAGGGCAACGCCCTGCGTCGCGGGATCGTGAGGTTTCCGATGCGGCGAGGGAGATTGGAAACGACTTTTCACTTCGCATCGCGCGGACGATTGGTCTTGCGGAGGCGCCGGATGTCTTCCTGATTAGCGCGCTGCACGCCGATGCGTATGACCTGCCGCGGCTGTTAAAAACGCTCACGCGAGAAAAAACGTCGGACGTGGTCGATCGCTCCAAGTCCCTGGCCCGGCGGCAGCAGGACCGATCGCTCCTGTCGTGGGTTGACGCGCAGGGTCTCGATGAGCGCGCCGATCGACTCACCCGCCTTGCGGATGATGCGCGCGACTTGATTGCATCGCGCGTCGGTCAGCCGGTGATCGAAGTTGCGATCCCGCGCCTACTCGACGATCCGGCCAGTCGGCTCGCGATGGGGGATGAGGTCCTCCGCCGCCGGGTCGAGCGGTGGCCGCTGGTGAAACTGGTTCACACGCTTCTCTCTCCCGTGCTTTCCGTCTGGCGGGCCAACGTCGGCGCGGGCGGTCGAGCGGGTTCATTGCGCGGCGCGGATGCGCTCGTCGAGGCGTATCTCGAAGCGGACGGGCGCGCCGTCGGCGACCAAGTTCGATCATCGTTCGCACAGCTCCGCCAGGCCCATCCCGACGAGATCGCATCGCTCTACGCGGGCAATCACCTCTGGAGCGATCTCGCATCCGACGATGCCGCCTCGCAGTTGCGCCGCGCCCTCGCGACCGCCGTTGATCGGCAGCGCGAATATGCCTGCGACCGCCTGGCCGGCCGAGGCGGTGTGATCGCGCCGCTGGTGCGATGGGTGCTCACCGTTGGCGCGCTCCTCTGGTTCCCGCTGGTTCAGCCGATCCTCTCTGCATTTCTCAACGCCCCCGAACTCGCCCACAACTGGCGGCAACTCGCCGGCATGATCGTCTCGGTCCTCAGCGGCGAATCGCTGCTCAAGAACGTCTCGTTCCTGATCATCTGGTTCACCGTGATCTGGCTGAGCCTCCGCTGGAACACGCAACGAAGACTCACGCGGCTGACATCGCGATGGAAGAAAGGCGACTACACCGACGACGCGATGAACCTTCCCGCCGTGGTGCTGCAGTGGATGCAAGAGCTGCTGTCGCCGATCGAACAGTCGCGCGATCGGATGCTCGCGGTGGTGAAGCGAACGCAGGAACTGAGGTCGCGGGCGGCGTGAGAGAAGCGGCTTTGAACCACGAAGTCGCGAAGACACGAAGCGGTCACTCGCCTCTTTCATCATTCGAATGGAATCGGCACAGAGCACACAGAGACACAGAGCTCACAGAGAATCCATTCTGATTGGCTCTTCTCAGTGGGTGCTGTGTCTTTGTGAACTCTGTGCTCTGACTTTCAACCCAAATGTGTCAATTCGTATTGAGGTCCGGCAGTTCGAGTTGTGCTTCGTGTCTTCGTGACTTCGTGGTTCAAATTGCTCCAGATCACCCCCACTGATCATCGTCCGTCATGCTGACGAAGAAGTGCGGGCCCGATTCAATCAGCAAGACGTTGTCGCCTTGATTGAGATGCACCTTGATCCGATCCCGTCCCGGATGCCAGCCGGCGGGGCCGTTCTGTTGGTAGATGCGCTGGCCGTTTAGCCAGACGCTCTTGAGGTCAGCGCCGGTGTTCAGGAATGCATCGCGAGCGGCGTCGGATTTCACGACTGCATAGCCGAGATACCGATCCGCCTTTCCAGCGGTCTTTTCGAGCTGCATGGCGACGCCGCGCTGGCGTTGGTGGTCGCGCCACCAACTATCGATTGGGTCGGTCTCGGGAAGGGAGTAGGGTTTCCATGTGTCGTCCGGCTTCGTGGCCTTTGCGTCGTCGTCGTCGAGCGGCTTCGTGTCCTTTGAAGCTGCCTTGATGCGCCATTCGTGGATGACGCCGGGCAGCAGCTCGATCGTCGCTTCCTTCGGGACCGCCACGTCGGCGTATCCCAGTGCGTCGACCACTGCCCGCACCATTCGCCGATAGCCGGCGAAGTTCAGGTGGACGCCATCATTCGGTTCCCAAAGCTCCTCGTCGGCCGGTGCTTCGCTCATCCGCGCGTTCACGTCAGCCAAGGCGTAGCCATATTCCTTCGCTAGGCGTCTAAGCGTGTCATTCAGTTCGGCGAGGTGCGGACGCAGTCCTGCGTGTCGAGGCGATACCGTCGTTGACGTCAGGACCATCACGGCGACGTGATGTTCTTTGAATTTATCGAGCAGCCGGCGGATTGTCTTCTCGAATTCCGTGGTCGATAGCCCTGAGTCATTGATGCTGTCCGACAGCATTACCAGGTCGGGCTTGTGGACGAAGACATCGCGATCGAGCCGGGCGAGCATCCCCGCTCCGTTATCCCCGCCGATGCCGGCGCCGATCATGACGGGCACGGGCTTCCCGGCTTCGCGCAGGGCCTGTTGAACGAGCAGGGGATAGGTGTGGCCATCGGTGATCGAGTCGCCGAGGCAGACGATTCGTTTCGGGGCCTCGGCCGCTTTCACAACGCTCGCACATCCGGAGGCGACCGCTATCGCGACCGCCAATCGCACCCAAATCCAGTCCATTTGCCCACTTCCTAACAAAAAACGTCCGCGCGCAGGCGAGGCCAAGTCTCTTCGTACATAGGGCGAATCGAGAACTTTACCCATTGGAGAGAGCCATGAAACGTCACCCGTCCAATTCGTCAGCAGCCCGTCGCGCGGTCGTTGAGAACCTTGAGTCCCGGCAACTGATGTCGACTTCAATATTCGATCCCGCAACCGGCGTTCTTTCGATCACCGGAACCGCCAACGCGGACCGGATCTCCGTCGATCGTAGCGGCGATAATGCAGTCGTCACCGATATGGTCAACCCGCCAAGGTCGTTCCCCGTCGTCGATGCTGCGGGAAACCCAATCGTCAAGCTGATCGTCATCCATGGCGGCGCACAAGGCGACACGCTTATGGTCAACGGCGAACTGCCCAACTGCCAGCTCTTTGGCGAAGGCGGCATGGACACACTGGAAGGTGGTCGCGGTGACGATCTGCTTTTCGGCGGCGACGAACAGGACACCCTTCGCGGCAATCGCGGCGCAGATACGCTCGTCGGCGGCGCTGGCCCCGACATCCTCAGCGGCGGCGGCGGCAGTCACGACACCGTCTCCTACTCTGAGCGAACCGTCGGCGTGAACGTCCGCATCGACGGCCTCGCGTTTGATGGAGAACCCGGCGAGGGTGACGACGTTCGCACCGACGTCGAAAACGTCGTCGGTGGCAGTGGTGACGACACCATCGAATCGCCCGGCATCCAAGGCGTCGTCGCCAACATCTTCAATGGCGGCAAGGGACACGACACCCTTATCGGAGGCGACGGAGATGACACGCTCGTCGGCGGCGGTGGGGTTGATACGCTTCGCGGCGACGCCGGCAACGACACCCTCGACGCGAGCGGCGACTCCACCGACGACTTCATCGACGGCGGCGATGATTTCGACCTGGCGATCGTTGATCGACACACCAATTATTTTCTGCATTTCAACGATGACGTTATGAACTGCGAGCAGGTCAACATGCCGCCGATCGATTACGGCCAACTACTGCGGCAGCGAACCAGTGGGCTTGAAGACGTGCTGGGGAAACCGACAAAAGGATCGATCCTTTAGTTAATTACCACAGAATCGTCATCCTGAGCAAAGCGAAGGATCTCGGGAACGGGACATATGTTCCCGTCCGGAGATCGTTCGCTTTGCTTAGGATGACGCCCTTTCCGAGCATAATTCCGTCTGGAACTCTTCTGCGATCTACGCGTCCAAGCCTGTCGGCGACGCCGGTGCGCACTTGCAGTGGGCTATCGGTGTCGTCATCCTGACAACGACAAATCGACCCGACGGAGGCATCGACTCGGATGCGAAAACAGCAAATGAAGCATCGCTCCATCTTGAACCCGCGTATTCTCATGCTGTCGGCGGCCCTCGCCGGGTTGGGATTGGTCAGTTCGTCGTCCGTCGTCTGGGGACAGGCAAAGAGGCCCGCCGCCGCGCCTGCCGCTGATGCCCCGGATGCCAAGCCCGCCGCGCAAGCGGATGTGCCTGTAAAAGTCGTCGTCCTTTTCTCCTCCGGCGTTGGTTATTTCGAGCACTTCGGTACCGTCAAAGGGAACGACTCGACTGAACTGCGCTTTAAGACCCAGCAGATCAACGACGTGCTCAAGTCGCTCGTCCTGCAGGATCTCGATGGGGGCAAGGTCTCGACGATCACGTATCCGTCACAGGACCCGGTTGAGAAGACGCTTCGCAGCTTCCAGGTGGACATCACCGGAAATCCGAGCTTCGCCGAGCTGCTCAATCAACTTCGCGGCGCGAAGGTGACGCTGACCACCGAGAAGCAGGAGCAGGTGACCGGCACGATCCTCGGCGTCGAAAAACGCCAGGAGCCTGCGGGCGGCGGCAAAGACGCCGCGGCGATCAAGGAGCCACCGGTCCCGCCGCCGCCGGCGAACGTGGTGGATGTGTGGGTGCTGAACCTGATCAGTGAAGGGGGAATTCGATCGGTCAGGCTCGGCGACGTTCGCAACCTTCAGTTCCAGGACCCGGAACTTCGCAACGAGCTTGAGAAAGCGCTGACGGCCCTCGCACAGGCGCGCGATAAAGACAAGAAGCCGGTGCAGATCCACTTCCGGGGGCAGGGGAACCGAAACGTTCGTATCGGCTACGTCGTCGAGACGCCGATCTGGAAGACCAGTTACCGGTTGATCTTGTCGGACGACAAAGCCGGCGCGGGGGGCGACGCCGGGAAAGAGGTCAAGCCGGCAAAGGCCGCGGACGATGCAGATCCGGTGAAGCCGAAAAATGCGGCAGCAGCAGGCGGTGGAAACTCAAAGCTTCAGGGTTGGGCGATTGTCGAAAATCAAACCGACAGCGACTGGAACGACGTTCAGCTTTCGCTGGTCAGCGGCCGGCCGATCTCCTTCATTCAGGATCTTTACCAGCCGCTGTACATTCCGCGGCCCATTGTGCAGCCGGAACTGTATGCCAGCCTTCGTCCGCAAACGTATGACGCGGGTTTGGGTGGTCCGGGTGCGGGGGCTGTGCCGTTCGCCGATGCACAGCAGCCGCCGATGGCTCCGGCAGCGCCGGCGCCGCTTGCCGAGGCAAAGCAGTTGCAGAATCAGTTTGCTCGCAAGGCCGGCGAAAAACGTCGGGGCGAGCAACTTGAAAAAGCCAAGGAAGCCTCGGATGACCGTTTCAACGCGCCGATGGACGCCGCGGCGTCCGTCGCATCCGTGGCATCCGCAACCGACGTCGGTGAACTCTTCCAATACACCGTCGGCAACGTCAGCCTGCCGCGCCAAAAGTCCGCGATGATCCCAATCATCGCCGACGCGATCACGACCGAGCGGCTCAGCATCTACAACCGCAATGTGCTGGCGAAGAACCCCCTGAACGGTGCCCGATTAAAAAACACCTCGGGCAAGCACCTGCTCCAAGGCCCGATCACGGTCCTTGAAAACGGCACCTACGCGGGCGATGCGAAGATCGACGATGTTCCGCCGGGACAGGAGCGGCTGGTGAGCTTCGGCATCGACCAGCAGCTTCGCGTCGATGCTGACAGCGGTAAGCAGGAGAACGCGATTCAGACGGGCAAGATCGTCAAGGGCGTCCTTCAGGTCACGTGGAAGGATTCGTTTACGCAGGAATACGTTGCCCAGAACAAAGGGGAGAAGGACAAGACGCTCCTGATCGAGCATCCCAAGCGACAGGGATGGCATCTCACGGACGACACGAAGAAGCCCATCGAGACGACGGAAGTCCTCTATCGCTTCCAGGGAGCTTCTCCCGCTGGCAAGCAGACGAAGCTGACGGTCGTCGAGGAGAACACCCGTGTTGAGGGAATCGCGATCCTGCCGGCGGACGTCGGCCAGCTCGCGTTCTATTTCCGCAACGGCCAGATCCCCCAACCCGTTCGCGACGCGATCACCAAAGCCGCCACGATGAAGCAGGCGATGAACGAAACCGTTCATCAGATCCAGCTTCGGCAACAGGAGATCAACACGATCACCGTCGAGCAGCAGCGCATCCGCGAGAACATTAAGACCGTGCAGCCGAACACGGATTACTACAAGCGGCTGACGACAAAGCTGAACGAGCAGGAAACGCGAATCGAGAAACTTCGCGCGGAGATCGACACGCTGCAGGAGACCCAGGAGAAGCAGCGGAAGGAATTGGAAGGGTATTTGGGAGAACTGAACGTCGGGTGATTTTGATTCAGCGATTTTGAGTCGATCGCAGGGCGGGATTTTATCCCACCGTCTTCCTGAACGGAGCGGCGGGATCAATTCCCGCCCTAACCATTACTCTGGCAGATCAAATGTTGAGGGGAGTGGCCCGAATACCGGCTTGCTGGTCGGACCTTCGCGGGCCTTTTGCTTGCGCTTGTATTGGGCAAACCATTCGCGGACGCGCTGTTCGCGCATCTGCTGTTCCTTCTCCGACAACTGCGGATCACGCAACGGCGCGTTGGCGTTGAAGCTATCGGGGCGAGGCGGTCGGTTCGAATGCTCGGACGGCCGTGTGGGCCGCGTTGTCGACCCAGCATTGTTACTGGGGCGCTGGCCCGGCCGGCGGAAGTTGGGCTTCGGCGGTTGTGGGAGATTCAGCGACTGAATGATCTCCTGCCGCGTCGCGGCGGGGGATTGCTCCAGCAGCTTCTGCAGTCGTCGCTGCAGATCGCTGTCGCGGCGAATCATCTGCTCCAGACGGTCCAGGTGCTGAACGTCCTCACCCGGCAGGGGCTCAAGCTTCTTTAGATGATCGGCGCCGGCGGTCGCACGCAGCAGCGCGTAGTTGCGACTATAAGCCCGCACCGCGCGAATGTTGCGCCGGCTCGTTGCGATCTGAATGCGCTTGAGCAGTTGCTCGGCGGTGTCGTTCAGGCGCTCGACATCGTTCAGCGGGTCGTTTGCCGTCGTCGCAAGGGCCTGGCCGTTATCGAGAAGCATTTTCGCCAGTTCCCGGTCCTCCGGAAGTAGTTTTACTTTGGCGACCTTCTGCTTCAGCGCGCCGGCGTTTGCGAAAATCTCGCTTCGCTCTTCGGGGGAGTCCGCTTCGGCGAGGTTGACGTTCCAGCGGACAAGCTGTTCGACGACGGCGGCGCTTGATGCATCAGCGCTGGATACATCACCAGTGAGGACCCAGATGCCAGAGCCGATCAGCAGCACGACTGCCGCCGCCGCGGCAAAGCGCGGCATGATTCGCCAGACGTTGCTGACCTGCTGAGCGCCCGCGCGCCTCAAACGGGCCGACGCCGTCGGTAGACGTATGGGTTCGTCTGAGTTCCCGGTGACGTCCTTATTGCCAATAGACTGAAGGAACGCACCCTTCGCATCCTCAACCATCGCAGCCGACGGGACGGTGATGGCGCGCGTCGCCGCATCCAGGCGGCCGAGCTGCGTGACTATGGTCGCGCACGCCGGGCAGGCGCGCAGGTGAGCCGCTACCTCCGCATCATGCGTGGCGATGTTCGCCACGTCATCCGCGGTCAGCAGGCGATCTTGAATCTCGTCGCAGGTCACAGTTCATTCCCTAATTTCGCCAGCAGCTGTCGCCGGGCCTGCATCATGTGCCAGCGGGCCGTCTCTTCCGTCGCGCCGATGATTCCGGCGATGTCGCGGAACGACAGTTCCTGCTGCGTCCGAAGCAAAAAGACCGCGCGGGCCGTCTCCGGCAATTCCGACAACGTCTTCATCACGCGCTCTGCCAGTTCCGCGGTTTCCAGCCGATGCGCTGTTTGAGCCGCCGGATTCGAAGCTGCGGCGGCAGCCATCGATGCTGCGAACGCCGCCGATCCGGTCTCCGACTCATCATCCATCGAAACCGACCGCGCCACCGCAGAACGCCTTCGGGAATCGAGGAACGCATTCGTCCCGATCCGCATCAGCCAAGCTCGCAGGTTGGTCCCCTCGGCAAACGTGTCGCGCCGCTCGGCGGCCTTCAGAAACGTCTCCTGCGTCAGGTCTTCCGCGAGGTGACGATCCCCGCCGCACAGTCGGTAGATCAGCGCGAAGACGGCCGACCAATGCTGGTCCACCCAGTCCGCCAACCGCTGGCGCGTCGGCGCGTCCAACGGACGGTTCACCGGTGCCGCAGGACGGGTCATCCCGTCCGCCGACGCCGGGGCGGATCGCGCCTCCTTAGGGTCCAAAATACTTTTCCTGCAAGAGTTCAACGACCAAACGCCGATCTCGTTGGTACGACGCAGGACCGCGTTATCGGTCCTGCGCGTCCAACGTGCCCAGTTCGTAACTATTGCCGCCCCAACGCTTGGCGGCAATAGCCTCAAAAGGAGTTTTCACGCATGTCCCTTTGGAAAAAGATCTTGCTGCCCGTCATCGCCCTCGGACTCATCGGCGGCGGCATCGCCGAGGCCCGTTCCCTGCGAACGACGGCATTGACCGCAGACACCGCGACCACCGCAGGCACCTCAGACACAACCGCTCGCCCGCATAGGGCCGCGAAGAAGAAGGTCGGCCGAGCGACTGGAGCGAAGTCCAAGACCGCCAAAACAAAGGCCGCTGCCCACAAGACCCGTCATGCGAAGGCAAAGGGTAAAGCGACCAAGACGAAGGCCGGCGGGTCAAAGCGTGGCGCGGCGAAGGGCTCCAAGAAGCCCGTCACGAAAGCAGTTGCCCATAAGAAGGTTACGAAGAAAGGCAAGAAGAAGCCTGCCGCCAAGTCGGTTAAGACGACGAAGGCGACGACGACATCTCGTCAAACAACATAATCTGCCCATCCATCCGCGGCCGTCGGAACGCTCGGGTATTCAACGGCCGCACGTCACGGTTCAAACCGTATTTGCGGCAGAAGACATCAAACGTCTGCGCGATCTGCTCGACGATCTTCCCTTTGCCGTGGCGGCGGATCCCCATCTTCGCGTCATAAAGCTTTCCGCCGCGCGCTTGGCGGATGAGGGACTCGACGTGGGCCGCACGCGAGGGGTGAACGTTGCGCTGTAGCCAGTCGAGGAAGAGATCCTTCACCTGATACGGCAATCGAAGCAGCGCCCACGCGACGCGCGTCGTCCCGGCGTCCGCGATCGCCTGCAGGATCGCGGGCAGTTCAGTGTCGGTCAGGCCGGGAATGATCGGCGCGATGTTCACCGACGTCGGCACGCCCGCCTTGACCAGTTCGCGCAGCACGTGCAGCCGACGCACGGGCGACGCGGCGCGGGGCTCCAGACGCTTGGCCAGATCATCATCGAGCGTGACGAGTGTGACCGTCACGCGCCCGGCGTTCTCGGCTCCCAACTTCTGCCACAGATCCAAGTCGCGCAACACCAGCGCGCCCTTGGTCATCGTTGAGACGGCCTGTCCGCAGTCGGCCATCACCTGCAAACACTGCCGCGCGATGCCGAGCCGATGTTCCAGCGGCTGATAGATGTCCGTCGTCGCCGACATCACAATTGGCTCGCCCGCCCATCGCGGCGATGACAATTCGCGCTTCAGCAGCGCTGGCGCATCGAACTTCGCCACGATCTTCGTTTCGAAGTCGAGGCCGCAGCTATATCCAAGGTATTCGTGGTACGGGCGAGCAAAGCAATAGATGCATCCGTGCTCGCAACCGCGGTAGGGATTGACCGTCCAATCGAACGGCACGTCTGATGTCGGTGCGACGTGATTGATGATCGTCTGTGTGTGATCCGGAATCACCTCTACTGCGATATTCGTTGGGGCGGCTGGATCGATCCCCTTCTCGATGCGATCAACGCGCTGCCGCTCTCGCTCTTCGCCGAGGACGTGAAGTCGGTGGCGTTCAAACCGGTTGCCCGGATTCAGCCCGGCTCCGCGACGGCGTGCCGGGCCTGCAACCAATCCATCTCGCTCGTCAGATTCACCGGGCTTCATGCCCGTACATTATCCAAACAAGTGCCTACTGCGGTGCCCTGCGACAAAAGATCTGTTCAATTGAAAACAACCGAACTGGAGGCACCCAGGCTAAAGCACGCGAACCGCGAAGTCGCCGATCGTGATCGATTTGGACGGATCGGCCGCTTTCGACAACTTGATGCGCTGGCCGCTTGCAGTTCCGGACAGGGACTTCAGGTTGTCAGCGGTGACGCCCAGCGCCACTGCACCGTTGTTCGGCTGAATCGTTCCGAGCGATGCCTTGCCGATCGAAGGGGCGGCGATGATCGCGTCGCTGAACAATGATTTGACCGAGACCGCTGCAAGGCTGGCGGCAGGGTTGCTGAAGTCGTCAAGCGCATCGGGCAGATCGGTCACTTCAGGCTTCACGCCCGCCAGGATCGAAGCGTTCGAAATCGACATGAGCGTGACTTTGCCAATTGAGTCGGTGGCGCGGACGATCGCGCTGTCGAGCGACGTTGCTTTCAAGCTCTTGAGCGAGCCGGTCCGCACGTCGGCGGCGAAGCTGCCGCTGCAGGTAATACTGCCGATCGACGGCGCTGCGATCACATCCGCAATTACTTCGTCATCACTCCAGGAACCCACCTTCAGCGACTTGATGATCGACCCCGAGTCGATCGAGAAGTTGAACACGCTGTCGAGCTTGACCGCCAGTAGCCCGCCGGCCGCGCACGTGAGTGATGCGCCATCGACGTTACCGAGTTGAAGGTTCGACAGCGTTCCCGTGAGCGAGATGCCGCCTACCAGATCGGCGGTTTTCCCGGTAAGGCTTTTCAGGGCGATGCCGGTGACGTTGCCGAGTCGGACGCGCCCGTCGCCGCCCGCGCGCGTGCGAATGCTGAGGACCGAGCCGGTGGAGGTGCCTGCGAGATCGAGGTCGATTTCACCGGCACGCTCGAACGCCTGCCCGCTGCCTCCTTTGAGCGTAAGGGTGACGGTGGTGCCGTCGGCGTCGAGGAACGTCAGGCTGCCGCCGCGCGGCGCGGTGGACCCGAAGTTCCCCTTAAAGGTACGTCCATCTCCGCCACCATCAGCGATGTCGACGTTGAATGATCCCAGCGAGCCGGCCGCAGTTAAGTGGTCGCTCGTGTCGGCTATCTGATTGCCCGCCAGATCGATCGCGTAACTGCCGTCGTCCGCCCCATCCCACGATCCGCCGGGCGCTTGGACGACGTACGTCACGGTCCGCGTCGCACCGTCCTGATTCACGTCCGGCGATGCAGATTGAATCGTCAGCGGTGTTCCGTTGCGCGAAACGACGATGTCGTTCACGTCGATGTTCGAGACCCGCACGGCGGTGTCGTCGGTGTAGGTGACGGTGAGTTGAAGATCAGTCGCGCCGAGCGTGACAGACGGAACCGCGCCCAGCGACGCCGCCGGCCCGATTCCATCATCCGTCGGCGGCGGGTTGTCACTCGCGACGAACGAACCGAGCGCGCCCGGCGGCGCGAAGTTCTCAAACGTGTCGCTGACCTGGCCAGCGTTCAGTCGCACGACGTACGTTCCCGCATCCGCGATGTCCCATGACCCGCCCGGCGCTTGCACTGTATAAGTCACTGCGAGCGACGAAGCGCTGGACGTTGGATTCGAAGAGAAGTTGCTGACGGTCAGTGGCTGGCCATCTGGGCCTATCACGCTGATGTCGTCATTCGATAGGCTGAGGATTTCGACCTCTTCAGGGTCGTTATAGGTGACGGTCACCGTGGTCGTCGCGCCCGCCGGGATCGTGACATTGGGCGCCACCAGACTCGCGGATGGACCGGACTCGTTGGAAACGTCCAGGACGGGCCCGAAGTTGGGATCTTCGCGCGAGACGTACGCGACGAAGTCGTTTCCTTCATCCAGGCTCCGTAGGACGAAGCCAACCAGATTATGGCCGGCCTGTGATTCGCTCCGCGCGAAGTTGGTGACGTCCAGCGCGTAACTTTGCTGCACGCCGCCGGTGATCGTGATGATGTCGATCGGTTCACTCGAAGTGGCGGCGGGGCGGTTGTTAAAGGTGAGTTCCCCGGCGGGGTTGTTGTCGGTGTCGGTGCCGTCGCCGCTCGCGTTGCTGGTCGTGCCGTTTCCTTCCGGCCAATCGGCGCTGGTGAGGCCGAAAATGCCGACGCGCGTCGCAAGACTGGTGTTGGTCTGCATCATCGCGTCAAAGCGCAACACCGCGGTGCCGATCGTGCCGGCGCTGCTCAAGTCGAATTTGACGTACGCCTCGCGCGTGTCGCCGGACGCGTCCTTGCTGTAGAGCAGAGGAGCTGCGCCGAAGTTGGTTGAAACGAACGCCCCGTCGCGGACGAAGCTGTCCGCGATCGCGTTGATCAGGGCGAAGAGCTGCCGCTGTTCGAGGGCTTCGATGGTGTTCCTGCCGCTCAACGGACGGGGAAACGTTGGCCGGTCTTTTCGGCGGCGGACGGACATCAAGGCACTCCTGTCTATGGTCTGGGAGACGCACGGGTCAGCGGGTCACGCGAGGCGAGCGCGCGGGCCAACCAAAGCGGGGAACGTCGCCCGAGCATTATGAACCACCCCCGTCAATCGTCAAGAAAAGATCGAATATCCTTGCAAGAAGCACGTTTACGGCCGTTTTTGTCCGCAACCTTCCGCCAGATTCCGTGGTAAACAGATCTGTTCCTCGGGTTGTCCAATTGTTAAGATCTCTCTTGCCCGTCTGTTCGTAGGGTTGAGGGGACTTCAGGTCAATGGTCACAGGGTGGTGCGCTTGCGCAGGAGGCGGAATAGCTCAGTGGAGGCGTCGTCGGTTTGCGCTGTCGCGCGCGCAGCCGTTCGCCATGCCGCGCTCATGGTTGTCGAGCGCCTTGAACAACGACAGTTGATGGCGGGCAACGTCGTCATCTCCGAGTTCATGGCGGACAACAAGAGCACGCTCGCGGATGAGGATGGCGTCTACTCTGACTGGATCGAGCTGTACAACCCCGGCGATGCTTCGATCGACCTGGCGGGTTGGAAGTTGCGGGACAGCGGCACGACCTGGACGTTCCCTTCGCGAAACCTTCCCGCCGGGCAATACCTGATCGTCTTCGCATCCAGTAAGAACAGGGCAGGGGTCGCGGGCAACCTGCACACCAACTTCAATCTCAGTAACGACGGCGAATACCTCGGCCTGATCCGGCCCGACAACTCGGTTGCGCAAGAATACAACCCCTACCCCAGTCAGCGAACGGACATCTCCTTCGGAACCGGGCAGGAGATCCTGCCCGGAACGCTAGTCTCCGATGGTTCGCTTACGCGGGTTAAAGTTCCGACCAACGGCAATCTCGCAAATACCTGGACCGGCGGTAATGAGCCGTTCGACGACTCCGCGGCGGCGGGATGGACCCAAGGAGCTGCAGGCGTCGGATTCGACAGCGCCCCGAGCGCTAACGGGAATTACGAGACCGAAGGCAATCCGATCACGAGCCGGACGGAAACGGACGGCGTGGGTGGAAACGTTTATGTCCTGGAGAGCAGGCCGTTCCTTCAAGACGGCGTGATGTTCGACTGGACGATATGGGGAACAGCGGCGGGGTCGATCACGCCGCTCATCCTTCAGCGCGACGACTTCGGCGACTACGTCGTCACCGGGATCGGCCAGACGCGAACCGTGGCGGCCAATGCGGGCTCGCAGACGTTCGCATTCAGCTTGCAATCAGGCGGCGCGCAGGTCGGCGCGGAATACTACTTCGGCTGGAAGGACGGCACCGCCGCGGGCGGCAACAACGCCCCCGTCATGCGCTACACCAGCAACGCCGGGCAAAGCGTGCGGACGCTCGGCGCGCATTCGACCGTGGCTTCTATGGATGATTACGGCGCCGGGACAAGTCTATCGCGCACGTATTCGATCCAGGCCCGCAGCTCGCTCACCGGATCACCGCAGCCGCAGGGGTATTGGAACTTCGACGACAACGTCAACGACACGTCGGGCAATGGACACACGGGCTCGCTCATCAATGGCCCCACCTACTCCTCGACTGTTCCGCCCGCACTGGGGACCGGAAAGTCGCTGAACTTCGATGGCGCGAACGATTACGTCAGCGTTCCGATTGACGTATCCGAAACCGCTTACACGTCGTCAATGTGGTTCAAGACCACCAACGGTAACTCCGGCCTCTTTTGTGTCGTTGATTCAGACCTCGGTGGCGGCGGGCATGACCGCCACATTTACCTCACCGGCGGAAACCTCGGCATTCGCACGTGGAGCAACGAAGTCCTCACGACTTCAGGCAAGAACTACGCCGACAACCAATGGCACCACGTTGCCCACGTCATCGGCGCTGCCGCGAGTGGCGAAAAGGTGTACGTCGATGGACAAGTCGTCCTCACAGGCCCGAAGGCATCGTCGGATTTCAACTGGCAAAAGCACATCAACATCGGTTTTTCGAACGATGCGCCAGGCCAGTATTTTTCTGGGCAGATGGATGATGTCGCGGTGTGGGACCAAGTGCTGTCGGACGCGCAGATCCTGGCGCTCGCGCAGGGCGCCAGCCCACTTTCGGTGATCGGCTTCGGGCCGCTGGTCTCGACGAACGTCCAATCCGCGATGCTGAACAACAATGCTTCAGCGTATATCCGCATGCCGTTCAACGTCCCGGCCGGCACGCGGTTCACCGGCGCGGTCCTCCGGATGAAGTACGACGATGGCTTCATCGCTTATGTGAACGGCGTGGAAGTCGCGCGACGCAACGCTCCGGCAAGTGCCCTGTTCAATTCCACGGCGCAGGGCGATCGCTCGAAGGGCCTGGCGACACGTTATGAAGACATCGACCTGGGCACGCTTGCCAGCCAGCTTCATGTCGGCAGCAACGTCCTGGCGATTCAGGGCTTGAACAGCAGCGCGTCCAGCCCGGACTTCCTGATCGATCCGCAATTGGTTCTCACGCTTTCGACGCCAAACCGCTACTTGTCGCCCGCCACGCCCGGAGTCGCGAACGTCGCAGGCACGATCGATTTCGTCGCCGACACGGACTTCACGGTAAAGCGCGGCTACTACAACACACCGCAGAGCGTGATGATCACGAGCGCCACGCCGGGCGCGACGCTCATCTACACGCTCGACAGCAGCACGCCAAGCCTGACGAACGGCATCCAGGTGCCGCCCGCCAATGCCAACACCGCGCCGACGGTGACGCTGAACGTCAACACGACGACCAACCTTCGCGTCATCGCGGTGAAGTCGGGCTGGCAGTCGAGCAACATCGATACGCAGACGTACATCTTCACCGCATCCGTCGCGCAGCAGCCGGCGCTGCCGGCGGGATATCCATCGAGTTGGGCCGGAAGCGCCGCGGATTACCAGGTTGACCCGGACGTCGTGAACACCACGCTTCCCGGGTACAGCTTCGACGACGCCCTTCGTTCGCTCCCCACCGTGAGCATCACAACGGATAAAGCGAACATGTGGGATCCGTCCACCGGAATGTACTACAACTCCGAAAACGCTCGCGGCATGGCGTGGGAACGGCCGGCGTCGGTGGAGTTCTTCTATCCGGATGGGAGCACGCAGGGCTTCAACACAAACGCCGGCCTGCGCATGCACGGCAATTCCAGCCGGTCCAGTGGTTTCACACCCAAGCACCCGATCCGTTTGGAGTTCCGCGATCAATATGGCGACGGAAAGCTGAACTATCCCCTTTTCCCAGATTCGGGCGTCAAGGAATTTGACGAGCTGCTGCTCCGCGCCGCTTCGACCGACTCCTGGCCCGTCGTCGATGGCGGATCCCGCTGGACACCCACCCGCGCAACGTACATGCGCGATCAGTGGATGCGCGACACGCAAAACGCGATGGGCGACGCTTCATCGCACGGCAGGTACGTTCAGCTGTTCATCGATGGGCTTTACTGGGGCCTGTACAACATCGCCGAGCGCGACAAGGACGCCTGGAACGCGGAGTATTTGGGCGGAACCAAGGACGATTACGACGTCGTCAAGGACTTCGCCGAACTCGATGCCGGCACGATGGACGCTTGGAACGCCATGATCTCGCTGGCGTCGCAGGGGCTGGCCAGTGATGCCAATTATTACAAGATCCAAGGTCGTAATCCCGACGGCACCCGAAACCCCAACCTTCCTAATTACCTGGACGTCGATGAGTTGATCAACTACATGATCTTCCACATCTACGCCGGCGCGGAAGACTGGCCGGACCATAATTGGTGGGGGGCTCGCAAGCGGGGCGAAGACAGCGAAGGGTTCAAGTTCTTCTCCTGGGATCAGGAAATTTCCAACGACTCGCTTACGCGCACGACGACGCTGTTCGGCACCCCGTTTGCACAACCCAGCAACAACGCGTCCCCGTCCTATCTCTACGGGAAGTTGAAGGCGAACCCGATCTTCGTCCGCAAGTTCCAGGACAAGGTGCAGGAGTACATGTTCAATGACGGGCTCCTGACTCCGGCACAGAGCGCCGCGCGATGGAACAAGCGGCAGATGGAGATCGACAAGGCGATCGTCGGCGAGTCCGCACGATGGGGCGACACACAACGCGCCAACCCGTTCAAGCGCGAGACGGACTGGCTGCCGCTCATGGACTGGACGAAGAACACTTACTTTCCACAGATTCACAACATTGCGCTGGACCGGTTCAAGAGCGTCGGGCTCTTTCCATCCACGGTTGCGCCCAGCTTCAGTCAGTTCGGCGGGACGGTGCCGACGGGTTATCAGCTCACGATGTCCGCGCCGGCCGGGCAAATCTGGTACACGCTGGACGGCAGCGACCCGCAGACGGCCGGCGGCGCGGTGGCGCCCGGCGCGCTGCTTTATAGCGGGCCCGTCACAATCAACAGCAACACGCCGGTGAAGGCGCGGGCGCTGTCAGGCGGTGTTTTCTCTGCCCTCGATTACGCCAACTTCACCGTGACCGGCCAGTCGGTGCTGACCAATCTCCGCGTCACCGAAATCATGTATCATCCGGCCCCGGCCATTACGGGCGTGCCGTCGGACAGCGAGTTTGAATATATTGAGTTCCAGAACGTCGGCACACAGCCGATCAACCTTCGGGGCGTGCGGCTCACCGGGGATGTGGTCTACACCTTCGACGATGTGACGCTTGCCGCGGGGCAATATGGTGTGATCGTCGCCAACCCCAGCGCGTTCGTCAGCCGCTACGGCAGCGGCATCAATGTTCTGGGCTACTACTTCGGCCGGCTCGATGATGGTGGAGCGCCGCTGCAGGTGACGCTGGGTTCCGGCAACACGATTCAGACGATCCAGAGCTTCACCTACGACGATGCCTGGTACGACTCCACCGACGGTGAAGGTTTCTCTCTAATCAAGCAAACCCCTGCCTCCGCCGACCTGTCGACCTGGAGTCTTCAGTCCGGCTGGCGGACCAGCGGTGGAAGCAATGGCTCGCCGGGCACGGCAGATATCACGCCCACGGCACAGGTCGTGAGCCGGCTTCTCTTCTACAACAACAGCAAGTTCGACGGCTTTGATCCGAACCGCAACAGCGCCGATGACGCCGCGATCGCGACCGACAAGGTCGCGCTCCGCCCCGGAAATCCGAAGGCGACGTTCGCCAACTACAGCAGCTATAGCCGCGGTATCAACGGGGTCATGATCGATGTATTGAACTTGCCTGGGGCGGTGTTGTCGGCTGCGAACGATTTCACGTTCAAGGTCGGCAACGATTCAAATCCCGCCAACTGGCAGACGCTCGCAGTTGCGCCGACGATTCTCGTGCGGCCGGGTGCAGGAGCGAACAACTCCTCGCGCATTGAGCTCACCTGGCCCGACGGGACGATCCGCAATCAGTGGCTACAGGTTACGCTCAAGGCCACCGCTAACACGGGCATTACGACCGCCGACGTTTTCTACTTCGGCAGCGCGCCCGGCGATACGGGTAACGATCCGAACAACGCGATCGTGGACACTGCTGACTATTACGGCGTGCGCGATCACTTCCGCACGTACGCCAATCCGGTGCCGGCGACGTACACGTGGGACTTCAATCACGACAGCGTCGTAGACGCGCAGGATCTTCAGCTCGTCCGTGCGAGCGCGACGACCGCCGCGACCGCACTTCAGTTGATCACGCTCCCAAGTCCGCTCGCGACACCGCCGACCAAGTCCCCGACGCCGACATCAACTTCAACGTCACCGACGCCGACGCCGACGATCACTCCGGTTCGACCGATTGCTCGGCCGATCGCTCTGACCCCGTTGACGCTCTTTCCGCCGGTTGTAACCGCCACAGCATCGGTGACGCCCACTGCGACGACCTCCGGGTCTACGAGCGTCGGCAGCTCACTTCTTCCAACGCGCAAGCTCGCCAGCAGCCTCGTGGCGGTACGTCGCTGGTGATCGTTTAACCCATTGCAGTCGCTTCGCCGTCTTGCGCTGTTTGGATATACTCCTTGAGCATCTCGCGGGATTCGCTTGAGCGCGCTTTGTGCGGGAGGATCTAAATGAGGGTGTGTTTCGTTCGAGAAGTTTCTTGCGCAAATCGGAATCGACTTTGGAACGCGGCTACCGCAGTGGCGGTGTTGCTTGCTCTTCTTGCACTGGCGGTCCAGGTGAGTACTGCTGCCGACGCGCCTCCGGCCGCCGCAAACGCGACGGCGGCTGATCTTGAGAAGCGGCTTGTCGATCTCACCGCTTCGGTCAAAAGCGCCGCGCCCGCCGAACGCGGAGCCGCCGTTGAACGCCTGATCGCGACGCACGTTGAACTGGCACAGGTTTATCTGGACGCGAAGAAATACCAGCCTGCGCTGCAATTGCTTCGCAAGGCAAAAGGCGTTGCGAATCAGCATCCCGATGGCCGACGCGCACAGGACCTCGCCGGGGAAGCCGACGTACGCGTCACGCTTGCCGACTGGCGGGAAAGGAACGATGGCCTTTCCAGCACATTGGGATCCTAAGCTTAGAATTCCACGTGGACAAGTTGTC
>JADMIO011475726.1_pt1 | contig 101839 bp, 95 predicted proteins | sample 8958161 | NCBI WGS metagenome assembly JADMIO01 (sample SAMN16585339, study PRJNA669376) | soil metagenome | isolation source: Crop rotation soil | place: USA: Cullars Rotation, Alabama | collected 2011 | reverse complement strand
CGCGACAACTTGTCCACGTGGAATTCTAAGCTTAGGATCCCAATGTGCTGGAAAGGAAATGGCAAGACCGACATCAACGCCAGCGCTGCCAAACCCGCTACCGCCGGGCGCGTCGGATGTCGCTGCGTACATGCGACAACCAGCGACACCGCCGCGATCGCGGCGAGGAGGCCGGCCGGCGCAGTCGTGCCCACCGTGATCGCCGCGAATGGAATCGACGCCGCGCTGAAAGAGATCCAGTCGAACACGAACAGCAGCGGGTGTACCGCGTGCGCGAAGAACGTTGCCAGCGGCGGAATGGGCGATGCGAGGAGAGCCAGAAATAGAATCGGCTGCGCGAAGGTGATCACCGGCGCCGCCACCAGATTCGCGACCGGTGCGACGAGACTCACCCGGCCAAATACCCACGCGACAAGGGGCGCCGTGATTGCGCAGGCAACTATCGACGTCAGCAACTCGCGCGCGATCTTGCCTCTAACGCCCTCAACTTTGTCGGCAAATTGGCGCTTCCAGAGTCGGCCGGCGGCGATGAGCGCACACATGCCGAGTACACTCAGCTGGTAACCGACGTCGACCGCAGTCCGTGGATTGATGAGTGGCACGAAGCCGCCCAGAGCCCAGGATGCCCAGACCGAAGTCGGACGCTGGCCGAGCCTGGAAGCGATTGCGACGCCGAGCATCGTCGCCGATCGCAGGGCCGGTGGCGGCGCGCCAATGATTGCGACGTAGATAGCCGTGACTGCAAACGCGCCGAGGAGTGATGCCCGTCGCGAAAGCCGGGCGACCTGAAACAGGAGCTCCACCGCGGCGGCAATGACCGCGACGTGCAACCCCGAAATCGAAAGCATGTGGATGATGCCGGCGGCGGCGTAACGGTCGCGCATCTCGGTCGGGATTTGACGTTGATCGGCGATCAGCAGCGCTCGCGCGAGGGGCGCGTCATCGCCAAAGCTGCGATCGATTGCTCTTCCCGCGCGTAGCCGCGCTCGTGTCAGCAGATCTTCATGCTTTTTTTTCGGGACTGAATGATCGGGTGCCGGCACCGGAGAAGCGATCGCGATCACGGCAGCTGCCACGAACAGGAGTGCGAACGCAGCCGGCTCCGGTCGCCGCCGAACGAACGCGCCGACTGCAGCGGCGAGTGCGAAGCCCACTGCCGCCCAGCCAAAATTCGAGAATCCCGCCAGTAGTCCAGCGAGAAACGCGAGATACGCTCCGGTAATTAGCGGCAGCCATGCTCCGATCCTGTGGTGCCGAAGTGTTGCGGCCTAGGTGACTGTGCGCGAAATCACCCGCCCGCGCGCGCAAGCAAAGGGAGCGCTATACGGTAGCGCTATACGGCGAGCGGCAGCGCTGGGCGCGGGCCGATGATTTGTCCGAGGAAGGTGGATCCCGTGGTGCCCGTCAACTCGACGTGGACATACTTGCCGATCAACGAGCTGTCGCCGGGCAGCATCACCGTCTTGAAGTCGCGGGTACGCGATTGGAGCAGGCCGCCGCGCTTGGCGGCTTTCTCAACCAGCACTTCGCGCCGCTCGCCGAGCAAAGCGAGGTTGCGCTCGCGGCTGCCGGCGCGCACGACCTTGATCAAGCGGTCCAGTCGCTCGCTCGCGACTTCATCGGACACCGTGTCGCTGGCGGGAAAGCGGGTGGCAGGCGTCCCGTCGCGAGGCGAAAACTTGAACGTGTAGGCGTCTTCGAAGCGCAGCTCGCGCACGGCACTGAGCGTTTCCGCGAAGTCCTCCTCGGTCTCACCCGGAAATCCGACGATGATGTCGGTAGTGAGAGCGAGCCCTGGAATCGCAATGCGAAGGCGTTCGGCACACTCGAAGTATGCTTCGCGGGTGTAGCGTCGCAGCATGCGCTTGAGCGTGCGAGTCGAGCCGGATTGCATCGGCAAGTGCACGTGCTCGCAACAAGCCGAAGTCTCCGCCATCGCCTCGATTACCGAATCGGAGAAATCGTTCGGATGCGGGCTCGTAAAGCGAAGACGCCGAACACCCGGCACATTGCCAACCGCGCGCAGCAACGCACCGAAGTCGTGCTCGCCGTCGAAGTACGAATTAACGGTCTGGCCGAGTAGCACGACCTCGGAGATCCCCGACGCAACAACCGACTCGACCTCGCGCACGACGTCGTGAAGGCGGCGGCTCCGCTCTGGCCCGCGCGTGGTCGGCACGATGCAGTAGGTGCACCGATAGTCGCAGCCTCGCTGCACGGGAATCCACGCCTTTACGCCATCTAAGCGGCGCGGAGTGAAGTCCTCATAATGTTCCTCGAGATCGAATTCGACTGCCGCTGCGCGATCGCCTCCACGCGCACTCTCGATCAGCGACGGCAGCTCACGGTAGCCGTCCGGCCCGATGACCAGGCTCACGTGTTTCACCCGATCGAGCAATTGCGTCCCGAGCCGCTGCGCCATGCAGCCCGTCACCCCGAGCACGGCGTCCCGCTTCATCTTGCTCTTGATCTCCCCCAGCCGTCCGATCACACGCTGCTCTGCGTGATCGCGGATCGCGCACGTATTGATGAGAATGACGTCGGCCCCGTCGGGTCGATCGACCGACTGGTAGCCGGAATCAGCCAGCTTGCCGAGCATCAGCTCGGTGTCGCTGACGTTCATCTGGCAGCCGTACGTTTCGATGTAGACGGTTGGACGAGTCATTCAGGACAAGCTAATTACGAACGTTGGAAGCGCACTACCTCTAGGTTCGCAATCCCGCCGCGACGCCGGCCTGCGCACCGCTCCCGACCTCGAGATAGGCGGGGTCCGCAGGCAGCTCGATGTAGAACGAGCTCCCCTTGCCCTCGGCGCTCTTCACCCAGATCCGCCCGCCGTGGCGCTCGACCACCAGCTTGCAAAACGTGAGTCCGAGACCCGAGCTGCGGGTCCGTGGCGTGCGCGGCATTTCGACCTGGCCAAACTTGCGGAATATGACCTCATGGTACTCGGGCGGGATGCCCGGACCGTTGTCGGTGACGGTGAACAAAACCCCATGACCCGCGCGACGCGCTGACAAATCGATATGCACCGGATGTGACGAGTGGGTTACCGCGTTTTGAATCAGGTTGGAGAAAACGCGTTTGATGAGATTCTTGTCGCCGCTGAACACTGGCGCGTCGTCGGCAACGGTGACTGATGCCGTCGTCTGCTCCTGCTGAAAACGGTGGCCCCACTCGTACACGAGCTCCGCGAGCAGTGCGCCCGGCGCGATCGGCGCCAGCGAGAGCGAGATCGTTGCCTCTTCAATTCGCGCGACTTCCAGAATGTCGTCTATCAGCGCCAGCAGATCCTCGGCCTTCGTCTCCGCGTCGCCGATGGCAGCCTTTTGCCCAATCGACACGTCGCCGAAGTCTCCGTCGGCGAGCATCTCCAGCGTCGCCAGCACGGACGTCAACGGCGTTTTAAGATCGTGCACGATCATTTTCATCAGGTCGTCGCGCACCTTCTCCAGCTCTCGAAGCTTGCGCAGGCTGTCTTCGAGCGCGTCGGTCGCCGCTTTCAGTTTTAGCAGGCTGCGCACGCGCGCGCCGAGCACCAGCCGGTTGTGTGGCTTCGTCAGAAAGTCATCGCCACCGGCTTCGATGCCGCGCACGCGGTCACTGGTGTCGTTGAGCGCGGTAACGAAAATCACCGGGATCCTCGACGTGCGCGGGTCACGCTTGATGCGGCGACAGACTTCGAATCCGGTGGAGCGATCGTCAACACCGAGATCGCCGGCCGGCATCGCCACGTCGAGGATGCAAAGATCTGGGTGCTTCTCGAATGCCGCTGCTATCGCCGAAGGACCATCGACCGCGGTAATCGTGTCGTAGCCGAGGCTATTGAGTTGATCGAGCAGAAGCTCGACGTTGGCCGGAATGTCGTCGGCGACAAGAATCAGCTCGGGCTTTGCCTTGGCCGATTCAGGCATCTCAGGGCGAGACTCTGAGACCGAAGCTCAAGATAAATCCACGCTCCTTTACATCAGTCCCGGCATCGCGCGTTGCGCGCTCGAACGACAAATCGAGCGCGGCCTGATCGCGCGTCAATGGAATACCAAGCCCGAAGGCGAACGACTTCTCGGAGACCTTGTGGCTAGCAGCCCCAACCTGGGTGTCGGTACAGAAGCCGGTCTGATTGCAGTCTTGAACGATGAAGACCGCCGGATCGGGCAGGCCGAACGGGAGGGTGCGGAATCGCGCCCCCGCACGAACCGTGATGATTCGCTGCAGGAATCGCGGTCCACTGGCCTCGATGCCGACTCCTCCGTCCCAGCCATCGTAGGCCTGAATACCAGTCGCCGACAGCGAGCCGAGCGAGCTCCAGGCGTCGTGCGCGAGTCTCGCTGAAATCATCGTTCCCGGCAAACCGGTAAAAGCGAGGGATCCGGAAAAGTGATCGGGCAAGCGACCGGTGCCGATGGTACTGTCGTTGGACTGCGCGCGCAGATCTCCACCCTTCCGGGCCGCCAGGGCGAAGCCGATGCTCCGCGACGGGTGGACTTCGACCCCGACCGATGCAGCGAAGCCGGCGTAGCTCAGTCGACCGCTTTGAGACGTGCTGATGTACCTGGCGCTGTCCGGATAAATCGAAGACAACGTGATGCGATGACTGCCGCTGAAGACGTGGCCGCCAACTCCGATCCGCAATACGGAGCCGCCGGACCAGGCGAGCGCCAGTCGAACATCGTTGATCGCTCCGAGAACCTTGTTTCGCTCCGTGACGGTAACCGTATCGGTGGCGTCGCCAACAACTTCGACGCGACTCAGGCTCGTCTCGAGCGAGCGATCGAGAAAAGTCGACGAGCTGAGACCCAGGGTCCACGATTGTCCCATCGGCAGTATCCCAAGTACGACTGGAAACCGGGCGGTCGTCGTTTTCGCGATTCCGCCCGCTGTCGTCACGCGGCGAAACTCCGGTGAGTACTGGAAGTAAAGTGCAGAGGCGCCAACCCCGGCGATCGATGCCGGCGACGTGACGCTGAGAGCGTCGAAATCGGCGAGACTCGATCCGGCTCCTTCTGCACGGGTGCTGATTCCGCCCGCGGGATAACCGAGTCCCTGGAGACTCAACGCACCCTGCGCCTGCGCTGCGCCCCGTGCGAGTGCGAGTGCTGCGAGTATCAGCGAGAGTTTGTTCATGGCAGCCCCAGTGGAACCCGCGTAGTGTAACTGATTCTCAGCCGCGGGCGGAGTGCGGCGACGTCCTCGCTGGACGAGAAGCGAAGCTCGATCGGCGACGTGTTTTCGCCATTGGCCTTCAAAACGATCGCGCGCGGCAGCGTGTCGGCTGGCTGGATGCGCCAAAGACTGAAGGCAGCCGCGAGCTCGACATCCACCTTGCCGGGGTGGCCGGCCGTGAGCTTGAGAGTGTCAGCCGAAATATTCGCGATGATCTGCGCCGCTCTCGTTGGATCGGTTACTGGTTTGCCGGCCAACACGACCTGAGGAATCAATCGGATCGTGTCGCCCGGATCGAGCGCGAGATTCGGGATCTGATTCAAAAGCAATGTGGCACGCACGACCGTCGACGAATCGACGTACTTCGACGGGATGTCGAAGCGCACGAGCACCCGCCGCGGCGGTAACCCGCCCACGCTCAGTACGCTCGGTGGCGCGGCGGGTGGCGCCTTGGCAATGATCGTGTAATCAGCCAGACGCGGCCTTACGAGCGATTCGTTTGCCGGAGTAGAGGAGTTCGGAAATACCTGCACTGGCGCCTTGGCGGTGTCCGGGCTTCCTCGGAAGAAAAGCACCGGACCGAAGCCGCTCTCGGTCGAAGCGAGCGTCATCTGCGCGGACGATGTTCCGGTTGCCCTGAGTCCGACTCGGAGCCGCTTCCCGTTCTGCAGTCTGGTCAGAACGGCCGAGTTATCGATGAAATATTTGACCGAGTCGGTGAGCTGGGCTTTGGTGAAGGTCTGCGAGGAGATAAATCGGTCAGGCCGAAACAGAGCGAGTACGTCCGCTGTCGCAGTGTCGTCTGCAGTGGTATCGACATCGTACGCTTCGATCGTGACGCCGTCGGGAGCTTTGAGGGTTGCCGTATCGAGTTGCAGCAGGATATAGGCGCTGTCGACGCTCTTGATGCTGTCGCCGTTCGCCGGAAGCGTCTGCGGCAGGGTGTCGAATCGGATCACTACGCGGGTGTCGAGCGTGTCGCCGCGATTGGCGAGCAACAGCGCCGGCTCGGTACCGAGTCCGGTCAGTGATTGGACCGTCGTATCGAGGGTGACTGCCGCATCGAGCGTGTCCGTGTGGACCGCTCCGCCGACAGACGGACACAGCACATCGCAGACGCCGGAGCTGTCGAGGTTTTCAGAGCACGATGATATCGAGAACAGAAAAGCCGCGGTAATTGCGAGTCGCGGCAGAAATGGCGAAAGCTTCACTACACTCTTCCACGTGAAGGGGTGAGCACGAACGCGTGCGGCAACAACTCTTCGAGCGACCACACCGCTTCCTTTCCATCGCGGGTGAAGCTCGAGACCTTGATTTTCGGCGCGAATTCGTTCAGCACCTGTCGACACGCCCCACAGGGCGGCGTTGGCTCGCTGTCGTCCGTCGCGATGGCAATCTCCTCGAAGTCCCTGAGTCCTTGTGAGACAGCAGAGGCAACAGCAAGGGTTTCCGCACAGATAGCTTGCCCGTAGGCTGAGTTTTCGATGTTGCAGCCCACCACTATCTCACCGCGCCGCGTGCGGAGCGCCGCGCCGACACGAAAGTTCGAGTAAGGAGCGTACGCGTTGTCCAGGGCGCGCAGCGCCGCCTCCTTCAGGGAGGATTGGATTTCGGACGTTCGCTTCATCGAACTATCAGCTCGGCAAGGAACGAAGTGCCGCTGCCACGGAAAGAAAGTCCAAACCATTCCGCAACGGTCGCGCCGAGATCCGAGAATGTCGGGCGCTCACCGAGATCGCGCGGCACGACCCGCATCCCGCCTGCGAGCAGCGGCACACGCTCGCGCGCGTGATCGGTCGACGGCGTAGTTGGATCGTTGCCGTGATCGGCAGTTATGAAAAGCAGATCGTCCTCTTTTAGCCGGGAATTAATGGAAGGCAGCGCCGAGTCGAACTCGCGTAGCGCATTATAGAACCCCGCAACGTCGTTGCGGTGCCCAAACTGCTGGTCGAAATCTACTAGGTTGGCAAACAGGAACCCACTTGCCGCGGTGCCCAGCCAATCCTTGATGCGCGCGATACCGTCCGCGTTGGACGCAGTGTGCGTGGACGTGATGGATCGGCCTGCAAAGAGATCATCAATCTTGCCGACTCCGACGCGCGGTACGCCGGCGTTCGCCAGCACATCGAGCAACGTCTCGGACGGCGGCGCAACCGAATAATCGCGTCGGTTCTTCGTGCGTTGATAGCTTCCGGGTTGCCCAACGAATGGTCTCGCGATCACGCGCGAGACATCGTGCGGAGGAACGAGCATCGCGCGCGCGAGCGCGCATGCCTCGTACAGCTCGGCCAGCGGAATGACGTCCTCATTCGCGGCGACCTGAAAAACGGAATCGGCAGAGGTGTACACAATCCAACCGCCGGTCCGACGCTGCTCCTCTGCGAAACGGTCGATGACGTCGGTTCCGCTGCCGACGACGTTCCCGATAACACCGCGTCCTGTTTCGCGAGCGAATGTGTCGAGCAACTCGCCCGGAAAGCCATTCGGATAAGTCGGAAATGCCCGATCGAGATGTACGCCCGCGATCTCCCAATGTCCGGTTGTGCTGTCCTTGCCTGCTGACGACGGCTGCATGCTCCCCCAGGCGCCACTCGCATCTCCGCGGGCCTGCACTCCTTCCAGGGCCTTGATGTTGCCGAGCCCCATGCGCTCCAGGCGCGGAAGCGTCAGACCACCGCAGGCGCGGGCAACATTGCCGAGCGTATCGCTGCCGACGTCGCCGTAGGCGGCTGCGTCAGATGCTTCGCCGATTCCGACTCCGTCGAGGACGATGATTGCCGCGCGCTTCAGGTTGGTCGTCCCGTGTAGACGCGCTCGACGCGCGAGCGAAATCCTGTCAGCAGCTCATACGGCGACATGCCCGCGTCATCGGCAACACGCTCCGCTGTGAGCACAGTATCACCAGCTCTACCGATCAAGGTGACGGTGTCGCCCACCGCGCATTTGATTGTCGTCACGTCCACCATCGTCATGTCCATCGTCACTCTGCCGGCGACCGGCGCCAGTGTCCCTCCTACGAGCACCGAGCCCACTTCGCTGAGCGCTCGCGGATATCCATCGGCGTACCCAATCGCGAGCGTCGCAATCCGCGCCGGACGGTCGACGCGGAAGGTCGCGTCGTAGCTCACGGACTCCCCCGCTTGGAGGTCGCGAATTTCTACGATTGGCGCGCGCAAATGCACCACCGGCTCCGGCTGGATCGCGGCGGAGCGACCGCTGCCAACACCGTACATGAAGATGCCGGGACGCACCAGGTCCCACGCGCTCCTTCCCTGTCTCGCGATCGCGGCACTGTTGGCGGTGTGCAGGAGTCGCGGCCGCGATGGAAGCTTGGCGATGGCTTCGCGAAACAGTCTCTCCTGTAGCTCCATCGAGCCGTCGTCCAGCTCAGCGGAGTGAAAGTGAGTAAAGGCGCCTTCCGGCGGCAGCAGCTCTAGCAATGACAGCACCTGATCGACGTCGCGCCATGGAATGCCGGCGCGCGACATTCCGGTGTCGATACCGAAATGCCAGGTACCTCCGCCGGCACGTCGCCACGCCTCGATTTCGCGCTTATAGCCGAGGGTTGGAGCGAGGCGCGCTACCCGTGCGCGCGTCAGCTCCGATTCAACAAGGGGCGTGAAAATGACGATCGGTCGCGCTATACCTGCGGCACGCAGTTCCTCTCCTTCACCGACGCTGGCGATTCCGTAGCCCCATGGCTGGACCGCCTCGAGCGCACCAACAATTTCCCTCACACCCAGGCCGTAGGCGTCCGCCTTGACCATCGGCAACAGCGGCACGCCGGCGCGGCGCGCCATTGCCTGCGCGTTTCGTCGTATCGCGGCGAGATCGATTTCGACGCGGGCCCGCGTCAGAGGTGAGGTCATCTAAGGTCGTTAGCTTACGTTCCGTTGCGCGCTGTGAACTCTCTAAAGAAAACGCACCACCGCCTCGCCTCGCCATGACTGAGACCCATTTCCTGGATGACACTCTCGCGCTGATGCGCGATTTGCGCGCGCGCTGCGAATGGGACGCCGCGCAAAACCACGAGACTCTGCGGCCGTACCTGATCGAAGAATCACACGAGCTTGATGACGCGATTCGTTTGCGGGACGACCGTCTGATGCGCGAAGAGCTCGGCGATCTGTTGCTTCAGGTCCTGTTTCATTCCGTCCTCGCCGAAGAGCGTGGTGCATTCAGCTTCGGCGATGTTGCGACAGGATTGATCACCAAGATGAAAGGCCGCCATCCACATCTCTACGGAGATTCCGCGCGCGAGCCGTGGGAGCGAATGAAATCGAAGCACCGGAAGAGCATCGCCGATGGTCTGCCCGCAGGTCTGCCGGCGTTGCACCGGGCGCATCGGCTACAGGATCGCGCGGCTGGAGTCGGATTTGACTGGCCTGATGTCGATGGACCCGCTGAGAAAGTCGAGGAGGAGCTGAAGGAAGTACACGCCGAGCTGGAGCGCACGCCGAAAGCAGAACCTGGCGCCCCGCCAGTCATGGACCAACGTCACTATGCACTCGAGGCCGAGCTCGGCGACTTGTTGTTTGCGGTGGTCAATCTTTGTCGAAAAGCGGGCGTGCACGCGTCGATCGCCCTCGATAAAGCGAACGCAAAATTTGAAAAGCGCTTTCAGGAGATGGAACGAATGGCGCGGGACCGGCGTCTGGATCTTCCCCAACTCGGGTTGGAGAAGCTCGACGAGCTTTGGGAAGAAGTCAAAGCTCAGGAAGGGTGACGTTGTACAAATTGCGTAGCTCGCACCACGCAATTCTTATCTTTCATACTTCCAGTTGCGGCTTTTTCCTTCCGCAATCCATTCAATCGCCGTTTTCACGCGACGCGCGCGGGTGTCCTCGCCTTTGGCTTCCGCGATCCATTGTGCGTATTCACGCTTGTGGCTGGGCGGGAACGTCTCGAACGCGGCGGCCGCCTTCTTATTCGCTTTTAGGGCTTTCTCCAACTCGGGCGGCACCACCAACTCACCAGCGGGTTTCTTTTTCGCCCGCGGTTGCTTGACACCGCTCTCGTTGAGCTGGGCGGCCTTCCGGAAATAACCCTTGAGGGCGCGATCCGGCGGCAGATCCGAGAGTTTGGTGATCCGCCCGAACTGACCCGCTGATTCGTTTGGTGCCTCAGCGAGGATGAGGGGCGCCTTCCACAAATTGATCGCGCAGTGCTGCTTGAATGCCGCGATCCCGCCAATCACGCCCTGGTAATTGAAGAACGGAGCGCCCCACTTGATGTCTTCCTCGACATCGGGGATTGCGTCGTGAATCAGATCGCGGACATGATCGAGAATCGGTCGCGCGAATTCTGCCGATCTCGCGATGTAAGCGTCGACGCGCGGATCTCGCTTCCCCATGGTCAGGGCCTCAGGCGGTTCATCGTCCGCGGGAACGCGATTGCTTCGCGGATGTGGTGAATTCCGCAAATCCATCCCACTGTGCGCTCGAGCCCGAGGCCGAAACCCGCGTGCACGAAGGTGCCGTACTTCCTCAGATCGAGATACCAGCCGTAAGCGTCAAGCGGCAATCCTTCCTGCTTGATGCGCGCGAGCAGCTTGTCGTAGTTGTCCTCGCGCTGTGACCCGCCGATGATCTCACCGTATCCTTCGGGCGCCAACAGATCGTCGCACAAAACCGTGCGCGGATCGTCCGGATTCTCCTTCATGTAGAAGGCCTTGGCTTCCTTCGGATAATTGTAGATGAACACCGGTCGGTCATGTCCTTCGACGAGCAGGCTCTCATCTTCGGCGCCAAGATCGTCGCCCCACTTAACCGCACTTCCCTTCTCTTGCAGAATCTTCACTGCATCAGTGTAGTTGATGCGCGGGAATGGCGGCTTGATGTTCTCGAGCTTCGAGACGTCGCGCTCCAGCTCCTTCAGCTCCGGCTGACGCCGCTCGAGAACGCGCGCGACGACGGAGGAAACGAATTCCTCCTGCAGACGCATGTTGTCGTCCGAGTCGTTGAACGCGACCTCGGGCTCGACCATCCAGAACTCAGTGAGGTGCCGACGCGTCTTCGACTTCTCAGCGCGAAACGTCGGGCCAAAACAGTAAATCTTGCCGAGGGCCGCGGCTGCGGCTTCGCCATAGAGCTGGCCGGTTTGCGCGAGATAGGCACTGCCCTCGTCAAAATACTCCGTTTCGAACAGCCCACTGCGTTCGCCGATGGCGCCGGTGAGGATTGGAGTGTCGACGAGGGTGAAATCGCGCTCGTAAAAAAAGTCGCGGATCGCCTGCTCGACTTCCGACCGGATTTTCGCGATCGCACGCTGGCGAGCCGAGCGAAGCCAGAGGTGACGATTGTCGAGCAGAAAATCGATCCCGTGCTCCTTCGGCTGGATGGGATAGTCGATTGGGCTCGCGCCGTAGATCGACATGTCCTTGACCGAGATCTCGTAACCGCCCGGGGACCGCGCATCGGCTCTCACGTCGCCCTCGATTTCGATCGAGGTCTCCTGAGTGAGTTGGCCGAAGGCCTCCCAGGTCTCCGCGCTGACGGCGTTCTTCACGAAGACAGCCTGGACGATGCCGGTGCCATCCCGAATCACGGCGAACGCGACCTTACCAGAGGAGCGGACGTGGGTGACCCAGCCGCGGATGCGAACGGTTTGACCGGAGTTGGCGGGTAACTCCGAGATACGTGAGTACTTGGCTGTCATGGAGTCGCGAGGCGGGACTGAGCGGCTGGCGGGCAAGCTAGGCAAATCGAGTGTGTAGTGTCAACCGTCGAACACAACGCAGGACGATGCGATCGAATCGGTAATTCTCTGCAAAAAAGTTCACACGCCGTTCACAAAAGAATTCTTGACAACTATTGAGCAGACAAACAATGTAGCGCCCTCTTTATGAAACGCCGTTCCAAATTGCGTCCTCTCACAGGCACGCGGGCCGTCGTGCGTGCAGTGAGCGTGCTCAAAGCACTGGGGCGCTCCTCGAATCCGTACGGAGTCACCGAGCTCGGAACGGCGACGGGCCTGAGCAAGGCGACGGTGTTTCGCTTGCTCGGCGCTCTGGAGATCGAAGGACTCGTCGCGCGCGATGGCGCTAGTGGCGCCTATCGTCTCGGCCCCGAGATGATTTCCCTCGGTGCCTCGGCGCTATCCACGACCGATTTGCGCGAGGTCGCGCATCACGAATTGCTCCGGCTCACCGCTGAATCGGGTGAGACATCCACGCTGGAAGTACTCGCCGGGAACGACGTGCTCGTCATCGACGAAGTGCAGGGCCGTTTCCTGTTCAGCGCAGCGCCCGAGGTTGGTCGGCGTTGGCCAATTCACGCGACATCGACCGGAAAGTTGCTGTTGGCTTTTGCCGAGCCGCGCCCGGCGCTACCGCCGCTCACGAAATACGGGCCGCGCACCATCGCGAAGCGAGCCGACCTCGAGCGCGAGCTGGCGCGCGTGAAAGAACGCCGGTACGCCTTCGCGGTAGATGAGCTGGAGTCCGGTCTCGTCGCGCTGGCAGCGCCAGTGCGCAATCACTTTGGGGCGGTCGTGGCGGCACTCAGCATCAATGGGCCCGCATCGAGGTTGACGCCCAAACGCAGACGCGAGCTGTTGTCGAAGCTGTGTGAAGCTGCAACGCGCGTCTCTCGTCGACTCGGCTCGAACGCATCAGGCAACGGCAACGGCCACCACCCGAGGACCGGGTTGTGATCGTGCGATTCCGAGGTCTTTCGATGGCCTGCATCGTCGCGCTTGGGTGCGCATCGGCCGCATCGAGCCGGGCATCGTTGGTCGGCGAATCCGACCGAGATGCCGTTGCCACACGCGGATCGTTGTTCATTGTCGGCGGCGGATCTCAACCGGACGCGCTCGTCAAGCGATTCGTCGATCTAGCGGGCGGCGCGGGCAAAGCACGAATCGCGATTCTGCCGATGGCGACATCAGAAGCTGCGGAAGCCGGGGCGGAGAAAGAAGCGCAGCTGGACAGCCTCGGTGCAGACTCCTTCGTGCTGAACTTCAGTCGCGCTCACGCCGACGATGATTCGCTCGTACGCAAGATCCAAACGGCGACCGGAATCTGGTTTCCGGGTGGCGATCAATCGTTACTGACCGCAGCGATCGGCGGATCGGCGGTGTTGAAAGCGATCCACGAACGCTACAACGCGGGCGCGGCTGTCGGAGGAACATCGGCTGGCGCGGCGGTGATGAGCGACTCGATGATCACCGGGAATCAGTTCTACCCAGGGACGGCGGCGGCGCTGGACTCCTCTTCGTTCTCGAGAATCGGGCGCCACACGATCGAAATCGTGCCCGGACTCGGCTTCGTTCACAACGCTATTGTCGACCAGCATTTCATTCGCAGACAACGCGAGAATCGGTTGATCAGCGTTGTGCTGGAGCGGCCAACGCTGTTGGGCGTGGGAATCGATGAAGGCACCGCGCTGGAGGTAACGCCCAACGGCAAATGGGTGGTGTTGGGCAAAAGCGCCGTGATGATTGTGGACGCTCGTCGGGCACGGACCACCCCTGTGCAGGCTCCGGTTCTGGGAGCCACCGACATCAAGCTCACGCTCCTCCCTGCGGGGAGCACGTACGATCCGCGCACCGGGAAGGCTTCGATCCCCGATGTGAGGCCGTGATGCACTCAAGCACCTTCGCTTGTCGGCGGCGCCTTGCCGCCATGCAGTAAACCGTTCTAAACGGAGGGGGAATGAGAAGTCTGAAAATTGGTTGGAGCTTTCTGGTTTTAGCCGCAGTGGCTTTCTTGCCACTGCGAGCTGCGCATGCCCAGGGTACGGGGACGCTGCGCGGCACGGTGGTAGACTCGACGAGCAATCAGCCGATTGGCGGTGCGCAGGTACAGCTGGTGGGCACGAATAGGGTCGCCTTCACCGACGCATCCGGGATCTACAGGTTTACGGGCGTAACGTCGGGACCGGCAACGGTGAGAGTGTCGAAGATCGGGTTTGCCCAGCAGACCGCGAGTGCGACTGTAGTCGACGGCGGCACCGCATCGGCTGATCTGATCATGCGAGCCGTGATCCCGACGCTGTCACAAGTCGTCGTCGTCGGATACGGGTCGAGTAATCGATCGGAAGTGACAGGAGCCGTAACGACCGTCTCGGCCAGCGAAGTCCGGAATACACCGCTGGCAGGCGTCGACGCCGCACTGCAGGGCAAGGCAGCCGGCGTACAAGTCACGCAGAACGCTGGCAATCCTGGTAACGGTATCAGTGTTCGCGTCAGAGGATCGGCATCACTGACGGCGAACAATCAGCCGTTGTGGGTCGTCGACGGCGTACCCATCCAGTCGGGCGATTTTTCGCAGCTCGGGTTTGGTGGACAGGATCTGACTGCCGTAAGCAACCTGAATCCCGACGAAATCGAGTCGATCACCGTTCTGAAAGACGCCGCATCAGCCGGTATCTACGGCTCGCGCGCGTCGAATGGCGTGATCATGATCACCACCAAGCGCGGCATCTCCGGCGCGAATCGGATATCGGTCGATACGTACACCGGCTGGCAGAAGCCCGAAAAGATCATGCGCATGATGACCGGTCCCGAATACGTGGCATACATGGCCGAAGGGATGCGGAACGACGGATATGACGACGCGGATATCGCCGACGAGGGGTTCACGGTCGGCGTCAACGATCTCGTAGACACGAATTGGCAGAAAGAAGTTTTCCGGACCGCGCCGGTCCGCAACGCTAATCTCGCCTTCACTGGCGGGACCGGCAGAATAAAGTACTTCCTCTCCGGTTCGTATTTCGGCCAGGACGGCGTGGCGCTCGCGTCGGGTTACAACCGGTCGAGCGGTCGGGCGAACTTCGATATCGACGCCACCAATCGTCTGCAGATCAAGGCGTCCGTGGCGCTGTCGCGCGAGACGAATTACCGCATCGAAGGCGATAACACCATTGTCGGCATCGTGGCGAACGCTATCGCAGATCAGCCCAACGTACCGGTAAAAGATGCTGACGGCATCTTCTGCACGGGGGGAACGTGCGGGCTGGAGTACGCAAATCCAGTGGCAATTGCGACCTACGATCGCAGCCCGGCGAAGACGAATCGTGTCATAGCAAACGTCGAGGGCAACTACGCGCTGGCCAACTGGGCGCAGTTCACCGGTCGGGTCTCGGGCGATCAGCTCACGATTCATGAGACCCGATACAGATCACCGCTTTCAGTCGATGAAGCGGGTGGTGTCGGCGGCGATGCTCGCTCAGGTTTCAACACTGGCAACCGCTTCGTCGGCGAGGGCTTCTTCACGCTGACTCCTTGGTCCGGCAGCAGTTTCGGCACTCTCACCGCGACGCTTGGTGCCAGCACCGAGCGCAATACCTCCGAACTGAACTTCGTGCGTGGCCAGGGTTTCAGCAGCCCGCTGCTTCAGGACGTCGGCAGCACCACGACCGTTACGGTTTACGATGGCAGCAGAACCGCCAGCAACCTGCTCTCGTATTTCGCGAGAGCGAATGTGAACCTGCTCGAGCGCTATCTCGCAAGCGCCAGTATTCGCGCCGACGGATCGTCGAAGTTCGGACCGAACAACCGATACGGTGTATTCCCGGCTTTCTCTCTGGGGTGGGTGTTGACCCAGGAACCGTTGCTGCACGGTTTGTCGCGCCTCGGGACAATCAAGTTGAGAGGCAGCCTCGGCACGACTGGCAACCAGGGTATCGGGAACCAGACTTTTCGAGCGACTTTCGGGTCGGCGAACTACGGCAAGGTCGGTGGCATTTCGCCGAACAATTTCGGGAACCCCGACCTGAGATGGGAGCAGACCCGTGAATACGACGGCGGCTTCGATTGGACGATGCTCGACGGGCGCATCTCTCTTGTCGGTGATTACTACAAGAAGAAGACGTCGAATCTGCTGGTATCCCGACCGATCTCGGCCACGAGCGGCTTCACTTCTTTCACGGACAACGTCGGAAATATCGAAAACCGCGGTGTCGAGCTCGAGGTCACGACCGAGAATTTCCGGCGCGCTGGCGGGAGTTTCTCGTGGCTTACGACCTACAACTACTCGCATAATCGCAACCGCGTCACGGCTCTGTTCAAGGATCAGCCGATTTACGACGGCCTGGACGGAATCAACTCCGTTCGGGTTGGCGAGCCGATCGGCGCTTTCTACATGGTGAAGTTCCTCGGCGTCGATCCGCAGACTGGCGACGCTATGTACTTCGACCTGAACAACGACGGCGTGATCAACGCTGACGACCGCATGATCGTGGGTAATCCGCAGCCGACCAGCTGGGGCGGCGTGACGAACACTTTCACCGCTGGCCCATTTGACCTTCGCGCAGCGGTGCAGTTCAGCGGCGGCAATCAGATCTTCAACGGAATTCGCCAGTTCTCGGACGACGCCGGTTACAACTACGACAACAAGTTCGCGTTCGCGCTTCGGCGTTGGCAGAAGCCGGGCGACATCACCGATGAACCGCGGGCGAGTTTCGGCGGATCGTCGGACGGTGTTCGTAACTCATCGAGATGGTTGGAACCGGGCAACTACACTCGGCTGTCAGAAGTTACAGTCGGCATGAAAGTACCCAGTGCAGTTTTGCGTTACGGCGGATTCCAGAACGCTCGCGTATACGTCAGCGGACGGAATCTGAAGACGTGGACTCATTTCAAGGGCTACGATCCCGACCTCAACTACGCGGGATCCGGAGAAAACATCGCCCTTGGCACCAACTTCTACGGATATCCGCTGGCGCGGACGTGGACAGTTGGACTGAGCACGGATTGGTAGGCGTCAGGTAATGCACTCAAACCTTCGAATCACACTAATCATGCGGATCAAAACATTTTCAATATTCGTGGGGGCGCTGGCGGTGAGCGCGTGCAGTAACGTGCTCGACGTGCCCCCCACGAGCTCGATCTCGTCGGAGGCAGCGATCGCCGACGCGGTCGGCGCACGCGCGGCTCTGGCGGGAGCGTACGGAGGCCTGCAACAGGACGGCCTGTATGGCGTCGACTTCATTAACTGGACTGAAGTTCTGTCCGACAATGCCCTTCATTCCGGAACGTTCGATGACTGGGCAAACGCCGACGACCACATCCTTCGCTCGGATAACTTCACGAACGAAGAGATCTGGAACAATTCGTACGACGAGATCAATCGGGCCAACGTGATCATCGCCAAGGTTCCCGATGTTCCTGATCTCTCTGACGACGAGAAGAACGAGATCATTGGCGAGGCGTATTTCCTTCGCGCCCTCGTGTACCATGATCTCGCCAGGCTATGGGGCAACCCGACCAACCTGGGGCTCCCGCTTCAACTGACGCCCGTGGCGAGCGCGGATGAAGCGAATCAGATCCAGCGGTCCACCGGCGCCGAGACCTATAGCCAAATCCTCGCGGATCTGGCGCAGGCGAAGCAGTTGATCACCGCGGGCCGTTCGCAGACGCGCCAGGCGTCACTTGGCGCCGTCTCCGCGATCGAAGCCCGCGTGCGCTTGTACATGGGGGACTACGCTGGCGCCGAGGCCGCTGCTTCTGAAGTCGAAGCGATGGGTTATAGCCTTGCCGCAAACTTCAGCGATTTGTTCGACGCGACCGGTGGCAACACCCCGGAGGATATCTTCAGAGTGACGTTCACTCCGACGCAGTCGCAGTCGGTGAGCTTCTATTACCTGCCGAAGGCGCTGGGTGGTCGTTGGGAGGTCGCACCGACCGAAGACGTAGACAACGGGACCGGCACGACCGGCATCATCGCTGCGTTCGATCCCGCGTCGGGCGGAGATATCACCGCGTATCATCCAACTGACTTGCGCGGGAAGTATTCGATTTCCCGGTCAGGGAGTCGCACCTACGCGGCGAAGTTCAGAAACCCAACCGGCGACGAGGATCTTCACGTCATCCGTCTTGGCGAAGTCATTTTGATTCGTGCTGAGGCGCTGGCGCGTCTGGGCCGCGTGCCCGAAGCAATCGCCGAGTATAACCGGTTGCGTGTAAGAGCCGGACTCGCGCCCGATCCAACTACTTTAACCCAGGCAGAAGCACTGGCAGCGATCGCAAACGAGCGGCGGCTGGAGCTGGCGTTCGAAGGTGACCGCTGGCCGGACATGGTCCGGACGGGAACAGGAATGGCCAACCTCGATCCTGGTCAAAATTTGTTACCGATCCCACAGTCCGAGCTCGACGTCGCGCCAAAGATTACTCAGAATCCGGGCTACTGAGTTTCATACCTTGAAAACCGGCACGGCGCTTCGCCGTGCCGGTTTTTTTTATCACCTCGTGAGGCGGTAGATCAAAAGCGCCGCTCGCTCCGTAGCAGGAACGATCGAGCGCAGATCTACACGCTCGTCAGGGGTGTGCGATCTCATGCCTTTCACACCGAGTCCGTCGAGAGCATCCAGATACTGTGATACGTATGAGATATCGCCGCCGCCGCGACGCCCCGGATCGAGCGCTTCCACAGGCCCCTGACCCAGTGCGCGACTGACTGAATCTTCGATGGCCAGCAGCGCCATGTTTCCTTTGGTGGGCGGCATGGCGGGATTTCCGTCCTCGAACGTGATCGATGCAGTAGTGCCTGGCAAATGCTCGGCGACAATCGCGCGCATCGTCTCGCGTGCTTTCTGGAGCTGGTCATCGGAGATAAATCGCAGATCGCCGCGAGCATACGCCTTGGGCGCGATGATGTTGTCCTTTCCTGCCGTTGTGCCCGAAATCTTCGCCGAGTCGTAGGTGACGTCCGTGCCACCGACTATTATCGCCGGATTGAAGGAGAGGTACTGCTCGCCGGAAAGTCGTTCGCGAAATGCGTTGAGGATCCGCGCCGCCTCGTAGATAGCACCGTAGGAAGATCCTTGCTGAAAGATGCCCGACGAGTGCGCTTGTCTGGCGGTGACAGTGAGTTGCCAGCCGCTGAAACCGCGACGGGCGATGGTGCCCTTGCCTGCGTCCTCCTCGAACGCGAGCGCAACGTCACTCCGCTTTGCCGCATCGATGAGCGGCTGACGAGAAACGAGATGCAATGGTCCTGCATCTTCCTCGTCGCCAGTGAAAGCGACGATGATCTGTGTGCCTTTAAGCGCGCCGACGCTCTGCAGCGCCTTGAGGGCGTAGAGGACGACAATGTCGCCGCCCTTCATGTCGGAGCTGCCAGCACCGGCTGCCAGCGTATCGAGTCGAACGAATTTTTCGCCCTCGCCCTCGAAAACGGTGTCGAGATGGCCAATCAGCAGCAGCTTCCTGCCCCGATTCCCCTTTCGCTCGGCGAAGAAATGACCGGCCCGGCCAACGGGGTCAGGCAACGCGACCCACGTCGTATCGAAACCGATCGCGGCGAATTCAGGCGCGAAAAGCCCTCCGACCTGACGCACACCGGCCAGGTTGAAGGTCCCGCTGTTGATGTTGACGGCTTTCTCGAGAAAGGCGATCTGCTCATTCTCGTGCGCCCTGACGTAGTCGCGGATCTTCTGCTCGGTTGGGGAGAGCTTTGGCTGGTTGCCACCTTGCCCCGCCGCACGCGTTGGCGCGACGTAAAGAAGAATCATGGCGGCGGCCGTGAGCGCTGCGCGGGCGCCAGGTTTGCTGATAAGTGTTCTTCCCGAAATTGTTGTCATAGCAACGGACAGTAGCAGCGGGATTCAATTCCGTCTACTTGCCGGCAACGATATTTTCATGGACAGCCCCAACCCAATTCATTGACATGACTCTGCGCGCCCGCCTCGGGTGGGGCCTGCTTGCCATCGCCTTGATTCTGATCGTTCCGTTGCTGCTGGCGATCCGCTCGCTCGAGCAGCTCTACGGAACCAGCCGACTGCTGCGCGACCGCGAATTTGCTGCATCGCTGCTCCTCGGTTCCCTGCGCGAGCGCACCGGAGACACGCGACGCGCTGAGGTCGCGCTGTCTTTTATCCACGACGAGAAGAGCTCGTTACGGATGCAGCGACAGATAGACACTCTGTACCTGTTGGCGGATTCACTCGATCGATATCGGCTGGAGCTCCCCGCCAATCAGATTCGCAGCTCGCTCGATGTGCTGCGGAGTGCAGCGACCGACGAGTACGAGCAGGCAGCCGGCGGACGGAGCACGGTCGCCGAGATGATTTCGTCGCAGCGCACGCGACCGGCGATAGCCTCGGTCGACAGTGCAATCGACGTAAGCGCTTCCCTGTTGCGAACTCGTACTCGTGAGCGCATCGCAGACGCAACAGCTGCCACTCTCAATGCCGAACGCTTTGCAGCTGGCGCACTGCCGGTCGCTCTGCTGATTGCCGGGATAATCGCGCTATGGCTGTTGCGCTCGATTCACCGACCGGTAAACGAGCTCGATCGGGGAATGCGAGCGGTCGCCGAGGGCGACCTGAGCTACCGATTACGCCTCGAGGCAAACCAGGAAACCGAGTTCGGACGCCTTGCCGCGAGTTATCAGGCAATGGCGCGCCAACTTGGTGAGCTGGAGCGGCTGCGCGCCGAGTTCGTGAGCGTCGCTTCTCATGAGCTCAAGACGCCAATCAACGTCATCATCGGCTACCTGGATCTGCTCAAGGAAGGGATTTACGGCCAAGTGACGGGTGAGCAGAAGCAGATCCTCGATACCATTAGCAAGCAGGCAAATACTCTGACGCGGCTGGTCAAGCGGCTGCTCGACATCAGCAGGTTCGAAGCGAGCGGCGGCAAGGTCGACATCAGAGACGTGGATCTGCAGCGCTTCTTGCGCAACCTCGAAAGCTCCTTCTCCGTGCTGGCGATGCAGCGCGACATCGCGTTCAGCGTCGACCACAGACCGGACCTGCCGGCGCATGTGCGGTGGGACGAAGACCGAATGAATGAAGTACTCGGGAACCTCCTGTCCAACGCATTCAAGTTCACCGACCGTGGCGGCAAAGTCGAACTCACTGTGGAGACCGACGATGGAAACGTCGTGATCACTGTCGCTGACACCGGAGCCGGGATTCCGCCGGAGCAGGTGCCGCACATTTTTGACAAGTTCTACCAGGCGGATAATCAGGCTCAGGCGGCAACGAAGGGAACCGGCTTAGGCCTGGCGATTGCGAGAGAAATTGTCGAAGCCCACGGCGGCCAGATAACGGTCGACAGTACTGTCGGCGTGGGAACCACGTTCGTCGTTACACTGCCCAGCGAGCCGAAGGGCGCGCACCGGCGACGTGAACTTGTCGCCGCGACTGAGGAAGTGAAATGAAAGCAATACTGCCAACTCTGCTCGGCTTAGCGGTAGTCGCGGGTTGCGCTCAGCTCCAGAACGTCTCGACTACCAACTCACCCAGCGACTGGGATAGAACCCTCTACTACGCACGCGCCGCCGTCGACGGCCACAATTACTTCGCTGCCGACAAGTTGCTCGACGAGTACGTGCGAACGCACCCGGGTACCCGGGAATCCAACGAGATCGCGTTCTGGAAGGCAGCCTACACTCTCGACCCGGCAAACGAGCGCGGATCCTTGAGCGACGGAATCACCCGGTTGGACGCGTACCTGGCTGACAATCCAAACGGGATGTATCGCGATGAGGCGACGCTGCTGCGCCGCACCGCAGCTGTCGCACAGGGCGTGAGCAATGTCACGCGATCGACGGCCGTCGTCGACACGGTGGCAGCTCCCGCCGTGAAGGATACCGTCGTCGTCGTCAGCAAATCCCGGGATGAGGAGATCGCGAACCTCAAAGAGCAGCTCGCCAAGAGCAAAGACGAACTGGCGAAGGTGAGCGCCGAGCTCGAGCGGATCAAGAAGCGGCTGGCGAATCCGAACGGGTAGGCCGAGACCGGAGAAGCGGAAAGGTGAGCGGGTGCGACTGCGCCTACTGTGTCACCCCACTCGGAACAGGTCCAAAGCGCGGGCGTAGCGGGCGCTCAGCACTTTCCGGATGCCTGCGTTTTCCTTGGCGGTGAGATCCGGATCTCTCGCCAACAATTCCTCGGCGGCGGTCCGCGCTTTCACGTTTAGATCCTCGTCGCGCACCGGGTCGGCGATTTTGAAAGTCGCTTCTCCGCTCTGCTCCTGGCCGAATAGATTGCCCATCCCGCGCAATCTGAGATCCGCGCGCGCGATCTCGAATCCGTCATCAGTGTCGACGAAGATGCGCAAACGCTGATAAGCCTCTTCGCCGACGTCGCCGAGCAGAATGCAATATGACGCCTCCGCACCACGACCGACGCGCCCGCGCAACTGGTGCAGCTGCGACAAGCCGAAACGCTCCGGGTGCTCGACGAGCATCACCGTCGCATTGGGAACATCGATTCCAACCTCGATAACAGTCGTCGAAACCAGTACATCGATTTTACCGTCGCGGAAAGCCCGCATGATCGTCTCGCGCTCGTCCGCGGGGACGCGACCGTGAATGAGCGCCACAACGCGACCGGCGAACGGACCCGCTGAAAGCTGCTCGTACATCGTCGTCGCTGCTTTGAGATCTGTCTTCTCGGACTCTTCGATCACCGGGTAAACGATGTATGCCTGCCGACCCTTTTCCGTCTCGTTGCGAACGAACTCGAGCACCCGGTCGCGGGCTGATTCGGGTCGCATGACCGTCGTAATCGGTTGACGACCCGCTGGGCGTTCGTCGAGCGTGCTGACGTCGAGATCACCGTAAATAGTGAGCGCCAACGAGCGGGGAATGGGCGTTGCGCTCATCAGCAGTATGTCGGGCGATTCTCCCTTGGCGGAAATCGCTGCGCGCTGCTCGACGCCAAACCGGTGCTGCTCGTCGATGGTGACGAATCCAAGTCTGCCGAACACCGCCGCTTCCTGAATCAGTGCGTGGGTGCCGACAACCAGCAATGGATCCGACGTCGCGAGTTTTTCAGCGGCTGACTTGCGCGAGCGCGAATTGAGACTGCCCGTGACCAGAATCGGTTGCAGCCCAAGCGGCTCGAGAAGTCTCGTTAGAGTTCGCGCGTGCTGCTCCGCGAGTAGCTCGGTTGGCGCCATGATTGCGGCCTGGTAGCCATTTTCCATCGCCAGCAGCGCTGCAAACAACGCGACGATGGTTTTGCCGCTCCCCACATCTCCCTGCAGCAAGCGATGCATTTTCCTGTCGCTCACCATGTCAGCGACGATCTCGCGCAGGGCTGTCGTCTGCGCATCGGTGAGAGCGAACGGAAGATTGTTCTTGAGTGCAGTGGTGAGCTGCCGACGATTCTCAAAGGCAATTCCACTGCGGCGCTCTCGTTTAAGCGCATTGGCGCGACGGTGGAGCACGTGAACGAACAGAAGCTCCTCGAATGACAATCGCGCCCGGCCGAGCGTGCCTTCGGCAATGGTCTTCGGCCGGTGCACCATCCGAATCGCCTCGGGGAGCGTCGGCACTCCGGCGTCCCGCAGCAGGTGCGGCGGGAGGTACTCACCGACCAGCGGCAGCAGCGAATCGAGATGCGTATCGATGATGCCGCGAATGACCTTGAAGGAGAGCCCTTCCGTCGCTGGATACACCGCAAGGACTTTCCCACCCTTAATGTCGTCCTCGTCGCGACCGAGCTGAATGAACTCGCGAGGCTGCAGCTGTCTGCCGTGAAAGAAGCGCACGCTACCGGTGAGCAGCATGATGTCGCCTTTCTCGATGCTGCGATCGAGGAATGGCTGGCCGGGCCACGACGCCTCGATCATTCCGCTGTCGTCCTGCAGCACCGCCTGAAAAATCCTGAGACCTTTGCGAGTCGGGATGATTCCTTTGGAGATCACCTTGCCAATGATCGTTCCGTCCATCCCCGGCTCGAGCGATGCAATCGGCGAGATCGTGCTGGCGTCCTCATAACGATGAGGAACGTGATAAAGAAGGTCTCGCGCGGTCACGATGCCGAGCCGGCGCAGGAACTCGGCGCGTGCCGGGCCGACGCCCTTCAGATAATTGACGGGCATGTCGAGGTAGACTTTGCCGCGCCGCGCCTCGGTGCCGGCCGCCATTTACCCTTCGAGCACCTCGTGCGCGAAAAGCTTCGGATCGAAGGATTCGAGATCGCTCGCTTTCTCGCCGATGCCGATGAATTTCACGGGGATGTCGAGCGCCTCGTGTACGGCGAGCACAATACCGCCCTTGGCCGTGCCGTCGATCTTGGTGACGACGAGGCCGGTGATCGGTATCGCATCGGCAAAGGTTTTCGCCTGGGCGACGGCGTTCTGACCGATGGTGCCGTCCAGGACGAGCAGCGTCTCGTGGGGCGCGCCGGGAAGGCGTTTCCCAATCACCCGATTGATTTTCTTCATCTCGTCCATCAGAGAGCCGCTGGTGTGCAACCTGCCTGCGGTGTCGACGATGACAATGTCTTTGCCGCGAGTGATGCCCGCGTCGACGGCATCGAATGCGACGGCCGCCGGATCTGATCCGGCGGCACCACCGACGAAATCAGCGCCGGTGCGCTGCGCCCAGGTTCTGAGCTGGTCGATTGCGCCGGCCCTGAAAGTGTCGGCGGCGCCTACCAGCACCGACATCCTAATGCTTCTCAGAAAGTCAGACAGTTTGCCAATGAACGTCGTTTTGCCCGCGCCGTTGACGCCGACGACGAGAATCACAGTCGGCTTGCTCGGAGCAAGGACGAGTGCGGGGTCGCTCTTACCGGAGCGCAGCGAGTTTTCGATTCCATTCTCGAGCGCCGCTAGAAACTGATCCTGGCTTTTGATGAAGCCGCGCTTCGCCTGCCCTTCGATCTCGCCTACGAGCCGCATCGTCGCCGCTACGCCAAAATCTGCCTCAAGAAGAACCTCCTCCAGCTTTTCCAGTGACCCCTGAATCGCGCCGGCGCGGGCAATTGCGCCGACGTCCATGAGGGCCACGTCTTTGATTTTTTTCCATAAGCTTCGTGTCGGAACGTCCCCGGCGCGGCGGAGGATTCGATTAGGCATTCAGTTCGATTTCTGGAAGAACTGCAGCTGTCGGTGACGTGCTGCAAAGAAAAAACCCGGACGAAATCGTCCGGGTTTCAAGATATCGACTGCGAGGGTGTCGCGGCGCTATTCCGCGTCCACGAAGCGCATCTGATTCAAGCTCGCCAACGTCTGTTGCCGCATCCTCTGGAACAGTGCGCGCTCGCCGGCGGGAATGGGCTCGCCGCTTCTGCTGTCCAGTGCCAGGCGCGGATTCTTGGCCACGCCATCGATCCGAATCTCGAAATGCAGGTGCGGGCCTGTTGCCCAGCCAGTCATCCCCACGTAGCCGATGGTCGATCCCATCGTGACGCGCGTGCCGGGTCTGACGCCGCTCGCAAAATTGCGCATGTGGCCGTAGCGGCTCACCATGCCGTTGCGATGACGAATGTCGATCATGTTGCCGTAGCCTCCCTTTCTGCCCGCGAAGATCACGACGCCGTCGCCGATCGCACGGACGGGCGTGCCTTCAGCGGCCGCGTAGTCGGTACCGGTGTGATTACGCCACTCGCCGAAGATCGGGTGCTTGCGGGCGCCAAACACGCTGCTAATGCGGCGGAAGGCGACCGGGGCGCGCAGGAACGCAGCGCGCAGCGACATGCCGCTGGCGTCGTAGTACTGCGGGGTGCTGGCTCCCTTCGCAACGAAGGGAATCGCGACTAGCGGCCCATCGGAATTCGAGAGCGCTAGGCGAGCGCCGAGGATCTTGTTGACGATGATTGCGCCGTTCGGCTTCTGCAAACGCTCGACGAGCAGGTGGAACTTGTCGCCGTCGTGCAGATCGCGGCTCATGTCGACCTTGTACTCGAAGATGTCGGCCAGCGACCACACCAGCTTGTGGCGAGCGTCCGCCGGAAGCAAGCCGGCGCCGCTGGCGTTAATAGCGTTGTAGAGATTCGAGGTGATGACGCCACCGATGGCGAGGGTGTCGACGACGTCTTTGGTGGACGCTTCGACGACGATCGGAGAGAGAAGAAAATCCGCAGGCTCGAGACCGGGTTCGGAGACAACCACCGGTTCCATCGCGAAGACCTGCTTCTTTTCCAGGGTAGGCGTAAACCAAATGGCGACCGCTGCCAGGGTCGCCACGATTACGTAACTAATCGGTCTCACGGCTGCGTGCTTCAATCCATCTGTCTCCGAATGAATGTCGGGATCTCCATGTCACTCAGATCCTGCTCGGGAGACGATCTATCTCGCTCCGTAGTCACGACCGGATTGCTGGTCGGAGTGGTGCGTCTTGGAGGAAGCTCAAGTGGCGGTCTGGTCGCGCCATTTCCACGCGGCGGACGCAGTGGAATCACCGGTGCGCCACGCACGATCGGCGATGGCGTAGCGATCACCGGCTGCTGTGGGACCGACACCGTCGTTCCACTCGGCGCGCGGTCGAAACCGGTCGCAATCACGGTCACTCTGATCTCGCCCTGCATCGCCGGCTCGTGGACCGCGCCGAAGATGATCTCTGCGTCTTCGCCGACAGCGTCGTGAATGATCTCGTTGATCTGATGCACTTCCCCAAGGGTGAGGTCGGCACCGCCGGTGATGTTGACGAGGACGCCGGTGGCGCCGGAGATCGAAACGTTGTCAAGCAGTGGGCTGGCGATCGCCTGCTGCGCGGCTTCGATGGCGCGATTCTCACCGCGGCCGATTCCGGTACCCATCAGCGCCGAACCGCCTTCCTGCATCACGGTGCGGACGTCGGCAAAATCGACGTTCACAAGACCGGTGACGGAGATGAGCGAGCTAATGCCCTGGGTGGCGTGAAGCAGAACTTCGTCGGCTTTCTTGAGTGCATCCTGGAACGGAATTCCCTTGCCGACGACGGCAAGCAGTCTCTCGTTCGGGACGACGATCATGGTGTCGACGTTCTTGCGCATCTCGGCGATGCCGAGCTCGGCCTGGCGCATCCGCTTGCGGCCTTCGAACAGGAACGGCTTGGTGACGATGCCAACGGTCAACGCGCCGGCTTCGCGGGCCAGCTCGCAGAGCACCGGAGCGGCACCGGTTCCCGTTCCACCGCCCATCCCGCAGGTGACGAAAACGAGGTCGGCGTTGTGCATGGCGCGGGCGACTTCTTCCCTGCTCTCGTCGATTGCCTGCCGGCCAATCTCCGGCCGGGCACCGGCTCCCAGACCGCGAGTTAGCTTCTTACCTATCTGAATTTTGACGTCGGACTTCGAGTTCAGGAGCGCCTGGGCATCGGTGTTGACCGAGATGAATTCCACCCCTTCGAGGTGCTCCTCGATCATCCGATTGACGGCATTTCCACCACCCCCGCCGACGCCAACCACCTTCATTCTGGCGTTTTGCGAGGCTGTCTCCTCGAATTCGAAAATCATCGGGTCGGCAACTCCGGGACGAGCGGGGTATGTGGAAAAAAAACTCGGGCTAACATATAGCCCTTAGTCGATTCGTACCATAGGCAAAGACGACTTGGAGCGAAAAAAAGTACAACGGGTGTCAAGAGAGTTATCCACATTGCTATGGCATCCCGTTTTTTTATGATTTTTCCCTCGGAACTGCAAAAGAAAAACTGCCAGCCTGCTGCCATGAGCCCTTGCAGCCTGCTGCCCCGAGCCAAAGTACAACAAACAAAAACGGCCAGCGCTTTTTGCTGGCCGTTTGCTGCTCGGCGCTGCAGGCTTAGGGCAGCCGGCAGCAGGCTGGCAGTTTTTCTTTGCAGTTAATAGCAGCTTAGAAGAAATCCTCGAGCCACGTCTTAATTCGCTTCGTAAACCGATCGACTCCAACGCCGGCAAGCGCTCTCTTGCCGTTTTGTCCGAAGTCCGCAGCCGTCCGATGCGCACCGTACAAGGCAAGACCGACGACGGTCGCAAAACGAGGCGCCTGCACCGCATCGCTCAAGCCGCCAAGATTCTCTTCCGGCTGGCCGATCCGCACTCCGGTTCCAAAGACATCCGCAGCCAGCTCGGCGACACCCTGCATCGCCGCCGCACCGCCGGTTATCACCACGCCGCCGTTCAAGCGCTGCGCGAAACCAGCGCGTTTGATCTCGTCGAACGCGAGGTTGAATATCTCGTCCATCCGCTGATGGATGATGTGCGCGAGCACCTCTCGAGGGATGTGTCGCTCGCCCTGTGCAACCGTGCTCGGCAACTGCAGCACCTCGTTCGGATCGACAAGGGGCTCGTAAGCGCATCCAAATCTTTCCTTCAGGCGTTCCGCATCGGCCTGTGTCACGCCGATTCCCTGCACGATGTCGCTGGTTACGTTGTTGCCGCCGTAATTCACGGTGCCGAGGTAGCGGATCTTCCCCTCGTGGAAGACGGCGATGTCGGTTGTGCCGGCGCCCATCTCGACCAGCGCAACACCGAGCTCTTTCTCGTCTTCGGTGAGCGCACTGAGTGCGCTGGCCAGCGGCTCTAATACCAGCTCGCGAATCTGATAGCCCGCGCGCTCCACTGCCTTGCGGAGATTCATTGCCGGCGACGCGCCGATGGTGACGAGATACATCTCGGTCTCCAGACGTGTGCCGATCATTCCGATCGGATCGCGAATGCCCTGGTTCTTGTCGACGCTGTATTCCTGGGGAATTGCGTGCAGCAGTTCCCGGTCCTGCGGAACGGGTTGCGCGCGTGCAACTTCGTTCGCGCGATCGACATCTCCTTTCGAGATCTCGTCGCCATTCACGGCGACGATGCCTTTGCTGATCATCGCGCGCACGTGCTCGCCGGCGATGCCAACGTAGATCGAATCGACCTTCACGCCTGCCATCCGCTCAGCGTCTTCGATCGCTTTCTTGATGGATCGCGTCGTCTCTTCGATGTCGGACACGATTCCTTTGCGCAAACCGGTCGTTCGCGCCTGGCCGACGCCAAGGATCTTGAGATAAGGTCCACTCCTGCCGTCGGATGGCATGGCCTGTCCGATTACGGCAGTGGTTCTAGCCGACCCAATGTCGAGACCAGCGATGATGATGCGTTCCGAAGTCATTGCAGCCTTGCGATCACCTGATCGCGATAACGTAAATCGAGCTCATCGACGTGAAGTTGCCGGCGAGCGAGATCGGTTTCCACGGGAAAGATATCGGCAAGCCGGTTCACTGGCAGTCCTACGGGCACACGAACGCGCAGCGCTCGCGTCGCCACAGTCGGAGCGGCATTCGTCCGCTCGACGGAGTCGATGGAACGAGAGAGCGTGAGAAGTATCTCCTCCCTCCCCGTTCGCCTCACTTCCTCGATGCGGGCGAACACCCGCGGCTCCGTCGCGCGAATCGCTCCGACGAGCTTAAGAAGAACGGGATCGCCAGTCGCAACAATTGGCAGGTCCAGGCTGGTCCGCGCCGGATCGATCGGAAGTTGTTTTCCCAGCGAGTCGTACGGTTGCAACCCGCCGGAAGTCTGGATGAGCGCGACAGGAGGATTCTCCTCGATCGTCACCACCAGCGTTCCCGGCAAGCGGCGGCCGATCTTTACATCCGATACCTGCGGGTGATACCTCACGCGCTGACGATATGGCTCGAGATCGTCCCAGATCGAGGCGAGGGTATCGACCTTGAGTCGAGAAAGAACTTCGCTGCTGGACAGATACTTCGCGCCGCGGATTTCCACTTTGCGAATGCGGAAGAACGCCATGTCGCGGCCGGCCGCTCTTATGCCGTAGCCGGCGCCCATGATGATGGCGACCAGGAAAAGAATTCCCAGAATTTTCCAGCCTGGCTTGTGGAGTCGTTCCCGCTGAATCATCGCTTCGCTTCGAGTGCTGCCTTTAACTCCGGCCCGGTGCGAGTGATATCACCTGCACCAATCGTCAGAACGACATCCCCAGCCCGCACGAAGTCACACAACGCGGGCGAAAGGCTGCCTCGCCCGCCGCGCCAGTCCACCTTCTTGCCCGTTCCAGCGAGCGCGCTCGCGATGAGATCGGCGGTCACGCCCTCGATCGGCTGCTCGCGCGCCGGATAAATGTCAGCGAGAAAAACCGAATCCGCGTTGGCGAGCGCGACCCCGAACTCGCTCGCAAAGTCGCGGGTCCGCGAGAAGAGATGGGGCTGAAAGGCGGCAATGATTCGGCGGCCCGGATACGCCGCTCGCGCAGCCTGCAGCGTCGCCAGGATTTCCGTCGGATGGTGTGCGTAATCGTCGATGATGGTCACACCATTTACTTCGCAGAGGAGCTGAAAGCGCCGATCGACACCGCCGAAACCGGCGAGCCCCGGCCGCATCTGGTCCAGCGTCAAGCCGAGCGAGAGACCAACCCCAATCGCGGCGAGTGAGTTCTGGATGTTGTGATTGCCGGGCACCCGCAGCATCGCGTCGCCGAGCACGTCTCCGTCGTATTCGACGGTAAAGTGTGTGGTCGAGCCGGTGGCTTTGACGTTGCGCGCGAGAAGCCGCGCGTCGCTCGATGTCAGGCCATAGCGAATCACTTCCGCGGTCGGCGGCAGATCCAGCGAATGTGCGCCGCGATCGTCATCGCAGAGGACGATCGCCGCCGCACCTCCGACAAAGTGCGCGAAGCTCGAGCGGATGTCGTCGAGGTCGCGATAGATATCGAGGTGATCCGCTTCGATGTTCGTCACGACGGCAATGCTCGGCGACAGCGTCAAAAACGACCGGTCGTATTCATCAGCCTCCACGACGAACAGCTTATCGCCCTCATAGCGAAGATTTCCGCTCCACTCACCCACTCTGCCGCCGGCGATTCCGGTCGGCTGCAAACCGGCAGCGGCAAGGACCGCAGTCGTCATCACCGTGGTCGTCGTCTTTCCGTGCGTGCCGGCAACACCGATGACTTTGCCGTGCTCGACCGCGTTCGCCAGTGCTTCAGCGCGGCGTGTAACGGGAATACCCAACTCTGTCGCCCGCACTATCTCGGGATGTTTGCGATTCATCGCCGATGTAACGATCACCTCGCGCGCGCCTTCGACGTGCTCGGGGCTGTGGCCCTTCATCACCCGGATGCCCAACGCCTCCAGATCATCCACCGGCCCTGGGTTGGCATCGCAACCGGTGACGGTCACTCCCCGTCGCGCCAGCAGCTCGGCGAGCGCGCGCATGCCGGCGCCGGCAATCCCGACGAAGTGAACTGGACGGCTGTCTGGCTCGGACATTATCTGAACTTAAGGCGGCGCAGCGGTGAGCTTAGCGTTTGCTGCCAGCGACGAGTCGTAGAATCTCTTTGGCGATGTCTGCCGCGGCTGTGGGACGCGCGCGCTCGAGGGCTTTTGCGCGCATGTGATCGAGCTTCGTCGGGTCGCCTACCATTCCCTGCACTGCCCGCGACAAAGACTCGACGGTCAGATCGGACTGACGGATCATGTCTGAAGCACCGGCGGCGGCAAGCGCTTTTGCGTTCGCGGTTTGATGATCCGCGGCGGCAGTTGGCAAAGGTACTACGATCGAAGGGATGCCCCATGCGCACAGCTCGGCGGTCGCCATCGCACCGCCGCGGGACAAAGCGAAGTCAGCGGCGCGGTAAGCCTCGGACATCGGCGCGATGTACGCGCGCACTTTCACTTTGCCGTTGCCGTAGTGAGCCAGCTTGTCGTAGTTCGCTTTGCCGGTCGCCCAGATCAAGCACAGACCGTTGGGCAAGCCTCTGTCGATCCACTTTGCGACTACGTCGTTCATTGCTTGCGACCCCTGACTCCCGCCGTAGACGAGCATCACCTTGCCCGTGACCGGGAATCCCCATTTCGCGCGTCCCGACGCCTTGTCCTGAGCGTTTGCCGGCGGCGGCTCGATCGGATTGCCGCTGTCAAATACTTCGGTGCGCTTTGATGGCGAGAGATAGCGGCGCGCTTCGGGGAAGCCGAGATGCACCTGAGCTGCATAGCGACTGAAGAAGCGTGCGGTAATTCCGGGATGCGTATTCTGCTCCTGCAGCACCAATGGAATTCGATGCATCGCTCCGTACGCGAGCGCGAGGCCCGATGCGTAGCCACCAGTGCCGACGACACACGCCGGCGGTTCACTTCTCACTTCGCCCGCGATCCTGCGCCACGCTCCGAATGCCCCGCGAATTGTTTTCCAGTTTTCCCAGGGTCGGGTGCGATAGAGCGGATGGAGATCCAGCAGCTCGAAGGCGAAGCCCGCCTGCGGCAGGACGTCCTTTTCGATGCCGCGCTTCGCACCAATGAAAAACGGCTCGACGCGAGGATCAGCTTGCTTCAGCGCGCGCGCAATCGCGAGGCCGGGATAGAGGTGTCCACCCGTGCCCCCGCCCGCGAAAAACACCCTCATCGCGCGGGGAGCGCGAGCAGACCAACCGGGCCGGTAGCGGCACGCGCGGGATTCTCACGCGTGCTGCCGATGTTGACGAGAATGCCGGTCATCACGAGCGATAGCACCAGGTTGGAACGTCCGTACGAAATAAATGGAAGAGTCAACCCGGTAGTCGGAAGCAAACCGATTGCCACGCCGATATGGAGATAGGCGGTGAGCACCATCGTCACCGTCAGACCGACAGCGACGAGCTGGAGAAAAGGCGTGCGCGCCCTGCGGGCGATCCTGAAGCCAAGCACGCCGAACACGGCAAAGGCCAGGACCAGAAGCACGATTCCGACGAAGCCCCATTCTTCGCCGATGTGAGCAGCGATGAAATCGTCGTAGCCAAACGGCAGAAATCCATACTGCTGTCGGCCACGACCAAATCCGACGCCGAAAATCTGGCCGGATCCGACCGCGATCAGTGACTGCTTGAGCTGGTAGTTCACCTCCGGCGCCTTTCCCGGATCGAAAAACGCGGATGTGCGCAGCAGCACGTAGTTCAATCGCTCGATCTTCACGTAGAGGAGCGGAATCAACATCACGCCAAGCGCGACAAAGTGGCCAATGCGAACGCCGCCGGCAAAAAGAATGATTCCCATGATCAGTGTGAACATCATCGCCGTCGAAAGATCCGGCTCCAGCATCACCAGCACATCGAGTGCGCCGATGACGACGAGAAAGGGCAACAGACCCTTGGTGAGTCGCCGCAGGATCTCGCCTTTCCTGATCACGAGCATTGCCGTCCAGACGACAACCGCGAGCTTCGCCAGCTCGGATGGCTGCAGCGATGTTCCAAAGAGATAACGCCGCGCACCGTGAACGCGTGGCGCGATGGACTCGGTAAATGGCAGAATCACCACTGACAAGAGCAGGAGCGAAAGAATCATCAGCGGCCAGGCCCACTTCGCCCAGATTTCAGCATCCAGCTTGGCGGCAATCGCGAACAGCACGACGCCGATCGCGACTCCGCTCAGCTGCCGCAGCAGAAGATAGGCGTGGCCATAGCCTGCCTCCATTTCGACGATCGCACTCGCGCTGTACACGGTGGCCAGGCCAAACACGAGCATCACACCGGTGAGAATCACCAGCGCGCGCGCCTCGGCGCCCATTTGCCATCGCTGCGAGATGCTTATCGAAGTGTCACTCATGCATCCTGTGCCGCGAGCGCCCTGAAGCGCTCGCCTCTCTCCTCATAATTCGAGAACATGTCGTAGCTGGAACACGCCGGCGACAACAACACTGCGTCCCCCGCCTTGGATGCCGACCGCGCAGCCTGAATGACCTCTTTGAAATCCGACCCCAGCCGCAAGACATCCACGACGGGCCGCAGGTCGCGCGCGATTATCGACGCTGCTTCGCCGTATGCGATCACGCGCTTGACCTTTCTGCGAATCGGCTCGGCCAGACCAGTGTAGGCTTCACCTTTGTGCCTCCCGCCAAGCAATAGGACGGTTGGCCGTTCCATCCCGTCAATCGCGACTGCTGATGAGCTCACGTTGGTCGCCTTGGAATCGTTGATCCATTGCACTCCGCGGAATTCGCCGACGAGCTCGAGCCGATGGGGCAGCGAGCGAAAAGTCTGGAGCGCCTTTGCGATTCCCTTTCGCGATTGTTGTGTCTGATGCTCCCGGTCGGCGGCGGCAACGGCCAACGACGCTGCCAGTGAATTGGCGACATTGTGCGCACCGAGTAGCGGTAACTCACGTCGTGGAAGAAGCGGAGCGCCGAGCAACACCAGCTCGTTCGTGTGCGTGTCCAGGAATGCGTCGGCTTCCTCGAGGATGGAGAACGTGTATTTGTGTCCACCGACGTCGGTCACCATCTGCATCACGGCTTTATCATCGGCGTTGACGACCCACGACGATTCGCCATCCGCATTGGCGAAGAGCCGCGCCTTGTCGGCGTAGTATTCCTCCACGCTCGGGTAACGGTCGAGATGGTCTGGACTCAGGTTGGTCAGCACCCCGACCAGCGGTTTCAGACTTGGCGTGTCGTGAAGCTGGAACGACGACACCTCCAGTGAAATCCACTTCGGTTGTTGCTCGCGTAACGCGATTTCCGAAAGTGGAGTGCCGATGTTGCCCGCTTCGACGGCATCGCGATCGAGGCCGCGCAGCAAATGCGCGATCAGCGCCGTCGTCGTCGTCTTACCGTTCGTACCGGTCGTCGCGATGAGAAACGGCGAGCTCAGAAAGTTGAGCGCGACCTCGACTTCGCTCGCAATCACAATCCCCTTGTCTCGCGCGTACGCGAGCGGCTTTGCGGTCGGCGGAACGCCGGGGCTCGTTACCACCAGCGCGGATCGGGCAATGCGCTCGAGGTCGTGTACGCCGATGTCCACCCCGATGCCAAGCGCGCGCAACTGCTCGGCGGCAAGGCCGGTGTCCGGCGACGAAGCGATGTCCGAGGCGTATACGTTGTAGCCGTGCTTTTTGAGGAGGGTAGCAACGGCGCGTCCGCTTCTAGCGAGACCGATGACTGCGATCTCGCTCTCGCGCGGCGCGAGCTCGCGCGGTGTCATCTCAACTTGAGCGTGCTCAGGGCAATGAAAGCGGCCAGGACGCCGAGGATCCAGAAGCGCACTACGACCTGCGCTTCATCCCAGCCTGTGACCTCGAAATGGTGGTGGAGTGGCGCCCGCTTGAACACTCGATGTTCCTGCGCGTACTCCAGACCGTATCGATGCTTGCGGTACTTGAACACGAAACGCTGGAGGATGACCGAGAACATCTCCGCGACGAAGACCGCGCCCACCAGCAAGAGCAGGAATTCGGACTTGAGCAGAATCGATACGGCGGCGAGTGCTCCACCTAGGGCAAGCGAACCCGTATCACCCATAAAGACTTCTGCCGGATGGGTGTTATACCAGAGGAAGCCTATGCATGCGCCCATCAGCGCGGCGCAGAACACAACGAGCTCGCCTGATCCCCGCAGAAAGTAGACGTGCAGATATTGGCTGGCGATGACGTTTCCAGTCACGTAAGCGTAGAACGCGAACGTCAGCGCGGCGATGGCAGTGAGACCCGCGGCAAGGCCGTCGAGTCCGTCAGTGATGTTTACGGCGTTGCTGGCACCCGTCATCACGAACGTCACGAACAGCACGTATAACCAGCCCAAACCCGCAGTGAGGGGAACGATGAGGATGTACTTGTAGAATGGAAGCGTGGTCGACGCGCCCGGCAGCGAGGACAGCGGATGCTTCCACAGGTAGTAGCCGACGGCGAAACCGAGCGTGACCTGCCCGGCAAGCTTGTAGCCCTCGACCAGTCCCGTGTTTTTCTTGCCCGCCAGTTTCTGTTTCAGCTTGAGGTAATCGTCCCAGAAACCGATCGCGCCCATCCACGCCATGCAGACCATTGCGATCACCACGTAACGATTGTCGAGACGAGCCCAGAGCACGGTGCTGATCAACGTCGCGCCGAGGATGATGAGACCGCCCATCGTCGGCGTTCTGCCCTTCTGTTGATGGGCATCGGGTGTTCCTTCGCGGATTACCTGATGGAGTCGCATCCGCCGCAGCCGGCGCATGATCCCGGGTCCAATCAGCCAGGTGATGAGAAGCGCAGTCACCGCCGCGCCCGCCGCGCGGAAGGTTATCCACTGGAAGAGACGCAGAAACCCGAAGTGCGGAACGTTTACGAATGGAACGAGCAGATAGTTCAGCACTATGCAGAAGCCCAGGTAGTTAAGTGTGGAACGAGACGCTCGAGCCGCACACCTCTAGACGCCTTCAAAAGCACAATCGCGTTTCGCTGCAACCGCGATTGGAGTCGCGGCCACAGCTCGTCGACATCGGGAGCAGTGATCACGCGATCGCCATCCTTGCGCTTTTCCAGCGCCGGTGCGAACTCGCCAATCCCCGCCACAATATCGGCACCTGATGCAAGAGCAAGCTCAGCGATGTCGGCGTGACATTGCTGCGATGCTGCACCCAGCTCACGCATCGTCCCAAGGACGATTACCTTCTGCCGTCCGGAACCAGTAGCCTTTAACAGCTCGATTGCCGCACGTGTCGAGCCGGGGTTCGCGTTGTACGCGTCGTTGATCAGCGTGACATCGCCGACTTGTTCCCAGGCCGAGCGCATCTTCGGCTGTGGCATCTTCGCGATGCCTTCGGCCGCAGATTCAAAACTGACGCCGCATTCCCGCGCCACGGCGAGAGCCAGCATCGCATTGCGCAGGTTATGAATGCCGCGCACGGGCGGCTTCACGGCCACGCCTCCGATTTCGATAACGCCGAGGCCATCAGTGCCGATCTCCCATCTATCAGGGGCGACGTCAGCATTCTTGTCGAGGCCGGCAACGATTACGCGTTTTGCTTTTCCACGCGCAGCGTTCGCGATCTCTGGCTGCGCCGATGGCGCAATTCCGACATTGATGCCCTCGTAGACCGCCGCTTCCTCGCGCAGCACGCCGGCCAGATCGCCGAGCCCTTCCAGATGTTCTTCGGCAATGGACGTCACGAGCGCAATGTTTGGCTCGGCGATATCGCGCAAAATCGCGACTTCGCCGGGCAGGCTGGTTCCCAGCTCGATTACGGCAATCTCAGCTTCGGCCGGCATCGACAGCAGTGACAACGGGACGCCGACACGGTTGTTGAGGTTGCCGGTGGTAGCGTGGATGCTGTAGCTCTGACTGAGCGCAGCGCGAATGAGATCTTTCGTACTCGTCTTGCCGTTGCTGCCCGCGACGCCGATGAGCGGTTTTCCCCAGGCGCGGCGCCAATATTGAGCGAGCGCGCCAAGCGCAACGAGCGTATCCCTTACCTCGTAAACCGGAACGCGGAGCGAATTCAATTTTGGCGCTTTGGACACAACGACTGCCGCGGCACCGTCGCGCACTGCGTCGGCGAGGTAGTCGTGTCCGTCGAACCGCTCTCCTTTGAGCGCCACGAACACGTCGCCCTTCGCAATCTTGCGGGTATCGGTCGTGATTCCCGTTGTCTTCTGCGATCCACGCGGCAGTCGTCCAACGGCCTCTGCAGCGAGAGCATCAGCGATGCGATCGAGGGTCCAGAACGCGCTCATTTGGAGCTCTCCCTGCCCGGATCCCGCTTCGCGCTTCCCCCTTCCGTCTTTCGCGTTCCCACCAGGTCCTGCACGATCGCTCTCTCGTCAAACGGATACGAGGTCGTGCCGCGGATCTGATATGTCTCGTGGCCTTTACCCGCGAGAAGCACGATGTCGCTCGGCTCAGCGATCTCCAGTCCACGCTCGATCGCGGCCCGCCGATCGGTCACGCGTTCATGATTTGTAAGTCGCATTCCAGCTTCGATGTCGTCGATGATTGCGTCGGGGTCTTCGGTACGTGGATTGTCACTGGTAACTATAGCGTAGTCGGCGCCCCGTTCGGCGATCTCCCCCATAATTGGCCGTTTCCCCTTGTCGCGGTCGCCGCCCGCGCCAAATACGACGATCAGCCTGCCCCGCGTGAACGCGCGCGCGGTACGTAGACTGCGCTCGAGCGCGTCCGGTGTGTGAGCGTAGTCGCGCAGCACGGTTGGGCGTGTCGAGATTATCTCGAGTCTGCCCGCAACCTGTGGAACGCTGCTCAATCGTTGCGCGATTACTTCCGGCGAGATCCCGAGCGCGACCGCGCTCGCGGCCGCAGCAAGCGCGTTCTCGACGTTCACGTCCCCGATCAGCGGCAGCGATACGTGCGCGGATCCAGCGGGTGTGACCAGCTCCCATTCGCTTCCGTGGGGCTCGAACCGGACATTTTCGGCCTTCACATCGGCCGGCGCACGCACTGCGAATTGAAGCGCGCGTCGCGGCAACTCGAGCGCTCGCCATTCTGCGGCATCCGCATTGACGACAGCGGTGCCACCGTCCTTCAGGTACTCGAGCAGCCGCGCCTTCGCGTGGAAATACTTCTCCATCGTACCGTGATAGTCGAGGTGATCGCGGGTCAGGTTCGTGAAGACGACCACATCGAAGGCAATCCCGTCAACACGCCGCTGATCCAGACTATGCGAAGACACTTCCATCGCCAAAGTCCGCACTCCACGATCGACAAGCTCGCGCAATACTCGCTGCAGCTCGACCGGCCCCGGAGTAGTAAGCCCGCTGCCGCCCGGCAGGACCTCGCCCTCACTACCAACCAACACTCCCAGCGTGCCAATCGAGGCGCTCGAGGCACGACCATCGTCGAACAGGTGGCGAAGAATCGACGTCGTCGTCGTTTTTCCGTTGGTGCCAGTGACGCCGATCAACTTGAGCGTGCGCGCGGGATTTCCATAGGCCGTCGCAGCCGCCACCGCAGCCGCCCGTCTGCCTTCGCGCACCGCGAGCGCCGGGAGGGAGGTGCGTGAAGGATCCTCCACGAGCGCGACCGAAGCGCCTTTTTCTGCGGCGGCGGTTAGATAATCGTGACCGTCGCTCGTTGACCCGCGGATTGCAATAAAAAGGTCGCCGGGGTTTAGCCTGCGACTGTCGTCCGTAATGCCCGCTGCGTTTTCCGGGATTTCACCCCGCACTCCAGTCAGCAAACCGTGCTCAGCGAGCGCGGTTCTTATTGCGTTCACGTCCAGCATTATTCGCTGGCGTGCGTGAGCTGGATTAGCGTGCCCGGTGCTGCCATGGCGCCGGCCGCAGGCATCGTGAAAGTCGCCGCACCGTCAATCAGTCGAACGCGGAATCCGGCCTGGTGCAGCGTGCGCACTGCCTCTCGCACCGACAACCCTCTCACATCCGGCACGGCGCGCATGATCGCCGGCGGTATGACCGGGCGTGGCGTCGACGGCAAATCGATCACCACCGGCGGCAGCGGCTTATCAACGGCCGCTGCGACGTTTCCGTTTGGATCGTAGGTCGCCGGATTCAACTGCTCCGCTTTCGGCCTCACCGCTTGCCGTTCCACACTCGGTGAGCGCCTGGTCGACGCGGCACCGGCGTCCACATTTCTATCTGGCGCTTTCTCGGCGGCCGCCAGATCCTGTCGGTCGAGCGCTGCATCACGCGCTGCGAGCGCCGCCCGCAACACTACCTGTGTAACGGGTGCGGCGATGTCACCGCCAGCGTAGTGTCTGCCTTTCGGACTATCCAGTTTGACCAGAACTACGTATTGCGGATCGTTGCCGGGAAACAGCCCCACAAACGAAGCCGTGTAATTGCCCGTCGTGTAGCCCTCGTCCGCCGAAGTGCGCCGGGCGGTGCCGCTCTTCCCCGCGACCTCGAAGGTGGCAAGATCAGCCTTGGTCGCTGTACCCTGCTCCACCACGGCGCGCAACATCTCCTGCACCGTCCGCGCTGTTTCACCAGACATCACTCTGCGAATCGCGCGTGGCTCCGCCCGGTAGATGACCTTGCCGTCGGTCGACCGCACTTCCTTGACCAGATGCGGCTCCAGCAGCTCGCCACCGTTTGCGATTGCAGCATACGCCGTGACGAGCTGCAGCGGAGTAACCGCGATCTCGTAACCCATCAGGATCGATGCGGGCGTTTGCTTCGACCACAACCTGGGCTCGCGCAGCGTACCCGGCGACTCCGCCGGCAGCGGCACGCCGAGCGACATCCCGAAACCGAGGTCGCGGAACATCTCGTACTTCTGGCGCGGAGTTAGTCGCTGACCGAACTCGACGATACCGATGTTGCTCGAATAGCGAATCACGTCGGCAAGCGACAACTGCGGCGCCTTGTGCAGGTCGTTGATGACACGTCCATCGAGCTCCAGCTGGCCGTTGTGTGTATTCACGATATCGGTCGGTCGCGCGCGTCCTGTCTCCAGCAGCCTCGCCGCGACGAACGGCTTCAGAGTCGATCCCGGTTCGAACGGCTCCGTCACCGCAGTGTTCGCGAGCGAGGGAGTGCCGGATCGTTTGCTCGCCAGCGCCAGAATTTCACCCGTATGCGGATTCATCATCACGATGTCACCGCCGTTCGCGTGCAGGCTGTCGACAGCGATCGCGAGCTGACGCTCGCAAATGTCCTGCAGCGTGTTGTTGATGGTGAGAACGACCGTCGATCCCGACCTCGCGTCCTCGCTCCAGCCGTCGGGGGTATCGAGCGGTCTCCCACTCTTGTCGCGAGCCAGCCGCACGCGTGCGGAGTCACCGCGCAGAATCGTATCGAGCGCGAGCTCGAGCCCGGTGACGGGATTGCCGTGACCATCCAGTGCACCAACGATGCGCTGAATCCCCACGGAATTCGCGTAGACGCGCTGGAGAACCGGCGTGAGATGAATCCCGTTCAGTTTGGACAGCCCCGCGACATCGGATGCCGAGTAAAGACCCGGCAACTCGATCCACCGCCGGCGCCGCGCGAGCGCGTTATGCAAAACTGCGGCGTCGACTTTCGCTTTTCTCAGGGCTTTGACCACGAAAGCAGTGTCCCGAACCTCCGGCAGGGCGACCGCGACTCGCGTCAGCTCCTGACTCTCGACCAGAGTGTTCCCACTGGCGTCCAGAATGTCACCCCGCGGCGCCGACTGTGATGCTGCGACATAGTGCTGCCGCTTTGCGCGCGCCACCCACTGCTTTCCGTCGGCAACCTGTACTTTCGCCGCGCGCGCGGTGAGCGCAACAGCGAACAGCACCAGGAAGCCGTGGATTACGGCAACTCTCCTATTGGGCGTCATGCTCCCCGTCGCGCGAAAGAATCACCACCTGTCGATCGGTCGGTATGTGCATGCCGAGTCGGCGCTCGACGACGCCGCCGAGTGTCTGGCGCGCGGACGCATCGCGGATCTCACTCTCCAGTCGCGCGCGCTCGCTCTCCAGCTGCGTTTTCTTGTCATCGAGTGCTGCCAGCGATTCTGATTGACGGATGCCGACGGTGCGCCGCCAGACGATCGCCAGTGCGACGACCAGGAAAACGGCGAGCAGCAAACCGACGATGCTCCTGCCCCGCATCCCTACGCCGCCTTTTGCCATGCCCGCAATCTCGCGCTGCGTGAGCGCGAATTCTTGTTGATCTCCTCGACGCTCGCTTTGATCGCTTTCCGGGTGATCAGCTCGCCCAGGGCGTTGCTGCCACCACAGGTGCACTGGAGCTGCCTGGGTGGGCAAACACAGTCGCGGCTCCAATCGCGCAGCGCATTCTTCACGATCCGATCTTCGCCGGAATGGTAGGCAATCACCGCTATCACTCCACCGGGCGCGAGTCGGTTTCGCAGCAAAGGAAGCGCGCGCTCGAGTGCACCGAGCTCGTCGTTCACCGCGATCCGCACCGCCTGAAAGAGGCGCGCGAAATCCGCTGGGCCGCTGCGAGCGCCGAACGATCCGCGAATGGCGTCCACCAGATCATCGCTCACTTTTATGGTTCTGTTCCGTCGACGTCGGACGACTTCACGCGCGAGGCGGCTCGCCCGTGGCTCGTCGCCGTATTCGCGAAAGAGTCTGGTGAGGTCTGCTTCATCGAGAGTATTGAGTAAATCGGCGGCGGTGGTAGTAGAGCGACTATCCATCCTCATGTCGAGTAACGCACCTGGCCGGAAGGAAAAACCGCGCTCGTCCGCGTCGATCTGGTGCGATGAGACTCCGAGGTCCGCCAGAATTCCATCGAACTGCGCCTGATGCAGCTCAGGCAGCTGATCGATGTCGCTGAAATTCCCCCTCAAAGCTCGAAAGCGGCCCACTGCCTCATAGGCCGCGAGCCGCTTTCGAGCTTCTTCTATTGCTGTTTCGTCCTGATCGAGTGCGGTTACGCTCGATCCTGCCGCAAGCAGGGCCTCGCTGTGGCCGCCACCGCCAAGAGTGCAGTCGAGAACGTTCCTTTTGCCCCGCAGAAGGTTCAGAACCTCCTCGACCATGACCGGAGCGTGGTACGCTGAGTCCCAGCGTCCGGTCACGGCATCAGAGGCCATCACTTACAGAAGCGCTTCACCTCGTTGTCGACGGCCGGCGTGAACTGCGGGATCGCCGTCAAAAGCTGTGCGGCTTCGTTCGGGTACTTCTGTCCACCAGCCGGCAGATTTATCGACGCAAGGTTGAACGCATCGCGCGCGGTGCGAGCAAGATCGCAGCTTCGCTTCTCGTTGGCACTGATGGTCGCCGTCTGTCCAACAGAGAACGCACTCGCGCCAAGGAGGAACTTGGCGTCCGCCGAGGTCTGAAGCTGATCGGACAGCTGCAGGAACTGGATTGCACGCTGGAAGTCGGCAATGTCCTTCGACGCCTGTCCGGCCTTGTACGCATCGCTGCCCGCCTTGAGCGCCAGCTGCGACAACGGACCCGGGTCCGCGCCATTGGCCTTGGCAGTCTGCAATGTCTGCATCAATTCAGCATTCTGATTCAGGCCGCTCTGAATCTGCGCCTTGAGGAAATAGGCCTGGGCATTCTTCGGATCGGCGACGAGCACCTTATTCACCGCGTCGAGCGCCAGCTGCAACTGACCCTGCTTGAACAGGTTGTTGGCGTTGAGTAGTGCCAGGGTCGGATCGTTCGGGAATTTCTTGGTCGCCAGCGCCGCGACTTCCGCCGCCTTCTGCGGCTGTTGTAGCGCCGAATAGGCCGCCATCAGTCGACGATAGTAGTCCGCCGTGGCCTGCGCCGTGTCGACGCGCGCCATCTCGGTTCCGACGTCGACCGCGCTCTGGTAATCACCCGCATTCAGGTAAACCAGCCACGCGAGATTGAGCAGATTCGGATCGCCGGGGTTGTTCTGCAGCAGATCGCGCACGAGCGGGATTGCGTCCTTCGGCCGACCGAGCTGCGGGTAGGTGTTGATGACATCCTGTACCAGCTTCAGGTTCGTCGGATCCGCGGCCGCCATTGCACCGAGTGCGGCCAGCAGCCTGGTGGTGTCCTGACTCAGTTCAGCCGGCTGTACCCCGGGACGGGGCGAATCGATCATCGAGCGATACGTGGTCGCCAGCAATCTCAGAGCCGGGATGTTGCGTGCGTCGCTCGAGCGGACACGCTCGGCGACCGCGATCGCAGAGTCGGACTGATGCAGCCTGTCGTACGACTCGGCGAGGCACATCGCGAGAATGTTGGAGCCGGGGTTCTTTGCCAGCTCCGCGCGGGCGCCGTTGACGGCGTCCTGGTACTTGCCCTGAGCGTAGTTGTTATGGCAGGTCTCTTCGGCGGGCAGCTGACGTCTCGCGTCGCGGATTGCTTTGGCCACCTGATTCGCCGCATCGTCGAGCTTTGCGCCCTGCGCAACTGGCAGAACCTGACCTTTGGTCATGTCACGCGAAATGATCAACCGGGACTCGATCTTGAATCCAGTCGGAGTCTTGGTGACGGTACCCTCGAGGTACTGTGGCGCGCGCACGAGTGTCGCCAGCGCCTTCGCATCACCCGGAGCGAGAGCTTCCGTCGTTGAATAGCCCGACGAAGTGAGGCTGTTGTTGATGTCCGCTTTCGGGACTACAACCAGCTCACGAAGGTTTGTCTGTTTCTGAAGTTGATTCCTTATCGCCTCAGCCGCTTGCACGCCGAGTTCCTTGTCGGCGCTCTGCAGCGTTGGAATCATCACCCGATCACCGGTCTTGTTGCTTTGCGCCAGCAGCGGCGACACGCCGACGGTGGCGAGGGCAACCAAGAGACCTGAAAGACGAAGACGTGCCTTCATCAATGGTATAACCTCCCAATCAGTAAACATTCTGTACCCCAACTCCAAACCGTGGGTCCTGTTGTTCATTAAGTGGGCGAGGAGGGACTCGAACCCCCGACTTCCTGCGTGTAAGGCAGGCGCTCTAACCAACTGAGCTACTCGCCCGGTGCAGAAAACGAGCCGATCTGCTCACCGGAGGATGGCCAGCGGTACGAGCACACAGTACCCGATAACCAATAGAATGGGCGCCAGGGTTTCGCCGCCTCTGGCGAGGTCCGCGAAGCCGGCAAGCAACACTACTGTCGCGACTGTCCAATACAACCAGCCGCGTCGGGAACCTTCCCGACCCGTGCGCGGGCCCGCGCTCAAGTCTGTCTTGGCCATAAGCGACGTAGTGTAGGGCGCGGCGAAAAGCGTGTCAACCCAACGCTTCGCGCGCTCACCGCCGCTATTTCGCTACTCGCTGCCGGTCGGAGTAGTGCAGCTCGATCCAATCGCGGTAGCTGCCATCCATCACCGCTCGCCACCACTGCTCGTTGGCGATGTACCATTTGATGGTTTTGAGCAGACCGGTCTCGAACGATTCAGACGGCCCGTAACCTGTTTCGAGGGTCGCCTTGGTAGCATCGATCGCGTATCGCCGGTCATGCCCGGGGCGATCTTTCACGAACTTGATCAACTCCCCGGTATCAGCCCCCAGCGCGGCCGGACATTTCGGGAACCGCTCTCGAATCTTGGGGTCGGCCGCGAAAATCTTGTTGAGATGGCCGCAGATCGATTTCACGACATCGATGTTTTTGCGCTCGGCGTTCCCACCGAGGTTGTAGGTCTCGCCAATCCGGCCCTTCTCCAGCACGCGCTCGATGCCGCGGCAATGGTCGCGCACGTATAGCCAGTCCCTGACCTGTAAACCGTCGCCGTACACAGGCAGCGCTTTGCCATCGAGCGCATTCACGATCGTCAGCGGAATCAGCTTCTCGGGAAAATGGTACGGGCCGTAGTTGTTGGATGTATTGGTCGTCGTCACCGGCAGGCCGAACGTATGATGGTACGCGCGCACGAGGTGGTCCGACGCTGCTTTGCTCGCGGCGTAAGGCGAGTTCGGCGCATAGGGAGTGTCCTCGGTGAACGCCGGCGCCGTCGGCGTCAGGGACCCGTACACTTCGTCGGTCGAGATGTGGTGGAACCGCCGCGCGCCGCCTGACCAATCTTCGTTCCAGACATCGCGCGCCGCCTTGAGCAGCTCGTGGGTTCCCATCACGTTCGTCTCGATGAACGGATCCGGCCCGCGAATGGAGCGATCGACGTGGGACTCCGCCGCGAAGTGGACGATGGTGTCGATGCCCTCTCGTTTCAGCAGGCCGCGCACCGCGTCGCCGTCCCTGATGTCGCCCTTCACGAAGGTGAATTGCTTGTGCTTCGCAACCGGTTCGAGGCTGGCGAGGTTGCCGGCGTAAGTCAGCGCATCGTACCCGACGATGTTGTCACCGGGATGATGCTCGACCCACCATTGAACGAAGTTGCTGCCGATGAATCCGGCGGCGCCCGTGACCAGCATTCTACGCATGTTGATTTTTTCTCATTTTGGTTGATAGCAGCTCTGTAATCGTCGACGCCATTTCGTCCACGGTCACCACGCGATCTGCTCCTGCTGCCGCGAGCGCCGCCTGTGGCATTCCGTAGATGATCGAACTGTCACGATCCTGTACAATCCCGGCGCCGCCGGCATCGCGAATGCGCTTGAGACCTTCGGCGCCGTCCCGCCCCATCCCGGTCAGCACGATGCCGATAGCGGCACTGCCGAAAGTGTCGGCGACAGAGAAAAACAGCGGGTCGGCGGCCGGCCGCACACCCCACATCGGCGGTGTGTTATCGAGCTGGATGGTCGCGTTGCCGCGCGCGCCTTTGACCCGCATGTGCTGACCGCCGGGCGCGACGTACACTCTGTTCTCCCGCAGTGTTTTTTCCGATATCGCTTCTGCAACCCACAGTTTACTCATTGAGTCGAGCCGCGACGAAAGCAGTTTGGTGAATTCCCGCGGCATGTGTTGAACGATGATTACCGCCGCGCCAAGGTCTGCGGGCAGTCGCGGAATTATTTCGGCGAGGGCCCGCGGTCCGCCAGTCGACGAGGCGATCGCCACGACACGCGTTGCCGCGTCGGGCGACGAAGCTTCGGCCGTGGCAGTTGGAGTGGGTGCAGCGGGCGGAGTGGCGGTGACGCTGCGCATGTTAACCGCGCGTGCCGCCTCCAGCGCCGATCGAAGCTGATCGCGCACCCGGGAGAGATCGATGCTGACCGGGCCTGACGGTTTTCTCACGAACTCCAGCGCACCACGCTCCAGAGCGCGCAACGTCATCTCGTTTCCAAGGTCGGAGCCGGCAGCGCTGAGCATCACTACCGGTCGTGGCATCTCTGCCATGATTTGTTCGAGTGCCTGCAATCCGTTCAGACGCGGCATCTCGATGTCGAGCGTGACGATCTCGGGCTTTAGCGAACGCACCTTCTGCAGCGCCTCGACGCCGTCAGCCGCCGTTCCGATCACGCGAAATGGTCCGCTCGATTCGACCAGCTCCGCGATCAGCTTGCGCATGAACGCGCTGTCGTCGACGACCAGCACGGTAGCCGCGTTCTGGTTCGGCGCGACGTCGATCACGCCTGCTTGCGGAAGATGCGCTCACGCGCGTTGACCGGCTCGAACAACGAGCGTGCTTCGCCAAGCAACGTTTCCACCTTGCCGAGGACGAGAAAGCCTCCAGGGGCGAGCACGCGATGAAATTCCGCGAACAGCCTGTCCTGGGCTTCGCGCTCGAAGTAGATGATGACGTTCCGGCACACGATGAGGTGCACATCTGTCATCGGCGGCTTGAACGCCAGCAGGTCGTCGTTCTGGAAGCGAACCAGCCTCCGCACCTCGGGCACCATGGTTCTCAGTCCCGCGACCTGCGGGAAATAGTCGTCGTGAAGTGCGCGGGGCGTTTCGATCAGTGCGGATTCAGCGTAGAATGCGCGCTCCGCCTCACCCAGCACTTCCGCATCGATGTCCGTTCCCAGAATGTCGACCGTTTGCAGTCGATTCTCGCGCTGCGTTTCAAGCGCGTGCTTATGCAGCAGGATCGCCAGCGAATACGGCTCCTCGCCCGATGCGCAGCCGGCGCTCCAGATGCGCAAGTCTTCCGGGCTCAGATCCCAGAGTTCCGGAATGACATTCCTTTCGATGGCGGTGTAGGTCTCGAGGTTGCGGAAGAACTTGGTGACGTTCACGGTGAGGGAGCGCAGCAAGCGCGCATACTCGCGCGGATCCGCATCCAGCACGCCCGCGTACTCGTTTGCCGAATACGCGCCTTTGGCCCGCATCCGCACGGCAATTCGACGCCGCAGGCATTTGTCCTTGTAGCTGGCGCAGCGAAATCCGCTCTCACGCGTGATCTTTTCCATCAGCCTCGGAAATCCAGGATCGTCAGAGTCGATCACGTCGCGGCCTCAGCGGTTTGCTGCCTGTCGGTCAGCATGCGAGAGGCCCTCGAGCGCCGCCGAAAGGTTGCGTCGCAGCTGGGGAAGCTCCGGCGCAATGGCAATTCCCTTTTCAGCAGCGTCGCGCGCCTGGGCGTAGTCTTCACGCTTTAAATGCGCGGCGGCGAGGTTGTTGAGGAGTATCGCCGACTCCGGATGCGTCTCGATCGCCGCACCGAGCAGCAACATCTCGCGATCGGGGTCATCGGTGAGCGCCGCGACCTGTGCCGCATAGTGGAACCACACTGCCGGCGGCGCGCTGGTTGCCCACAAGCTACGCGCCTCGCTGAGGCGCACTTTCGCCGTCTGGTAGTCTCCCATTCGCATCGCCACGACTGCGCCCTCGAGCTGGATCAGCGGATCCGTATTTCCGCCGGAGCTGAGCGCGCGATCGATAACCAGCTTCGCCTTTTCAAGCTGGCCGAGGGCGTCGTACGCGAGCGCGAGATTATGAAGCAGCGCCGTCTTGCTCGGCGCATGCGGCGCCGCGGTCATGAATGCGTTTACGGCGGCTGAGTACTCCTTCTGGCGAAGCGCTATCAGGCCCACATGGAACGACGCCACCGGATCTGCTCCCTCCTCGACCAGCGCGCGAAACTCGCGCAACGCTTCGTCGTGCATTCCGGCTCGATACAACGCGCTGGCCAGCTCGCGACGCTCGAGCGGACTCGCATTGCGTGGCAGCGTGGGCGTGGTTCGCTTCCGTCCCACCGGCAGCAGGAAGTTCGCGTTGAGCAAGCCGTACAACGCTTTGCCCACCTCGAATTCGCCCAACCCGGAATCCCGAATCAAACCAGTGACGTCGCGATGTCCGTCGATGAGCGGAAGCAGCGCTTCCTGTTCGGGAGACAATGGATCCCGATTCAACATCAGCTTCGGACGATCGATGCTGAATACGACGTCGAAGCTGGGGAGTTTTTTCTCGATCAGGGACCATTCGTCGACGCGGCGCGCTCCCTCGAGCAACAATGACTGCGGATCGACCGATACGCGCTCGGCGCCGTCTTCCGGCTCGACTCCGGCTTCGAAGTTGAAGGTACCGCTGGTCCACGTGAAGAGGGTATAGACGGCATTCTCCGTGTCGAGCGGCCGATTGACGATCGCCGCGTGACAGATCCGGCCGTTGTCGAAGTAGATCGAGCCGAAACTGTCGTGGAAAGAGAGCCCGAGGCAGCCCGTCTTCTTTCCCATCGACAGCAATTGCAGAACGTCGGGAAGACTCGCCTCCTTGAGGCTGCCCTTGATCGCCATTAGCGCATTTCCTCGATCATGCGGTCAGCGATGCTCGGCCATTCGACGATCATGCCGCCGTCCGCGACGATGGGCGTCTTCTTTTTCTCAGCCGGCGCCGCCTGCTGCGGCGGCGGCTGGAGTGACTCGACGCGCGCGGCAATTTCCTGGCTCACATCAGCCAGAAACTCGGCGAACTCTCCGCCGTCTTCCTCTTCCTGTTTACGCGTCTCCTTCGCCACGCTCAGGCCTTGGTGGCGGGTGCACTCAGCCGCGACAACACCAGCGTCGAGATGCTGCGCAGTGTCTCGAAAACTCCGCCACCTGTGACCGCAGTCGCCGAAAAGTGCGGGACCCCGCGAAAGTTCAACGTCTCGTCGAGCTCCTCAAGCGAGCTGATCTCGGCTTTCGGCAAATCGCGCTTGTTGTACTGCATCACCAGCGGAATCGTCCGCGGATCCAGGCTTTCGTCGGCGAGGTTCGCATGCAGGTCCTGCAAGCTCTCGATGTTCTCCGCCATCTGGCGCGACTGACTGTCGGCGACGAAAACCACCCCGTCCACGCCCTGCAGCACGAGCTTGCGCGTCGCGGCGTAGTATACCTGTCCCGGCACAGTGTACAGCTGGAAGCGCGTCGCGAATCCGGAGATCGTGCCGAGATCCAGTGGCAGGAAATCGAAGAAGAGCGTGCGATCGGTTTCAGTGGCGAGCGACACCATCTTGCCTTTGCGCTCTTCCGGAAGCTTCGAATAGACGTGCTGCAGATTCGTTGTCTTGCCCGACCGGCCCGGACCGTAGTACACGATCTTGCACGTGATTTCGCGCGTGCCGTAGTTGACTACTGACATGCTAGCGTTTTCCTATCGGGCCAAAGAGCGCGTCGAGGCTGCGATTGAGCTCGCCTTCGAAATCACCGGAAGGTCCGACTCGTTGCGGCGGAGCATCGGGGCGCAGCTTCTCGAGGGCTTTCTGAAACTCGGTGAAGTACATCTCGACTACACCCAGCGAGCTCTCGCGATCGAAGACACCGACGAACAGAAATTCCTGCGATCCGGCCGACGCGCGCGCCATGAAGACCTGACGCTCTGCGCCGGCGTGATGCATCTCGTAGAACGGTTTCCCGTCGAGCTGACGTCCGAGCTCACGGGCCGACGCGTTGATTGCAGACGTGAGCGCGCAAATCGACATCACGTCGGCGGCGTTGGTGAAGCCGAACTGACCAACAGCGCGCCCGGTCGGATAGAGCAGCACGCCCGAAATCAGCCGGGCGTCCTCCATCAGCTTGCGCAGTGGCGCGGCAACCCAGGCTTCTGCTACCGTCGGATCGCTCACGCCGCCTCCCCTTCGCCTGCCCTGGCCGCAGTCATCATGTCGAGCCTCACTCGTCCCAGGTTCGCATCCGGCGTCACGATCGTCACCAGCACGACCTCACGCGCACCAACGACGCAGATGTGGCCCTGTTCAGCCTCGAGCCTCATGAATGCGGGAACACCGAGTCGCGCCGCATCAGAAGCCCGCGTGACCTTGGAGTACAGGTAAGCCGCGAGTGCGGCGGTGTGTTTTTTTCGATCGCCGTCAGCGTCCGCACCTGGAATCTGACTCGCTTCGACGATGAGACCGTCGGCTGCCCCGACAACCATCGCTACCGTGACACCCGCAACGCGCGACAGCGCGCCGACGACCTGGCTGATGTTCTTCATCGGCCCATCCTGTCACGCATCCAAATGATCGCCAGCGCGACGGAGCGCGCGAGAACGCGGCGCACCAGGCCCAATGGAACGGTGGACGACGATGCAAGCAGCACCACTGCGTCATCGGACGCCGGAGCCAGGGCGATTGTCGCCGCGTCGGTCTCGACGACGACGGCCGTCCAGCGTCCGATCGACAGCATGCGCATCGAGCGCGAGACCTCCCTGCTCACGCCGCTCAGCGCCGAGCCTATCTCGCCAGAGATGTCGCGCCCACGGTGATCGACGTAGCTGCCGGCCAGGGGCGTACCATTGGTATCGAGCAGCAACGCCGTCTGCTCGGCTTCGCCGATCGCCGTCGCGAAAAGCATCCGCGCCGTTTCAGACAGTGGCTGCGTCATGTTCCTGTGGTGTGATCTCGATGAGGCCGGTGCTCAGCATGCCGTAGATGATTTTCGCAACCTCGAACTCGGGAAGAACGAGGCGTTTCGCGATCTCGTGGAGGCTTCGCTCGCCGTCGATGATCGAAAGTACCTCCCACTCGCGGGGGAGCAGATCGATGAACGACTCCGGACCGTCATCCAGCGGTGCCAGCCGCGGCACGACCCGCGAATCCGGAATCTTGTCCGCCATGCGCGACCACTCGTCGATGCGACGAGCTCCTTCCATCAGCAGCGATTCCGTGCTCACCCGAACGGCGATGTCCTTCCTGATCGGCCTCGGCGGCTCCTCTGTGAAAGAGAAAAATCCCTCCGACCATGACATCAAGTCGAACACAACCGTCTCGATTTGCAGCCGCATGAACCGATCGATGTCGCGCGGAGTGACCACACCCTGCGCAACGAGAATTTCTCCGACGCGTCGCTTGTCGCCCGCGCGCTGCATTGCCGTCGCGCGCGCGAGATCGGCAGGCGTTGCCTTCCCCGAACGCTCGAGAATGGTGCCCAGCAGGTGCGGGTTGCTCTTCATCGTCGCCGCCACGATGGTGCCCGCATCGAAGTAGACGCTCCCCTCGTTGTTTCGCTCGGGTGAGTGCACGCGCAGCGTTCCCGTCTTCCGACTCAGGTCGAGCAGCTGGAAGACGTCGTGGATGCTGAGCTCGCGCAGCGGTCCCTCGATCGCCATTACACGCGCCCCCTCAGCAACAGTCTGCGGTAGCGCATCGCTTCCGAGTGATTCGGATCGAAGCGCAGCACGCGCTCGAACGCGCGCAGTGCATCACTCTCTCGCGCCAGATCGATGAGGATCTCGCCCAGCGCGATCAGACCCGCGAAATGATACACATCTCGCCGAATCAGGGCGACGATCCGTGGCAGCGCGCTCCGTGAGCGACCGGTCCTGCGATAAGGGCCGACGAGCTCGACGACTGCCGTATCGTTGTTTGGCGCGTTCACCAAAACGGTCTCCAGCTCGCGGATTGCGCTCGTATCGTCGCCGGATTTCGCGAGCAGTCGCCCCAATGCGATTCGTGTCTCGATCTGCCGCTCGTCGATGCTGAGGCTCGCCCGGTAAGCGGCGATTGCTTCGCCGGCATCGTCCAACGCCGCGTACAGATCACCAACGCGTTTGAGAACGTTGGCGTTACGGCTCTCACCCGTCTGCAGCGCGACGAGAATGTCGCGCGCGCCCTCCTTGTCGAGGGATGCAACGCGTGCTTCCGCGGCCAGTAACAGGAGATTGATGTCCGTGCTTCCCGCTTCGACGAGCGCTTCCGCGTACGGCCTCGCTTCATCGGGCCGGCCAAGTGCCAGCAGCGAGCGCGCGATCCCCTGTCGCGCATAAGTATTGTTCTCGTCCATCTCCAGCGCGCGACGATACCGTTCCAGGCCCTCGCCGTGTAATCCCTGCGCGGCAAATCCGTCGCCGGCGAGGACGAGGCCGAGGACTTTGTCGCCGCCCCGCGCGAGCACGCGCGCGATTTCGCCCTGGGCGCGATCGTATAGCCCCTTGGTGATCAGATCGCGCGCGAGTGCAAAACCGGCGAGCGGATCTTCGGGCGGGTACGGTGTTTTGCGCGAGCGCCTCTCGGCGAACAACTCCTCGATGATCGCCGGATCGAAATGGAAGTCCTCGACGTGATCGACGCTCTCATCCTTCTCCGTGATCGGCGGAGCGACGGTGAGTCGGATCTCTTCGTGCGGGAGCTCGATGGCCAGCTCGAGCTTCTGCGGCGTGTACATCGGGTCGAGCTCGAGTGCCCGTTTCGTCTCGCGGAGGGCTGCCGTGAAATCGCCCAGATTCGACAGGGTGAAGCTCATGTTGTAGTGAGCTTCGGCGAAATCGGGATTCGCCTGGATCGCACGTGCGAACGCATTGCGCGCGTCGGAGTATTTCTCGAGCTCGACGAGGATCAAACCGATGCCGTTCCACGCCACCGGATGCTCGGGCGCGGCGGCAAGAACCTGTCGATAAGCTTCGAGTGCGAGCTCGACGTGTTTTCTCCGAAATAGTCCGAGCGCGAGGTTGAGACGCGCCTCCACCGGTGGATTCGGCGCCTGCAAGGCGCGACGGAATGAATTGATCGCCGACTTGGTGTCGTGCTTGTGCCAAAGCAGAACGCCGAGGTTGTTGTGCGCGTACGGATAGCTCGAGTCGACCTGCAGCGCGCGATTGTAGCTGTCTTCCGCCTCCGCGTGCCGACCCGCCAACTGAAGAGCGACCCCGCGCCCGTTCCACGTCTTTGCCGTCGGGGAGAACTCGCGCGCGAAGCGATCCGCAGTAGCGATTGCGGCACCCGTGTCGCGCTGGAGCAGATAGAGCTCCAGCATCGCCTGTAGCACTTCGGCATTCGCCTCGCCACCTTCGATTGCCCGCTCGTATTCCTTCAGTGCTTCCTGGAAGTACCCCTTTTGTCTGAGCGCGCGGCCGAGAGTTATGTGCGCGCCGGCTGAAGTCTTGTGCGCCTGGCTCGGCGTCGCTTCGTGGCGATACATCTCGAGCGAGAGGTTCGCCTGCGCGCGCACCAATGTCGGATTCAGTTGTACCGCGCGGCGATTGGCGTCGGCTGCTTCCTCGGCCCGGCCAAGGTCGCCGAGGATGAAGCCAATCAGGTAGAGGGCATCGGGGTTGTCGGGATTGAGCTCGATCGAGCGCTTGACCGAGCGCAGCGCCTCCTCGTGCAAGCCGCGGTTGTACAACGTCTCAGCGAGGAGGAAGTGGAGTACGGAGCTATCCTGGTCGAGATCGATTGCGCGCTGGAAGAGCGCGTGTGCGCGCTCCAGGCGCCCCGCCGTCTTCTCGGCGATGCCGCTCTGCACCAGTGCTTCCAGATCCGCGGGATTGGTGCGCAGCCGCTCCTCGAGCTCCTGCAGACGCCGCTCGAGCAAGCCGCTTTCGCCGTACGCAATCTCCAGATTGCGACGCGCGACGTGCATGCGCTCGTCGAGCGCCAGCGCGCGGGAGAACGCAACGATGGCTTCGTCGGTGAGCCCTTTCCGGAAGTAGAGGACACCGAGGTTGTTGTACGCGCCCGCGTCGGAGGGATCGATGCGGCGAGCGAACGAACGCAGGATGTCGATCTCACCGCCGTGCGCGGCTGCCATTGGGCGGGCAGTTGCCGCTGCGCTCATGGTCCTACTCTACGCGCACCGCGCGGAAGATGGCGTCGAAGGCCCTGGGATCGGGAACGAGCAGGAAGAATCCGTGCAGACTCTCCGCCGGCTCGTCGAGGAAGAACTCGGTTTCCACGCAAAGGATCGGCGAATCGACGCGTGGCGCATGATCGCCGACACTGCGCAACGCCTTCCGTGATTCCCCGCGGGTGAGCGCGGGCGGGGACAGCAGTAGTCGCATGCCAAGGAAATCGCTGAGGGCGGTGAGGTACGCGCCGGCAAGAATGTTCCCTGCCTCGTTCAGTGCCGACTGCTCCAGTTTGCCAAGTTCGTGAGACGTGCCACGATTGCGCCGCAGCATGCGCTCCGCCAGACGAATTCCCGCGTGCACATCCAGGAGAAACACCGTTTGCCCCGCGATGTCTCCGGTCATCGCCATCTGCACGGCGACGATTTCGGCTCCGGGTGAGATCTCGGGAACGAAGTCTCCGGGCGGAACGATGTTCACCATCGGGACGCTGATCATGATGCGCGTGCCTGTCAGCGTCGAAAGCGCTGTCGCGGCATGACCGGCGCCGATGTTGGCGACTTCGCGCAGGGCGTCCAGTCGCGCCGTGCTCATTAGTGTCGTGCCGCTCTCGCCGGAGGGTGTATTGCGGGGATTTGTCATTTCACAGAAGGCTTGAAGCATCCACGATGAGTGCGGGCGAGCCATCGCCAAGAATTGTCGCGCCGCTGAATAAAGTCCTGCTCCCATCCACGCCGTCGAACTGCTTGACGACGATCTCCTGCTGTCCCTCGAACTGATCGACGATGAGCGCCGCTTTCCGCTCCGCCAGCTCGACGAGCACCACCTGCCCGCTGGCTGGATTCTGCGGCGACGGCAAACCAACGCGGTCGCGCAGCCAGATCGCCGGGAAGAGATCGTCACGAATCGCGACCACCATCTTCCCCTTTGACTCGAGGAGCATGGGCTTGGACAGGCTGAAGGTCTCGAGCACGTGCGTGAGCGGAATCGCGTAAGTCTCTTTCTCCACTTTCGCCAGCAATGCGCGCGAGATCGCCAGCGTCAGCGGCAGACGCATGCTGATCGCGGTGCCAAGCCCGGCATCGGTATGCACCTCGAGCGATCCGCCGAGCGCGCGCACCCTGCTGGCGACGATGTCGAAGCCGACGCCGCGGCCGGAGATCTCCGTGACCTTTTCCGCGGTCGAGAAACCAGGCCGAGAGATGATTGCCACCAGCTCCTGTTCCGTCAGCTCAGTGGTGGTCTTGTCGATGAGTCCAAGTTTCTTCGCCCGCGGAATGACCTTTGTCTGGTCGATTCCGCGCCCATCATCCGTGACACGGATCAACACCGTCGCGCGATCGCGCTCCGCGGTGAGAATGAGCGTCGCCGCGCGCGGCTTACCTGCCTGCTCGCGCTCAGCGGGGGTCTCGATACCGTGATCGAGCGCGTTGCGCAGCAGGTGCAGCACCGGTTCACCCATCTCATCGAGCATCGATCGATCGAGCTCGATGTCGCGCCCTTCGATCTTGAAATCGACTTCCTTGCCAAGTGAGCGCGCAGTGTCGCGGACCACGCGGGGAAATCGCTCGAAGACCTGCCACACGGGAACCATGCGGCTGGTCATGACTTCGTTTTGCAGATTGCCAAGGATCTGCGTTGCGCGCAGCGTGGCCTCGAGAAGCTCGGGGTCGCCGATGCGATCAGCAATTTTTTGAATGCGATCACGTGCAATTACCAGCTCGCCAAGCACGTTCATCAGCGTGTCCAGGCGCTTGGAGTCGATTCGGATCTGGCGCGTCGCTTTGGGAGGCGCTGCTGGCGCTGTCTCCGCCTGGTTCTTCTGCGCTGGAACTGACTCGGATTCCTCGGCCACACCCTGCGATGGCTCAGCACGCGCATCGTCGGCCGGCCCGCTTCCCGCTTCCCCCGGCCCGCCTCCCGGATCTCCGTCATCTCCTGCCTGCCGGATGCGCGCGATCGCGGCCGAAACATCGAGCTGCTGTGATGGCGTCGCCGTCGCCGCTTCGACGGCCTGCTCGAGCGCGTCGACGCCGGCGAACAGTGCGTCGATCATCGGTCGCGTTACCGCGAGCGCGCTGTTGCGCAGCTTGTCGAGCAACGATTCGAGCTCGTGTGAAAGCTCGGCGACTGGCGCATAACCCATTGCGCCGCCCATTCCCTTGAGCGTGTGCACCGCGCGAAAAAGCCTTGCTACGGCCGCGTCGCTGCCACCGCGCTCCAGCTCGAGGAGCGCAGCATTGATCTCGGAGAGATTTTCCTTGCTCTCCGAGAGAAAAAGCTTGGCGTAGCGGCCGGTGTCCACTTAGGCGAGGACCCTTTGCACCGCTTCCAGCACGCGACTCGGCTGGAACGGTTTGACTACGAAGTCACGCGCGCCCGCCTGCAGGGCTTCCTGCACCAGCGCTTGCTGACCCATCGCGCTGCACATCAGGATTCGCGCGCCCGGATCCGCCTGCGTGATCTGTTTCACTGCTTCGATGCCGCCCATCTCCGGCATGATGATGTCCATCGTCACCAGATCGGGCTTGAGCTGCTTGTATTTCTCCACCGCCTGCTTGCCGTTCTCTGCTTCGCCGACGACCGTGAACCCTGCCTGTGACAGGATATCACTGACCATCGTGCGCATGAAGACGGCGTCATCACAAACGAGAACAGTGCTGCTCACTATCTACCTCCTCCGTGTCCGATTACTTGCTGAACCACTGTTTTGACGTCGAGCACGATCACGCGCGCGCCGTCGATGTCCACTTCTCCCGTAACCGCTCCCGCGACGGGCACTAAGTGCTCACCCGCCATTGTGAAACGATCCAGCGGCACGTCCTTGATGTCGCGCACGTCGTCTACACCCATTCCGACCCAGCGCTCCTGACTCTCGATGATGAGCACTAGTCCCTCTGCGCGCCGGAAGGCTGATCGCCCCAGGACGAGACCTCCGTCGAGCACGGTCACGATCGTACCACGGAGGTTGATCAATCCGCACACCAGCTCCGGCGCGCCAGGAAGGCGTGTCATCGGCGGCGTGGGGAGGATTTCGCGGAAGGAGTCCATGTCGCACGCGAACTGAGCGTTGCTCAAATCGAATACGAGCAGGCGCCGTGTGGGAACCGGCGCTTCCTCCACTACCTCCTGTTCCGGAGGCAATGCAACAGCGTCACTCATAAAAGCGAAAGGTCTCGAGCGGGTCGACACCAGCGGGTAGGGCATGCTCGCCAGCGATGACGTTGAGTGCGCTGTGCAAATCCTCGGGTAGAGGCGAGCGAAAGTCGAGCAGCTTGCCGGTCACTGGATGATTGAAGCCGAGCCACGCCGCGTGGAGGAAGTGCCGCTTGGGAGGAAGTCCGGCCACACGACGTCCTCCGCCCCCGCCATACGTGTCATCGCCCATGACAGGATGGCCGATAGACGCGAGATGAACGCGGATTTGGTGAGTCCGTCCGGAATGGAGATGGGCACGAAGAAGATCCCCCGCATCGAACCGAGCAAGGCGTATGAGGTCGGTCTTGGCCGGCCGACCTTTATTGACGATTGCCATGCGCTTCCGGTCTCGCGGATCGCGCGCTATCGGCTTGTCGATAGTCAGCTTATCCGAGGTCAGGTGACCCCACGTCATAACAGCGTAGCGGCGGGTTACCCGACGGGCGGCGATCGCCGCGCTGAGGAGCCGGTGGGCGCGATCTGTTTTCGCGACGATCAGCAGCCCGGACGTCTCCTTATCGAGGCGGTGCACGACCCCTGCCCGCTCGGGATCGCCTTCCTTTGAGAGCTTGCCACCCCGTCCGATGAGGGCGTTGACCAGTGTCCCGGTCCAGTTGCCAGGAGCGGGGTGAACGACCATGCCGGCGGGCTTGTCGACGACCAGCAGCGATTCGTCCTCATAGACGATCCGGATCGGAATCTCCTCACCGACAATCGCTCGCTTCTCGACCCGGGGGATCTCGACACGAACGGTTTCACCAACCGCGGGCTTGTAACTGGCGCGCTCCCGGCGGCCATCCACCAGCACGTTGCCGTTTGCGATCAGGGTCGCTGCCTGGGTTCGCGACAGGTCCGCGCGACTGGCCACAAATAAATCGAGGCGGACATCACTGTCCGCCTCGACGGGAAACTCCCGAATGTCATTCAGAGGCTAGCTCTCCGCGGGCGTGTCCGAAACTGGAGTCGCGCCGACCACTGATGCCGGCGTTCGTTCTTCGCCCCACAGTACCCAGGCCAGCAGAAAGGCGCCGACGCTCACTGCCATGTCGGCGACATTGAACGTCGGCCACCGTAAGTCGCCGACACCAACGTCGATGAAATCGACGACGCCCGTCGCGGAACGAATCCGATCGATCAGGTTGCCGACCGCGCCACCGCAGACGAGGCCGAGGGCGATCGTCCGCAGGAAGTCACCGGGCCGTGTCGCCTTGTACAACCTGCCAAGGATGATCAGTGCACCCGCTGTGAGTGCCATGAAAATCCAGCGCGAGTAGATGCCCAGATTCAGCCCGAACGCCGCACCGGGATTGTAGACAAGTGTGAGGCGCAGATTGTTGCCAATCACCTCGTGCGGCACGTGCTGGGGTGACAGAGTCGCCACTGCCAGCAGCTTCGTAATCAGGTCGACTACGACGATGGTTACGAGCGTGCCCCAGAAGAGGGGCTTGTTAGACCTGCCGTTTTCCATCTTCTTCGCGCTGCTTGCACTCAATGCAATATCTGGCGTGTGGCAGCGCGTCGAGGCGCTCGAAACTGATTTCCTTGCCGCAGTTGTGGCACTTCCCGAACTGCTCGGGATTCCGATAGAGGCGGCGCAGGGCTTCGTCGATGTGCCAGAGGAACCTTCCCTCCTGGCTCGCGAAGAGGAACGCCTTCTCGCGCTCCATTGCGTCAGTGCCCTGATCGGCCATGTGGAATGAGTATGCACTGAGATCGCCGTCCGCACCCTGCGGCGTCGATCCGAAAGTCTCGTCGTAATGCCCCAGCTCCTTGAGCACGCGCCTTCTCTCCTCGAGCAGACGCTTCTCAAAATGCTGAAGGTTTTTCTTCGGCATCGCTTTCGCCTTCTTGCTGGCTGCTGTTGCCATCTCTAACCAACCCTCGCGAGGGCGACTTGCACGCTCTGTCCATCGAGGTCGAACGTGTGCGTCGCGTGTATTTCGTGCTTTTCGCCCACCGATACTTTCACGGCGAGCACTTCGTTGGCGATCCATTGCTGAAAGGCTCTTACTGCTTCCAGAATCTCTGCGTCGCCGGCAACCGAAAGCGTAACGCGATCGCTGACGGCGAAACCCAATTCTTTCCTGAGTCGCTGAATCCGACTCACCAGCTCGCGGGCGAGACCTTCCAGTCTCAGCTCGCGCGTTACAACCGGATCCAGGGCCGCGAAATATCCAGCTTCCTCTTTCACCGTGAGCTCACCGGCTGCGCTGCGCACGATCGTAAGATCGTCCGCGCTCAGCTCCCGAGACTCGTTTTCAACCGATACGAAAAGGGGCTTACCTCTCTCGAAATCCCGCAAAGCTTCACTGCTCAATGCCTGCACTGCCTCGGCAGCGAGCGGTGTTGTTTTGCCGAACTTTTTACCCAGCGCCCGGAAATTCGGTCGAGCCTTTAAAGTTACTAGGTCGTCAGCGCTTGTGATAAACTCGATTTTTTTAATGTTGAGCTCAGCGGCCAGTAGGGGGCTCAACTCGCCCAGCACATCTCCCGCAGCGCGCTCCGCCCTCATCGGGACGACGCCATGCAGCGGAACGACACACACCAGGCGTGACAACGGCTGCCGCACTTTTACGCCTGCTTCCTCCCGGGCTGCTCGTCCCAGCGTCGCCAGTGTTCTGATGTGCGCCATCGCGCGCTCGAGATCCACATCCGCGTGCGAGTCGGTGCCGGCAGGGCGGGCATAGGGCGCCAGATGCACTGACGATCCGGTAAGCTCGCGGTGCACCCAGTCAGTGATGAACGGCGCGAATGGCGCCAGCAGACGGCACGAGACGATCAGGATCTCGTGCAACGTCGCGAACGCGGCGCGATTGTCCTCGCCGTCGACATCGTAGAAGCGATGTCGGCTCTGACGCACGTACCATTTCGAGACGTCCTCGTCGAAGAACGTCATCACCGACTTTGCCGCGTTCGTCGCTTCGTACCGGCCAAGCATCTCGTTCGCCTCGCGCTCCACCGAAGCAAGACGCGAAAGGATCCATCGATCCAGTAGCGGTCTGTGTCGCACCGGCGGGTCCTTCTCGGAAGGACTCCAACCGAAGTTGGCGTACTCGGCGAAGATCCCGGTGTAGACGTTCTTGAAGGTGAGCAGAAATCGGGCAGCGGTATCGCGGATGCCGGCCTCGTCAAACCGGCGCGGAGTCCACACCTGGCTCGACGTCACGAGAAAGAGCCGCACCGCATCGGCTCCGTAGCGAGGAATGACACTGCTCGGATCGATGATGTTGCCGAGTCGCTTGGACATCTTCCTGCCCTCGGCGTCGAGGACCAGATCGTTGACAACGACGGCGCGATAAGGCGCTGTGTCGTTCAATTCCAGTTTCGTTGCCACGAAGTCCGCTTCGCCCGGTCGTTCTGCCAGCGGCTCGGGCTGGTACGCAAGCACATTGTTCGGCAATGCCTCGCCCAGACCGGTTGCAATCGCCAGGAGCGAGTAGAACCACCCGCGGGTTTGATCGATGCCTTCGGCGATGAAGTCGGCGGGATAATACCGTTCGAACTTGTCGCGATTCTCGAAAGGGAAATGCCACTGCGCGAACGGCATCGACCCCGAATCAAACCACGCGTCGATGACCTCCGGAGTACGCGACATCGTGCCGCCGCAGCTGCATTTCCAGGTGAATTCATCGATGAACGGCTTGTGCGGGTCGAAATCATCTCCGAGCGTCTTGCCGGATCGCCTGGCGAGCTCGTCGTACGAACCAATCGCTTCAGCGTGTGAGCTGTCGCGTTCGCAAACCCAGATCGGCAGCGGCGTGCCCCAATATCGATCACGCGAAACCGCCCAGTCGATGTTATCCGTCAGCCAGGCGCCGAAGCGACGCGACCCAGTCTCCGGCGGATGCCAGTCCACGCGCGAGTTGCGCACCAGCATCGAGTCCTTGAACTCCGTCGTGCGAATGAACCAGGAGGTACGCGCGTAGTAAAGGAGCGGCGTCTCGCAGCGCCAGCAGTGCGGGTATGAGTGCTCGATCGTCGTCGCCTTGAACAGCACGCCGCGCCGCTTGAGCTCTTCGATGATGACTGGATCCGCGTCCTTGACGAACTTGCCACCAACCAGCGGCATTTCCGCGGGAAACTCGCCACGCAAATTCACCGGCTGCAGGAATGCGAGACCGTGCCGCTGGCCAGCTGCATAGTCATCGGCGCCAAACGCCGGCGCCATGTGCACGACTCCCGTTCCATCTTCCGACGAAACGAAATCTTCGCCGACGATGATCTCGTGATTGCCTTCGCTGTATGGCACCCAGTCGAGCGGCCGCCTGTATCGCTTGCCGACGAGGTCCTTTCCCCGGAACGAGTGCACGGTCTCCCAGCGATCGGCGAAGTCGTCGCCGAGTACGGCCGGCACCCGTGACAGTGCGAGAATCAGCGTTTCGTTTGCGCCCGCCTTGCGATCGGTCGCGCTCTGTTTTCTCCGTCGCAGCTCCACGTACTCGAGCGACGGATTCACTGCCAGCGCGACGTTCGAGACCAGCGTCCACGGCGTCGTCGTCCACAAGAGAATGCGGCGTCGCCCGATCGCCTTTTCGTCGACGAGGTCGAGTGCGACGAACGCGCTCGGATCCTGGGTGTCGTCCTTGTAGCCTTGTGCGACCTCGTGGCTGGAGAGTGTCGTTCCGCACCGCGCGCAATACGGCAGCACCTTGTAGCCACGGTATAGCCGGCCGCGCCGGAACATCGTCGCCAGCGCCCACCACACGCTCTCGATGTAGTCGTTCGAGTACGTGATGTAGGGGTCGCTGTAATCGAGCCAATAACCGATTCGCTCGCTCAGCGACTCCCAGTCATTCTTGTAGCGCCACACGCTCTCGCGGCACATCTCGTTGAAACGCTCCACGCCGATCTTCTCGATCTGCTGCTTGGCGGTGCGAATGCCGAAATCCGTCTCGATACGTTTTTCGACTTCGATTTCCACCGGCAAGCCATGGGTGTCCCAGCCTGCTTTGCGCGCGACGTGATTGCCGCGCATCGCGCGATATCGGCAAAAGAGATCCTTTACCGTACGCGCGAAAACGTGATGGATGCCCGGCTTGCCGTTGGCGGTCGGCGGGCCCTCGAAGAAGACGAACTCCGGCTTGCCCGCGGCTTGAGCGAGGGTCTGCTCGAAGAGCTTTTCGTCGCGCCACCGCGCGAGAACTTCCTGCTCGAGATCATCGGGCGAGCGATCGGTTGGAAGCGGCCGGAAGCGCTTGGCGCCGTCACCGCTTCCACCTTCCCCCTTCCCGCTTCCCGCGGCAACGGGGCGAACTGCTGTCATTCCTGTTTCGATCCCGAGGAGTTGGAGCCGGCGCCGCGCAACGTGTTGGCGATTACCTGGGAATCGGAGGCCTCGACCTCGGAGAGTTGACGCGCAATCAACGTCCGCATTTGAGCCAGATATGTGCGACGCGAACGATCGAGGTTATCGAGCTCCTCCTCCATGCGCCTGACCTCTGCTCGTGCCGCCTCGATGATGCGCTCCGCTTCGCCCTGCGCCTCCCGGATAACCAGCTGCGCCTCCCGCTCGGCCTGCCCACGCACATCGTCGCGCAGCTGCTGCGCGGCGATCAGCGCGTCGTTCAACGCCTTGTCGCGCTCGCGAAAGGCACGAAGCTGCTCGTGAAAGCTGCGTGCACGAGCATCGAGATCCTGGTTGATTTTGGTCAGGCGCTCGAGCTCGTCGGCAACCTGATCCCGAAATTGATTGACTCGCGCCGGGTCAAACCCGCGCAGCGCGCGACCGAAGTCGTAACGCCGCACGTCGAGAGGCGTAAGATGAAACGCTTCATCCATTATTTAGCCCTCGCTCCGAAGAGGGTTGTTCCCAGCCGCACCATCGTTGCGCCTTCTTCCACTGCAATCTCGTAATCGTTCGACATGCCCATCGACAACTCTTCGGCCGGATGGCCGGCGCCAGCCAGGACTGCTCTCGCTTCACGCGCCTCGGAGAACGTCCGATGCAGCTCCGACTCGCTGGCGCTAAAGCTAGCCATTGTCATGACTCCGCGTACGCGCAAACCGGAGAGTGATGCCAGTCTTTCTGCTTCCGGTAGCAGCTCTGACAGTGAGTAACCGCCTTTCGATTGCTCGCCCGACACGTTCACTTCGATCAACACATCGACGGCGCGCCCCCGCGCGATGCCAAAAGCGCAAACAGCGTCGGCCAACCGCGGGCTATCCAGCGAATGGAGCAGCACGAACTGCTCGAGCGATTTGATCTTGTTTCGCTGAAGATGCCCGATGAGGTGCCAACGGACCGGCACTTCCACCTCAGGCATCTTTTTCAGCGCTTCCTGAACCTTGTTTTCGCCGACGTCGTGAAGACCGACGTCGTAAGCGGCCTCAACTGCATCCGCACCGTGAGTCTTGGTTACCGCGACGATGGTGACGTCCTGTCCGTGACCGCCACGTTTCACCGCGTCCGCAATTCTGGTCCGAACATCGGCTACCCGCTCTGCCAGGCCCGGAAAAGCCATAGCAGGCAAATTTAGCCGGGCGAACCTACTGCTACAATTGAGTATGACCGAGCTCGCCGCAACTAAATCCCGCGATAGCGGCCGCTCGTAAGACGCGTGAAAAAGTCTTCGTCGGGCCCTTTCACAGCGACCGTGACGGCACCCGCGTAGGCGCTGCCAGTCACGCGCACGATCTTCTCGCGATTCGCCATCGACGGACTCGCACGGCCTTCGTACTTGAGCGTGAACGTGCCCATGAACGAGTCGCCATCGCACTCGACTGCGACATCAGGAGACACCTTGATCTCGACATTGCCCAGCACCGCCACTGCCTCGATCACGGACATACCGAAGCCGATCTCCGCCTCGCGCAAATCGAGCTCGACGTTGCCAAGTACCGCGAGCGCGCGAAATCGGCGCGGCAGTTGCCAGCGGCCTTCTCGCTCGGTGCTGCTGAGAAACGAGACAACCCCCGCCTGCATGGCGCGTTGATTCTCAGCGAGGTGCACTTCGTCGCTCACGACTTACGCGGACCGCCCGAACAGCTTGCCCAGCAATCGCACGATGTTCTGCATGTTCCGGCTGATGTCATTGAACATCACGGTCACGAAGAGCAGGCCGATTATCAGCAGCCCACCCTTGAGAATACGTTCGCGTGTTTGAGTGCTGAATGCGCTGCCTTTGATCGTTTCCGCGACGTTGAGCACAATCTGTCCGCCGTCTAGGATTGGAATTGGCAGCAGATTGAACACGGCGACGTTGATGCTGATCAACGCGATCAACAACAGCAAAGTCTCGATGCCGCCCCGCGCTGCCTGTACCGATACCTGCGCGATTGCGATCGGACCGCCGAGATCCGACACGCCGACACCGTGGATCAGCGCACCCAGCGCCGCGAAAATCTTGCTTCCATTGTCGACGGTGAGGTTCCATGCTTCGCCGAATGCCCGGCTCATCGATATTGGCGTGAACCCCTCGCTTGCAACCATTCCGATGCGCCCGAGGCTGCGCTTCACGCCCGTACGCGGGTCGGGAACTGTCTCAGCGGCCGGCGTCACCTGCACGTGCATCGGTTTGCCCTGGCGAACAATGCCGAGATCGAGCGTGCGTCCGGCCGACGCCCCGATCGTATCCAGCAGCGTTTCCCAATGCTGCAGCGGTTGGCCGTTGAGCATCGCGATGCTGTCACCGGCTTGAATCCCGGCCTGCGCCGCCGGTTTGCCCGGCGTCACGACGGCCGCCACTGGAATGGGAGTCGGCAGCCCCGAATGAAGCAGCAGCCCGGCGTAGATGAAGTAGGCGAGCAGCGCATTCATCGTCACCCCGGCGAGCATGATGAACAACCGGGCAATGAGCGGCTTCGATTCGAACCACCTTGCCTCGGGAATCGGCTTCGGACCAAATGGAATCATCGCGTTTGGATCCCAATCGTCCTTCGGGCTCGCCTGGGTCGCCGAGTTCTCGGCGCCTCCCTCGAGAAAGGCGGTGGCTTCGTCTTCGCGCGACGCCATTCGCACGTAACCACCGAGTGGAAGCGCGGCGAGAATGTACTCGGTCTCACCCACCCGCTTCTTCAGCAGCGCCGGACCGAATCCGATCGAGAATCGGGGAGCGTACACGCCGGTCAATTTCGCGGCGATGAAATGCCCGAGCTCGTGCACGAACACGACGAGACCGAACACAATGATCGGAGCAACCCAGCTCAGCACCGGAACATCTCCTTTACGTGATTGCGGGCGGCGGCGTCCGCGGTGAGCAGATCCTCCTTACTTGCAGACGGCATCTCACTCAGTGCATCGAGCGCGGATGCAATTGCGCGCGGAATGTCCGTAAACCGGATCTTTCCGCCGAGGAACGCGGCAACCGCACATTCGTTGGCTGCATTGTAGACAGCCGGTGATGAACCTCCGGCCCGGCCGGCTTCGATGCCGAGCCGCAGCGCCGGAAACCGCTGGTGATCGACGGCCTCGTAAGTCATCGGTGAGAGACGCACTGGATCGAACGCTGGTACACCATCGTCGGCCACGCGTTCTGGATGCGTCAGCGCATACAGAACGGGCAGCTCCATCGTCGGCACACTCATCTGAGCGACAACGCTTCCATCGATGAATTCGACAAACGAGTGAATGATGCTCTGCGGGTGCACTACGACCTCGATTCGATCGTACGGAAGATCGAACAGGAAATGCGCCTCGATTACCTCGAGCGCCTTGTTGGCGAGCGTGGCACTGTCGATGGTGATCTTCCGACCCATCCGCCACGTTGGATGACGCAGTGCGTCCTCGATCGATGCGTTCGCGAGCCGATCTTCGCTCCATCCGCGAAATGGACCGCCAGACGCGGTGAGAACGACGCGCCTTACCTGCGACGAAGAATGACCGGTAATACACTGCAGAATCGCGCTGTGCTCACTGTCCACCGGCACGACTTCGCCGCAGCCGGCGGCGCACGCCTGCTTCACGAGGTCGCCCGCGATCACCAGCGTTTCCTTGTTCGCGAGCGCGACGCGCTTCCCCTTCTTTAACCCGGCCAGCGTTGCATCCAGTCCTGCCGCACCGACGATTGCGTTGATCACGATGTCGACGTCATCGCGCGTCGCCGCAGAAATCAACGCGTCGGTGCCGCTCTTCCATGACTCGTCGGCGTCACCGTGCTGCTCGACCATCCCCACGAATGCAGGCGCGAATTTCCGCACCTGTTCGCTCAGCAGCAGGCGATTGCTGTTCGCCGTCAGAGCAACGACGCGGAAACGGTCGCGCTGGCGCTCGAGGACCCGCAACGCAGTCGTCCCAATCGAGCCCGTCGAGCCAAGGACCGCGACACCTTTGGTCCCGGCCGTTGTGATCACGGTATCGGCAGCAGCAGCTGTCGCAGCAGCAGAAACGCTATCGGTAGTACGAAGAGCAGACTGTCGAATCGGTCGAGTACTCCACCGTGACCTGGTATGATGTTGGAGCTGTCCTTGACGCCCGCCTCGCGCTTCAGCAGCGACTCGGCGAGATCGCCAGTTTGCGCAGCCACACTGATGACGATAGCGAATAAAACCGCTCCCTGCACCGTCAACCCGAGCTGTGCATACGGCATCAGCACGAAACGCACGTACACGAGGCAAATGACGACGGCCATGCCGAGTCCGCCGATCGCACCCTCCACCGTTTTACCCGGGCTGATCGATGGAATGAGCTTACGCTTTCCAAAGGTCCGTCCGAAGACGTAGGCACCAATGTCGGTAGCCCACGTCAGCAGCACCGGCAGCAGCACGAGAATCGTTCCCGCGCCGGCGCCGACGGCGTAGTCATGATATCGCAGCGCGTAGATGTATGAAAACAGACCGGCGTACATCACGCCAAACGCGGTGATCGAGACCGAGGATAACGCTTTCCCACGCGGACCGCGCAGCCAAATGGCCGCTGCGAACACCAGCAGCGCCATCGCCACGATGAGCGTCAGCGACAACGTGTAGACGCCGCGTCGCTGGCCGTGAACCGCGATCGGCACCAGCGCAGCCAGTGCAATCCCGGCGAGGTCGAACGGCAGCGCACCGGTTGCACGCGCAATTCTGAACAACTCCCATGCGGCCAGCGCCGCCAATACCGATAACAAAATCGCCAGCGCCCAATCGCCCAGGTACACGATGGCGATGCTCGCGGGTGCGGCGATCACCGCGAACAAAACTCGCCGTGTCAACTCCGACACGGTCAGACTTCCATTATTTCAGCTTCTTTTGCCTTCAAGAGCTCGTCGATGCGATGGATATAGTCGTCGTGCATTTTCTGGAGTTCTTTCTCGGCGCGCTTCTGCTCGTCCTCGGAAGCTTTCTCGAGATGTTTCAGATGATCGCGCGCGGTGGTGCGTGCATGGCGGATCGCAATGCGGGCCTCTTCCGCCAGCTTGTGCACGACTTTCACCAGCTCCTTGCGCCTCTGCTCGTTGAGCGGTGGCAGTGGAACGCGGATGACGCCTGATTGGGTCTGCGGATTGAGCCCGAGATCAGACTCGCGCAGAGCCTTCTCGATGGCGTGGGTCAGACCCTTGTCCCACGGAGTGACCGTGATCAACCGCGGCTCGGGAACGGCAACGCTGCCGACCTGATTGATCGGCATTTGCTGTCCGTAGGCATCGACCCGAATCGTATCCAGCAGATTGGTAGTCGCCTTGCCGGTGCGGATCGACGCGAGCTCGCGCTTCGAAGCCTCCAGCGACTTTTCCATCTGCGCGCGGCAGTCCTTGCTGATCTGAGGAATTGTCGTCGTCATTGTACGATCGTTCCGACGCGCTCACCCTGCAGCGCCTTCGCAACTTCTCCGTGACGGTGAATGTTGAGCACAATGATAGGCATGTTGTTTTCTTTGCAGAGCGTGATCGCGGTCTGGTCCATCACCCCGAGCTCCTTGACCATTACATCCCGATAGCTGATCGAAGCGTAGCGCGTGGCTTCTGGATCGCGCTTGGGGTCAGCCGTGTAGACCCCGTCGACGCTGGTCGCTTTGACGATCACGTCGGCGTGGATTTGAATGGCGCGAAGTGCCGCCGCCGTATCGGTGGAGAAGTACGGATTGCCGGTGCCGGCAGCAAATATCACTACCCGGCCCTTCTCGAAGTGGCGCATCGCACGCCGCCGGATGAACGGCTCGGCGATCGTCTCCATCGCGATCGCCGTCATCACTCGCGTCTCGAGATTTTCCTTTTCGAGCACATCCTGGAGCGCGAGGGCGTTGATGACAGTGCCGAGCATTCCCATGTAGTCCGCGCCTGCCCGCTCCATTCCCACTTTCGCGAGCGTGGCGCCACGGACGATATTGCCACCGCCAATCACGAGCCCCACGCTGGCGCCCATGTTCACGATGTCGGCAACCTCAGTCGCCAACCGCTTCAGGATTTCGAAGTCGAAACCGGTGCCCTTCTGTCCGGCGAGAGCCTCGCCGGACAGCTTGAGCAGAGCGCGTTTGTATTTAAGCTCGGGCAACAGTCCGAAGAGTTAAAGAGTTGAACTACTCTTCGCCCATCTGGAACCGAACGAACCGCCTCACCTGAATGTTCTCGCCGACCTTGGCCGACGCTTCCTTGATCAGATCGCCGATGGTCTTCTTCGGCTCACGGACCCACGCCTGGTGCACGAGCGCGACGTCCTTGTAGAACGCTTCGATCTTTCCGTCGACGATCTTGTCGATCAGGTGGGCGGGTTTGCCGCTTTCTTTAACCTGCTCGACGAAGATGCGACGCTCTTTCTCGACCTTGTCCGCCGGCACCTGGTCCTTGTCCACCGCTACGGGTGCGGCGGCCGCGATATGCTCGGCGATCTGCTTGACGAGCTGCTTGAAGTCTTCGGTGCGCGCGACAAAGTCCGTCTCGCAGTTCACTTCCACCAGCACGCCGATCTTGCCGTTGTGGTGGATGTAGCTGCCGACCATCCCTTCGCTCGTCTGCTTACCGACGCGCTTCTCGGCCTTCGCGATCCCCTTGGTGCGGAGATACTCGATCGCCTTCTCCATGTCGCCGGTCTCTTCCAGCGCCTTCTTCGATTCCATCATTCCGGCGCCGGTGCGCTGGCGCAGGGTCTGTACGTCTTTCGCTGTGAACTTCTCTTTCGTTGTCATTGTCCTGTCTCGTTAAAACGCCGCCGGAAGAATCTCCGGCGGCGTGAAAGTTAACCTTCCTGCTCCGTCTCGGCGTGTTCCTCGGAACCGCCGCTGTCTTCGCCGCCTGTCTTGAGCCGCGCGGCAATCGCCTCGGGCTTGGCCCGTCTGCGCCGCGGCCGTCTCTTCTTTCTCTTGTCGCCCTCTTCGGGCTCAGCGCCGCGATCGGAGCTGTAGGTGTACGATTCCGTCTCTTCGACTTCCTCGCGCACCGGCGCCTCGCGCCGCGCCTCGACAATCGCATCGGCGATCGCCTTGGTCATCAGCTCCACCGAGCGGATTGCATCATCGTTGCCGGCGATCGGAACCGTGATCAAATCCGGATCCGCATTCGTGTCGACCAGCGCGATGAGTGGAATGCCCAGCTTGTTCGCTTCATTGACCGCGATGCGCTCCTTCTTGGAGTCGATCACGAACATGAGTCCGGGCAGCCTCGTAAGGTTCTTGATACCAGCAAGGTTCTTGGAAAGCTTGTCGCGCTGACGACTCATCATCAGCTGCTCTTTCTTGGTGTAGTTCTCGAAATCGCCACCGGCCTCCGAGCCCGCCTCCAGCTCCTTCAGGCGGCGAACCTGCTTCTTCACCGTCTGGAAATTGGTGAGCAACCCACCCAGCCATCTCTCGGTCACGTACATCGCTCCGCAACGCTCCGCCTCGCTCTTCACGATGTTGACCAGCTGACGCTTGGTGCAGACGAAGAGGACGTTGTCGCCACGAAGAATCACTTCGCGGGCGAGCTTCTGAGCCAGCTCCAGCTGACGCAGCGTCTTCTGCAGATCGATGATGTGAATGCCGTTGCGCTCGGCGAAGATGAAACGACGCATCTTCGGATTCCAACGGCGGGTCTGGTGTCCGAAATGGACGCCCGCTTCGAGTAGCTGCTCCAGGTTTGGCTGAGACATTAAGTAGTGATTTCTTCGGTTTAACGCTTCGAGAACTGGAATTTCTTTCTTGCTTTCGGACGTCCGGGCTTCTTGCGCTCGACGGCTCTCGCGTCGCGAGTCAACAGTGCGAGATCGCGCAGCTTGCGGCGATGCGACTCATCGAGCTTGACGAGCGCGCGAGCAGCGGCGAGCCGCAGCGCACCGGCCTGACCGGTCAGTCCGCCGCCTTCAACCTTCGCCTTCACATCATAGCGACCAAGCGTGTCCGTGATGGTGAACGGCTGCTGAATCGCCGACACGTGCGCGGGTCGCGGGAAATAATCGCCAAGCGTGCGGCCGTTGACCGACCACTTGCCTGAGCCGGGCTTGATGTACAAACGGCAGACGGCCTCTTTGCGCCGTCCGATCGTGTGCGTGTTATCTGCCATTACTTCTCACTCTTCTTGTTGAGGTCGAGCACTTTCGGTTGCTGCGCGGCGTGGGTGTGATCCGCGCCGGCGAAGACACGCAGCTTCCCGCGAAGTTTCTGGCGGCCGAGCGCAGTCTTGGGCAGCATGCCGTAGACAGCTTTCTCGATCACGCGCTCGGGGTGCTTGGCCAGCATGGCCTCGAACGGCATGAAGCGCTCGTGGCCCATGTAGCCGGTGTGTCTGAAGTACCGCTTCTGTTCCGCTTTTCTACCCGTGACACGGACTTTCGCCGCGTTGATGACGATGACGTTGTCGCCGGTGTCCATGTGGGGTGTGAACATCGGCTTGTGCTTGCCACGGATGATCTTGGCGACCTCGGTGGCGAGACGGCCGAGCACGACTCCCTCGGCGTCGACGACGTACCACTGATGCTGAATATCCCGCGCGGCCGCGGAGTATGTCTTCATGTCTTGCGGAACGTATGTAAGTGTCGGCCCCCTTCGTTTGCTGTGGGTTCCGATCGGTTGATTGCGACTAAGTGGTTTTGCGACAGCCTCTTAAGCTATCCGGCAAGGCATATTGTGTCAACGCTTCCCGTCGAGATTTCGGCGGGTAGCTGCCAAGCACAAAACCAAAGCCCGGAGCTACCAGCTTAGGGAGCTATTTAGCGCCGAACGCGGTTGGAAGCACTTGCAAGTACATGGTGCGCCCAAAAAAAAAATCAAAACCCTAGCTGGGCGCTAAGCTGCTCCCAAAGCCGGCAGCTCCCGGCTTTGGTTCTGTGGATGTCAGCGACGCGCCGAGATGCCGACTGGAGATGCCAGCTCTGACGGTAGCTACGAATGGGACCTCACCCTGCACCCTATTCGAGCGCCACCAGCAGCGCCCCCTTCTCCACCGCAGCGCCCGGCGACACCTCGACGCTGCGCACCTTGCCCGCCGCCGTCGCGCGCAGCTCGTTCTCCATTTTCATTGCTTCCATCACGACAACCCCCTGCCCAGCCTCGACCATGTCGCCAACGGCAACGTCCACGCGGACTATGAGCCCGGGCATCGGGGCGACAATGGGAGCGGGGCCGGAGGGGCCGGCATTGGCAACAGAGAGATCTCGCAGAGCGCGCCGCCGCTCATCCAACGCTTCGACATCGAACCGGTAACCATCGACCCACAGAAAGTACCGGCCTCGGCCGTCGCGTTTCTCTTCTACGACACGGAAGACCTCGGATCCGATGCGAACCATCACCACCGGACTGCCTTCGATGTCGGAGAGCTGCGCCGAAACCGGAGATTCGGTCTCGTAAGCGACCTCATCGCCATTGAGCGTTACGGCGTGTCGCTCGCCATTTACCTCGACAATGTACTTCACGCTGCTCTCGCCGCGGGACGAAGCACGCACACGGTTTCGACGTGGGCCGTTTGCGGGAACATGTCGAAGCCCTGCACGGCTTCGATCTGGTAGCTCGGCAGCCGGGCGAGATCCCGCGCCAGCGTCGCGGGATTGCAGCTGACATATACAATGCCGCGCAAATGCTCGACTTCGAGCTCAAGGGTCGACGTCACTCGGACATCGGTTCCCGCCCGCGGAGGGTTGAGAAGAACAACGTCCGCCGGCAGTACACCCGGGAGCGCGTCCTCCACTCTCGCATTGATAGCGCGTGAGGGAGCTGACAATCGCTCTGCCGACCATCGGGAAGCATCTCTATCGAGCTCGATTGCGGTGACAGCAATGCCACCCTTCGCGAGCTCGATCGCTGTATGCCCTGCACCTGAATAAGCATCGATAACCGTGCGCGGCTGGTATTGCAGGATTCGATTGTTGACGTAGGCGCGAAGTATCTCCGCCATCTCAGCGTTTACCTGAGCGAAGGACGCGCTCGGAGAGGGGTCGGCGCGATTGTCGAACAACAGACGCCGCCCTTCTTCGACCGGCTCCCACCACAGCGCCGACAGCGACGGGGCGGCAGCGGCGAATCGCTCCCATTCGCTCCACCGACGACCGCCGCTGAGAACGAACGTCGGCCCGCCACTCGTGATGCGAACGCTGCCGCGGAGCTCACGCGCATCAGGCAAGTGCGCGTCGGCATTCATGATCTCACGCCACGCCGCGACCACACGGCTGTCGGTGATCGGACAATCGGCGAGTGCAAAGACGCGAGCTGGATCATCGTACGGATGCAATCCGGCTATCCACCGCGCTCCCCGCCTCCGCATCGCCAGCGTGAGCTTGGTGCGATATCGCCACTCCTGCGGGCTCCGCACCACTGGCGGCACACTGTACTCTCGCCGGCCGATGCGCTGCAGCGCATCCTGAATGATCGACCGCTTCGCCGAGAGTTGCCCTTCGTAATAGTCGACGTGCTGCAGTTGGCATCCGCCGCACTTTTCGCGCTTGTAATGCGGGCACGGTGGATCGATTCGGATTGCCGAAGGCGTGAGCACTTCGCGCAAATGGCCGCGCGCGAAGCGAGACCTGCTTTCGATTTCTGCGGTCACCACATCGCCGGGCGCTGTGCGCGGAACAAAGACGAGAAGGCCTTCGCTTCGCGCAACGCCGTCACCGCCAGCCGCAATCGAGTCGATTGTCAGCGTAGTCGCCGGCGTCACCCGTGCAGTCCTTCGATCAATGCTGCGCGCTTCCAAGGGTCGTCTGCGCTCGCCGCACCAGGCACTGTGTCCAGGTTGCCGCCTGCCCGGCTGGTGCCGGGCCTCACCCGCTCACGCTCCGCGGTCAAAGCGCCGGCAATGGCAGCGATACGGGTCCTCTCGGCGCCCGGGAGCCGCTGCAGAATTTCCGGGAGTTTTCGCTCCAGCCATTGGATGTCGATGTCGCCGCGCTGGAAATCGGCATCGTCCATCATGCGGATGTGAAAATCCCTCGACGTCTCGACGCCCTGCACGATGAGATCGACGAGCGCTCGTCGCATTCTCATTACAGCTTGCTCGCGATCGGGCGCCCACACGATCAGCTTCGCGAGCATTGGGTCGTAGTGTAGCCCGACCTCAGTTCCGATTTCGATTCCGCCGTCCCAACGGACGCCGGGCCCGCTCGGGAAGTGCAGGTAGCTCACGCGACCCGTCGACGGCAGAAAATTGTTAGCCGCGTCTTCGCTGGTGATGCGACACTCGATCGCCCAGCCGCGCGGCGTAATTTCCTCCTGCGAAAACGGCAGGCGGTCGCCAGCCGCAATGCGTAGCTGCCAGTGAACCAGATCTATTCCAGTGACCAACTCCGTCACCGGATGCTCGACCTGGATGCGGGTGTTCATTTCCAGGAAGTAGTACGAGCCGTCGCGCGCCAGGAGAAACTCGCAGGTGCCGGCATTGACGTAACCCGCTGCTTTCGCCATGCGGACGGCGCTTTCACCCATGCGACGGCGGCGATCGGGATCAACCGCCACGCTCGGCGATTCCTCGATCATCTTCTGATGTCGACGCTGCACCGAGCATTCGCGTTCGCCGAGCGATAGGGCGGTTCCGTGCGCGTCGGCAAGCACCTGGATTTCCACGTGACGAGGGCGCTCCACGAACTTCTCGATGTAAACGGCATCGTCGCCGAATGCCGCTTTCGCCTCGCGCCGCGCCGCGTCCAGCGCGCTCGACAGATCTTTGGGTGCCTTGACTACGCGCATGCCCTTGCCGCCGCCGCCCGCGGCTGCTTTGAGCAGAATCGGATAGCCGAACTCCGAGGCTAGTTTCTCGGCACTCTTGGCGTCGGTGAGGGGCTCGGTGGTACCGGGAACGACGGGCACGCCGTGGGCGATCGCCAGCGAGCGCGCAGCCGTCTTGCTCCCCATCGCGGCAATGGCTTCGGCCGGCGGTCCGATCCACACCAATCCGGCGTCGCGCACCGCGCGAGCAAACCATTCGCGCTCCGAGAGGAACCCGTAACCCGGGTGAATGGCTTCCGCACCTGTCTGACGGGCTGCTCCGATGATCGTGTCGCCGCGCAAGTAGCTTTCGCTCGAGGGAGCCGGACCGATCAGCACTGCTTCGTCGGCTTCGCGTACGTGCGGCGCGCGCGCGTCGGCTTCGCTGTACACCGCAACCGTTTTGACGCCCAGCTCCTGACACGCGCGAATGACGCGCAGCGCGATCTCGCCGCGATTGGCGATCAGAACTTTTCTGAACACTGCTAAAGAGGGATGTTGCCGTGCTTCTTGGGCGGATTCCTGTCGCGCTTGGTGCGTAGCGTCTCGAGAGCGGCGATCAGGACCGGCCTCGTGTCCCGCGGGTCGATGATGTCATCGAGATAGCCGCGCGCGGCAGCAATGTACGGGTGAGCAAATTTCTCGCGATACTCCTCGATCTTTGCATCAGTCGCTTTCGCAGGATCGTCGCTTTCCGTGATCTCCTTGCGAAACAGGATCTCGACGGCGCCTTTGGGGCCCATCACGGCAATCTCCGCCGTCGGCCACGCGACATTGAAGTCACCGCGGATGTGTTTGGAGCTCATGACGTCGTACGCGCCGCCGTACGCTTTTCTGGTGATGACCGTGAGTTTGGGCACCGTCGCTTCACAGTACGCGAAAAGGAGCTTGGCTCCGTGTTTTATGATTCCGCCGTGCTCCTGCGCCACACCGGGGAGGAAACCGGGAACATCTTCGAAGGTGACGAGCGGGATGTTGAACGCATCGCAAAACCGGATGAAGCGCGCTGCCTTGAGCGAAGCGTTGATGTCGAGGACGCCGGCAAGTACAGCCGGTTGATTGGCAACCACGCCGACGCTGAATGCGCCAAGATGCGCGAAACCGCAGATGATGTTTTCGGCGTAGTCGCGCTGGACCTCGTAGAACTCGCCGTCGTCCACCACGCGCTTGATGACGTCGTGCATGTCGTACGGCTTGTTGGCGTTGTCGGGTACGACGTCGAGGAGCGTTGCATCACGGCGATCGCGAGGGTCGGTCCCCGCCCCGCGCGGCGGCTCGGACAGGTTGTTGGATGGAATGAACCGGAACAAGTCACGAATCCGCTGCAGACATTCCGGTTCTGAGTCGCTCACGAAATGGGCGACGCCGGACTTCATCGCATGCGTGTCGGCACCCCCCAAATCCTCCATGCTAACGTCTTCGTGGGTGACAGTCTTCACCACGTTTGGCCCCGTGACGAACATGTACGACGTGCGGCGGACCATGTAGGTGAAATCAGTGATCGCCGGAGAATACACCGCGCCGCCGGCACAGGGGCCTAGGATGGCGGATATCTGCGGAATGACCCCTGACGCGAGCGTGTTGCGCAGGAAGATTTCCGCGTAACCGCCGAGTGAGACGACGCCTTCCTGAATTCTGGCTCCGCCCGAGTCGTTGAGACCGATCACCGGTGCGCCGTTGCGCATCGCCAGATCCATGATCTTGACGATTTTCTCGGCGAAGGCCTCGGAAAGCGAGCCGCCGAATACCGTAAAATCCTGGGAGAAAACGTAAACGAGCCTGCCGTCGATTTTCCCGTGACCGGTAATGACGCCGTCACCGTAGAACTTCTGCTGGTCGAGGCCGAAATCCGTGGAGCGATGCACCACGAATCGATCGAGCTCTACGAAACTGCCTTCATCGAGAAGCAGATCGAGGCGTTCGCGCGCCGAGAGCTTGCCCTTCTCGTGCTGTGATCGCAGACGGGCTTCGCCGCCACCCAGTTCGGATTCGGCGCGGCGGCGCTCGAGCAGCTCCAGTTTTTCCTTTATCGTCATCGCTGCGAAAAGCTAACTTGGCGCTGAACCCGCTTCTAGCTCGCGACTAATACACCTCTGGCGGGCGGCGCGCGCATTGCGTTGCTTATCACGCAAAACGAAGTCAACTCACCCGTTCGAATTGGCTCGACAAAGAAAAAGAGGCAAGCAACCGCGCAAGCGCGCGCGGCGCCGCCACGCACAGCAGCGCACATCGCTGCCGACGAGTCGGAATGCGTACGCTCAAACGAGACAGTGGCTGCTGGATCGGCACGGCCCCGTCTGCGCCTACTGCGAGCGTGTCGTCACGCCGGACTCCATCACGATGGACCATGTCACGCCGCGCAAAGGCAAGACGGCCTACGACCGGCGCGACAACCTTGTTCTCGCCTGTACGTCCTGTAACGCACTCAAGGCGGATAAACCATTTCTGGCTTTTTTGCTTGGACGCCGTTCGCGCGCGGGCAGTCTGCTGCGCTACGGATCACACCTCAGTCCGATGTTGCTGGACCTCGCCCGGGAGATTGCGGGTCCCGAAGCAGCTGCAAGGGCGGAGCGGCTTGCTGATCCGGATTACCCGTACCTGGACTAGCGCCGCGGCCTTTCAACTTGAGGCGCGCTTTGAGGAAAGCGAGCACGTCCATTTCGTGCTGGCGAAGTACGGGGCCGTGGACTTTGCGATTGCTCCATTTCCGCTCCGGTAGCGGCGGTAGAACAGAGCCCTCGAGATATGCCTCGATCAGCGCAGGATGGATGTAATACTTCCGGCAGACGCTGCGTGTATTACCCAGCTGTTTGGCGGCGAGATCGACGGCGGCGACGACATTTTTCTCCGCCTCGCGCTTTGTGGGTGCCGCCCCGACCGCGCGCAAAGTCTCGGCGACGAGCATTGTACCTGCCCAGGTGCGAAAATCCTTGGCCGTGATGTCGCGACCCGTGATGTTCTGCAGATAGGCGTTGACATCCTCTGCGTCCACTGTTTGTCGCTTCCCCTGGTCGTCGATGTACTTGAACAGCTCTTCGCCACGCAGCTCCTGACAACGCTGGACGATGCGGGCAATCCGCCTGTCGGCGACTGAAACGGCGTGCTGAACGCCACTCTTGCCACGAAACTCGAAGCGCATCTCTGAGCCGACGACGGCGACGTGACGCCGCCTGAGTGTAGTGAGGCCGAACGATTTGTTGGCCTTCCGATACTCGTCGGATCCCACTCGAATGAGTGTCGTTTCGAGCAGCCATACCACGGTCGCCATGATCTTGTCGCGAGCGAGGCCCGGCAGCTCGATGTCGGATTCGACACGCTCACGGATTTTCCATAGCACGTCGCTCATCTCGAACATCCGCTCGAACTTGGTTCCGTCGCGGTGCTGTCTGAAGCGCGGATGGTAGCGATACTGCTTGCGACCGCGCGCATCACGCGCCGTCACCTGCAGATGTCCATCCTCGTCGGGACAGATCCAGACGTCAGTCCACGCGGGTGGAATGACGAGCGACTTGAACCGCTTCAGCGCGTCACGTTCGCGGATGACAGCACCATCGGGTCCGACGTACGTGAAGCCGCGACCCTGTCGATGCCGGCGGATTCCCGGCATCGAGTCGCTCACATATCGGAGCCCCGCCGCTTCGGCGGATCCCATGTACTCATGGGCAACGGACTGTCCCAGCTTTCCTCCTCGCGCGAAAACGCGGTGGTCGCGTCCCGGCTCGCAGGGCGCGGATGCGGGACATCGCGATATGGACGAGACGGGCGCGTGGCGGCAACCGAAATCGACTCTCGAAACCTGTCGAGCGCGCGAAACAAGAGTCCAGTGATCACGAACGTGATTTTTTCGTTTGGCACGGGCGCAAGTATCGCTGTCGTTGCGAAGTCGCCATGGAACCGATTTAGGGCAGCTAACTACAGCGCGGGCGTGGTTGTCCTCAGTCCGCGGATGCGACGGGCAGCGTGAAGTAGAACGTCGAACCGAGTCCGACGTGACTCTCCACCCAGATATTCCCGCCGTGCGCCTCGACGATGCCTTTGGCGATCGCGAGGCCAAGGCCGATGCCCCGGCGGTCGGCGGGCTTCGCCTGCCAGAAGCGGCCGAAAATGTGTGGCAACTGTTCGGCCGGAATGCCGGGGCCGGTGTCGATGACGCCGAACCGCACCGCCCCGTCGGTCTTCTCGGCGGTGATGCTGATGCGCCCATTGCGCGGCGTGAATTTCACTGCGTTGCCGACCAGGTTCGACAACACCTGCTGAATCCGCGCTGAGTCGGCAAGAACGGCGGGCAGCTCCTCCTCGATATTTGCCTCCAGCCTGATCGTACTCCCCGCGGCGAGCGGGCGAAGCATGTCGATGGTGTCGTTGATCAGACCGATCGCGGACTCGGGCTTGGCATCGATGGCGAGACGCCCCGATTCCATTCTCTTCACGTCGAGCAGATCCTGGATCATTCGGTTCATGCGATCTGCGGCGCGTCGCACAATCTCGACCTGCCGCCGCTCCTGCACCCGCTCCGGCGGCGTCGACTCCAGCATCAAGCTCACCGCCATCGACACGGTATTGAGCGGATTTCTTAGATCGTGAGCCACAACCGCCAGCACGTCGTCGCGTGCGCGCGTGGCCTGCTGCGCCTCGTGGAACAGGCGCGCGTGTTCGACGACAATCGCCGCGCGGCGCGCGAGATCCGCCGCCAGCGAAAGATCAGAAATCGTGAAACGTCGCCCCGAAGTATCGGATGTCACCAGCGTAAGCGCTCCCAGCGGCTTGCCCGAGGACGCCAGCGGCACGCAGATCAGGGAACGCGGACCCAGCGCGTCGACGATCTTCCTTTGTCCATCCTCGGCGAACGACAGCCGAATGAATGCAGGGGTGACTTCCGTTTCCAATACCGGCTCGCCGGTCGTCATCACGCGAATGAGCGGGTGATGCGCTGTCAGCGAGCTGCGCGGAAAGGTCGCCACTTCGCGCAACAACTGCGATTTGGCGGGATCGACGTGCGCCTCACCAATGCGCTCGAACCGATCTTCCCCCTCGACGATGTCGAGCGCGCAGTAGTCAGCGAGCGCCGGAACCGCAAGCCGCACCAGCGCGGCGAGGGTTGTCTGATAGTCGAACGATGCGCCGAGGACCCTGCTCGCCTCGGCGAGCAAGGTAGCGCGTCGTTGTGAATTTTCGGCTTCGGCGCGCGCCGCCTGTTCGCGTGCCAGCTCGTGGGCCTGCCTCTCCGCCTGGCGACGCGCCGTTACATCACGGAAGCTCCAGACTCGTCCAACCGGAACATCGTTGATTCGCTGCGGCTGCGAGTAACGCTCGAACGTCCGTCCGTCTTTCAGCTCCAGCACATCGTAGCTCGCCTCTTCGGGATGCTTATAGAGATCGATGACCTTGGCGACGAATTCGTCGGGATACGTCAGCTTCGACAGTGCCGCGTTGATCGCCACCTGATCGTCACCGCAACCAAAAATCTCGGCGGGAATTCCCCACATGTCCGCCAGTTTCTGATTGAAGCTGAGGATCTTCCCGTTGAGATCGACGACCAGAATTCCGTCCGCGGTCGACTCCAACGTGGCACGCAGCAGCGACAACGTGCGACCTACTTCAGACTGCGCTTCCCGGCGCTGCGTTATATCCTCAATGAACGCGACCAGATAGAGAGGCTCGCCCGAGGCGGAGCGAACGATCGAAACCGTCAGGTTGACCCAAATGGTCTCCCCGTCCTTTCGGATGTAGCGCTTCTCGATCCGGTACTCGGGTAGCTCCCCCGAACGTATGCGGCGAATGAAGTCGAGACTGCGTTCGACATCTGCTGGATGAGTGAGGTCCTCGACATTCAGCTTGAGAATTTCTTCCCGCGAGTATCCTGTGATCTCGCAGAAGCGCTGATTTACCGAGATCCACTCTTCATCGAGAGTCAGATGCGCGATGCCAACGGCGGCCTGCTCGAAAGTCGCCAGCAGCAGATGGCCGGGGCCGCCAAGCGGCACCGCGTACTCCGCAGTCCAGCCAGGCACGGCCGACGACGGCGCTCTATCCTTCGGGTCAATAATCGACGTTGCAGGTAACATGAGAGCCCGGGTTGACGATTTCTCACGCGACGCGCTGAGTGAACTGTCTAATGTTGCATCGTGAGCGCCGTGGCGACAGCGCGAGTTTGCGTCGGCGGGCCCTGGTCAGGCCAATTCGTCGAGCTTGCGGAGACGCGGTATTCGCCACGCCGTCATCCCGACGACCCCAAGGGTCACCATGCCGCCGAAAAGTACCGACCGAACAGTCCCCAACACTTTCGCCGCCACGCCGGATTCAAATGAGCCGATCTCGTTGGACGAGCCGATGAAGATCTGATTCACCGCTGAGACTCTGCCCAGCAGGTTCGGTGGCGTGCGGAGATTGAGCAGCGTCGAACGAATGACGACGCTGACATTGTCCACCATGCCGCTGATCAGCAGCAGCGCCAGCGATAACCAAAACCATCGGGACAGCGCAAACAGGATCCAGCAAACGCCGAACGCCGCAACGCAGACAAACAAGGTCGGTCCGGCGTTTCTGAGGCGGCGATGCACGAGCAGCAGCGAGATCACAACCGCTCCCGCCGCGGGGGCCGCCCTCAGTATGCCTAGCCCCTGAGGACCGACATGGAGGATGTCGGAGGCAAAGATCGGCAACAGCGCGGGTGCACCACCGAACAGCACCGAGAAAAGATCGAGCAACTGCGCGCCGAGCAGCTCGGGCTGCTTCATCAGAAACCGGATGCCAACGGTGAGATTATCCCGAATCGTCGACGCGTCCGGCTCGGCCGGCAACGGTTGATACGCAATTTGGCCAAAGAGAAAAACCGCGATTGCGCAGAGAACGGTTTCGACGATATAGGCGAGCCGTGGTCCGGAGAAACCATACAACATCCCGCCCGCGGCCGGACCGATCACGGACGCGAATTGCCAGAGCGACGATCGCCAGGTAATGGCGTTCGTGTACGTCTCGCGTGGGACGATCTCGGCGCCAAGTGCCGTGCGCGCCGGCTGAAGAAAGCTTCGCGCCAGGCCGCTTACGGAAACGACGGCGTAGATCGGGAACACGGTTCCATTCAGCAGGCGACGCGAATAAACCGTCAGCGCGAGCAAGGCCGCGCCGCATGCCAGCTGAACGGTGAGTGCGATCATCGACAGCATTTTCCGATTGTGCCGGTCGGCGACGTGACCGGCGTACAATGCAGCGGCGATGAAGGGCAGCGCTTCGGCGAGCCCGACCAGGCCCAGTGAGAGTGGATCCTTCGTCAGCGCGTAAACCTGCCAGGCGACGACTGTCGCCTGGATCATTGTGCCGAGGGTCAACACCACGATGCTGGCGACGTACCAGAGAAAATTCGGATTTCTGAGTGAGACGTACGGATCGTGTCGCGCTGCCATTCCTCACGACGGTTGCAGGAAGCCGCATGATATTCTGGCGTGTCGAACGGAGCAAATGGACGTATGGCGCAAACACCACGCACCGATTCTATTTCGCAATAGAACAATCGGTCGGAGGCAGCTATGACCAGCGCAACTGAAACCACTCCTGGCGCCATCAGACCCGCGGACGACGAGTACCTGCCCTACTATGGCAGATATGTTCAGCGCGTTCCGGATGGCGACGTGATCTTGACGCTGAGCCGGCAAATTGGAGAAACGCTGGCGTTGCTGCGTGGGCTTCCTGAGTCGGTGGCCAGCTATCGGTATGCTCCCGACAAGTGGAGCGTCAACGAAATGGTCGGTCACATGATCGACACCGAGCGGATCTTCGCCTACCGCGCACTCCGCTTCGCCCGCGCCGACGCAACACCGCTCGCCGGCTACGAACAGGACGACTACGCGCGCAACTCGACGTTCAACTCCTATCCACTCTCCGAGCTCGCTGACGAGCTGGAAACCATGCGCCGTTCGACGGTCTACCTCTTCCGCCATCTCGACGAAGAAGCGTGGGTTCGTCGTGGGCTCGCAAACAACGCAGAAGTATCAGTGCGCGCTCTGGCGTACATCATCGCGGGGCACGAGCTGCATCATAGGGAGATGCTGCGCACGAGATACCTGTAAAACGTCGGCGTACATAGTCCACCGACTTCGATGGGCAGCCGTAAAACAAAAGCGGGCAGCTAAGAGCTGTAAGCTTTAAGCCGACAGCTAGCTGTGAGCTTATGGCTTATAGCTCTCTGCTGTCCGCTTTTGTTTTGTGCTTGCCAGCCAGCGTCTCGATCTCAACGGCGAGGATGCATCACGACGTCATGTCACAACTTCGCGGATCCCCCGACTCGAATCCACGCTTGAATGCTGCAGAGCGCTGCGCTGCCGAGCCGTGGGTAAATGAGTCGACATTTATTCGTCCTGTCTCGCGCTGTTGAATTCGATCATCTCCGACCGACGCCGCCGCGTTCAATGCCTCGTCCACATCGCCCTGCTCGAGGATCCGCCGTTGGTCGGTGCTGTGGGCCCAGACACCCGCGTAACAATCAGCCTGGAGCTCGAGACGCACTGAGAGCTGATTCGCCGCATCCGGCCGCGACTCCTGCAGCTGTCTAATGCGTGCATCGGTGCCAAGCAGATGCTGCACGTGATGCCCGAGCTCGTGTGCGATCACGTAGGCACGCGCAAAATCTCCGGACGCTCCAAACTTCTGCTGAAGTTCGTCGAAGAAGCCCAGATCCAGATACACGCGCTCATCGATCGGACAATAAAAAGGACCCATCACGGACTGAGCGGGTCCACAGCCTGAGTCCGTCGAGTTCCGGAAAAGAACTAGCTTCGCCGGATGAAAGCTCGCGCCGTAGTTGGGCAGGATCTTCTGCCACGTATTCTGCACGTCGTCGAGCACAAATGATACGAACTGAACCTGCGGTTCTTCCGCAGCTGAGTCCGCCGCGCTCATCGGTGCCGCGGTCGCGCCAACCGCCGGCTGCACTCCCAGGTCACTGAAGAGATTACGGCCAAAAAGCAAACTGAGGGCGAGCACCACGACGGTGCCGCCGATTCCGAGACCTCGGCCCATGCCGCCGCCGAGCGACCGCCTGTCTTCGAGGTTGGGGCTGCGTCCTTCAGGTGTCCAACGCATCGCTGCCTCCGCAGTGGTGTGACTTCGGAGGCAGATAGGGCAAGAAACTCGCCCGTGAGGGACGCTTAGGGGTGTCGGCTCGAGGGCCTAGGCGACCAGGACGGAGTTCGAGCGCCAGTCGATCTCCGTCAACGCTTTCACAATCGTTGGATCGAAGTGGCTTCCGGCGCGCCGCCGGATCTCGGCCAGCGTCTCATCGATTCCCCACGCTGGGCGGTACGGGCGGTCGTGAGTGAGGGCGTCGAGGAAGTCGGCAACCGCGACGACGCGCGCTTCAAGTGGAATGCTCTGGCCCGATACACGATCAGGATAACCGGATCCATCCCACCACTCGTGGTGGCTCCGTGCAATGCGCTGCGAAAAGCGAACGAGCTCGGATCGACCCTTGGACAACATTCGCGAGCCGATGACGGTGTGCATCTTCATCAGCTCGAACTCGTCCGCCGTGAGCGGTCCCGCCTTGAGCAGAATGCTGTCCGGGATTCCCACCTTGCCGATGTCGTGAAGCGGCGCCGCGCGGCGAATGAGCTCGACGGTCGTCGTCTCCAGGCCAATCGCTTGCGATAGCATGGCAGACACTTCAGCGACACGCTTGGTGTGATTGCCGGTGTCGTCGTCGCGGAATTCGACGGCGGCCGCCAGTCTCTCGAGAACCTCGAGCTGAGACTGCTCCAGCTCGCGAGTGCGCTCGGCGACCATCCGCTCCAGCTGCGCGTTCTGTTCACGCAAACGCTGATGGAGCAGCTCAGTCTCGAGCAAATTAGCGATACGAAGCAAAACCTCGGCGGAGTCGAACGGCTTCCGGATAAAATCCTTGGCACCGAGTGCGAGCGCTCGATGTTTGACCTCGAGGCTGTCGTCGGCGGTGACCATGACAACGGGTGCATGACGGCCGCCGTTCAGCGCGACGATTTCCTGCAACACCTCCAGACCGTCTTTCTCGCGCATGTGGAAGTCGAGCAGCACCAGGTCGGGGTCGAAATCCTTGTAAATGCCGATTGCCTCGGCGGCGTTCGACGTGCAGCGAACATCCTCGTAGCCATCCTTCTCCAGAATTCTGGCCAGCAAGCGGATGTTCTGTTCCTGGTCGTCGATGACGAGGATCCGCGCGGGACGATCCCATCGCATGGCTTTGGACTTCTTCACCTACGCGATCTTGGTGGAGGGTTTGTCGAGCACGGCCTTGACGGCTGCGCGCAGCGATTCAGCGGTGAACGGCTTCTGCAGAAATTCAGTCTCCGAAGTCCTGATGCCGCGACGCAGAATCTCATTGTCCGTATATCCCGACATGAACAGCACCCGCATGCCCGGGCTCAGCTCGTGCAGCTCGTCGACCATACCGCGTCCGCCCAACGTTGGCATTTCGACGTCGGTGAGAACGAGATCGATTTCGCCTACTTCTTCGGCAGCGACACGAAGTGCCATCGCACCGTCGGATGCTTCCAGCACACGATATCCATTCTCCGTCAGAACCCTCTTCGCCAGCTTGCGCAGCGCCTTCTCGTCGTCGACGAGGAGAATCGTCTCGCGACCGGTGTGTTCGCCGTGCTTGAGCCGGCGCACACTGCGCGCTTCTGCCTCGGCCGCTTCACGCTGACGCCTCTCTTCTGGCGATTCCTTGAGCGGTGACCCAGGAAGCGGCACCACCGTTCCTCTGCGATCGAGTCCGGTGGGCTGTGGCAACACCCGGCGCGACGTCAGCAGAAGCTTCTTGGTGATCACCTCAGCGCGCTCGGCGGCCTGACGAATGTCGACTGCTTCCTGCGTCGACAGCCTGGCCTCCTGCATGATCATCTCGAGCAGGTCCGCATTCATGCGGATCACCGTGAGAAGATTGTTCAGCTCGTGCGCGCCACGACCGGCGAGATCCGCGAAGGTGTTGAGCTCCTGCGTTTTCACTGCGAGAGTTTCTTCGACCGGCCGTCCGGCGGTCAGATCTTCGATCGCCAGTAGAATCGTTGCATCAGATGGATTCGCCGCGGGAACGAGTCGCGCGCTTAGCCAAAGAACGCCCCGTCCGCCCTCCTTGTCGTCGTGGATCAGCTCGAAGTGGTCAGACTGGGGCTCACCGCTGCGCACCGCTTCCAGCATGCCGCGCAACTTGTCGTCCCACGCACGTCCGCCCAGCTCGTAGACCTTCTGGCCGACGCACTCTTCAGGGGCGAGACGGAACATGCCGTAGAACGCGCGATTGGCCGCACGCACAATGAGCTGCGTGTCGAGCACGAGAAGGGCTTCACCGTTGATGTGCGACGTTGACATAGGGGCGTGATCACAGATTTGCGGCTTTATTCTACGGTAGAAAGACGATCCTGAGTGCCTGGTGGCACGCATCCGCTCAAATGATAGAAAATCGACATCGCGTGATATGATTTTGCCTGCGACCCTGGCAAATAAAAAAAGCCCGCCTCCGATGGAGGCGGGCTTTTGTCTTCTCAGCTTACGCCGGCTCTTCGATGTAGGAGTCGGGCGGAGTCGGGATCGGATCGGACATGTTGTAGTCGTCGGACTCCATCGGAATGACCTTCGACGGTGTCTCCGGACGCGGCGGCTGATCCTCCGGGATCGCCGTAACGGCTAGAACGATGCGACGGTGAATCGGATCCACTTCGAGAACGCGAAGATCGAGATTCATCGTCTCATAGACGATGTCGGCTGGGCTATTCACCGGCTGACCGAAATTCAGCTGACTCACCGGAACGAAGCCCTCGATGTCGTTGCCGATATCGACGACCACGCCCTTGTCCATCAGGCGGACAACTTTCCCGCGCAGCTCCGTGCCGACCGGATAAGTCTCGCCGATCCGTAGCCATGGATCTTCGGTCGCCTGCTTGAGACCGAGCGAAATGCGCTTGTTCTCGGCGTCGACGTTGAGAATCACGACGTCGACTGCGTCGCCTTTCTTCAGCACTTCCGACGGATGCTGAACGCGCTTCGTCCAGCTCATATCGGAGATGTGAATCAGGCCATCGATGCCTGGCTCGATCTCGACGAAAGCGCCAAAGCTCGTAAGGTTGCGCACCTTGCCGTTGAGACGGGTGCCGACCGGATACTTCTCCGGCAGCATCATCCACGGATCCTGCTCCGTCTGCTTCATGCCGAGCGAGATCTTCTCCTCGTTCGGATCGACCTTGAGCACCACTGCTTCGATCGTCTCGCCGATCGAAACCAGTTTCGATGGATGACGAACGTTGCGCGTCCAGCTCATCTCGCTGATGTGCACCAAGCCTTCGATACCCGGCTCGAGCTCGATGAAGGCGCCGTAGTTGGTGATCGAGACCACCTTGCCGCTCACGCGCGTGCCGACCGGATACTTCTCGGCGACGTCCTTCCATGGATAGCTCTGTAGCTGCTTGAGGCCGAGCGAGATGCGCTCGCGATCCCAATCGATGTCGAGGACTTTGACTTCCAGCTCCTGACCGATGTGAACCATCTCGGACGGATGCTGAATGCGTCCGTACGACATGTCGGTGATGTGGAGCAGTCCGTCGACGCCGCCGAGGTCGATGAATGCGCCGAAGTCGGTGATGTTCTTGACGACTCCTTTGCGCACCTGATCCTTCTGCAGCTCCTTCATCAGCTTCTCGCGCTTGCCCGCCCTCTCCTGCTCGAGGATCACTCGGCGTGAGACGACGATGTTGCGACGGCGCTTATTGAGCTTGATGATCTTGAAGTCGAAGGTCTGGCCGAGCAGCTCGTCGACGTTGGGAACGCGACGCAGGGCGATCTGCGATCCTGGGAGGAATGCATCAACTCCCATCAGATCGACAACGACGCCGCCCTTGATCTTCTTGACGAGGGTGCCGCGTACGGGCTCGTCGTTCTCGTAAGCGACGCGGATGCGCTCCCACACGCGCATGAAGTCCGCTTTCTTCTTGGAGAGAACGACTGATCCTTCCTGGTCCTCGAGGTGCTCGAGGAGGACTTCGACTTCATCGCCCGGCTTGAGGTCAGGAAGATCCTTGAACTCTTCGAGCGGAATCGTGCCCTCGGACTTGAAGCCGATGTCGAGGACAACCATGTTGTCGCGGATATCGAGCACACGGGATTTGACGATCTCGCCTTCTTCGATCGAGGCCATCGTCCCGTTGTACATCTCCATCATGCTTTCGAGCTCGTCCTGCGAGTAATCTTCCTCGTCGTAGAGCTCGGGTCTTAGGTTGGCAAGCGGCCGCAGCTGCGCCTTCTGCAGGTCGCGCTTCTCGCGCGCAGTCAGGGTCGTGCCGGTTTGAGTGGTGTTTCTCTCGCGTGAATCGATCATGATGCTGGTTAAAGGGTTGATTAGGTTCGAATCAAGCCTTTTAATGTAGACGATTCAGCTTGTACGGTCAACTAAATCACGCGCTATCAGCTACTTAAGACCTTTCGAGAGGAGGAGGATCAGCTCTTCATCAGTGAGGCCTTCGAGCGCTCCGACCGGAAGGTCCATGGCCATCTCGCTGCCATCGTCGCAGCGGAACGCGACGGTGACTGACGCAGGCTTTACCCTGCGGTCAGGAAGACCGTTCGGTCTGATTGTCTCGAACGCACTCCAATCGAGTCCTGCCCGATCGGTGAAACGGCGCATCGGATGCCTCCGCGTACGGAAATCGGCCTCATCGCGAGGCTTCTTCCTTATGTCTATCCGATAGTGTCACAATCCGTTCCACTTGTTCCAGCTGAGTCAGGCTCGTCGTATCGATGACCACGGCGTCGGCTGCCTGGATCGTCTGCCTGGCATCCCGGGCGTCTCGCTCATCGATCCGCCGGGTTTCGTCGACGATCATCTGCTCCGAAGTGGGCGTCCCGCGTTGGCGAAGCCGTCTGGCGGCTCGCTCCCGGGAATCGGCGGTAAGAAAGATTTTGAGATCGGCGTCCGGGAATACCACCGTCCCCATGTCCCGTCCATCCACCACCACGTTTCGGTCAGCGGCTGCCGCCCGCACTTTCGCATTGACCCACTCTCTTACACGTGGCATTTGCGCCACCCGCGACACATGCCGGGTGACATCGTCACCCCGGATTTCGTCCTCGATGCCGTGCCCGTCGAGCGCCGGATAGAACGAGGTGCGCGCCGGAAGAAGCTCGATGGCGCGCGCAGCGCTCAGAACATCGTGCTCAGTCCAACCGGTGGCGTCTTTCCGAGTGCGGAGTGCCGCCGCTGTTGCCGCGCGGTAAAGTGACCCTGAGTCGATGTGCAGATACCCGAGTTTCTCGGCTACCATCTGCGCGGTCGAAGATTTGCCCGATGCCGCCGGACCATCGATCGCAATGACGATCGTTCGGCGCGTCATGCGGTGACCGTCCGCAAGTCTTCCCAAAAGCGCGGATACGACACCGCCACGCATTCCGGATTCAGAACCGAGATTTTGTCGCCTGAAACCGCTGACAGAACCGCGAAAGCCATCGCGATGCGATGGTCGCCGCGTGGATCGATGGTCCCGGCGAGGGCACGACGCGACGCTTTCACACGCAGACCATCGGGCAATTCCTGGACATCGGCGCCAACGATACGAAGGTTTTGCACGACGACAGCAATGCGGTCGCTCTCCTTCACGCGCAACTCTTCGGCGCCAGTGATCTCCAGATCGATGCTGGCGCCGGCGGCAACGCAGGCAAGGAGCGGCAGCTCGTCGATGATCGAACCAATGTCGCTTCCACCCACGCTCGCGCCTCTCAGCGAGCTCGGACTTATTCGCAGATCGGCGACGACTTCCCCGCCGGTCTCCGATTCCTCGATGACGTCGATGCGTGCACCCATCCTGCGCATGACGTTTAGAAAGCCGGTTCGAGTCGGATTAAGGCACACATCGGTCAGCACCATTTCTCCTTCGGCCGCTAAAGTGGCCAAAGCAATAAAGAACGCAGCTGACGAAGGATCCGCAGGCACATCGATGTCGAGCGGCCTAAAGTGCGAGACAGGACGCAGACAAACCTGATTCCGGTCGTTCTCAACGTCGACTCCAATTGAGCGGAGCATGCGTTCGGTGTGGTCGCGTGATGGGCTTTTCTCGGTCACGCGCACTTCCACGCCCGCGACCAATCCAGCCAACAGAATTGCGCTCTTCACTTGGGCGCTCGACGCCCTGGTGTTCCAATCGACGCTCCGCAGATCCACTCCGTGCACCGTCATCGGCAAGCCATCACCGCGATCGAAATCGAATTTTGCTCCCATGTAACTGAGCGGCTCGGCAATTCGCTTCATCGGACGGCGGCTCAGGCTTTCGTCGCCCTCGAAGCGGGCGGACATCGGATGCGCAGCAACGACACCCGCCATCAATCGGGTCGTCGTTCCGCTGTTGCCGCAATTGAGTGAGCCGCGTGGCTGAACCAGCCCGCGCCGACCTTTGCCTTTTATACTGAACGAGGACGAAAGCGTCGGTACCTCGACACCGAGCGCTCGCAGGACTGCAGCGGTCGAATGAATGTCCTCGGACTCGAGAATACCGCGAACCTCCGACACTCCGTCAGCGAGCGAGGCGAGAATGAGCGCCCGATGTGAGATGGACTTGTCGCCTGGGACGCGGATGGTGCCGGAGACCTTCAACGCAGCCAGGACTCCAGCGCCGTTGCAGCGTCGGTTTTCTCATCGCGGTATTTGACGATCACCGGCGTTTGCAGAGAAAGTCCCTCACTGCGTCCCCAGTCGTCTTTCACCAGTCGCGCGCCGGGAACTACCACCGCGTTCTCCGGAATCACCAGCGACTTCGGACCATCGGCCCGGTGGATGGTCCGGCGCTCGAGGTCGTAGACCGGCGTCCCGCGCGTCAGCACCACTCCGGCACCGAGAACCGCACGGCGACGCACTACCGTGCCTTCATAGACGCCGCAGTTCCCGCCAATCACGACATCGTCTTCGACCACGACCGGTGATGCGTTGATTGGCTCGAGTACGCCGCCGAGTTGGGCGGCCGCGCTCAGGTGGACGCGCTCGCCAACCTGAGCGCACGACCCTACTAGTGCATGCGAATCGATCATCGATCCAGCACCAATGTACGCTCCGACGTTGATGTACATCGGTGGCATGCATACCACACCGCTGGCCACGTACGCGCCGCGCCGAATGCTGGATCCTCCAGGCACGACGCGCACTCCATCGCCGCGCGTGAGGTGCCGCGGCGGATAGGTGTCCTTATCGAAGAACGCGAGCACGACGCCGTCGCGAGTTCCGCCGAACGACATGTCGACGATCGCGCCCGCTCGAAAGCCAAGGAGTATGCCGCGTTTCACCCAGTTCACCGCTCGCCAGTCACCGGTCCCGGGATCCCTGGCTGCGGCGCGAACGCTCCCTTTTTCCAACGCGTCGAGCAGCGCAGACACGACGTCACGAGTGTCGCCCGGCAGATTCTCACTCGCGGGTATTGCGGAGAGTGCGTCGATCCGCTTTTCCAGTTCCGCCGCGCTGGCGGCCATCAATCGGCTAGTGCTCCGACAGAAACGAGGGCGGCACGCACGGTCGTCTCGAACTTCGACGCAAGGGGTACGAGCGGCAAACGCAAAACGTTCGACATGCGGCCCATCATTGCCAGCGCTGCCTTGACCGGGATCGGGTTCGACTCGATGAAGGCCGCGGCTGTCCACTCTGCCAACTGGTGATGTACCGCGCGCGCGCCCGCAAAATCTCCAGCTGCACATAACTCAGTCAGCTGCGCGACGAGGCTCGGCGCTACGTTCGACGTGACGGATACCACGCCATCGCCGCCATCGGCCATTATCTGTAGCGTGAGCGGGTCATCGCCCGACAGAACCGAGAAAGTCGCGGGACGATGCCGAAGGATCTCGCTGATTTGCGCCAGGTTGCCCGACGCCTCCTTGACCGCGACGATGTTTTCGTGCTCCGCGAGCTCCAGCGTCGTCGCCGCTTCGATGTTGCTGGCGGTTCGGCCCGGAACATTGTAGACGACAATCGGGATCTGCACGGCATCCGCAATGGCCTGGAAATGGGCGACGATCCCCCGCTGCGGGGGCTTGTTGTACATCGGCGATGCATGCAGAAGGTGCGTGACCCCCGCAGTCTGCATTTCGCGCGAGAGCGCGATTGCTTTCCTCGTGTCGTTGGATGCCGCACCGGCTATGACAGGCACTCGACCAGCCGCCTGCTCGACAGTGATCTCGACCACCCGCCGATGCTCGGCGACGGTCATTGTCGCCGCTTCGCCCGTTGAGCCGCAGGGGACGAGGAAGTGGACGCCGCTGGTGATCTGCCATTCGACGAACGAGCGCAGAGAGCGCTCGTCGATCTCCCCTGACTCGATGAAGGGAGTCGCCAGCGCAGTTCCACAGCCAGCGAGCCGTTGCGACGTCATTTGTTAAATGTATGCGGCGGGCGCCGCGATGTGCGAGCGCTCAGACGCGAGGCTGGCGCTCGAGAACCGGCGCTCGCTACGAGCGCTGCTTCACGAAGACCACATTGGGAGCGCCGACGCCTTTGAGAAACAGCTCGCCCGTCCACCCGACTTCTGCGATGAGCGAGTCACCTTTCACAAGTAGCTTGTGAACGTTTTTCTCAGGTCCGTAATTCTCACGCACTGTGCGGAGAACGACATGATCGCCGTTCAGCGCATAGGCACCGGTAGTGGTCTCGGTATCGTCACGCTTGCCGTCAATGGTCTTGTCGAGTGTCATCGTGAAGTGTCGATCCGGCGTAAGATCCAGCCGCGCCGCGACTTCCCACGGTCTATGGAATACCGAGCCTTTCCCGGCGTACACGTATGTCCCGGGCATGGTTGGTGGTATTGCGTCCGAATCGCCATTGCCGCGACAGCCGATGGCGAGTGAGGCGATTCCGAAGAGCAGCAGAACGTTCGAGCGTCTCATAGCATCCATTACGGGCCTCCGCGGCGCTTGTTTCAGCTCTTGCCCCGTGACGAGAGGTCGAGAACATCACGCATCGTGAACACTCCCTTCTTTCCCACCAGCCAGTCTGCGGCACGCAGCGCACCCTCCGCGAACACGCGCCGATCTCGCGCTTCGTGTCTGATCGAGAGTTGCTCGAACGCGCCGTCGAAAATCAGCTCGTGGGTTCCCGGCACCGAGCCAGTCCGCACACTCGTCGTTGGAATGGGCCGCTCCAATGCATCGCTGGCTGCCTTGGCGATGGCGATCGCGGTGCCTGACGGAGCATCCTTCTTTTTCGTGTGGTGAGTTTCGATGATGTGAGCGTCGAACTCGTCGAGGCCGGCCATCAGAGACGCTGCGAAACGCGAGACCTCGATCATCACGTTCACGCCGAGTGAGAAATTCGGCGACCAGAGCAGCGGCGTTCCTGTATCGTGGGATATCCGAGTAAGCTCAGGCAACGATTCGTACCAGCCAGTCGTGCCAACAACCACAGGAACCGACGCTCGCAAACAGGCCGTGACGTTCACGACCGCTGCGCTGGGCTGAGTGAATTCCACCGCCACATCCGGCTCGCCAAGAGATTTGCGGCTGATCCCGACCCCTTCTGCGCTCTCGCGTTCCCCGACGATCACGCTTACATGCCAGCCTCTTTCCAGAGCGAGCTGACGAATCGCCTGGCCCATTTTGCCATCGCCGATAATTGCCAGCGTGCGTGTCACTTGCGGCCGTCCGCGAAGAAGGCATCGTGCAGTCGTTCCATCGCGGGATTGAGCTGATCGCCATCGACGATGACGGTGAGATTGATCCCGGTCGCGCTCAGCGACATCATGTGAACCTTGATGCCATCGAGCGCGCCGATCGCGCGTCCCATTGCGGCGCCGTCTTCGCTGATGGCCGCACCGACAACCGCAACGATGGCACGATCGCGCTCGACTGCGACGTCACCCAGGGTCGCGAGATCAACCACGAGCGAATCGAGTCCCGATGGATCGTCGACTGTGACCGAGACCGACACCTCTGACGTAGCGACGACGTCCACGGAAACTCCGTTGCGCTCGAAAATCTCGAACACCTTTCGCAGGAATCCCTTGGCGAAAAGCATCTTGGCCGCGCCGACTTTGACGAGGGTGATCCCGCCCTTACCCGCGATCGCGCTCACGGCGCGACGCGGCGCGTCGAAGGTGATGCGCGTTCCCTTGCCGGTCGGATTGCGCGAATTGTAGATGAAAACGGGAATGCCCAGTCTCACCGCCGGCGCGATCGTATTCGGATGCAGCACCTTGGCGCCGAATGATGCCAGCTCCGATGCCTCGTCAAAACGAATCTGCTCGATCAGCCTCGAGCCTTTCACAACGCGTGGATCGGCAGTCAACATCCCGTCGACGTCGGTCCAGATCTCGATCGCGTCAGCGTGCAGGGCGGCACCAAGCAGAGACGCGCTGTAGTCCGACCCGCCGCGTCCGAGCGTGGTGGTGATGCCGTCCCGCGTGCGGCCAATGAAGCCGCCCATCACCGGCACCTTTCCTTCCTGAATCAGCGGCAGCACCAGTTCGCGCGATGCTTCCGCGATTGAATCCGTCTGCGGCTCCGCACCCATGAAGTTGTCGTCGGTTACGAAGACGTCGCGCGCGTCCACGTGCTCGGCGGGAATGCCACGCAGCCTGAAGAACGACGCCACCAACTGCGACGACAGCTGCTCGCCGAAGGCAGCAATCGCATCGAAGCTGCGCGGGGTAGCGTGGCCGAGAACCGACAAAGCTTCGGCAAGGCTCGCCAGCTCGTCGAACGTCGCGCTCATTTCAGCGGCGACTTCTGCCGCTTCAGCAGATGTGCCGAGCAATTTCTCGCACTGCTGGAAATGCCGGTCGCGCAGCGTCTCGACGCCGCGTAGCGCTCCGATGAGATGTCCTTTCGCCGATTGCTCACCGATCGCGAGCAGCGAATTGGTTGCGCCGCTGAGAGCGGAAACTACGACGGCGGGCTGACGACTGATACGGCCTTTGACGATCGCTGCTGTTCGCTCGATCGCTTCCGCATCTCCAACCGAGGTGCCGCCGAATTTGACGACGATCACACGTAGTCGAACGCGCCGCTGGTGGCGAGCAGCTCTGCGTTCAGCACCGATCCGCCGGCTGCTCCGCGCACGGTATTGTGTCCGAGTGCGACCATGCGCAGATCCAGAATCGCGTCACGTCGCACCCTTCCCACAGTCACCGTCATCCCGTTCCCGGCGTTGACATCGCGCTTCGGTTGGGGTCGATCGAGAGCATCGGTCACGACGAGCGGATTCCTGGGGCGGGTCGGTAGGCCATTTGTCGACGCAAGCCCCTGCCAGGACTTCATCGTGTCGATCGCCTGCTCCGGCGTCGGAGTATCCTCGAACCCGATCGTCATGCAAATGGTGTGGCCGTGCTCCACGGGGACGCGGTTGGTGTGCGCGCTGACTTTGAAGCTCGCGCTCGTGATTTCGCCGTCGGCATAAGTGCCGAGCAGCTTCAGCATCTCGCGCTCCAGCTTCGGCTCCTCGTCCGCGATGTACGGGATGACGTTGCCAAGGATGTCGAGCGATGGGACGCCAGGATAACCAGCGCCCGAAACTGCCTGCATCGTCGACAGAAAAAGCTGGCGAATGCCGAACTTCTGATGGAGCGGAGCAAGCGCCACTGCGGCAACGGTCGCCGAGCAATTCGCGTTGGTGACGATCGCGCCATCCCATCCGCGGCGCTGCCGTTGGCAATCGATGAGCGCCAGGTGATCGCCGTTCACCTCGGGGATCACCAGCGGAACGTCCGGCTCCATCCGGTAATTCTTGGCGTTACTGAGCACGAACTTTCCCGCTTTCGCAAAGGCCATTTCGACCTCGCCCGCCGCAACGGCATCGAGCGCCGAGAACACTATCGGCGCGCTCACCACACCCGGATCGCACGCGATCACCCGACGGGTCTGAACGGACTGCGGCGGCGGCGCGCCTTCGAGCCACCTGGTGGCCTCGGCGTACTTTTTCCCCGCGGAGCGCTCGGACGCAGCGAGCTCGATGATCTCGAACCACGGATGGTCCGCCAACATGCGGACGAACATTTGCCCGACGGCTCCAGTGGCTCCCAGTACGGCGACGGGCCATTTCGTTCTGCGTTTGCCCGGAATCGACGGATTGGTCATCGCGAAAGAAGAGTGCGAGCGAGTCGCTCGTAAGTGTCTACACTGGAGCGCAGCTCGTCGACATCGATGAACTCGTCGGGAGTGTGGGCGACGTGAATCGATCCGGGTCCGAACAGCAGCGGCTCGCCCCAGTTGGAAAGCAGCGGAATATCCGATGTGTACGCGACCGGTCCGGTTTCGAAGCCGGGAACCGTCGCGAAGCGCTGGGCGGGGATGTTGGAGCCAAACTCCACATCGGCCCGACCCTTCGCCCAGTCGAGCACCATTTTCTTGATCGGCTCGACGTCGCCAACGAGCCTGAACATGATCTCGGCTTCCGCGTGCGCGGGAATCACGTTCGCCTCCGTACCACCACGAATGGTGCCGATGTTCACCGTCGTTTGGCCGAGCACCGGATCGGATGGCAACGGCAAATTTCGCAACGTCGGTAGCAAGTCGAGCATCGGCTCGATCGCAGACTGTCCGAGGTGAGGATACGCTGAATGCGCTTCCCTTCCCCGCGTTCGAATGGTGGCGCGGAGCGAACCCTTTGCGCCGCTGGCCAGTTTGCTCTCGGTTGGCTCGCCGTTGATCAGAAACCGACTGCGCGCGTGCAGCGTGTTCGCGGCGCGCGCTCCATCTGATCCCTTCTCTTCGCCGACCACAAACAAGACCTCGATTCGTTTTTCGCCATCGTTCACCAGGCGATCAGCTGCGACCAGCATTGCCGCGGCAATTCCTTTTGCGTCCGACGATCCTCGCCCGTAGAGCCGGGTGCCTTCGAGTCGCGGTGGCACGAATGGCGGAACTGTATCGACATGCGTCGAGAACGTGACGCCCTTGTCGCCGCCTGAACGGGACGCCCATACGTTGGCACGACCGCGGGTGACTTCCTGCAAAGTGACGTTCCATCCGCGCGCAACCAGCCAGCGCGAGACATAGTCGATAACGGCGGTTTCGTTGCCCGTCGTTGACTGAATAGCGAGCAACTCCGCGGCGAGCGAAACAACGTCGGTCATGGGAGGAAGTTAGCGTTGGCGGCTAACAGTGTCAGGCGACTGCCGGTGTACAGTCATGGCAACCTGACCCAACTGACGCTGACGCCGAACTGCAGCCCCGTGGCTCCGCGCATGATCCGCTGCGCGCCGAAATTCACGTCCAGGCCGCGCAATCCTACCTGCTGAAGCCCGAAACCGAACCCGACGAGGAAGCTTCGGTTGCCCGGTGTCTGCTCCGACGAACAACCAATGTTCCACACGGCACCTGGAGTGACGAAGCCGACCACTCGAATGGTTTGCAGCATAGCGACCGACAAGGGCAGTCCGACGTCGAGGGTGCACGCGTTGACGCCGGGTTCGATGCGCGGCGCATAACCGAATCCGATCTCGGTGCCGATGGTGGTCGTTGCCGATTCATCGCCGATGATGGCAGCCACCGTTGGACCACCGGTGAAAAGATTGAAGCGACCCCGCGCACCAAAGAGCGCATGCGTGCAATTGGTTGCCGACTGGCAATTCTGGCGCTGCTGGTAGCCGCCGGTGAGCCCGTAAATCGAGCCGCCGCGAAGCTGGTAGTCCACGCCCGCGGCAACCGCGAAAAGATTCTCCGGACCGCGTCGCTCGTTGCGTTCCCCGAATTGCAGCCTGATGCCCCAGTAGCTCTGGTCGCGGCTCGCCGGCATTGGCAACGGCATCGGCGGCAGCGCACCGAGCGGAGTGGCCTCTTCGGAAGCCAATGGCAATGGTTCCGCTGTTTGCGCAACTGCCGCGCAGGGCAAGCACAGGGCAACCGCGCTTGACAAAGCGCCGCCGACTACCGCGAGGCGCGTACGCGCTGCCGAATTCTTCATCCCAATCACGGTCGCTCCAGCCAACGGGTGTAGGCGAGAGCGCCCTTGTTGGTGGCGGGGTAGCGATATACCCGCAACAGCACTCCGGTGGGTCTGAGTATGTCCAGGCGTACGAAGCCAGCGCGGTGCTGAGTGACGTAGTAGCTCTCGCGCATTCTCACTGCGCACTCGGTCTTGCCCGCGGATCCTGCGCCGCTGACGATGATGTACTTCACGTTCGGTCCGCCGCGCAGGACCTGCAGGTTGTGATCGTGTCCGGCAATATAGGCGAGCGGCGGGTGGCCGCTGAATGCGCTGCGGATCGAGTCGCGCATTGTCCGATTTGTGGAGGAGAGAATGTCCTGGCTGTTACCGCCGAAGCGGCGATACGGACCCGTCACGCCGCAGTAGCCACCGTGCGCGCCGCCGGTCATCAAAGGATGATGCGCCACAACGATCACCGCTCGGTTGTCACCCGGCGCACGTACCTCGTTTCTCAGCGCATCTGTCACGCCCGCCACGGTCGAAGCGACACAACGTGAGCTGCTGTCGCGAACGATGAATGAATGCAGCCACCATTGCGTGTCCAACGCGACCAGTCGCAGGCGGCCAACATCCACTGATACGGGGCCGGGGCACCCGTTTCCTGGAATGAGCCGCACGTTTCTCCCCTGCGCCAGGGACGCGATCATCCGCTCTTGTAATCGAATCGAGTAGAGCCCGTACGCGGTTTCGTTGGCCCAGTCGTGATTGCCCGGTACGAAGATCCCCCGCACACCAGGCGGAATGGCCTTTACCTCTGCGTCGAGTCTGCGGCGGGCGTCGGCCCACTCTGCCGCGCCTTCCGCCGGTATGCCGCCCGGATAGACGTTGTCGCCCAGGAACACGACGATCGTTCGATCGGGTGCTGCGCTTGCCAGCGCGTACAGAGAATCAAGCGGCTCGCCGACCTGTCGCGGGTCGGGCTCACCGGCGTCGCCGACGAGAAACACCGTCGTCTCGATCTGCTGAGCGGGAATTTCGTCGACTCGTACCCGGTGATGACATCCGAGACCCAAGGCACTCACGGCCGCAAGAATCCCCGCACGTGCAACCAGGCGCGCGCGGGAAATGAGCTTGCGTTGTCCGCCGCGGCGCGCAATCACCGGTTGGTCTCTGTTTCTCCGAAGAAAGAGTCCGTGTCGATGCGTGAATCGACGCCGGCGCGAGTCGTCCCGTCCACTCCGGCGACGTGCTCGACGAACATCTGCTGAACGAGCCTGTTGGCTTCTTTCACGTAAGCGTCGTGGTGGCGTTCACCAATGTCGCCGATCTCATGCAGAGTGTGATTGCCAAGGACTTTGCCCCCCTCGCGGAACGTCTTGAAGGAATCTTCCGATTGGCGAGCCATGACGATGTCGCCGATCAATCGAGTGTAGTCGTCGGCAACCGCTGCATCCGCCAGATCCCTCACCACGCCGATCGCCGACCCGACAATTCTCCCGCCCACGCTCGGGCCGTCGCCGAGCTGCGACTGGTATTCCTCAAGCATTCGCTGGTGCAGCCGCATGTGCGGGATGTGCCGCGAACAGAGGTCACGGAAGCGAGGATCGTCTGCCTGACTCTCGTGATCCTCGAGCGATTTCAGAAATGTCCCGTGCTGCACAAGGACGTTTCGAACCTGCGTTTTCAGGAATTCGCTGCCGTGTTGCATGATGGTCTCCGGGCTCGATTGCCTGATGAGTGCGCGCAAGAGAGCGAAACTTGTGCCCGAAACGGCTTGCATTTCCAGCATTAGGATCCTAATTTTAGCTACCCGAAAATGTGCCGAACCCTCGGCGCATAAGTGTCGGTAGGATAGGAGCTTACATTGCCACCAGTAAGGAGGAACCTCAACGGTAGGCGGAAGGAAAAAACGCAGGTTCAACGGCGCGTAAAGGTGCGGGAGATGAACCCTGTCCAGATGTGCGGAAAAGGGACTTCAGTAACGCATCTCTATCGAGTGGAAGAAACGCTCGATCAAACCCGAATTCATCACCTCGTTTTTTTCGACCGGCACGGCTGGTATTGCGAGCACGGCACCCAGTGCAGTGCGGTGAAAGACGTGCAGCGGTTCACTAGAAACGGAAAACATGGCGACTAACAACGGATGGATGAGAGCATGATCGCAAGACAGGATACCTACACTGAAAAGAGTGACGTTTGGGCGAAGCTATCCGCCCCGGTTCCAACTGGTGCTATCTCCTGGAGACAGGATGGTAAAGTGACGGCGCGCGATGGGAGATTCTTCGCGCGGTTTGTCGCGTATATCGAAGCAAATACGGTAAGAGAGCGGCTCGATGCCGTGGTCCCCGGCGAGTGGGATCTCACGCTCGAGCTGCTGCCGCCGATTCCTGCGGAAGACGGCGATGGATCGCAGTGCTCGTTCAAGGCGCGGTTGCAGATCCTCGGCGTAATCCGCGAAGACGTCGGCACCGGCCGCGATTACAAGCAGGCCTCAACTGACGCGTTCAAGAGAGCGGCAGTTCGTTTCGGCGTTGGTAATGAGCTCTACGCCTATGAGCAGAACTGGGTCGAGATGGATGGCGACAACAAATACGCGAAGCCCGTCGAAGACCCGCAGGTTGCCTACAGCAGGCGCCACGGCAAGCTGGCCGCGTCGCCGGGCGCGACGCCGACCACCGTCCCCGGTTCATCGACAGTTCCGGCGTCCATGCTGACTGACATGGAAATCGTGAGCTGTCCCAAGTGCGGCGGCCGGATGTGGGACAACCGGCTCACCAAGCGGAACCCGCGCGCGCCTGACTACAAGTGCCAGAACCGCTCGTGTGACGGCGTAATCTGGCCGCCCAAGGCGGCTGTCCCTGCAGTGATGGAGACCAAGAGTGAGCGCACGCCGAGTGAGTCCGAGTCGGCCATGATTGGCGGTGAGGAAGAACTGCCGTTCTGATTGGCGGGAAACTAAAAAGGCGAGCCGCGAGGCCCGCCTTTTTTTCGCTCTCGATCAACCTACCGCTCGACGGTTCCCGCTGTCGTATCGAAACCAGCCTTCCCGGCGTGATTGAGGCGCCAGGATGGCTTCGCTGCAAATGACGTGGGTGCCACCCGAGCATATGCGGCGAGGAACTGATTCGCTACATCGATAGTCGGATTTGGGACCGGTGGAAGCGACCGACCATCCTCGAGCGGCGTGAACGGCGCGATCACGGTCACCGGCTCCGGCATGTCATGGACTTCCTTCGCGATGTCCAAAGCCTTCGCCGGGTCGTTCTTCACCAGCGGGCGCATGGTGTACGGGATCGCGTACTGCTTGAACAACTTCTCCATTTCCGCGTTCCACGCGGCTTGTTGTGGATCGACGGGATCCAACAGCGAGACTACACTGCCAGCCTGCCCGCCGAGTACGAACCCGAACATCTCATGCTTGTTTGGATATGGAATCAGCCACTTGCCGTGATCGATGTGCGCCAGCGAGCCGCGCTCGAATGGCGTCGGGCGGTCAGCAAAACCGGTCGCCGCCTTGATGTCACTTGAGAGCGCGATCTTTTGACCTTCTGCTTCGATCACACGCTTGGCGACGTTCACGCGATCGCGACCGAGGCCGCAGTGGACATAAAACACGCCTTTACCGGTGCGCGCGATCAAACGAAGCTTCTCCAGCGCCGCTTCGTTATCACTCACCCATGGCAGCATCGGGGCCTGGATGAAGGCGAGATGCAACTTCTTCGTCGCGTCGCGCTCGGCACTGATTCCTTCCCTTTCGATCACGACGCCCGGATGCTGCAGCGAGATCACCGCCGTAACGCCTTGCTTCTTCAGCTGCTCGAGACGCGGCTCGTCGGGATAGGCGCCAAAAATGAAGTTCGCCCCGCCTGCAACGTTGAAGCTTCCGCCATTTCCACCGCCAGCGATGCCAGCGAGCAGCTTGGCCGGGTTCGACCACTCCCACGCAGTCCCGGCGGCAAGAAGCGTAAGGACGGCGGCAATTCCCCAGCGCGTATTCCGGCTCCTTGCCCGGAACATCACTCCGACGATCCACCGGGTTAGCAGCAGCGACAGCACCAGGTAAGCCATGATCACGACGATCAGCACGTGATCCTGCGAGCTCTGCTCCCAGCCTGCGCGGCCCATGCCCTCGGTGATGAGGCGGACAGGTCCGACAAGTACGGCCGTCCCCAGCACGAGGCCAACCAGCAACCACATGTAGAAGAAGGTCCCGAGGACTGTTCCCGGACCCGGCCGCGTCCTGGCGGTGGTACCCACGTAAGCTCCTGTCACTTTTCTATCTACACGCGCGGTCGCGCGTGGATCCTATTTCCGCCTTGGAATAAGCAAGGTGCCGGCCAGCGGATCGACGGATGCATGGAGCGGAGTCCGGGGCAGAAGCTCACCATCCGCCTGGGCGGGCATGTCGGGGAAAGTCTCGACGCTGAAGTCGCGACCGGACTTGTAGAAAAGACATGGATCGTTGCCGAAATCCTTGCGCAGCATCCGCCAGAGAATCCGCAGAGCGTCCCATAGGTTGTCGGGCGAGAAGACACAGGCGGTCAGGAGGCCATCGTCGTAAAGAATGCCGTCTCCAAAGGCGATCAGGTTATTGAGTACGGCTCCAAAGTTGGCGATCAGCACCGCCGACGCATTCCGCTCATAGACCTCGCCATCGATGGTGAGACGCAGCTTGAATTTCTGATTGCGCAAGACGGCCCTGTAGCCGCCAATCACGTAGGCCATGAAGCCAAATCTTTTTTTCACTCGCGCAGGAGCTTCGGCAATCATTGTCGCGTCGAGGCCAACGCCGACGCCGATGGCGAACCGCCGGCCATCGCCGAGTCTGCCGAGGTCCAGTTTCGCTTCGTCGCCCGAGAGCAGCGCCGGGACTGCGCGCAACGGATTGAGCGGAATTCCCAACGTACGCGCGACGACATTGGCCGTGCCACCCGCCAGCACGCCAATTGGCAGTCCCTGGTGAGCGAGCGCACTGAGAACCTCCATCACCGTCCCGTCACCACCGAGGGTAAACACGGCGCTGTATTTGTGGCCGTGAGTTTCTTTCCAGCACAGTGGGATCCGAAGCTTGGAATTCACGTGACTTGAAGTCGCGG